>Ga0070727_10004964_pt1 | contig 11067 bp, 10 predicted proteins | sample tdAd472_FD_66722 | JGI IMG/M metagenome (GOLD analysis project Ga0070727, IMG submission 66722) | Marine sediment microbial communities from the Atlantic coast under amendment with organic carbon and nitrate - tdAd47.2 | ecosystem: Environmental > Aquatic > Marine > Coastal > Sediment | place... | reverse complement strand
AGCGCGCCGCGCATCGTGCGCCAGCGTCGCCACCGCGCTCAGCATATGAAAGGCGCCGAAGTTGCGTCCGAAGTCGGTTTCCACACCCCAGAAGGCAACCAGAAATCGCGGCGGCACGCCGTATTTCTTCTCGATCTCGGCCAACAGCCGGGCGTGCGTCTTCAGAAGCTCCTTGCCCTTCTCGACGCGCTTGTCCGGCACATAAATTTCCATGTAACGCCATAACGTCAGCATGAATTCCGGCTGGCGGCGGTCCAGTTCCAGCACCCGCGGAATCGGCGTCACCGTGCCGAGCGCCGTGTCGAGCACGCTGTCCGGGATGCCGCTTTTTGCCGCCTCGGCGCGAAATCCCTTGAGCCAGTCCGCGAAAGGCACGGCGTTTTCCGCCGCCGACGGCGCCGCCACCAGCAGGGTCGCCGCCGTGGAAAGGACGCCAAGTCCTGCCGTAAGGGTGCGCAAAATCGTCATTGAGCCTCCGATGCCCGGGGTTTCGGGAATGCCGCGCTGTTCTTGCCTGTCAGCCAGTACGCGATCAAGCCGATCCACTCATGGCCGGCATGGGAAAGATCCTTCAATCCGGCCGTGAAATCCAGCGGTCCCGGGAATGGTATATCCCGCGCGGCATTAAAATCGACCGGATACGCGATCATTTCCCAGCCGACGCGCCGGAATGCACCGATGGCGCGCGGCATATGAAACGCCGACGTCACCAGAACCCATGTTTCACCCGGCTTCGGCGCCGCCAGCTCCATCGTGTATTTGGCATTTTCCCAGGTATTGCGAGCTTCACGCTCAAGAGTAAGCCGTGCCGGCGGAACGCCTAGCGATGCAAACACCTCAGCCGCATAATCCGCTTCCCTGACGTCCTGATTGCGGATCGTTCCCGAGCCGCCGGTGAAAATCAGCTTGGCATGCGGATGCGTCAAGGCCAGACGCGCCGACACCGTGATCCGCTCCACCGCGCCGCTGATCGCGGTTTGATTGAGATTCTTGGACATTACCGGATCGATGACGCCGCCCAGCACGACGATCCCGTCGATCCGTTCCGGAAGCGCCGCCGGCAAGGGAAAACGTTCTTCCAGGGTTTTCGTCATATGCGCACCGACAGGCACGAACGTGACCAGCAACGCGAAGCATATGGCCAGCCAGACCAGCGTTTTCCCGGTCCGGCGAAAGCGGGTCGATGTCAAAAACAGACCAGCCAGCAACGCCAGCAAGAACGCGTTGCCGGGACTGGCAAAAAACCAGAAAATCTTGGACAGATAAAAGAACATTTAATAGATCATCGCCGCTTCCCTCGGTTGTGCTTAACCTGCGCCGGGTTTGGCGGCAATGTTTCCACGGCGGCGACGGCACGCCACCTCTCAACAAAACTCAATAAATACATGCAACTTATTGAAATTAATATGACAATTATAATTGTCGGCAGTCCCGCCTCAGATGTGTCGCGGTTGCCTGCATGCGCATACAAATGAAAGGCCGCAGCAGTGCGCCTGCCGCGGCCTTATCGATTCGCACCGGAAATTCAGAAGTTAACGCGGCGCGTTTGCCAGATCCGGTCCTTGCTCGTCGGCCAGCGTCGGGAAATTCTCGTCCAGTGTGACGCCGTTATTGACGACATAATCGCGGTGCTGCTCATAGGCTTCGCGCTCGGCCACATAGGGGTCGACCGACCCCTTGCCGATGGCATTGATATCATCTTGATACTTGGAATACGTCACACCGCCGTCGGCGGCATGCACGACGAGCGGCAGCGGGCTGGCAAGCCCGGTCAGAATATCGCCCGCTGCGTCGCGGAAATTGCTCGGACCGAGGATCGGCAGCACCAGATGCGGCCCCGGCGCAACACCCTGCGTCGCCATGGCCTGTCCCAGATCCTCGCGGCGCTGTTCCATGCCCATGCTGGTTGCCGGGTCATTGATCCCGCCGACGCCGATGGTCGTGTTGACGATAAAGCGGTTGGTCGCGTTGGCGGCGTTATCGGTATCGCCCTGCAGCAGCGAACTGACCGCCGTCACCGGCTCGGAGAGGTTGGAAAAGATATTCGAAACGGCGTTCTGCATCGGTTGCGGCGTCACATACTGATAGCCGTCGACCAACGGATCGATCACGGCGCCACGCACAGCACGGTTGAACTCCGACGTCACCCGATTGATGTCCTCAAGCGGGTCTTCGGCCGCCTGTGCGCTTCCCTGCCCGGCCGCCGTCACCTCGCCGGCCACGCAATCGGCCACCGCGAAGCCCGCAACCAGCAAGCCGGACAGCACGAGCGCCGCGGATTGCCGGCGCCAGAATTCCTGTGTTTTCAAAGATTTATCAACCATGCCCCGTCACCACCCTGAATTTTCCGCCGCCACCCCCGGTACCGGCTTGAAATAGTTAATATTATTTACCTGCGAATCTATCACAGGCGGTGTCATAGCGCAGCAAAAACCCGCACCGTGTCACTCAGGGTTTTCCGAGGGTCCGGCACCCTGTCGCCAGCATCGGAATAGCCACGTCGTGCGCGCAAGAAAAGCCACGCCGAGGCCGCATCGCTCTTGCCCGGCATCGGCCCCGGGCGTTAAAGTCCGCCGCCTTCGACGCGGACGTCGCCGTCCGCAACCGGCGCCTGGTGGGGTGGCAGAGTGGTCGAATGCGGCGGTCTTGAAAACCGTTGAGCGTGAAAGCGTTCCGTGGGTTCGAATCCCACCCCCACCGCCATCTACCGAATTATGCAGCTTCGGCGGCAGCGGCGTCTTTCATGGTCGACGCCAAAAGCCCATAGGCGGCGGTCCATGCTTCCTCGACGTCAGGTGTGAAAGCATCTTGCAGCCCTTGGCCGAGCGTATACAGGAGCGCCGCACCGACGAGGTCATAATGCGCGTCTTTAACCCCGTATGCGACGTGGCGGCGACCCAGGTCCTGCACGGCGCCGACGATTTCGCCGATCTTGTGCAGATTGTTGACGGCCACGCCCAGCATCGCCATCAGCTTGACCTTCTGTTCCTTCAGGTCTTCGGGAAACATCGGCCGCAATTCCGGGGAAACCTCGAAAAGGCGCCCATAGAAAATATCAGCGGCCTGCGGCGCAATCGGCACCACGGCTTTGAAGCTGTTCTGTACCAATGCGATTTGCTCAGGTGTCATGATTATTCCTTTTCGTTCCGATCCGCCGGCGGCGGCGGAATTACCGGCACAAATGCCGAGTGAAATCTTTCATCTCATGTTCGGCCGAATATGCCCCATGCCGCAATGTGGGTTTACCCTTAGTCTCCGTCCCGTCGAACGGGCGCGTTACGTTCGATATGCCACGCGATAACAGGCGAAATGCGATGCGGGAATATGCTATGTATTTCCGGCCGTAAGCATAACGTGGGCGCAATATCGAATTGGAGGCATCGACATGAGTGACGAAAAAGCGATCAACCACGCCAGAATGGCGATGCAGCAGGAACTCCGGAAGCTGAACCGGGAAGTCATCCACGATCTGGTGCCAGAACTCGGACTCGATAAACTGACCCCGTTCTTCCAGCTGGTGGCGCGCGCCCGCGGGCTTTACATCAAGCAGCTCATCGACATCACCAACGAGGTCAGCGACATGCCGACGGACGCTCAGGTGAAGGAACTGAGCTTGCTGCGACGTTCGTACGAGGAATTGATCAACGGCGCACAGATGATCGAGACCGCCATCGAACGCGGCTACATCGACACCGGGGCCGATTGACCCCGAAGCCGCCGGGCGCATGCGTCAAAGACACACTGGACAGGACGGCGCCCGGACTTTAGCTTTGCCGCCGATGGTACCCTTAACGCGGTACCGCGCTACCGAGTATCGAGTGAATGCACGTCCGGCGACCCTGTAACCCGTTCGGCCCTTCGCGCCAGAATGTCACCGACAGCCCCCTTGGGATGCTGCGGCGGCGCGTGGTGCGGCTGGCGGCGGTGTCGCAACTCGTCATCGGTATCTTCCTCTCGGTGTTGCTGCCGATCACGGCGGCGTCGCAGTCCAACGATCCGGAAGCGCAATTCTACAAAGAACTCTACGCCAGTATCTGCGGCCCCGGCAGCACGCTGCCGACCGACGGCGACCATCCCCCCGACAGCCGTGCGGGCCAGCACTGCTGTGTGCTTTCACAGGTGCCGGGGACGACCCCGTCGCTGGATGCCGTTGCCGTCGATATCGCACCGGCTGCACGCGCGGTTGCCGGCCTTGCGCCTTCCGAAAATCAAACCGTTCCGAAAAGCGCCGTCCGTTTCAATCCGGCGGCGCCACGCGCCCCACCCGCCACCTCCGTCTGATTTCTTAACCGGTTCGGCGAACGTCCCCGGCGCATCCGCGTCCGGCGGTCATCCGTCCGCGCCGAAAGCTTTAGCGCGCTGTCCGCACGATGCGGACGGCAGTGATAAATCGTTCGGAGTTCAACATGAAGAAGACCCATCTGCGCGCCACATTGCTGGCCGCATCCTCCCTGTCCGTTTTGCTGCAGGGCCTCGCTATGCGCCCGGCATCGGCACAGGATGCCACGGCACCCGCGACGGTGCTGCCCGAAGTGAATGTCTATGGTTACGCCCCGTCACCGAACCGGGTGTTGCTCAACCCCAGCGAGGAACATCTGTTCCCGTCCACCGATGCGGCGGACTTTTTGCGCGCCGTGCCGGGCGTCAGCATCGGCCGCATGGGCGGCCACGGGGTCGAGCCGTATATCCGCGGGCAATCGCAGGGACGGCTGAACATCATCGATGACGGCGCCTTTATCCATGGCGGCTGTCCGAACCGCATGGACCCGCCGACGTCCTATATGACGATCGACAGCATCGACACGCTGATCGTCGACAAGGGCTATGCGAGCGTTACCAATGGACCCGGCGGGTCCGGCGGCACCGTGCGCGCGGAAAAAACCATCCCCGTATTCGAGGACGGCAAACCGTATAGCGGTTCGTTCTCGGCCGGCATGACGTCGAACGCATATACCCGCGAAACCGCCGGCGACATCGCCACGGGCGGCGAGTGGGGCTATTTCCGGGGCCAGGCCGGGTATGCCGATGCCGGCAACTACAAGGACGGTAGCGGCAATTCGGTACGCTCCGCGTATTCGAGCCACGGCGGCCGTGCCGAGGTCGGCCTGACGCCGAGCGTCAACGACACCATCCGCTTCGGCGTGCAGATCGACCGGATCGAAGATGCGCTGTTCGCCGGGGCCGGTATGGATTCACCACTGTCCGAAACGTTGGTTCTACGCACCAGTTACGCGCACGAATTCGACCCGGGTCAGATGTTCACCCGCTTCGACGTGTCGGCTTACGGCGGCATGGTCGATCACGTAATGGACAACTACACGCTGCGAGATCGCAGCGGCAACGTGATGAAGGTCAATTCGGATTCCGACACGGCGGGCGGCAAGCTCAGCCTCGACGGCAAGTTCGGCACCGCCGCCTTCACTGTCGGCAGCGATCTGCAGGTCAACAACCGCGATGCCGTGCGTTACATGGGACCGAAGGATGTCGTCAACGACAACGGGCGGATACAGGCCTATTCATGGCCCGACATCACGTTGTCACAGGTCGGGCTGTTCGGCGAGGTCACCCAGCCGCTGTCGGAAACCCAGCAGTTGCGCGCCGGGCTTCGCTACGACCGCGTCGATGTCAGTGCCGACAAGGCCGACCGCGTCGCATTGATGCCCGCTCAATCCGCCAACGATCTTTACCGGCAGTACTACGGCGTCGGCGCCGATGATCGCGACGAGAACAATGTCGGCGGACTGCTGCGCTACGAGGTGTCGCTCGGCAAGAATTACAAGATGTTCGCCGGGCTGTCGCGCAGCGTACGCACCGCCGATGCGACGGAACGCGGCATTGCGCAGAATAACAACACCGCGTCCAGCCGCTGGGTCGGACGGCCGGATATCGCGCCGGAGAAACACCACCAGGCGGATATCGGCGGCAGTGCCGATTTCGAGAACGGGTCGCTGGGCGGTTCGGTTTATTATGACCGCGTCAACGACTTCATCCTGCGCGATCTGGCGCGCGGTCAGGACGGCGTCCTGTTGAGCGACGGCGCGACCATTTACCGCAACGTCGATGCAACGCTGGCCGGCTTCGAGATCTCGGGGAGCTACCGCTTCTCGAAGCAATGGTCGATGGCCGCGCAGACCGCGTTCACCTATGGCGAAAACGAGGAAGACAATCGCCCGCTGGCGCAGATTCCGCCGCTGGAATTCACCACCTCGCTGGAATACGCGGCACCGGCGTGGATGGCGGGTATGCGCATGCGCTCGGCCTTCCGCCAGCCGCGCGCCGATGTCGACACCAACGCCAACAGCGGACAGGACGCCGGCAAGACCGGCGGCTATGCGGTCTTCGATCTGTACGGTGAAGTCTTCGCCTTCGAGCCGATGACGATCAGTCTGGGACTCACCAACATGTTCGACACCGTCTACGCCAACCACCTGAGCCGGTCGAATTCTTTCGACACGGAAGTGGTCCAGGTCAACGAGCCTGGGCGCGCGTTCTTCCTGCGGGCCAGTGCAACTTTCTAGGCACGCCCTGTCGGGTTTGCCGTCGGGGCTCGTGACGACGGCCGTGCTTTCCTTCGGATTGCACGCCGTCGCCCTGGCGGTACATCTGGTCAGCAGCGGTCCCGGTGCCCCGGCGCCGGCCGCGCCCGTTGCCATGCCCGGCGAACAGGTTGTCTATGTCTCCATCGTCACCGAACCGCCTGTTCTGGACGTTCCGCCGGGCGCAGATACCGCCGCGCCGATGGACGCGGGTGAATTCGAAGACATCGTGGTTCCGGACCCGCTCCCGCCACGTGAAGAACAACCTGTCGTCGCCGATGCGCCGTCCTCCGATACAGATATATCCACCGAACCGGAGACGCTGCCAGAGACGCCCAGCCCGATGCTGAGCGCCCTGAAAATGCCGAAAAAGCCGGCCCCGCCGCTACAGGTAAAAAAGGCGGCTGCACCACCGAAAGCTCTGCCGCCGACACCGGTCGCCGCACACACCGCCCCCGCTGTCGCTCGGCCCCGGCAAAGACCGGCGACGCCGCCTGCCGCACATGGTTCCATTGCGCATACCGCAAGCACGGCCCCGCTTCGCACACGCGCGACATTCCCCCGTTATCTGCGCAATCCGCCACCGGCATACCCGAAAGCCGAGTTGCGTCGACGCCGCGAAGGTCTGGTGATTCTGAATGTCGAAGTCGGCGCTGACGGCCGCGCCCGCGCGGTCTCTGTCCATCAGTCGTCCGGCATCGTCGCATTCGATCGCGCCGCGCGCGACGCCGTGATGCGCTGGCGCTTCATCCCGGCCACGTTTGACGGCAGACCGGTCGACGGCACGGCGCAGGTACCGGTCCGTTTCGCCATGACCCAGTGAACGGTTTTCGCCACCGGATTCCCTGCTAAACTGCGGCGACTTTTCGCACCGGATTTCCCGGAACCTCTGCCCGCCGAGCCAAGGATATTCACATGACCGATACTGCCTCCACCGCAACGACCGCCGCCTTTATCGGGCTTGGCGTCATGGGCGAGCCGATGTGCCGCAACCTGGTTGAAAAGCGCGCCGCCGCCGGCCTCACGTCGGTCCGCGCCTTCGACATCAACGACGCCCCGCTGGAACGTCTCGCCGCACACGGGGCCGAGGTTGCCGCATCCGCCGCCGAGGCGGCCACCGGCGCCGATATCGTTTTCGTCTCGTTACCGGGCGGCAAGGAGGTCGAGGCAATCGTCAGCGGCGACGGCGGGCTGTTCGCGGCCATGCAGCCGGGGAGCGTGTTCGTCGATCTCAGCACCTCGCCGGTAACACTCAGCCGCGCGTTGGCGGAAAAGGCGGCGGGCCTCGGCATCGACTATGCCGATGCGCCGGTCGCCCGCACCCGCCAGGCCGCCGAACAGGGCACGCTGGCGATCATGGTCGGCGGCGACGATGCGACCTTCGCCCGGATCGAACCTTATTTGAATTGCTTCGCCAGCGACGTTCTGCACTGCGGCGGCGTCGGCAACGGTCAGATGGTGAAGATCCTCAACAACATGGTGCTGTTCGAAACCGTCGTCGCCCTTTCCGAAGCGCTGAGCATCGCGCGCCATGCCGGGATGGACGGCGAGGTTCTGTTCAAGGCGTTGCAGAGCGGCTCCGGCGACAGCTTCGCGCTCCGCAATCACGGCATGAAGGCATTGCTGCCTGGGGCCTTCCCCGAACAGGCGTTTTCGACGCGCTATGCCGGCAAGGATCTGTCCTATGCACTCGATCTTGCCGAACAGGTCGGCCTGACCCTGCCCGGTGCGGAGACCGTGCGCAGCCTGTTTGAAAAATCCGAAGAAAGCGGTTTTGGCGACAACTACTGGCCGGCGCTGATCAACGTCATCGACACGCCGAAGAAATAGGCGGTCCGCTTAGATTACGTACTGATCCATCGCCGCGACATCCTCGTCACGGTCCGTGGCATCGCGCGGCAGCAGTTGCGGGAAGCGCAGGACGACCTTGGTCCCGGCCCCCTTGCGGCTGGATATCTTCATGGATCCGTACAGCATTTCCGTGAAAGACATTGCGATCGTCAGCCCCAGCCCGGTCCCCGAGGTATTCGAGGTGAACGCGTTGTCGACCTGGCCGAACGGTTCCAGCGCTTTATTGATTTCCAGATCCGACATGCCGATTCCGTTGTCTTCGACGGAAATCTCGATGCCACCGGCATATGGACGGGCGCTGATCGTCACACGGCCTTGCGCCGGTGTGTATTTCACGGCGTTGGACACCAGGTTGATGAGAATCTGATACAGCTTGCTATGGTCGGAAATGATCGACGGCGGCAGATCGTTGTCGATCAGCGTGCTCAGCGAAATGTCCTTCGCCTTCGCCTGCTCGCGCATCAGCATGGTCGTCTCGTTGATAACGTCGCGCAGGAACACGCTGCCCATGGTGACCGCAATCTTGTTTTGTTCGACCTTCGACAGATCGAGCACGGAATTCACCAGTTCGAGCATGTGCTTGCCCGATTTGTTGATATCGTCCGAATACTCGATGTAGGTGCCGTTGAGTTGCCCGAACGTCTGCATTTTCATCAGCTCGGAAAAGCCGATGATCGCATTCAGGGGCGTACGCATTTCATGGCTCATGTGGGCCAGGAAGTTCGATTTCACCTCGCTGGCGTGATTGGCGCGGCGGGCCTCGGCGTTTTTCTTTTCGATCTGCAACGACAAAGAATGGCGCGATGCCTCGAGCGCCGAGATCGTCTCGCCCAGCAACCGCATCGGCAAGCGATTGAACGTGTTGTAGAGAATATACGCCAAAGTGCACGACACCGCACCGACCAACAGAACCACAAGCAACAGTCCGTAAGCGGACCCGGTGAAGCGCATCCGGGCAACAGGTTCGCCCCGCACCTCGACAATCTCACAAACCGAAATCATCGGCCCTACAATATCGGGACCGACTTCGTAGATGCCGGATTCCTTGCCGTCGACGATTTTGGTCACGCTGGCATGGTATTTCCCCGACCGGTCGCCAGCCGCCACCAGTTCCGGCATACGATGAAAACTGTAGTGCCAGGTATCGCCCTGAACATTGATGAATTCCGCCATGTGCTCGGCAACCACACGCGAGCGCAGATTCAGTTCCAAAACCGTATGTTCATACCCCATATACCCTGCAATCAGTGGCGGCACCGCTGCCGTGATCAAGGCGACGGCTACAGCCGCGCGCTGCATCTGCTTTCTGATCTTCAGGAGGTTGAGATGGGTTTTCATGGTTCTGGCAGCCAAATCGTCCGGGTCAATACAGGGGGAAACTGCCGTCACGCATAAACACATCGGCACCCATATCGCTTCGCATGAAAGCGAGAAACGCCTTGGCGCTCTCACTCAGCGCAACCGGTCGGGACAGCACGCAGACCTTCTTGAGAAACGGATAGCTTTTGTCATGGATTGATTGCGGGCTCGGGTAAACACCGTCGACCGTTACCGGTTCAAGCGGCAGATTCTCGGATTTGATCTGCATCAGCGTCATGATCGCGAAAGCGCCCGGTGTCGTTTCGGCAACACGCGCATTCAATTGATCCGTCATACCCACCGGCAGTTCAGGACGCTTACGCGCGATCTCAAATGCCTCCGCCAATCCCGGCACCCGTTTGGCCAGATAAGGCATTTCCGATCCGGAACGCGCGCGCAGGATGACGCGGAGCGGCGCACCGCCAGGCCACACCGGTGCAGAGGCTTTGTAAATGGCCGGCAAGTCGGCGGTTTTGATCCCCGACGCGTATCTCTGCTGCGTCACGAACACCAATGCGGTGCGGACGCATACTTCCTCGACGATGCCGGCTTCCTCCTCCGCCTGCTTCAGACGGCGTGCCGACACCGACAGGTCCAGCACACCGTCGCGCAGCGCCTTGAGCCCGCCGGCGCTGCCCATGCTCGGCAGAACCCGGACAGGTGTATGCGGCTGCGTGGCCATGAACGCATCGCCCATCTGACGCATCGTTTCCAGCATCATGCCGGTGCCGCTGATGACGACTTCGTCCGCTTTGGCTAAGCCAGAGGTGTTCACAAGGGCAAATATGGAGAAGGCTAGAGCGAAGTTTTTCATGGCAATGTCTTCTTCTCCAAACGGCCCAAATTAGCCGTGTGCACGTGATTAGGTCGGACAGCCGTCCTTTTATGTCGATTTCACATACTCGGCATCTGTGGAATCTACGTACCGGGGCACGTTCCATGCGCCGGGTCTTGGCGTTGCCCGGCAAATCGTGTCACATACGCCCGGCGATTTTTACGAACAGGGGGCGCCGCATGCTTTCAGGCAAGACCGCACTGATTACAGGATCGAGTCTCGGAATCGGCTATACGGTGGCCGCGAAACTGGCGTCACTCGGCTGCAACGTGGTGATGAACGGGATCGAGGCGGCGGCCGACATCGGCCCCAAGGCGGCGGCACTTGCCGACGCGCATGGCATCCAGGCGGTCTATGAATCTTGCGACGTCGGCGACGGCGCCGCGCTGGACGCCCTTTGCGCCCGGACGCTGGACAGATTCGGCGCCATCGATATCGTCGTCAACAATGCGGTCATGCGCGTGTTCGGTGCGATCGAGGACACCG
>Ga0070727_10004962_pt1 | contig 11068 bp, 10 predicted proteins | sample tdAd472_FD_66722 | JGI IMG/M metagenome (GOLD analysis project Ga0070727, IMG submission 66722) | Marine sediment microbial communities from the Atlantic coast under amendment with organic carbon and nitrate - tdAd47.2 | ecosystem: Environmental > Aquatic > Marine > Coastal > Sediment | place... | reverse complement strand
GCCAGCGATTCGGCGCAGGCCCTGAACAACGAGACAAAAATATACTCGCGAACCATCGCCAGCAGTGCACCCTCCCCACGATTGAGGACCTCGGGCAAATAACGGGTAGGCCAGGCGATTGCCTCTAGGTCGCGGCGCCAGGTATCGTCCAGCGGCAACAGTCTTTGACTCACCGGCAGATATACCGCCCTGGATTGCGGGCGGTGATAAAACAGATAAACCTGGTCGATCGCGCCCTGTTCACGCTGCGTTTCGATCTCCATCAGAATCTGTCCCACCAGAGGCGTAATCGCGCCAATGGTATTCGGCAACACAAAATGCGCGCCCGGTACGAGATCGACGCTTTCAAAGCGTGACTGAATCCGCTCACCGACCGCCCAGATAATCTTTTTGCCCGGCAGATTCTCCAGCCGGTTGATCACAAACTCAACCATCAGATCGTTGAACTGGCCGACCAGCCCTTGGTCGGAACCGAACACCACCGCGCCAATCGCGCCGGTTTCCTCTCGCATTGCGCTCGCACTTTCGGCCTGTGGTTGAGTCTGCAGCAGACAGGCGGACAAGCCTAATTGCACCGTCTGGTAATAATCATCCAGCGAACGCACCGCGTTCTCGTATTGACCGATACTTGACGCCGCCATCGCCTTCATCGTGCGTACCACGGATTGCAATTCTCCGGCACTGCTGATCTTACGGCGCAGGCTTTCCATACTATCGCTCATGGCTTTCCTTAAGTACCGCAGTGGGCTTGGGCTGAAAATCCACCAGCGCGTTGCAGGCTAACTGGACAATCGTTGCCCGATCCTCGTCGCTTAATTTTTTGGCGCTGACCAGACGCGCGGATAGCGGCGCCGGAATATCCGCTGCCACTTCACGCAAAAGCTGTTCAGCAACGCTCATCCGGTCAAGGGCCACCTTATCAAAAAGCCCCTCAGCCAACGCCAGTAACACCGTAATTTGCGCAGGAACCGACACCGGCGCGAATTCCGGCTGTTTGAGACAGGTACGGATGCGCCGTCCATGCTCGATAATTTTGAGGGTGTTTTCATCCAGACGAGCACCAAACCGGGCAAAGGACTCTAATTCTTCAAACTGAGCGTAAGCCAGCTTAAGGTCGCCGGCCACGGCACGATAGGCTGCACGTTGCGCCTTACCACCTACCCGCGAGACGGATTTTCCGACATCGACAGCCGGTAGCACACCCAGTTCAAACAGCGCCGGCGAGAGGTAGATCTGCCCGTCCGTGATGGAAATCAGGTTGGTCGGAATATAGGCAGAAAGGTTCTGCGCTTCCGTCTCAATAATCGGCAAAGCGGTGAGCGAACCGCCCCCACGTTCCTGACACAGATGAGTGGCGCGTTCCAGCAAACGCGAATGGATATAAAAAATATCGCCGGGGAAGGCTTCGCGGCCCGGCGGCCTGCGCAGCAGCAGGGAAAGCTCGCGATAGGCCCGCGCGTGATGGGTGAGATCGTCGTAAACAATCAGCACATCGCGGCCCGCTTCCATAAAGTATTCGGCGATACTGGTCGCGGCGTAGGGGGCGATGTAGGCAAGACCCGGTGAATCGCTGCCCTCGGTCACCACCGCCACGCTATAATCCATCGCCTTCTGCTCGCGAAGAATAGCCAGACTTTTCGCCACGGCTGAAGCACGCTGACCAATCGCACAGTAGACGCAGACGAGGTTCTGGTCCTGCTGGTTGAGTATGGTATCTATGGCGATGGCGGTTTTACCTGTCTGTCGGTCACCCAGAATCAACTCTCGCTGGCCGCGCCCGATCGGAATGAGTGCATCAATAACCTTCAGACCGGTCTGCAAGGGTGCCGTGACCGGTGCGCGATCCATAATCGGCGCCGCCGGACGTTCGATCGGCAATCGTTGGTTGGAAATCACCGGTCCCTTGCCATCAAGCGGTCGGCCCAGCGGGTCGATGATGCGCCCCAACAAGCCATCGCCTACGGCCACATCCATGACCCGGCCGGTACGCTCCACTTCATCGCCTGCCTGTAGATGCCAATAGTCGCCGAGCAGCACGACACCGATTTCCGTCTCGTCCAGGTTAAAGGCAATACCGAATACATCGCCGGGAAATTTTATCAGTTCGTCAATACCGACACCCGGAAGGCCCTTAACCCGGGCGATGCCCGTTGAAACGCTGGAGATCACCCCGATTTCGTGCGGCTTCGGTGACGGGGTTAAACTTTCCCGCCCCTGACGCAGCCGTGCGAAGCTGCGGTCGATGACAGTGTGCAAGGTTTCAGCCGGTGTGCTCATTCGCTTATCTCATGACTGGCCGCCCCGAAACCGGACTTCGGTTTGTGCCCAGTGTCGGTGCCGGTTGTTATCACTAAGTCAGTCGGGTCTGACAGCAGCTCGCTCACAGTCTTTTCCAAAGACGCCAGATAATCCGCGACACTCCAGCCGAGCTTCCAGCCGTTGACGCTGAGTTCAATGCCGGCGATCACCTCCGGCGCAGTCTCGAAACAAGTGGGAATTTCTATCGAGAAGGCTTGATCGAGGGCATCCTGTATTGTGGCGCGTTGCTTCGAGGGCAGCTCGAAGGCGCTGCGCACCAACACCGGTTCGGTTCCTGGGTTCATGCTCTCGGCGAGACCGGCCTTGTCTTCATCGTTCAATGTCCGCAGATGGCGCACAAACGCCACGGTCATGCACTCTTCGAGGGTCGTCCCGGCAAGATCGGTCAACATCTTGCGCGCGATAGCTAATACTTCCTGCTGGTTGCGGCGTGCGATATCCTCATGCAAGTTATGGAATTCGTTGTACAAATCCTCAGATTGTTTGGCGCGCAAGGCGTCGGCCGCCTTGCGCGCGGCATCGATAAGCCGCTGACGCTCCAAGTGCGCCGCCTCTGTCGCCTGACTCAAGAGTGCGGTGCGCTGCTGCTCAAACGCCTCGTTTTTGTGCCGGAACTGGTCGCGCTCGGTTTGCGCTTCCGCCTGTTTCGCGTCGGCCTGCGCGAGCGCCGATGTGATCCGCTGCTCCCGCGCATCGATGGCATTGAGAATGGGCTGATAGAGAAAACGCTTAAGCAACCATATCAAGATAAGAAAGTTGAGCAGTTGCGCTCCGACGGTGAACCAATCGATAAGCATGGCTTACTGTCCTGCGGCCTGGTCGATAATGTAATTCCAGAACGGATTGGCGAAAATCAGAATCATCGAGACCACGAAACAGTAGATGGCCGTAGATTCAATCATCGCCAAACCCACGAACAGGGTCCGGGTGATGGTGGATGCGGCGTCGGGCTGTTGCGCCAACGCGCTCAGCGCTGTTGCGACCGCCCTGCCTTCCGCCAGTGCCGGCCCTATAGCACCAATACTGATGCACAGAGCAGCGAAGGCAATTGATGTAACCGCGATGAAAGTTATGCTATCCATCCTATGTCCTCTTGTAGTTGAAGTTTATGCGTCATTGTTGTCACTCGTTTCAGGTTTGGTTTTATGCGCCTGCGTGGCAGCGGCGATGTAAACCGAAGCCAGAATAAAGAAAATATAAGCCTGCACCATGCCGGTAAGCAATCCGAGCAGCGTCATCACCACCGGAAAGATGAAGGGTGTAATGGCCAGCAGAATACCGATAATCATCGCCCCGCTCATCATGTTGCCGAACAGGCGGATGGCCAGGGCCAGCGTGCGCGAGACTTCGCTGATGATATTGAATGGCAGCATGATGACCGTCGGCTGTATATAGGATTTAAGATAAGTGGCCAGACCTTGGTCTTTAATACCGAACAGCGGCACCGCGATAAACACGCACAGCGCCAGCGCTGTGGTGGTCGAGAGCGAACCGGTCGGAGGCTCGTAACCGGGAATGATCGTGCACAGGCTGGCCGCGGCAACAAACAGAAAGAGCGACCCCAGAAACCCAAGATACTGGCGCGGTTCACGCAGACCAACCTCTTCGATTTGCTTTTCGATGGCGGTAACGACGATTTCCAGCAGGTTCTGCCAGCGTGAGCGGCGTAGTCCCATACTCAGTTTTGCGGTGACAAGTTTCGAGCCGATCGTCAGCACCAGCATCAGCCCCCAGGTATAGGCAATCGTCGCGTTGAGCTTGATAAACCCGTATTGCCAGAAGATCAGCTCGTCAGGACTAAGGCGCATGACCAGACTCCTTGGTTGAGACGGTGTGCGTCTTGGCCGACGGACGGGTCAGCCGTATCAGGATAAAACGCGCGAGGACAAAGCCAAAGAGTGCTGCCAGCAGTGGCTCCCAATGACCGTCCGAAACCAGATAAAATCCGGCGAGAACGATAGCCGTGCGCAACAGCCAACTGCCCAGGAACCAAAGCGCAGCCCGTTTCGAGTCAACACCCCGGCGCACCGTCCACCAAAGGCCGCCGAAAAAAACCACTCCGAGCAGCCCTCCCGCCATCCCCGCCAACACCAGTGACAGCCAGTCAGGCAACAGCTCATTCATTGTCATCATCCTCTTGTTCCTCTCGCATCGCCTTGTCTTCTTTGGTGACCCAACGCCAGGCGTTGAAACAACCGAGCGTAAGCCCGGCCACTAACAGCGCCAGCGTCCAGGAATGCTCGCCCGCATAGTGCTTGTCTATCCACAGGCCGAGCGCCGCGCCGAGCAGCGTCGGCACCACCACCGACCAACCGATAAGTCCCATCATGCCCAATCCGAACCAGACGCCTGGCGTCGTGTTGCGCTGCGCCTTGAGCTTACGCACCGCCTTGGCGCCGATCTGCCCGGCCAAGTCTGGTTTGTTCGCGTTCTTTTTCGGCGCGTTATTCATGCTTAAAATTCGCGAAGCGGCGCAGAAATCCGGTTTCCAGTTTCGCCATCACCCAGCGTACGCTTTGCTCATGCTCACCCAGAGTCAAATACTCCTGCGCCACCAGATCACGCAACTGGCTAAGGTCCGCGCCAGCGAATGCCCGACGTACGGAAACGTGTACGTTCGGTCCGGTCTTGACCAGCACCCCTTCATCCACAGCCACGTAAACCTCGCCCTCATCGGCCGTTTCGTAGATCAGAATTCCCGGTATCAGCGCAGCCACACAATCAAGCCGGCGTGGCAACAGTCCATGCGAGCCGCCGGGCGTCTCCATAATGATACGCGATACGCCGGTTTTCTCGGCGAAGACTTGAAATGGGAGCAATATCTTAAGGTTCATGAGCCTCCGCCTGGGCGATCAGTTTTGCTTTTTCCTTCGCCTCGTCCACGCTCCCGATCATGTAAAGAGCGCTTTCGGGATAGTCTTTGAACTCATCGCGCAGGATGCGCTCACAGCCATCCAGTGCTTCTTTAAGAGTGACAAGCTTGCCTTTGAGGCCGGTGAACTGCTCGGTGGTAAAAAACGGCTGGGTGAGAAAACGTTCCAAGCGGCGGGCACGGGCGACTATATTACGATCCTGGGGTGAAAGTTGCTCCAGACCCAGCATCGCAATAATGTCCTTGAGTTGCTCATATTGCGCGAATGTGCGCCGAATTTCCTGTGCCAGGCCGTAATGCCATTCGCCAACGATACCTGGCGTGGCCATCTTGGAGCTGGATTGCAGCGGGTCAATGGCGGGATAAAGCCCCTCGCTCGCCCGCTTGCGCGAAAGTACGATCGAGGCAGAAAGATGCGAAAAAGTATGCACCGCCGCCGGGTCGGTGAAGTCATCGGCCGGCACATACACCGCCTGGATTGAGGTGATGGCGCCACTCTCGGTATTGGCGATACGCTCCTCCAACCCTGACAGCTCGGTACCCAAAGTTGGCTGATAGCCCAAGCGCGATGGCATCTGCCCCATTAATCCGGAAACCTCCGAACCGGCTTGAATAAAGCGAAACACATTGTCGATGAGCAACAGTACATCGCGATGCTCGTCATCCCTGAAATACTCGGCCATCGTCAGGGCGGCGTGGCCGACGCGGAACCGGCTGCCCGGCGGTTCGTTCATCTGGCCGAAAACCATAACCATGTTCGGCAATACCCCCGCCTCCTTCATTTCACGGTAAAGCTCCTCGCCTTCGCGGCAACGTTCGCCAATCCCGCAAAAAATACTGACGCCTTCATGCTGCCCGACCATATTGTGGATCATTTCAGCGAGTAATACCGTTTTGCCTACCCCGGCCCCGCCGAAAAGCCCTGCCTTGCCGCCACGCTCCAGCGGCGCCAGCACATCGATCGCCTTGATGCCGGTCTGAAAAACCTCGGACTGGGTGGAGCGTTGCCTTAACGGTGGCGGCGGCTGATGAACTGAACGCCATTGGATATCCGAGGGTGCCGGCCGGCGGTCGATCGCATTGCCGAAAACATCGAACATGCGTGACAGAATGCCTTTGCCTACCGGCGCCTTTAACGGCCCCCCGGTATCCTCTACCCGCATACCCCGAGTAAGCCCTTGCGTCGGCGTCAACGCCATCGCGCGCACATGCCTCGCATCCGAGTGCGCCTGCACTTCGATAATAATACGCCCATCATCAGCGTGCAGAATCCTGTGGATGGGCGGTAAACCTCCATCGAACTCAATATCCACGACGCTGCCGCGCACGGAAACAACCACTCCCGGATTCGAAGACAGGGTATTCTCTTTACTATTTTTCATTGGATTAACCTTTACCCTCACTTGAACCATTACCGCAGTTATCCCATTGCCATAGACGCCCCATTGCCAGGAACGTAAAAGACGCCGACCAGGTGATCAATAGAAAACCGTTCAGGGCTTCTATGGCAGTAATAAACCGAATGTGTCCCTCCGGATGAATATCACCTAACCCAAGAGTTGTGTAAATTACACCCGAATAATATAAATAGTTCATGGGGTCGTTTACCGGCGCTCCTTTGAACAGTCCCAGCTCAAGCCCCAGTACCGACCAGCTATAAATTAGCGCGTAAAGACCGATCTCAACCAGGTGGGTAAAAAAGAGCACCAGGACGATAGTCAACACCTGCGTTTCGGTTCGCAAGTTAAACCTGGGGGCGTACCGGCCCAGCCAAAGCAAGACGCGAAAATGGAACACAAAGGTCGTCGCTATCAGGCTTAACGCCAACAGAACTGCTATCAACATGATTATCCCTCCCGCTTCAATGATCGGCGGCGGATACTTCAGCCGGCAGGCTGTCGCGTTCGCGTTTTTCCTGGTACTGCAAAATAAAGCTGTAGATGACCGGCAACACCAGGAGATTAAGCACCATTACCGTCAGCATCCCGCCCAGCATGGGTGCGGCAATGCGGTGGGTAACATCGGAACCGGTACCACTGCTTAACATGATGGGCACTAGGCCTGCCATGGTTGATAGGGCAGTCATCGCCACCGGCCGCACACGTTTTGAGGTGGCGGACAATACCGCGTCCTTGATTTCGGCCAAGGATAACGTATGATTCGCTGCCGACCTCCGTTTGGCAATTTCGGTATCGATAAAGCTCAACACCAGTACGCCGATTTCCGCCGCCATACCCGCCAGTGCGATAAACCCGACCGCAACCGCCACCGACATATTGTAATCATTGACATAGATAAGCCAGATGCCGCCGACCAACCCAAAAGGGATAGAGATCATCACAATCACCGGCTCGATAATATTGCGGAAATTGAAATACAGCAGCAAAAAGATAATCAGCAAGGTTACCGGAGCAACAATTTTTAAACGCGCTGCCGCCCGCTCCATATACTCAAATTGCCCCGACCAGGCAATGGTGTAACCCGCAGGCACCTCGACCTGCTGTTCCAGCACGCGTTTCGCCTTGGCGACAAAACCACCGATATCCGAAGTTGAAATATCGACGTAAATCCAGGCGTTCGGTCGGGCATCTTCACTTTTGATAACCGGCGGCCCACGGTTGTAGCTAATATCGGCAACCATCGTGATTGGAATTTGAGCACCCGTCGGCGTTGGGATCAACACCCTCTTGAGCGACTCCAAATCATCGCGCAATCCGCGGGGGTATCGCAGGTTGACCGGGTAGCGTTCAAGCCCTTCGACCGTCTCGGTGATATTCATGCCGCCAATGGCGCTTTGGATAACGTTCTGCACCGAGTCGGTTGTCAGGCCATAACGCGCAGCTTTTTCCCGATCGATATCAAAATCCAGATAGTAGCCGCCCACCGCCCTGTCGCCAAAAGCCGAAGTGGTTTCAGGCAGCGTTTTCATCGCTTGCTCAATGTCCTTAGAGACCTGTTGCAGTACATTCAGGTCAGGACCGGACACCTTGATGCCGATGGGCGTTTTAATCCCGGTCGACAACATATCGATACGGGTTTTAATGGGCATGGTCCAGGCGTTCGCGACACCTGGAAACCTAATTGCCTTATCCATCTCACCCATCAACTCCCGAGTGGTTTTATCGGGGTCAGGCCACTGTTCTTTGGGCTTTAAGCGCACGGTGGTTTCCACCATCGACAAGGGTGCCGCATCCGTAGCGGACTCAGCCCTGCCGATTTTGCCGAAAACATGATGCACTTCCGGAAAAGTCATTAGAATTTTATCGGTCTGCTGCAATACTTCCTTGGCTTTGGTGATGGAAATACCGGGAAAGATGGTAGGCATATAGAGAATATCACCCTCATCCAGTGGCGGCATAAATTCGCTGCCCAGATTGGCATAGGGGTAATAAGTAATGCCCAACAATCCCACGGCCAACACCAGCGTCACGCGGCGCCATTTCATCAAAACCGTCAACGCAGGTGTATGCAGCGCGTGCAGGAGCCGATTCACCGGATTTTTGTGCTCGGCAATAATCTTGCCCCGCAGAAAATAACCCATCATCACCGGCACGAGGGTAATGGCCAATATTGCCGCCGCCGCCATAGCGTAGGTGGCGGTAAACGCCAACGGACTGAAAAGGCGTCCTTCCTGGGCCTGCATGGTGAATATCGGCAGGAATGAAACGGTAATGACCAGTAAGGAGAAAAACAGTGCCGGACCGACCTCACGGCAGGACTCCCCGATAGTTTGCCAGCGCTCATCATTGGTCAGCTCATCGCCCTTATCCGTCCTGGCCTCGGCCAATCGGCTGTGCGCATTCTCGACCATCACGATGGCACCATCCACCATCGTCCCGATGGTAATGGCGATTCCGCCCAGGGACATAATATTGGCGTTCAACCCCTGGAAACGCATCACGATAAAGGCCATTAAGATCCCTAACGGCAAGGTGATAATGGCGACAAACGCCGAACGCGCATGCAGCAAAAAAATGATCACAACAAAGCTGACAATCAACAGCTCCTGCAATAAGGATGTATTGAGACTGTCAACGGCGCGCTCGATTAGGTCGCCCCGATCATACACCGGCACAATCTCAACGCCCTCCGGCAAACCGCGCTTAAGCTCCTCCAGTTTGGCTCGAACGCCCTGGATCGTGGCCAATGCGTTTTCGCCGAAGCGCATAATGACCACGCCACCGGCCACTTCACCTTCACCATTGAGATCAACTAGACCGCGGCGTAATTCCGGCCCAATATGCACATAGGCAACATCCTGTAGACGTATTGGCGTACCATCCCCATCCACACCGACCGGTATGCTGTTAAGATCAGCAACTGATTTAATGTAGCCCAGACCGCGCACCATGTATTCGGTTTCAGCCAGTTCAACCAGGCGGCCGCCGACGTCCTTGTTGGACATTTGGATGGCCATTTTGACTTTGTTGAGGGGAATGTTGTAGCGCAACAGGGCGTTAGGATCGACCTCGACCTGATACTGTTTAACATAGCCGCCGACCGACGCGACTTCAGACACCCCTTCCACCGTCTGCAAGGGATAGCGCAGATACCAGTCCTGCAAAGACCGCAGCTGCGCCAGATCATGCTTACCGGTTCGATCGACCAGTGCATATTCGTAGACCCAGCCAACCCCGGTGGCATCGGGACCTAACGCTGGCGTGATGCCCTTCGGCAAACGGCCACTGACATAATTAAGCGATTCCAATACTCGCGACCGCGCCCAATACATGTCGGTACCGTCTTTAAAAATAATGTACACAAAGGAGAGCCCAAAAAAAGAGTAGCCACGAACCACTTTGGTGTTGGGCACTGCCAGCATCGACGTGGTTAAGGGATAAGTCACCTGATCTTCGACCACTTGCGGCGACTGCCCGGGGTATTCAGTGAAAATAATGACCTGCACATCAGACAAATCGGGTATCGCGTCCAGGGGTGCATTTTTGTAAGCATATAAACCGACTAACGCGATAATGACCGTAGCGATTAAAACCATGAAACGGTCGCGCAACGAGGCGCTGATGATGGCGTTAATCATGGTCGTTTTCCCCGTGATCCGTCCCATCCGGATTGTTCGTATCGTCATGGTCTCCGGTCATATTCATACTCGAACCACCCTTCATCCTCATCTGTGCAGGATCTTTATCCTTTCCCTTTGACGCTTCCATCATCTTGTCTGTGGCTTCGCGCAAACTGGATTCTGAGTCGACGAGAAACTGGGCCGAGGTCACAACCAGATCACCGGCCCTGATGCCTTCCAACACGCTAACCTTGCCATCGGATTCAATACCCAGCCTAACCTGCCTGGGCTCAAATTTACCCGGCCCACGCACCACAAAAACCTGCGTCTGATCTCCGGAACGGATAACGGCTTCCGCCGGTATAACCACCACGTTCTCCTGAACATCGGAGTGTATGATAACCTCCGCAAACATGTCCGGACGCAGTAGCAGGTCTTTGTTATCAAAAACCAGGCGTACTTTGGTCGTACGTGTTGCTGACTCCGCGTAGGGGTAGATATAGGATAGCGAGCCTTTGAAAGTTCTGCCGGGTACGCTGGCCAAAGTCATCTCAACCTCATCACCCTCCTTTACCCAAGGCAATTCATACTCATAGACATCGGCGTATACCCAAACCTGACTGAGATCCACCAGCATATAGAGTTCGGTATTCGGCGTGACATATTGCCCCTGCCGCGAACCGATACGAATCACCGTGCCAGCGAAAGGCGCCTGGAGATGCAAATTCTTTTTAATTTTTCTCGTTTTCTCCAAGGCTTGAATCTGATGTTCCGGTACATCCAACAGCAGCAATCGTTCGCGAGAACTATTCACCAATTCCTGTGCGCCCCTTCTGATTTCCTCCAGCGGGCTTTTT
>Ga0070727_10004960_pt1 | contig 11068 bp, 9 predicted proteins | sample tdAd472_FD_66722 | JGI IMG/M metagenome (GOLD analysis project Ga0070727, IMG submission 66722) | Marine sediment microbial communities from the Atlantic coast under amendment with organic carbon and nitrate - tdAd47.2 | ecosystem: Environmental > Aquatic > Marine > Coastal > Sediment | place... | reverse complement strand
CTAAATTTAAAAACCTTAATTACCTTGTCAATCAATAAAACCAAATACATAATAAAATAATGAATAAAACAACAGAACAAATCCAACAGGAGCGAATAGATGTACTTAATGAAACTATTGATATAATGAATAGAATAATAAAAATAGACAAGGAGCATAAGCAACACCTTAACGAAACAATCAGCAACCAAGCCGAACAACTTAAGGTAGCATATACACGCATTGAATTAGGTAAACAAACTGAAAGTATTAATGCTGATACAATAGCTAAACTATTTGCAGCAGCTAAGAAAGACAAAGAAACAATAAACAACTACTTAAAAAGCAAATCAAATGAGTAAAGGTGAACTTAAGCCTGTTGAAATAAGTAATACATTTGCCCTAATATTGTTCGTCCTTGCACTTCTTTTTGGATAGAATAAGACTAAAATACAGTATTAAAAGCCCTTTAATTAGGGTTTTTTTTTGCTTAAAAATTAGTAAAGTGTTGTTAATTTAGTTTGAAAAGTTAGTGTTATAGCGTTTTTTTCTCTTCATTCTTACACTCTCAAGCCAAAAACAAGCACAAAAACCAGTTCAAATACTCAGTTTTGAGCAATTAAACAAGCAAAAAGGGTTGAAATTGTGTTGAAATTGAGGTAAAAAGAGGTTGTAAAATACGATACCGTCAGCGAGTATATACTAACCTTTTGGACACCAACACGCACACACACAAAACCAAAGTTCAATTTTATAAAAGGTGTATACTTAAACATCTATTAACAAAGAGTCAGATACTTTGCGATATGAGCAATGATGTTTACTAGAAGATTGAGTGGCTGTTATTATAACATTCTATTCTGTTAAGCTGTTGTTGCTTATACAGACTTCTTTAGAGTTTATTAGACTGACTTCTTTAGAGTCTTATATATTGGTTTTAATAAGAGGCACGAAGATAGTGTTTGAGAATTAAATAGTTTCACAGTTTTTATACAAAAAGGTCGTATAGGGTAAAATGTTAAAAGATAAGTTAAATATAGGGCTATATAGTTACAATAAAACTAGAGAAGTTCAATCTTATAACTTAATCATCACTACTAAAAATATCTGTTTGGTAATTGATTTCTTGTTCAGTTTCACTTCTTTTGTCAAGGTCGTTTATACCACACATACCATTGCAATCAAATAAAGGTTTAGGTTCTCTACCTTTCATCATAGATATATCTTTCATATCAGTATAGTCTTTATGTGGCTTTAAGAATACTAATCCACCTCCTTTGCTTTGGTCTTTCAACATTGTTATTGGTTTACCTTTTGCATCAGTTAGTTCGTGTTCCATATCTGCCATTGTATTGAACTTATCAGGAAAATCTCTCTGCATCTTTTGCCAGTATCCTATACCTCCCTGAACGCAACCTGTCTTAAAGCAATTATTGTTAAGAAATCCTAAGGAATACATATTAGGAACTTCTATCCCTTCATCTTGAACTATCTTAATACAATCTTTCTTATTTAAACCATACATCATTAAAGGGAATAATGGTCGTGTTTGAGAATGATTCAAAACCATACCCTTTGCTCTTTTATATTCATCTAATTCAAAACCAAATATCTGATGCTTCCATTCATTTGTCTTTTCCCAAGTTTCTCTAACCTGCCTCTTTAACTCAGAACTACAAACAGCACCCTTTGCATTATTAAGGGCTTTGTATCTTCTCCACACATCTTGTATGCTGTCGTGTTTAGCACTCTTAATCGTTTCTATATTTATACCATACCAATCCTCACACTCTTTCATAAATCTATAAGTATCATCATCTTCATTCATAGTATCAATAAAAATTACCCTTACATTTTCTTTACCATATAAATCTATTCCTATCTTACAGGCAACTGCACTTGTAATTCCACCTGACCACCATCCTATTATCTTATCGTTCATAGTTGTATTGTTTTAGTTATTGTTCTTCTTATACTCATTCTCGTGATACTCTCTCCACCTAAGCATTGCAGGTAGGGCATCGTTATTTGCTTTAGTAAATATCTCCCCTATATCTTCGTGAGTAAAAGACATAACCATAAATGCTATATGATTCATAATAGCTTTAGTTTGTCGCTCGTCTTCCCATCCTCGTTCTTCTAGAGCCTTGTATAAATCTAGCCCTGCCTCTCCAAGCATCTCATTTGCGAGTATATTTATTTTTTGTGTTACGTGCATAGTTGTATTTTTTTAGTTATTAGACTGCAAACATACACAAATAATCTTACAAAGTTCAATTTTATATCTTTATTGTGAATGAAGTTTGAAACAATGTTGTATATTGGCAATCTAAACGAATAATGATGTCAGAAGAAAAGAAACAAGTAGGTGATGAGGCTATGAAGAAGCGACCTAGTAACATAGAAGATTATAATAAATCTGCAAAGTCTTTACTACCTAAGAATAATGAAACAAGAACACTAGCTAAGATGACTAGGAAGTCTTTAGCTTACGCATTAGAAGGACAGCCTGTAAAGATTAAGATGGCTTTAGATATACTCTTTGATGAAGACCCTCGTGCATACATAGATGCAATAGCTAAACTAATGAACTATGCAATGCCTAAGCTATCATCAACAGAAATAAAGAAAGATACAGATACTAAGATTGAGATTAACTTAACTGAAGGTGCAACACTTGAAGATATTAAGAAACAGATTAGAGGACTTGAAGAAGCAGAAGATATTGACTATACAGAATTAGATGACTAAAAAAGCATTACTGAAATTTGCACTAGAAAAGAAACTATGTGAGATGAGTTTCTATGAGTTCTTTAAAGCAGCTTGGGTTGTAGTAGAACCTGCAGTACCATTATCTACTAATTGGCATCATAAGTATATATGCGACTTACTACAAGCAGAATGTGAGAGAGTAATAGCACAAGAACCTAAAACTAAAGATATTATTATTAATGTACCATTTAGAAGTACAAAGTCACTTATAGTAACTGTTATGTTTCCAGTATGGGCTTGGATAAAATCACCTAAACAAAGATTCATTACTTCTTCATACTCTGCAACTCTATCTATTGAACTTGCAACTAAGAGTAGAGATATTATATTTAGTGATTGGTTTAAGAGAAGGTGGGGTGATGTATTTCATATTAAGAAAGACCAAAACCTAAAAGAGAGATACGAGAACAATTTTGTTGGAATGAGAAGAGCAACATCAGTAGGTGGTACTGTTACAGGGCAAGGAGCAGACTTTCTTATTGTAGATGACCCTCTTTCACCACAAATGGCTAATTCAGCAACAGAAAGAGAGAACGCTAACGAATGGTATAGGACTACATTCTATTCTAGGCTTAATCAACCTGATATTGGAGTTAGGATTATAATTATGCAAAGAGTACACGAAGATGACTTGACTGGGTTCTTATTAGGCAAAGAAACTAGATTAAAGTATAAACACATCTGTATTCCTGCTAAAAGTGGAGATGGCAACATAAAACCTGCATACTTAGAGAAGTTCTATGAGAAAGGTACTCAGTTGTTTTGGAAAGATAGGTTTAGTCAAAAGATATTAGATGATTACAAAAGTGCATTAGGTAGTTATGGTTATGCAGGACAACTACAACAAACACCTACACCCCTTGATAGTGGGATGATACATAAGGATTGGTTTAAGGTTGATAGATATAGAGTTGATGAAGCTATAGTTAATTTTGTAATTGACCCTGCATATACTGCTGACCAAAAGAATGACCCCTCTGCACTACTAGCATATACCTATAAAGAGAACAGATGGCAGATAGTAGACTGTGTTAATGTATATAAAGAGTTCCCAGACTTAGTAAAGTTCATTCAACAGTGGGTTCAAAAGAATGGATATACAAATAGAAGTAGAATATATGTAGAACCTAAAGCATCAGGTAAATCTATTGTGCAAACGCTAGTAAGAGAAACAGGACTTAATGTTAAAGAAGATAAACCACCAACTAAAGACAAGGTAGCAAGAGTGAGTGATGTAAGTGCATCTTTAGAGAGTGGTAGAGTTAGTTTGTTAAATGGAGATTGGAATGATGAGTTCTTAGACCAACTAGCTAAGTTTCCTGCAGCTAAACACGATGATATGGTAGACTGCTTAGTGATGGCAGTAAACAAAGAGATTTGGAGTGGTGGAGGTAAGGTTTTATATTTTTCATAATAATTTTCAGTTTGTTGGAAAACTGTGAAAGTGTTTCATAGTTAAATCACTATTTTTGCGTAGTTTTGAATAATTACTAAAAAATTATCAAAGAATTATGAAAAAGAAAGATATACTTTACCTAAACGAAGGTCATCAAGTGGTTGTTGAAGGTCTTATGGAAGATGTTAAGAAAATAATGTATTATGCTACAGAAGATGAGATTTCAGGCAAATATCAAGACTTCTTAAACATACTTGACTCTGTTTACTTGTATTCAAATAATTTCCACGAAACAACACTAAAGATTGAAGGTGATGATGGAGCAATGGCAGAATTTATCTTTTTAATACCAAATATGTTGTTCTATACTACTATTGGATTTCTTACTGCATTAAAAACACAGGAGAATGGTGATGATATGGTTGTGCATTTAGAGAAGATTGCTAATTTATGTGAGAACTCTACAGGAGAGTTAGCAGATGTTCTTATAGATGCTACTGATGAAAAGAGATTGATAGATAGTGTGTTAGAAAAAGAAACAACAAACAACTAAGATATGGTAGAGATTAAGATTGAAAACAACTCATACGAGATTCCAACAGAGTGGAAAGACATTACATTAAGGTATTGGTGTGGATTATACACTATTATCAGTCAATATACTAAAAGAGATGAAGAAGGCAATGTAATTGAGCCTGAACACTCAGAAGTAGAGTTACTTAAGATGAATAGAGATATATTTATGTATCTAACTGGACTTTCTCAAAATGAGATGAACAGACTTGATGTAGATAGCGTTAATGACGCTGTAGGTACATTCTCTAGCCTTTTAGAAGAATATAAGCCTAAAGGTATAGAAAAGTTTGAATTAGATGGTGAAGAGTACTTATTTCCAAAAGAATTTCTAAGAAGGAACACATTTGGAGATTATATTGAGTCTACTCACTTAGATAGTACAATAGAAATAATGAAACACGGAAGGTTTGATGTATTACCTGAGCAAATGGCAATACTTTGCAGGAGAGCAGATGAGGAATATGATGATGATGCAATACCAGCTAAGACTGAGAAGTTTAAAGAATTAAGTATGGATTTCGTTTGGGAGTTCAGTTTTTTTTTGACAATGCAAAGCGTAAAATTAACTCGGACTTTCCAAATGTTTTTGGGGAAAACAGAAGAGGAAGTGGAGGAGGCAAAGGTAGAGTTTCTACAATTGGACTCTACAACAAGTTCATAAAGCCATATGGATGGCTTAACAGCCTTTATATGTTAGCAGAGAAGGGAATATTTAGAATAGAAGGTAATAATGACATTGATAGCGTGAAAAAAACAGATTTATATAAAGTATTAACTTACTTAAGCTACAATACTGCTAAGAACGACTATGAAATTGCTGTACAAGAAAAGATACATAATAAAAATAATATAACACCATAATTATGGCAATAACAAGACTAACAGATATAATAACTGTATTTGACAGCAAATGGACTTATGGAGATGTAAAGTTTGGGTATGATGGTGAAGTTAATCAAGACCACGACACTCAGTACCCATTAATGCTAGTAAATCCACCTGAATCAATAATGCCAGTAGTATATGATGGTAGAGAGGAGTATTCATTTGAAATAAACTTCTACAATCTATATTCTCAAGCAGCACAATCAGTAGTAACACTACAAAAGAGATGGGATAACTTACAAGACTTATCTAACGAATGGTTGGATATGGTGCTTAAAAATTACCAAGATGTAACTGTAGAGGCTTATCTTAATGATGAGAGTATTGAGATTGAAAGAATTAAAGATACAAAGAACGATAAGTTAGTTCAAATCAAGTTAGTATTCACAATGAGTGCGTTTACTAAGTGTTTTAGACCTGTATCTAGCTACCCATCAGACTTTGCAGACTTGGCAGTATGGCTAAGAGCAGATAGTGGAGTAACATTTGATATACCAACAAAAAGAGTTAGTACTTGGTCTGATAGTTCAGGACAGGGTAATAATATGACTCAATCTACTGCAGCTAACCAACCATTAAGAGAAGGATATGGAGGTCAGAATGACAAGGCATACTTTAGCTTTGATGGTACAACTGACTATTTAGTTTCAGATAGTAACTGTCCTTTAACAGGAAATGATTTAACTATATTCTATGTTGGTAAAATCAATGCAATTAATTCTGATACTCAAAGAGTTGTCGGATATAGAGATTCCGAAGGTGGAGGTAGTGATAGGTTGAATTTTGGGATAAATAATTTGAATGGAAGAATTATATTTAAGACGATAGATGATACTAGTAATTCAGCTACAGTTCAAAGTGCTTGGCTAGATAGGGGAGAAGTTAATCATATAGCGTGTGCTATGATTAAAGACACTGACTTTTCTATTTATTATAATGACAGTCCTGTAGTTACATCTAATTTTCCTTTATATTCAAACAATGATGGATTTAATTTAGCACCATTTAGAGTGGGATATGTAGAAGATGGTACTGAACAGAGTCATTGGAATGGAGATATACAAGAGGTAATTATGTATAACAGAGCATTATCAGAAAGTGAAATTGCTAATGTTAAGGGTTACTTAAATTTAAAATATAAAATATATTAAGATATGGCAAATTATTTAGGAACTTTAAGTTGGGGAATAGTACCTCTTAATTTTGATACAACCAATCTAGCTACAATGAGTTGGGATTATAGAGATAATTACCTTAAAAGTGCTAACGACCAACTAAGGTATCAAGTTCAATGGTCTAAAGGTAATAATATTAATGAAGGTGTAGAGCCTAGTGCTGGTAATTTTTCAGGGGGAAAAGGAGATATAGTTAATGCAATATTTAAAGTAGAAACAACTGTTGATGGCACTAATTGGACTACTATTGGAACGATTAAGAAATCAAGAGATATTGCTAATAGAAAATACAATGATGGAAGTCAGCCTGATGGTCATAGATTTACTGTAGACATTAGTCAGCTAGTTTCCGACCAATTATCATATAGCTTATGTCCAATTAATAAAGGTACTTGGCAGAGCAATTATTACGGAGGTATGAATGGTGGTGCAGTAATGCAAGATAATGTTATTGGTAATTCTCCTATAAGTAATTACAATGTTTCTGAAAATGGTACATTTAGGAGAGTTAAAGTTACTGTTACTTTTGATATTATTAATGGTAATGGAGAAATAGTAGATGCAGGATATACACTTTCTCATCCACCATACGTAACTGCAATAAACTCAGTAAATCAATTTGAAAGAGATAGTGTTTATTATAATAAATATACTGTAGATTATTATACTAGTTATAACTTTCTTACAAGATGTCCAAATTGGAGTGGTGGCAGTACAAATGCAGACTTTAAAAAACCTGTAAGAATAGATGAACAAGCAGAGTTTTTACAATTCTATATAAGGAGAGGTGGGTCTTATAATATAACATCAGGCAGTGGAGCTTCAGGCGACCAAGTTTGTGCTATGGGTGTTCAGATTAAGACGTATATAGGGGATACACTTGAAAATACATTTTATTTGAATGATTTTCAGGATAATTTAATTACTGACACTTACTCTGGTTTATCTGTAGTTTCTGCCTACCAGCAGCAAATGTTTATTCAAAATATATCACCCTTTTACATAAACAATACAGCATCACTCAAAGCACCTCAATCGCCTATAGATAGAAATGGTACTATAGCAGATAATTGGAATGCCTATACAGGTAGTAAAATAACAGCAAACACAACTAGATATACAGCCAATCTTGTAAAGGTAAGTTTATACAGCCCTTATACTCATTTGGAGGTTTCCGACTCTTATAAATACACAATAGACAGAGAGAGCGAAAATATACCTTATGGATTTGTTAGGTTTCATTGGTTAAATTCAATGGGTGCTATTGATAGTTATACTGCTAAAAGAGATGTAGTTGAAGGATTAACTATAAGTAGAAGTGTTGTTGAGAGAAATAGTGCAGATAGAACTTGGTATCAGGCTAATTCTAGTAATGATAATGGTTCTCAAAGCAATCCTCTTCAAACTTCTTTATATGTTTCAGATACTATGAGGGGAGGTAATCTATATAAGGGAGGCAGAGAGGTTTCTAATGTTAATGCAGATAAAGTACAGAGCGTATATACAGAGCCTCTAAACAAGTCAGTTGCTAAGTGGCTAGAAGAAATGCTATTATCACCTAATGTTTGGATAGAAAAAGACACAGAGGCTACCGATAAGGGTAATTCATCTAATCCTTATCTTAGACCATCAACAAAGGGATATATACCAGTTATAATTACTAATAGTGATGCTGAAACTGTTAATCAAGCAGAAGGGCTAGTTAAGTTTAACATTGAATATACTTTAGCACATAAAGTACAAACACAAAGAAACTAATATGTCAGTAAGAATTGAAATACTTGATTATGTTAAGGGTGATGGAGATAATATTATTAATGTGCTTTCAGGGACTCCTGAAACAGGATGGGCATCATCATCAATAACATCAGCTACATTTGCAGGAGATGGTACTGGTAATGTAAAATACTATGAAGATATTAGTCTTTCTGTAATTTCAGGTAGAGAATATACATTAAAATTTCAAATATCAAACTATTCTGGTTCTGGTAATATTGGGTTTTCGGAAAGTGATTCAGGGGGTACTGCATTAGGAATAACAGCTTCTGCTAGGAGAGGTTCAAATGGAACTACAACTGAAACTTTTACAGCAGTTGCTTCAGGTAAAATTAGAGTTTTTAGTAGAGGAACTGTAACAGCAGCTACTATGTCTAACATATCTGTAGTAGATACAGATGGTATTGATTGGGAAAACAGTATAGTTGGGGAGTTAGACATTACTGAACATTCTGACTTTCCTCTTGCTATGACTTTTCAGATTTCAGACTTTAAAGACATAACCTCAACAAGTGGGGATTACAGTAAGACATTTAAGTTTCCTGCAACAAAGAACAATAACAATATATTAAAACACTTATATATACCAAATATAAATGTTGCTAATAATGTAACAGAAAGAAAACCCTGCAGGATAATATCAGATGGTATGTACACTCAATTAGGTTTAATTAGGATAACAGCAGTAGGAGGATATGGTAAAGTACCATCTTCTTATAGTGGAGTGTTTTATGGTAATAATCTAACTTGGGCTTCTGACTTAGGTGATGCTTATATGAATCAATTAGATTGGGGTACTGATGGACAGGATTTAACATACAATAAAGACAGTATTGTAGCTACTTGGCAAGATGTTGATTGTAATGCTTCTAATTCTTATATAGTCTATCCAATAACATCTTATGGACAATATAATTTAGAGGGTGATACTAGAACGATACAGCTTTTAGATACAGCTTGGGATTATAGTGGTACAGGTACTTCAGCGAAAGTTGGTTATTTTGGCTATTGGAATGACGGAAGTTCTTACGAAACACCAACACCTAACCCTGACTGGCGACCTGCTGTTTTTGTTAAAAATACATTAGATAAGTTATTTGGTAGTGTTGGGTATAAGATAAGTTCTGCTTTTATGGACACAGCTATGTTTAAGAAGAATGTTTGGTTGCTTCCAAACTTTAAGTACAATAATCCTGATTATAGGGTTAATTTATACGCTACGGAAACAAGTTTCACTAATAATGTCGGTTTATCGGTAGGTGCGAGTGCTGGACTTCCTGCCATACCAACTGAAAATGGTGTTGTTAGGATATATAATGGCTCTCTTGATGAAAATAATGGTAATTATTATTATAGTGGAGATGGAAGGGTTGTTCTTGATATTGATGATATAGTTTCTGATGCATCTTCATATAATATATCTGTAGCATTAGACAATAGTTCTAACCTTAACTTTGCTAATAATTATATTTTAGTTCCTGAGTATGGTTATTATAATATTAATTTAGGTGGACTAGAAACTAAAGTAGCTAGAGTCTATAAAGGTGGTGGTGATGATGCGAGGGTTCATAAAATATGGAGCAGAGTAGCAGTCGAAGTTCAGACAGTAGGACAGAGTGGTAGCAGTAGTTGGGTTGCTATAGGGAGTTCAAGTAATGAAATGGTTATTGATAAAGATGTAGACTTTGATACTGATGCAAATACTCCATATCAAGATATTAGTAGTATTAGCATAGAAGGGCGATTTTTTAATAAAGGAGATAAAATACGAATAACTACAGGTCTAAAGATAACAGCACAAAATAACAGTCAGAATTTTCTTGTGTATATATTTGTTAAGTCAAAAGGTATTTCATCTATCTTGAATTTAAGCATTGACCCTAGTAATGTTGAATACGGACAAACTTACAACTTAACTGATGTAATGAATCCTGATTATAAGCAAATAGATTTTATTAAAGGTATTGCACACGCATATAATCTTCAGATGACTACTGATGAAACCACTAAAACAGTATATATAGAGCCTTTTGATAGCTTCTATAAACCATACAAAGACGCTATAGATTGGACAGGTAAGTTAAGTAGAGCAGATGAGATAACTGATAAGTGGATTGAGAATGATTTAAAAAGAAGTATAGTCTTTAAGTACAAGAGTGATAGTGCTGATGCTAAAGTAAAAGTTAGAGGAGAAACATACTTTGATGATGTAGAAGATGAATATCCATACAGAGAAACACTACCTGATACTTTTGAGAAAGGAGATAGTACATTTGAAAATCCATTCTTTGCTGGTACTTATAACGCTAAAAATACAAACACTACTGCTAAGCCAAATATTGATACTGCATATTCTGCTTGTTTGTGGACAGGAAATCACGGCTCTGAAACTTCAGCAAGGAGTAATAAAGGGTTTGATTTTCTACCAAGATTATTATATTGGAATAAATACTCTCCTGCATCAGGAACACCTTTTTTTCTCACAAAAAAAAGAGCAAAAGTACAAACT
>Ga0070727_10004955_pt1 | contig 11076 bp, 10 predicted proteins | sample tdAd472_FD_66722 | JGI IMG/M metagenome (GOLD analysis project Ga0070727, IMG submission 66722) | Marine sediment microbial communities from the Atlantic coast under amendment with organic carbon and nitrate - tdAd47.2 | ecosystem: Environmental > Aquatic > Marine > Coastal > Sediment | place... | reverse complement strand
GCGCGAAGGTCGTCGCGCTGCGAGGGCCCAACGGCCCGGAACGGAACCGGGCTTGTGCGCAGGCGCAGGTCCCCGGCTTCGACCGTGACGGACGGCACCTCGAACATGCCGGGATCGCGCGGCGTCAGTCGGTAGAACAGCACGTAGCTGATCTCGCTCGTCTCGGTCACCTGCCCGTTGATGATCACCGTGCTCGAGAAACTCTTGTTCTGCTGGCGAAGGAACTCCATCTCGAACCCCAGCTGCGATGCCGGACCGAAAGTCGGCGGCGCATCGGGTTCGGCGTTGACCACCTCAAGCGAGTAGATCAGCGAGTCGCCGATGTAGACCGCCCCGGCGGACAGGGAAGCACGAACGGCGGGCTCGTCGGTGCCACCGCTCTGCGCGAACGACAGGGACGCCGACAGGGCGACAAACCACAGGCAAAGCAATGACGCGATTCGGCTCACCAATCGTTCTCCCCTCGGTCGCGCTGGCGCCTGCGCTCGATCGCGTCGCGCCTTCGGATGTCGCCTTCTTCTTTCTGGAGGATCCGTCGCGCGGTGTCGTCGGTCGCCTCAACGACCGGGCCCTCGACTTCGCGCTGCTCTTCGCCTCCCCGCGGTGGCGGCTGGCCCTCGAAGTCCTGCTCGAGTTGCTGCACCTGCTGCTCCATCTGCTCCGCGAACATCCTGAGCAGGTCCTCGATGTTCTCTACCTGCGAAGCGAAATCCTCGATGATGGAGCGGAGATCCTCGTGGGCCTGCATCTGCAGGTCCTGCGCCGCTTCGTACTCCTCGCCGCGGAGTTCGAAGTCCGCCCAACGCTGCGCTCCGACGGCGTCGGCGATGGCATCAGCCCCGGTGCCGAGCAACTGATCGAACAAACCGGCCAGCAGCGGGTTCTGCTCACCGAACAGTTCATCGCTGCGACGGGCCATCGCGTCGAGTCGGCGGAGCAGGTCCTCGGTCTCGGCGGTCACGCGCTTCTGGTCGCTCAGGATCTCCTGAACTCGCTCCGATCGCGGGGTCTCACGCAGCCGCCGCGCTTCCCGAGTGTCATCGGCAAGTTCACGCTGTCGCTCGGAGAGTTCCATGATCTTCTGCAACGCCTCCTGCGGCTGGATGATCTCGGTAAGGAACTGCTCGAACTCGACCCGCTTCGCATCGCGCTCGCGTCGGAGCTCAACGATCTGTGACCGCGCGAAGCGCAGGTTGTGCAGGGCATCGTGATCGTTCGGGTCGGCGAGAAGTGAGGCCCGGAACATCGATGAGGCGATCGAAAGATCGCGGATCGAACGCTCGACCGCCGCGGCGTAAGCCTGCCACGCCCGTTCCGGCCCGGCTTGCAACGCGTTCGTGATCGGGTCCAGGCCCGGAAGGACCTCGTCGCGTCGGTGCGAGACGCGATCGATGCGGATTGAACCCAGATTGAAGGTTGCGAGGCGATGGATCCGCGACGCGTTCGGCTCGGCCAGCGCCCGTTCAAAATACTGCTCGGCGAGCGCCCGGTCGCCGGCGGCGTAGTGCACACAACCCCCGTTGTAGAGCGCCAAGGCCGCCATGTCCGGATGGCGTTCACGGAGCGTGTCGAAAGCCTCTGCCGCATCGACGTATCGCTCGTCTGCCAACCAACCCAGACCGAGCGACACGAGCGACATCGGCTGGTCAAGTTTCTCGCGGAGAAGAGCGAGAGCCTCGGCCGATGGCTCAACCGGCGCGACCGGCGTTGCTGCTTCGGCGTTCGGGCCGCCAAGCCCGGGGATATTGAAGGGCAGCCCATCGAGGCCCGGCATCCCGCCGGGCATCAACGATCCGTCACCGGACGAAAGTCGCTCGCGCAGCCCTCCGGCGTCCTGACCGAGGACCACGATGGGCGGCGTAACAATGAGGGCCAGCATCAGAATGAATCGTTCAGCGTCGACCAAGGAGCACCTCCACCGCGAGAGCCATCGCCGAAAGGCCGAGCAGCATCGGGAACCACTCACGATAGACCACGGTATCCGTAGTCTGCAGCACCCGCTGTTCGGCCTCGCCGATCAGGGTGCGATAGATCTCGTCGAGCCGGACATCTCCGGTCCGAACCGAGTAGTACCGGCCTCCTGGTGTCTGGGCGACCATATCACGCAGGGTTTGCTCGTCGAGTCGGCTGACGACGACCTCTCCATCGGAATCGGTCATGTACTGAAGCTCGTTGTTCTGGGTGATCGGGATGCGAGCACCCTCGGCCGGGTCACCGATCCCGAGCGCGATCAACCGCACGTCTCGCTTGCCCAGCGCCTCGGCCGCGGCGACCGGAAGGCTGCCCTGATCTTCGCCGTCGGTGATCAGGATGATGTCCTGGAACCGCGCGGCGTCTTCATCGAGGAACACCCGGTCGAGTGCGGTCCGCATGGCGTCGCCGATCAGCGTGCCGCCGGACATGACCGTTTCCGGTCGCAGGTCGTCTACGACCGTCGCGAAGAATCCGTAGTCGTGTGTGAGAGGACAGATGACCCTCGCGTCGCCGGCGAACGCCACCAGCGCCACCCGATCACCCGAGAGAACACCGAGCGCGTCCTTGATCCAAAGCTTTGACCGATCCAGCCGATTCGGAGTCAGATCTTCGGCCAGCATTGATCGTGAGACATCGATCACGAAGCACACATCACGCCCATAGGTCAACACCGGCGCGGATCGGGCCTGATCGACGGGGCGGGCGAGCGCCATCACGACCGCCACGACCCCGATGCTCAGGAGCACGACGCGTGCAACCGCCCGCGTGAGCCCGAACGGGCTCGCGAGTCGCTTCGCGGCATCGTTCGAGACGAAGCGGAGTCGTGCCATCCGGGCGGTGGTGACCGCCCAGGCGAGCAATCCAAGCATCACCGGAAGCAGCCATAGCCACTCGAGCCAGCCGCTGTGCATCAGGCGCATCAGATCGCCCTCCGCAGAACGACCCAGTTCAGCAGCGAGTCAACGGCGATCAGCCCGAGCGCGATGAGAGCCCCGACGTGGTACCACTCTCGATACGACGCGAACTCGACGCGCTCGATCTCGGTCGGCTCAAGGGCGTTGATCTCCGCGTAGACGCCCTGCAGGCCGTCTCCGTCGGCGGTGTCGAAGTGCTTGCCGCCGGTCAGTTCGGCCACGCGCGGCAGCACGGTGGACCCGCGGCTGCCGAAGAGACCGCCGCTGGACCCGAGACCGATGGTATAGATCTTGATGCCCCACTCCTTGGCGATCGCGGCGCCTTCAAGCGGGTTCCGCTCGCCGGCGTTCTGTTCACCGTCGGTGAGCAGGATGATGACCTTCGAGGCGATCTCGAATTCCGGATCACCTTCCGTTGCGTTGACGTCGTCGAATCGCTGGAGCTGTTCTTCGGCTGACTTAAGCCGGGCGGCTGCGAGCGCGATCGCGTCTCCGACTGCGGTGCCCGCGTCGGTCCTGCCGCGAGCATAGTCCATCTGATCCGTGGCTTCGATCAGCGGCGGGTACTCACGCACCAACGGGCAGTACGTCTCGGCGAACGATCCGAACCCGACCAGTCCGATCAGGTCGCCGTCGCGTCCCGGCAGCGACCCTCCGTTATCACGGTTGCCGACGACGAAATCGGAAAACACACGCTTTACACCGGTGAGACGGCTCACCCGTTCCCCGGCGTAGTCCATAGGCCTTTGCATCGAGAGCGAACGATCCAGCACCATCATGATCGCCACGCCCTTGGTTACCGTGCGCTCCTTGCCGACACCCAACTGGGGGCGCGACGCGGCGGCGACGATCGCCGCGATCGCTACGCACCGGATCACGACCGGTACCCAAAGCATCCTTTCGCGCCAACCGGGCTGGATTCGCGTCGCGCGGTCCACCGCGGAAAACCCGATCGCCCGTCGACGCAGCAGCAGCGACCACACCAGCACGAGGGGCACAACCAGTAAAAACCACAGCACCCAGCTGTTCTCGAACTTGATGCGCAGCAGCAGGTCGATCATTGCGCCTCACCCCTCCGCTGCGCCTGGACCGCCCGCGCGATCCGCTTGGCACTTTCGATCAGTTCGATGGCGCGGTCGCGCTCGAGCGACTGCCCCGCGAACCGGGACGCCTCGCCGCGCTCGACCAGCGCGCGCAGGTGCTCGTAGCCATCAACCGACAGCACCGATCGCAGCCGATCATCACGCAGCAGTTCCGGCCCCGATCGCGACATCGTGCTGAGTTGGAAGACCCGGTCGAGCATCGTGCGAACGCTCGCGAACGCTTCACCCGCGACCGATGCGCCATCGACGCGGGCCGTCACACCATCCGAGGCACGCACCACCCGTTCCAACGCCTCAAGTTCGGCCAGGCATTCCAGCGGCGCGTCCTCGCGACGCCGGCGCGTCGTCGAACGAGCAGCCAGCACCAGCGCCATCACCACCGGCCCGACCACACCGACCGACGCGCCCACAATCAGCACCGACCGCCACGCGAACGCCCGATCGGCCTCGACCGGGTCCTTCGCCGGCGCCGGTGTGTCCGGGACCGCGCCCCCGGGGCTGGCCACCTCGATCTCGAGAGAGCCCGACATCAGTCGCACGCGCTCCGGTTGCAATTGCGTCGGGTCAGCTTCGGGGTCCGGATCGACCAGGTATGTCAGCATCAGCGGTCCGACCGTGACTTGCCCATCGACCAGCGGCTCGACGATCACTTCGTACCGACCGTACCAATCGCCGAGCTCTCGGCGCTCCAATGGATTCGCATCGAGCACGGTGACCAGCATCGAATCGCCCATCGCGTCATCGATAGACCAGTTGTCGATACGTACGCCTGCATCGGCCCGAACTTCAACGACGCCTTCGAAACGACCGAGCAGTTCCAGCCGGCCGCCGGGGAGCTTGAGCCATGCGATCGCGCTCGCGCGGGCATCGGACGCAGAGAGCGTCGGCTCGCTCTCCGGATCCATTGAGCCGGGCTGACCCGACACGGGGAGAACCGCCCACAGCACCAGCGCACCGGCCATCCTCACGAGGGACCGCCTCATCGCCGACGCTCCCTCGCACGGAACAGTTCGACCATCGCCTCCGCCCACGCCCGGTCGGTGTACACCGGTAGGAACTGCGCACCCGCACCGGTGGTCAAGTCAGAGACCGCTCGCTCCAAGTCGGACGATTCACGCTCGAAGGCGTCGCGTACCCGTTGGCTGGACGTATCCACCAGTCGGTGTCGACGTGTCTCAAGATCGATCACTTCGATCAGGCCGCTCCGGAGCAGGCGCTGCTCGCGCTGGTCCTGCAGATGGGCGACGATCAAGTCGTTTCGCCGGGCGATCTGCTGAACAGCTCGTTCGAGCGTGGAGCCAGGCAAGTGCTCGGGCGCGAGCCCTGTCAGAAAATCCGAGACGATGACGACGAGCGCCCGCCGGCGAAGCACCTGGGAAAGCCGTTCAAGTGCGCCGGCGAGGTCCGTGTGTCGGGGATCGGTTCGAGGCACTCGACGTGAGGACCGCTCAAGGATCTGTCGCACACAACGCAGCGTATGGCGTCTGCCCTTCCGAGCCGGGACTACGGTCTCTATGCCGCGATCCAGCGCGATCAGCCCGACGCGATCGTTGCTCCTGACCGCCGCGAGCCCGAGCACGCCGGCGATGTGCGACGCGACCTCCAGTTTGGTCTGTCGCCCAGAACCAAACCGTGTCGATGGCGAGACATCGACCACGAGCATAAGCGTCAGCTCGCGCTCTTCCACGAACTGCTTTACGAACGGCATGCCGGTTCGAGCGGTCACGTTCCAGTCGATCGTGCGCACGTCATCGCCGGGCTGGTACGCGCGAACGTCGGCGAACTCCACCCCGCGGCCCTTGAACGCCGAGCTGTACGCACCGCTGAACACTGAATCCGCGACCTTGCGGCTCTGGAGTTCGATCCGGTTCACGTACTGGATGAGATCATCGGGCAGCATCACCATCGGTGCGGTGTCCCCTCCTCGCGTCACGCTCACGTTTATCAAGGCACGGCGATTCGCCCGAGCAGCATCGAGACGAGACCGTCGGAGCTCAGGTCGCGAGCCTCGGCCTCGTAGGACAGGACAATTCGGTGACGCAGCACGGGCAACGCGACGGCTTTCACATCGTCTGGCGTCACGTACCCTCGACCGTCAAGAAAGGCGTGGGCCTTGGCGGCTCTGAGCAGGGCGATCGTCGCTCGCGGCGACGCGCCGAACTCGATCAGGCGATCCAGCCTCGTGCCGTCGGGCAACGGCTCCAGTTCTCGCGTTTCGCGCGAGGCGTGGATCATGTCCACGATGTAGTCCTTCACCGGCTCCTCAACATGCACTCGGTCCACCACCGACCGCGCCTCGACGATCTGGTCCGGCGTGACGACCGTGCTGACCGTCGTCGACGGGTCCTTCGTGGCGATCGCCGCCATCCGGTCCAGCACCAGTCGTTCTTCTTCTCGGCTTGGATACCCCACCCGCAGTTTCAACATGAACCGGTCGACCTGAGCTTCCGGAAGCGGGTACGTCCCCTCCTGCTCAATCGGGTTCTGCGTCGCCAGCACCAGGAACGGGCTGGGCAGCGGGTACGTCGTGTCACCGATCGTGACCTGGCGTTCCTGCATCGATTCGAGCAGGGCCGACTGCACCTTGGCCGGCGCGCGGTTGATCTCGTCCGCCAGCACGATGTTGGTGAAGATCGGGCCCCGCCGGGGCGTGAACGTGCCGTCCTTCGGGCTGTAGATCAGGGTGCCGAGCAGGTCGGCCGGGAGCAGGTCGGGCGTGAACTGGATGCGCTTGAAGTCGGCGTGGATCGCCGAGGCCAGCGTCGAGACCGTCAAAGTCTTCGCCAGACCGGGGACGCCCTCCAGCAGCACATGCCCGTCGCAGAGCATGCCGATGATCAGCCCCTCGACCATCTCGCGCTGTCCGACGACCACCTTGCCGACCGCGTCGATGAGCGAGGCAATCGGCTGGGACACCCGCGCAACCTCTCGCGTCACGCTGTCCACGCGCTCCGCGACGCTCGTTGAGCCGTTTTCCACTGATGACATTGGCGTTGCATCCTCCCTGCAAACAAATACCGATCACCCGACCCGGTTCTCGGCCCACACTCTACCGCTTCCGGCCTCAGCGGCTGCGTCCGGGCGTCATAAGCTCTCTGTGCCTACCGTCTCATCGCGTGCCCACGCGCACGCCCATGAAAGCAAGGAAAGAAAGGACCGACCATGACCCTCGACGCTTTTAACCAGACTTCCACCGATCCCACCCTCACCCGTCGCGCAGCGATGGGCACGCTCGGAGCCCTCGGCCTCGGCGCGGTCGCCTCCGCCGCCGGCCAACCGGCCGATCGCCCCGGGACCGGCAGCCGTCGGAGCCAGCGGCCCGTGCCGGCCCTTCTGACGCACGAAGAGCTCGGCTTCGACCCAGAGACCGGACGCTACGCCCTACCGAAACTCCCGTACAGCTACGACGCGCTCGAGCCCTCGATCGACGCCCAAACCATGGAAATCCACCACAGCAAGCACCATCAGGGCTATGTGAACGGCCTCAACCGCGCACTCGACAAACTGGCGGACATCCGCTCGGGGACCGGTGACGCGGGACTGATCAAGCACTGGTCGCGCGAGCTTTCCTTCCACGGCTCCGGCCATGTCAACCACGCGATCTTCTGGCAGACCATGGCCCCCGCCGGCAAGGGCGGCGGCGGCGAGCCCGGCGGCCCCATCGCGCGCATGATCAACCGCGATTTCGGCGGCTTCGACGGCTTCAAGACCCACTTCAGCGCGGCATCCAAGGCGGTCGAGGCCTCCGGATGGGGCTGGCTTGTCTACGAACCCACCGGCGGACGCCTGCTCGTCATCCAGGGTGAGAAACAGCAGAACCTGATGATGACCGGCGTGGTTCCCCTTCTGGGGATCGATGTCTGGGAGCACGCCTACTACCTCAAGTACCAGAACCGGCGTGCCGAGTACGTCGACGCGTTCTTCAACATCGTGAACTGGGGCAAGGTCAACGAGCTGCTCCAGCGAGCGATGGCGTAAGCCGCTTCCGCTGTCCACCGAAGTTTCACGGACTTCTTGGGAAGAAACCCATCGCCGGGTAGATTGGCTCGCGTATGGAGTTTCTTTCCATCATCGTGGTGCTCTTCGCGGTGTACGCCGCGACGGGTGTGGTGATCGGCGCGGCGTATCTTCTGCGCTCGGCCCCGCGACGCGATGAAGCTCTGCGAGCCTCGGCGCTGCACGTCCGCGTCTTGCTGCTTCCCGGAGCCGTCGCGGTCTGGCCGCTGCTCTTGCCTCGGTTGCTCGGGCGCGCTGGAGCACCGGAATGACCCGCTCGCAGCACAAGCGTCACCTCGTGATGTGGGCTGCGGTTCTGCCCATCGCTGCGCTGATGATCGTGCTCGGGTGGTTCGCGCGAGTTGACCCGTTCGCCCAGCCGGATGCTGAGGTTCTGGATCCCGCCTCTGCTCTGACCGAAGGGCCGAGGCCATGAGCGTCAACTATCGCTGGGTGCAGTGGAACCGGCACAAGCGCGTGTACGACGCGACGGCGGTCGGCGCGATCGCGCTGTTCATCGGCGCGTTCGTGATCATCGGTTCTATTGTCCATCCCGGCGAGCGGGCGCTCAGCGGGCCGATCCTGCTGTTGCGGGCGTTCGGCGTGACCGCCCTGCTGCTGCTGCACATCGTTCTGGCGATCGGCCCGCTCGCGCGGCTGGACCGGCGGTTCCTGCCGCTGCTGTACAACCGTCGCCACCTCGGTGTGATGCTGTTCTTCGTGGCTCTCGGGCACGCTGCGCTCGTGCTCCTGTTTTACGGCGGGTTCGGCAATCGCAATCCGATCATGGCGGTGCTTGCGCCGGACCGGGCGCTTTCGTGGCCGAGCGGGTTGCCGTACGAGATGTTCGGTTTCGTCGCACTCATGATCCTGTTCGCGATGGCGTCCACCAGCCACGACTTCTGGTTGAAGCACCTGTCACCACGGGTCTGGAAATCGCTGCACATGCTCGTGTATGTGGCGTACGCGCTGCTGATCGCCCACGTTGTGTTCGGCGCGATGCAGAGTGAGCGGAGCGTGCTCTACCCGGTGCTGCTCAGCGCCGGCGTGATCGGTCTGGGATCGCTGCACCTGCTCGCCGGTCTCCGCGAGGTTTCGCGGCCGCGGAACGCGGAAGCGCAACTGGGAGTCGAACTCGCGGGCTGGATCGATGCGGGTCGCACGGACGCGATCGAAGACGGGCGCGCAACGGTGGTATGCCCGAGGAGCGGGGAACGCATCGCCGTGTTCCGGGACGGCGATGCGTTCTCGGCGGTGTCGAACGTGTGCGCCCACCAGGGCGGGCCTCTGGGCGAGGGCGCGATCGTGGACGGGTGCATCACCTGTCCGTGGCACGGCTACCAATACCGGGCGGCGGACGGGCTGTCGCCGCCGCCGTACACCGAGAAGATCCCGACGTACGAAGTGCGCATTGCCGGCGAGCGGGTGTACGTGAATCCGAGCCAGAACGCGCCCGGGACCGCGGTCGAACCGGCACGGCTGGAGGATTAGAGGGATGGCTGAGCAGGATGGCGACAGCGGGATCTATGTCGGGTACCTGCCGACACCGGCGCGGGAGAAGCGGTTCCTGCGCGTGTTGATTCCCGTGCTGCTGTGGCTCGGCGCGATCACGACCGGGCTCGTGGCGTGGCGAATGCAAGACCCGGGCACCGGGGTGTGGAACATCAGCAACGAGCAGACATGGGAGGGCGTGCTCCGGGCGGACCCGTACCCGCTGCTGGAGATCGATGGCGCCGGCGAGACTGAGATCGTGCTGCTCGTGGAGATGGGCAAGTTCGGACCGGAGCGTGCGCGGGCGTTCGATGGTCGGCGGGTGGAGGTCACCGGGTTCGAGCTCGAACGGGACGGACGCCGCATCTTCGAACTGGTGCCGGAGGAGCGGGCGATCAGCGCGCTCAGCGGTGAGCGCGTCTCGAGTGCGCCCCTGCCGACACCGATCGGATCGGTCACCCTGCGCGGGGAGATCATGGACAGCAAGTGCTTCCTCGGCGCGATGAAGCCCGGCGAGGGACAGGGGCACCGTGCGTGCGCGATCCTGTGTATCCGCGGCGGGATCCCGCCCATGCTGGTCACGCGCGACGCGAGCGGCAACGCGTCGTACTACCTGCTCGTCGGCACCGACGGCGCGGGACTCGCGCCCGACGCGCTCGACCGGATCGGTGAGCCGGTCGAAATCACAGGCGAGCTCAGTCGCCGGGGTGATCTGATGATGCTGGCGATCGATCCGGGGTCGGTGCGGGGAATCTGAAGACCGGCTCGCGCCGTTTTCTTCGGCGATGGCGGAGGTCGATCCCTGCGCAGACGGCTCCAAGGAGCCAGATTAAGACAAAAATCAGCATCGGTCGCCAGCCGCTGTCCTCGATGAGTTCACCGAAGAAGCACCCCACGAATGCTGAGAAGATAGCAGCGCACAGAATGGTCTCAAGGAGCCAGACGACAGCGTCGATCAGGCCGTGGTGAGTGACGCGGACTCTCGGCATCGCAATCAGTCTAGTCGCGTCCCAGCAAGCGAAAAGGCACCGGCGAGTAACCGGTGCCTCTTGGAGTCTTGCCGAGAGTTTCTGATCTACGGGATCAAATCCTCGACCATCTCCTCATCGGCCATCTCTTCCTCGATCACTTCCTCTGCTTCGGCGTCATCGTCGGCGTCGGCCTCGGGGTTCTCAAAGCGACCGATGGTGCGGAGCAGGAAGCTCTCGTATTTGCGGTAGCGATTGATGGTCTTGACGTCACCGCCGAGGCCATGGCCGCCGGTCGGGTCGATGAACAGTTCGACCTGGGCTTCCTTGCCGGCCTGCAGCAATTCGCGATAGACGCGGATGGTGTCCTGATAGAGCACGTTCGCGTCTTCGACGCCGTGCACGAGCAGGAGCTGGCCGGTGAGGTTCTTCGCGAGCGGGAGCAGCGAGTAGGCCTTCAGGTCGGGGTTGCCGATGCGCGAGTCACCGATCGTGCCGGTGGAGTACCACGAGTTGTAGTTCTCCCACTCGGTCGGTCCGGCGCCGGCCATGCCTGCGGAGAACACGTCGGGCTCGGTGTACATGACCATCTGCGTTTGGAAGCCGCCGAACGACCAGCCGTGCATGGCG
>Ga0070727_10004954_pt1 | contig 11076 bp, 11 predicted proteins | sample tdAd472_FD_66722 | JGI IMG/M metagenome (GOLD analysis project Ga0070727, IMG submission 66722) | Marine sediment microbial communities from the Atlantic coast under amendment with organic carbon and nitrate - tdAd47.2 | ecosystem: Environmental > Aquatic > Marine > Coastal > Sediment | place... | reverse complement strand
CGCCTGCTTCTCGGGGAGCGCGTGCGCGGCGCCACCTGGGCGGCCATCCTGTGCGCCTTCATCGGTGTCGGCATCATGGTGGCGGAGGGCATCGGCTTCGGACACGTGCGGGGCAATGTTGCCGGCCTCATCGGCGCTCTCGGCCTCGCCACCTACATCGTCGCGCTCCGCCGGGGTCACCTCACCGACATGCTGCCGTGCAACGTCATCGGCGGGGTTATCGGTCTCGCCGTCGCCGCGACCGTGTGCCTCAGCACGGGCGACGGATTGGCAATATCCTTGCACGACACGCTTTGGAGCCTGGCCATGGGGGTATTCCAGCTGGGCCTCGCCTTGGTACTTTTCACCATGGGCTCGCGGACCGTCCCCGCGGCCGACATGACACTGCTGGCTATGACGGAGGTCGTACTGGCACCCTTCTGGGTGTGGCTCGTCTTCGGAGAAACGGCCGGCGTGTTCACACTGATCGGCGGCGCACTGCTGTTGGCCGCCGTCGCAGTAGATGCGGTCACGGGAGTACGTGATCGAAAGACCAATGGAGGCCCTCGATGAAGAATTCCAAGAACTGGTTCAGAACCAACCTCGGCTACGGTCTGGTGGTTATCGTCCCCCTGGCCGTCGTGCTTCTACTGCTCGCGAAGGTAGTGGAACTTCTGCAGAAGGCCGCCGCCGCCATGGAGCTCGAGTCGGCGCTGGGGGCCAGTGTCGCTATCGTGCTCGCCATCGTGCTGGTGCTGCTCGCGTGCGTGGCCGTCGGCGCGATCGTGCGTACCCGGCTCGGGACCCTGTCGTTCAAAAAGGTGGAACAAGTGCTGCTCCAGCACCTCCCCGGATACGAGCTGCTCGGGAACATCCTCAAGGGATTCGCGAAGGACCAGTCCGCCTATCCCGCCGTCATGCTCCAGCTGCACGGCCCCGGATCGGCCGTCTTCGGCCTGGTGATGGAGGAACAGGACAACGGCGTGCTGGTCGTGTTCGTGCCGTCCGCGCCGGCGCTGACCGTCGGCAGCGTGCACGTCGTGGAGCGGGATCGCGTGACGTTCCTCGAGACAAGCCCCGTCGAGTTAGCGAACTGCATCTCCCAGTGGGGCGTCGGTGCGGACAAGGCGCTCGGCGGGGCCCGTCCCTGAACGGCTCGTTCAATCCCATGAGAACCCCATGAAGACATTTCGCGCCGCGCTGACGATCGCCGCCCTCCTGCTCGGAGCGGGCGGCCTCGAGGCATCGAGCCACGGCCTCGGCGATGGATTGACCGTGACCTACAAGAGTCCGGCTGCGCACCCGCTGACCCTCGAGTCCCTGGACGGCGGCGTTTACGACCTCGCCGCAATGAAGGGCCGCGTCGTCATTATCAATTTCTGGGCGACCTGGTGTCCGCCCTGCATCGAGGAGCTGCCCTCGATGCAGAAGCTGTGGGACGAGACCCACGCCGGCGGGCTGGAGATTCTGGCGGTGAATCTCGGCGAGCCGCCCGACAGGATCCGGGCATTCCTCGAAGAATTCGAGCCGACGCTCGCGTTTCCGATCCTCCTCGACGTCGAGGGTGAGGCGTTCCAGGCATGGGGCGTGCGAGGACTGCCGAAGACATTCGTCATCAGCAAGCGCGGGCAAATCGTCTACGAAGCCGAGGGTGGCCGCGACATGAACTCGGAGCACATCCGAGAACGGCTGCAGGAGCTCATGGACGAGTAGAGGATCCTGTTCGCCAGAGCGCGAGTCAAAGCCAGTAGACGAAGACGAACAGGAACAACCAAACGATGTCCACGAAGTGCCAGTACCAGGTGACGCCCAGAAATGCGAAGTGGTTTGCAGGGGTAAAGTGTCCCGCGATGCTCCTGCCGAGGATCACCAGCAGCATGATCGTACCCACGCTCACGTGGAGACCGTGGAAGCCTGTGAGGATGAAGAACGTGCTGCCGTGGACTCCGGCGTTCAAGGGCAACCCATCCTTCGTGTAGGCGCTGAGGTGCTCACTGCCCTGAAGAACGAGGAAGGTGGCGCCCAACACGATAGTGAGGAAGAGCCCGGTCACGAGCGCCCGGCGTTGCTTACTATGGTCGCGTTCAGCGCGTAACCATACGCACGTGCCCAGGGTTTGTCCCCGATCCCGTCAGAAGAGCGTAGCCTCGTTTCACGCGTAACGGTTGCAAGGCATGGATAACCCGCCAGAATACACGTATAGGTCACTCACTCCATCAAGAGCCCGGACCCCCGAAATCCCCACATGGCACTAGAGAAGCCAGCCAGTTGGCGCGAAGCGTTCGCGGTCTATCTTCATCCGCGGGTTCTGGCCATGCTGTTTCTCGGATTCTCCGCCGGCTTGCCGTTCCTGCTGGTGTTCTCCACCCTGAGCGCGTGGCTTCGGGATCTCGGCGTCAGTCGCACCGCCATCGGCTTCTTCGCGTGGATCGGGATCACCTATTCCATAAAGGTTCTCTGGGCCCCGATCGTCGACCGGGTGCCGATCCCCTTGCTTACCCGCGCACTCGGCAAGCGCCGCAGCTGGATGCTGCTCGGGCAGATCGGGATCGCGGCGGGACTGCTCGGCATGGCCTCGGTCGATCCGACCGAGGATCTGTCGAGGGTGGCGCTTTTCGCATTGCTTGTTGCTTTCTCGTCCGCCACCCAGGACATCGCCATCGATGCGTATCGCATCGAAGCGGTGGTCAAGGAGCGCCAGGCGGCCATGGCCGCGACCTATATTCTCGGCTATCGGCTGGCCCTGCTGGTCGCCGGAGCCGGAGCCCTGTACATCGCCACCTACGCGTCATGGCCGGGTGCGTATGTCTCAATGGCCGCTCTCATGCTGATTGGCATGTTGACGGCGCTCATCGTTGCAGAGCCTGTGCGACATCGGGACAGCGAGAATGTGATGTTCGAGCAGCGTGTGGTCGACTTCATGTCGAAATCCACGGCTTTACCGGATTGGCTGCGGAAAGCGGTCGCGTGGATCATCGGGGCCGTTGTCTGTCCGTTCGCCGACTTCTTCACGAGAAACGGCTTGTGGGCGATCGTTATCCTGATATTCATCGGGGTCTTTCGGTTGAGCGATCTCGCCATGGGCATCATGGCGAATCCGTTCTACCTGGATCTCGGATTCACCAAGACCGAGATCGCAAACATCGCCAAGATATTCGGCTTCTTCATGTCGGTAGCGGGTTCGTTCGCGGGCGGCGTTCTGGTGGTGCGCTACGGCATCATGCGCCCGCTGTTGCTCGGCGCCATCATGGTGGCGGTGACCAACCTCCTGTTCGCCTTCATGGCTATGGTCGGCCCCGATAAGTTCTGGCTCGCGGTAGTAATCAGCGCAGACAACATCAGCGCGGGACTCTCGAACGCGGTATTCATCGCTTATCTTTCCAGTCTCACCAACCAGGCCTACACGGCAACCCAGTATGCACTGTTCAGCTCGTTCATGACCTTGCCGGGTAAGGTCATCAGCGGCTTCTCCGGTGTCATCGTCGATGGATTCGGCTATGTTTCCTTCTTCATCTATGCCGCCGCCATCGGCATTCCCGCGATCTTGCTGGTGATCTATCTGATGCGTCGATGGAACGTCGATGAGATGAGGGCACCGGAATCGCGCTGACGAGAGTGACGCGACCGGAAGGACTCGACCCCCTGCGCGTTATCTAGTCGATGATGCGTTCCTTCACATAGGTACCGGGTGCTGCTTCGATTGGTGTCAGTGCTCCGTCACCTGGCGTGCGCGCGGGCGAAGTGCCACCGCCGTGGCGTTTGAGCCAACCGGCCCAATCCGGCCACCACGACCCCTTGTGCTCGACAGCATCGGCGAGCCAGGCATCCGGATCGTCGTACTGACGGTAGTTGGTCCAGTAGCTGTACTTCTGCTGGTCGGGTGGGTTGATAACCCCGGCGATGTGTCCCGAGGATGCGAGCACGAACCTCACCGGGCCCGAGAGCAGATTGGTGGTCGTGTATGTAGTTCGCCAGGGGGCGATATGGTCTTCGCTGGTAGACAGGATATAGGTCGGGGTGACGACGTTGCTCATGTCGATGGGTACGCCGGCGAGCGTGATTCCGCCCGGGTCACTGAGGCGATTGTGCACGTACATGTTGCGCATGAAGAAGGTGTGCATCGCGGCTGGCATGTTGGTGGAGTCCGCGTTCCAGTACAGGATATCGAAGGCGCGAGGGCTCTTACCGAGCAAGTAACTGTTTACGTGAAACGACCAGATCAGGTCGTTGGCGCGCAGCGCCCGCCAGGTTCTGGCAACGCTTCGGCCATCCAGTAATCCCTGGGCGTTGATTTGCGCCTCGAGATCGTCGAGAGACGTCTCGTCGATGAACAGCGAGATCTCTCCCACGTCCTCGAAGTCCACCATGGTGGTCAAGTAGGTCGCACTCGCGATGCGATCGTCATCCAAAGCCTGCAGATAGGCAGTCGTCGCCGCGAGCAGGATCCCGCCAAGACAGTAGCCGACCACGTTGACTTCCTTCTCGCCCGTGGCCTTCTCGATTGCCTCCAGCGCCGCCAGCGGACCCAGACTCATGTAATCCTCGAAACCCCGGTCGGCCATGCTCGCATCAGGGTTCTTCCAGGAAATTATGAACACGGTCTGTCCCCGGTCCAGCAGCCATCGCACCATGGAGTTCTCCGGGCGCAGGTCCATGATGTAGTACTTGTTCATCCAAGGCGGCATCAAGAGCAACGGTCGCCGGGCAACAGTGGGGGTGGTGGCTTCGTACTGGATGAGCTGCATCAGCTCGTTCTGGTACACGACCTTTCCTGACGTTGTCGCCAGATTCTTCCCCACCTCGAAGGCATCGTGGTCGGTGGTGGAGATGTCCCACTCTCCCTGGCTGCGTTCCAAATCGTCGAGGAGGTTGTCGAGTCCGGCGAGCAGGTTGATTCCGCCCGAATCGAGCGTCGTTTCGAGCACGGTGGGGTTGGTCGCGACGAAGTTCGTGGGGGCCATGGCATCGGAGATCTGGCGGATGGCGAACTCGAGCTTCTGTCTGGCCATCGGATCGAGATGCATAGAGCTGTGTATCAAGCTGACCCAGGCGTCGGTGGTGAGCAGATAGGCCTGCTTGAGCGCGTCGAAGTAGGGATGCTCCTCCCAGCCCGAGTCCTCGAATCTCCGGTCGTCCGGATGGGGCTCGGCCAGTGGCTCTTGCTCGAATCCCAGCATGCGCAGGCCCGTGCGCTGATACAGACGCGCATAGTCCCGGGCGAGAGACGCCTGCATGGAGAAGAACGGCACCGGCTCCGATGCCAGGCTGCTCATGAGCTTCGGGACGGCATCCCCGAGACCGAGAGGGTCCGAGGATCCAAGCCCCCAGGTGGGCGGATGGCTCGATCCGCTGAGCGTTTTGGTCAGCATTCGCCCCGTGTGCGCCGCCAGGCGTTGCGCCAGGACGAGTACGTCAGGATTCGGCGACGTCGCGGTTGCGGTTTTCTGGGCACTCGACATAGCTGAGCCTCCGTGACCGATCTTCCCACATGGTTATTGTGCGCCGCAGCATGGTGCGGTGCAACATCCGATCGGCGGCTGAGACCAGACAAACCACGGATCGGGTCACAAATACTGATCCAAATCACGATTCCTTATTGTGCGCCGCACAAAAACAGAGCAGACTTTCGCCCACGCAAGCTCATTTTCGACTCGACGGTGGCCGGCCGCACCTCGGCCCGACCGGGTCAGCAACTTCTCGGAGACTCACGATGAAAATTCAAGACAAGGTAGCCGTAGTCACGGGGGCCGCGAGCGGCATCGGCAATGCCGTTTGTGTCGAGCTTTCGACGCGCGGCGCCAAATGCATCGCCATGGTGGATGCCGACGAAGCCGTCGTCGAGGCCGCCGACGCCCTCAACCGCGAACAAGGCAATACGGCAGCCCAAGCCTTTGTGGGCGACGTGACGGATTGTGAATTCCGCGAGGCCGTCTATGACCGTGTTTGCGAACAACACGGGATGGTGAACGCCTGCGTGCCCGCGGCTGGAATCGTGCGCGACGGGCTCAGCGTCAAGATCGACAAGCAGACCGGGAAGGCTCGCAAGTATCCCATCGATACGTTCCGCCGGGTAACCGAGATCAACTACATCGCCCCCATCTACTGGGCGGTGGAGATGGTCGCCCGGATGGCGGAGTACCGTCACGCGCATGGCCTGAAGCGGTGGGGTCCCGAGGAGGAGGTTCAGGGAGCCATCATCTTCATCGGATCCGTGGCCTCCCAGGGAAACAAGGGCCAGATTGCCTATGCATCGGCCAAGTCGGGGCTCGAAGGAGCGGCCGCCACCTTGATGAAGGAGTCGATATTCCACGGCGTGCGCTGCGGCATCATCCATCCGGGCTTCACCGACACCCCGATTCTCCAGGCGCTCGGCGAGGAGTATCTGCGCGAGCACGTGCTCCCCGAGACCCAGCTCGGACGCCTGATTCGCCCTCAAGAGATCGCGGATGCGATTTGCTTCATGATCACCAACCAGGCGGTCAGTGGTGAGCTCTGGGCGGATGCGGGATGGCATCCGGCCGCGGCCTGAGCGACGTAGACCGGAAATCGCGCTGCTGCCGGCGGCAGCGCGACACTACGCGATGCCCTGCTGGAAGAGGGTTGGATCTCCAGCCCTCGTCGAGGTTGGCAAGTTTACTCAGTCGATTACTTCTCACCGAAGACGATCCGAACCCCACTCTCACCGGCCAGCAAGCGGATCAGGTGAAAGATCGTCAAGGGATCTTCGCCATAATGAGCGACGATGGCCGCGAACTCCTGCTTGGCGCTCGGATCATTGGATTCAAGCTTTCTGAACGCCGCGTAGTAGGCATCGGTAGCAGGCGCCTGCATCCGCTCGGGGGTAAGCGGCTCGAAGACATCCAGTCCCACGGTCTTTCCCTTGAGAATCAAAGTTCCCACCGGCCGCCCGGAAAACTCCGGCACATTTGCCGCGACCGCAGCACTGGCACAGATGCGAGTTCCGAGATGCTTATTGACACTCTCGAGCCGCGACGCGGTATTGATGGCGTCGCCATGAGCAGTGTAGTCGAAGAATAGTTCACCGCCGAAGTTGCCGACGATCGCCGGCCCGGAGTGCAGTCCGATACGAGTTACCCCCAGTTGTATGTCCTCTGATGCTTTCTGCTCGCGAAACGACTCCGCGAATGCGTCGATTTCCAGTGCGCATGCCACGGCCCGTGCGGCCTGGTCAGGCTGATCGAGCGGCGCGCCGAAGATTGCATGCACCGCATCTCCGACAATCTTCTCAGTTGTACCGCCGTGGCGGTATACGATCTGCGTTAACGCATCGAGGTACTGATTCAACAACGGCACGATCACCGACGGCTCGAGCCTTTCCACGAGGGCCGTAAAATCCGCAAGGTCGGTGAAAAGAAACGTCAGCTCGCGACGTTCGCCTCCGATACTCAGGAACTCAGGATCGTCAACAAGTTCTTTGGCCAGATTCGGCGAGAAGTAACGCGAGAGGGTAGCCTTTGCCGCCTCGGCGGCGCTGCGCAGTTTTCGGAGCTCTTGCTCATTGCGGTCGCTCAACCGCATCAGCCGACGCGTCGTCTTGAAGAGTTTCCGGTACTCGCCGAGCAGCGCCTCGAATGCCGCGCGACTCTCTGGATCGGCTGGCGGCGATTCCGCCAACCGTGCGTCCGCGGCGGCGAGCACACCCTCTTCCTGTGTGAATAAGTCGTTACTGGGCATCACCAGGCATTGCTTCGAGATGGAATGTAGCGTTCTCCAGATCCTCGCCAAACTCCTCGCCGAGCTCGTGCATTGTTTCGTCTTCCGGATCGTAGAACCAGTGCACCTCGACCTGCCCCCCCGCCGCCGCCGCCCCGTCGAGCTTCTCCATAATCATCATGATCGCCTTGGCGCTGCTGCTATTGAAATAGATCAGCTCGAAGTCGAACCGGCAGTACCCTGCGGAGAGAGCGCCGAGATAGCCGTCGAGCGCGTCGAATACCTGGTTATAAAAGATCGTGACGTCCTCCGGATAGGATTCGCCACTGAGCTTCAAATGCTGGTTCGTGAAATCGAAGGATACGGCTGGGGTGCGGGCGGTCGCCGGAAGCTCAAAGTTGTCCATCTGCGTCATTCCTCTCAGACCGTGGCTTTCAGCGCAAAGAATGCGTGCTCGCCATCGATAACCATGAGGTCGAACTCGATCGGCTTCGACGCCCTGCGGGCGATCTCGATAAAGCCGATGCCGGCGCCCTTACTATGCTCGTCGGGGCCGGTGCGAAGCTGCGCCTTGTAGGCCGCCTTGAGCTCGTCTCGGTTCATCCCCTGAATGGAGGTGAGCTGCGATTGGATGCGCGGCACGTCACTCGCGATGACGAGATTCCCAGAATGCACAACATAGTCCGTGCCTTCTTGCCCGATGGTCAGAATGCCGTAGCGCAGCTTGCCTTTCTCGTGCTTCTCGCCGTGCGCGCTCGGCGGCGGCAGTTGCTCGACCGAATAGCGAATGATGTTCTGCATCTGCTCGACGAAGACCGCGAAGACGCTGCGGATGGTCTGGGTATCGGCATCCTCGATCGCCAGCTTTCGCTTCAGCGCGTCGCCCACGCCACTGAGAATATCTTCAGTGACATAACCGCTATAGGCGAAAACAATTCCCTGCGTACGAAGACTGTCCCGCAGTTCATAAAGTTGGTTTGCTAGCATCGGCGTCTCCAAACCGCGTACCGGCGTATTGGGAGGTATCCGAACCCCCAGACTACCTGTCGAAACGGGACTCGCTGCCGTCCCCGCGCGGTGCTAGCATACCCCATCCAGCCGAATGGGGGAGAAGCAAAATGAGAACTAACCTAATTCTCGCCGTCGCCCTGCTGGGGGCTTCATTTGCCCATGCCGAGGAGCCATCCGCCGCCCTTCAGGTCGAGCTGCAGAGCGCGATGCTGACCTATACGGAATCCCTTCTGGTGGATGGCGGCTACACCTATATAGACACCAAGACGGACACCCTTAAGACGGTCTATCCGGCCAATATTCACCCTTTCATCGTCCAACTCGGCAAAGACTACGTCGTGTGTTCCGAGATGGTCGATGACGCCGGCAACAACATCACCGCTGACTATGTCGTGCGGAGCATCGATGGGAAATACCGGGTTGTCCAGATGCTCGTGAACGACCGCGATTCGCTCCAGGGCGCGATGTCGAAGCTCGGCAAGTAGGACGCGCCGGGTGGAGGGCGGTTTCGGCGCAGTCATCCGGCGCCGAATATTTCTAAAATACATCCTCGCGACATTGCTGGTCGGCGTCGCGCTGAACGTCGTGGTGTTGGCCTTCTACTACGAGCACCGCCGCGCCAATCAGACCGGGCGGATCGCGGCGGAGATCGCGACGATCGCCAACCGCATCGCCCGGCCGGCCGCGACGCTGGCGCGAGAGAGCGACATGCCTCGGGCACGCGAGCTCCTGTCGGTATTCGCCGCGTTCTCCTACGCGGTCTGCGCCGACCTCTATTTGGACGGGAGTGCCCAGCCCGCCACGTCCTGGCCTGTGATTGGCTGCGCCCGGATGAAGAAGCCGGGTCGCGACATCAACGTGGCACTACCCGGCGCCGGGCCGGGGGCGACGATGCTGGTTCGGATTGACCCCACCGTTCTCGCCGCCGAGCTGAGGGCCGAGTTCCTGGTTCTCGGGGCCCTGGGTGTGGTGGGCGGACTCGCGCTCGTCCTTGCCGGAGTCTTCGCCTTCCTGTGGTTTATCAATCGCCCGCTGTCCTTGCTGCTGACGTCCATCGAGCGCTTCGAGCGCCATGACGACCCGCAGAGGGTCGCGTACCGCTCGGAGGACGAGATCGGCAAAGTTGTCGACAGTTACAATATGATGCTGGACCGCGAGGTAGAGCGCGTCTCGGAAATCCGCGATGCGCACCGATCGATTCTCGACAGCGTCACCTATGCCGCCCGCATACAGCGCGGGCTCCTGCCGACAAGGGAACAGCTCACCGCTGCCTGCGCGGAGTCGAGCGTGCTGTGGCAGCCGCGCGATGGGGTTGGCGGCGACATCTACTGGGTGCATTCCAACGGGCCACGCACGACAATCGCGCTCATCGACTGCACCGGCCACGGAGTTCCCGGCGGTTTCATGACCATGCTCGCGATCGCCACTCTGGAGCGGATCTTCACCGCGGAGGAGAACCTGACTCCGGGCGAGATCCTTACCCGGCTCAGCGACCTGACTCGCGGACTTCTGAACCAGGACGCGGCAAATCCCGTCTCGAACGACGGAATGGACGCCGCTATCTGTCGGATCGACACAGCCTCCGCCGAGGGGATATTCGCCGGCGCCAGGCTATCGCTGATCCTCTGCTCCGCGGGGCGAGCCAAACGCATCCGGGGCGACCGGCTGAGCCTCGGCTACGCCGACACCCCGGCCGGTCCGCGTTTCGAAGAGACGACCTTCCCGGTCGGAGCTGACACGAAACTGTTCCTCACCACCGACGGGGTGATTGACCAGCTCGGTGGACCGCGATACATCGCTTTCGGCTACCGTCGCTTCATGGACATCGTCGAGACACATGCATCGAAAAATCTCGACGACATCCTGGGCGCACTGGAGGACGAGTTCTCCGAATATGCCGGACGTGAGAAGCGGCTGGACGACCTCGCGGTGCTCGCCTTCAGGCCCGGCGGCCGTGAAAGTCATTAGAAAACGACAGCACGTCCTTCCTCTCTCTGGACGATCTGACAGCGATATGTATGACGGCTTCGCCAGCGAGCTGTCAGGCTGATAGAGCTAGTTATCGAGTAAAACGGGCTCACCAAGGTAGAGAAGAGCACGACACATCTCGGACTGTCCTACGATTTAGACGGAAATACGGCGACCATCTGCGTGCGCATTATGCCATGTCTCTGGTTAACTACCTGAGGAATTTGACCCACTTCGGACGAACTTCAGCCAGGCCGTGTCTGGCTCGAGCTTGGGTTCGGCTTGGTTGCGCAACTTTCCGGGCGCGGCAGAAGAATGTAAAGTCCGCCGAACATTCGATTAACAGGAGCGGAGAATGACCACAGCGTTCGTCACCGGAGGCAACCGCGGTATCGGGCTCGAGCTCTGCCGACGATTCGCGGCGCGCGGCGACGAGGTCGTCGC
>Ga0070727_10004951_pt1 | contig 11077 bp, 9 predicted proteins | sample tdAd472_FD_66722 | JGI IMG/M metagenome (GOLD analysis project Ga0070727, IMG submission 66722) | Marine sediment microbial communities from the Atlantic coast under amendment with organic carbon and nitrate - tdAd47.2 | ecosystem: Environmental > Aquatic > Marine > Coastal > Sediment | place... | reverse complement strand
TCGCCTTCTCGGCCGCAGCAACGAGTCCCCACGCCGTGGCCGTGTTCCCAACCACATTCGTGTATTCGCCAGGTGGGAGTTCGGCCGGTTTGATCTCGAAGGTCCGGTGAAACGACTCGGTCGTGATACCAAAGTTGTACCCGGCACGGAGTGCGGCCTTGTTGGCGTTCGCCACGGGGCTGTCTTCACCAAACTTGGACTTGATCCAGCTCTCCACGGGATCGAGAGGACGCTGATAGATCCAGGACATCAGCCCGAGAGCGAAGAAGTTCTTTGACCGCAGGACCTCTCTTCCCTTTACCCCGGATTCCTTGACGGCTTCCTTCGTTAGCTGCTCCATTGGTGCGCCGACGACCGTGTATGGGTCGAGGCTTCCGTCTGTGATGGGGTTGACGTCATATCCAGCCTTGTCGAGGTTGCGGTCCTCGAAGGCGTCGGTATTGACAATGAGGAGCCCGCCCTTGACGAGATCGTGGAGATGTGCCTTGAGCGCTGCTGGGTTCATCGCGACGAGACAGTCGGGATTGTCGCCCGGCGTCAGGATGTCCCAGTCAGCGATGTGCACCTGGAACGACGAAACGCCGCCGATGGTGCCGGCGGGGGCACGGATTTCAGCGGGGAAGTTCGGAAGCGTGGCAAGGTCGTTGCCGAACAGCGCCGAACTCGCGGTGAACTGTGTCCCGGCAAGCTGCATGCCGTCGCCTGAGTCACCGGCGAATCGAATGACGACGTCCTCAATTTGCTCCGGCGCGGGTCGGTCTTCGGTCAAGGTCTCTTCAGACACTTTCTGGGCTCCTGATAGGGAAAGATGGCGTTGCATTCATCATCTGATGTGCACGCCCTTGTGGCGCGTCTGGTACTCCACTACGCGATTGCCTACAGCTTATTGCGTTGAGGAGGCATCGCTGCCATTTCCGTTGCTGCCGTACCAATGAGAGGGCCGTCCCGTGCCAAGGAGTCCGGCAGCCTCGAGTCTTCGCGCAATCGCGAGTATCCGATGCTCCTGCCACATCGGTCCGATCAGCTGAACCGAGTATGGCAAACCGTCGCCCGTTGCAATCGGTGCGGCCAGCGATGGAAGGCCGGCCCGATTGATCGGCGCCGTGAAGCTTGCGAGGTATTGGCGGTGACGATGGGAGGCACCGTCGGCGTGCATCATGTCGTCCCCAATCGTCTTCCGGTTGTGACCGACCGTCGGAGCGACAAGCAAATCGATGCCGTCGCGGGACAGCCTCTCGACGCCGTTGCGCGCAGCAGCGGCCCATTGGTGTGCATCGAGGACATCCAGCGCTGACCCGTCGGAACAGAGATCCAGTCGTTCGATGAGGTCCTTGCCGTAGCGATCCCGGTGGTCACCGAATCTGGCTCCGTGGACCGCAAGGATCTCTGGGCCTACCGCATGTGAAAGTCGTGACGGAGGTTCGAGTTGAGGGTCATCGACCACCTCGACGGTGATTCCAGCGGCGACGCAACCCGCAATGAAGCCGTCGATGCTCGATCGTGTGTCACGCGAAAGGGGTCCAAGATCCATCCATTGCTTCACCACTCCGAGCGTGATTGCATCTCCATGCCATGCACTCGGGCTTTCCACTTGCCGAACCGCTGACCACGGGTCGAGGCGGTCTGAACCAGCCGTTGCGAGGTACACAGCAGAAATGTCGTCAACGGTCTTGGCGAGCGGCCCAACGGTATCGAGGGATGCGGCGAGCGGGAATACTCCTGTGAGCGGGATGCGGCCGTGTGTCACCTTGAGACCAAAGATGCCGCACAGTGCCGCCGGTACCCGGACCGAGCCCCCTGTGTCGGTCCCGATCGAGACGGGTGTGATGCCTGCGGCAACAGCCGCACCTGATCCTCCAGACGACCCTCCGGGAGAGGTGCCCGTGTCCCACGGGTTACGGACTGGTCCGAACCATGGGTTCTCCGACGTGAAACCAAAGGCGAATTCGTGAAGGCCCGTTCGGCCGACGATGACGGCCCCTGCAGCGCCGAGCCGGCGGACAACCGTTGCCGAGTTCTCCGACAGCGACGCTGGGAAGCTCGACCCTCGTGTGTTCGGAAGACCTGCTTGGTCGATGAGATCCTTGAGCGCAACCGGCACGCCTGCGAGCGGACCAGGGTCCTTTCCAGCAGCGACAAGTCGATCGATTCCCTCAGCGCGGCTCATCGCCCCTGACCGATCGATGAGCGTGAAGGCGTTGAGATCCTCATGACTCTCGATTGCCGCCTCGATGGATTGCGCGGCGACTTCGACAGCGCTAAGTCGGCCCGATCGGACTAGGTCAGCAATGCCGGTTGCGCTCGTCAATTCCATGTGATGTCTCGGTTCGAGGGAAAGATCGAGACCCACAGCCTCGACGGTGGGAGCAGCATCGTGGACCCGTCTTCAAGAAGCAACTCAAAGGGATCTGCCTTCGAGTCCTTGGACCACGTTCCCTCAACAACCTTGCCTTCGATGAACAGAATCGCTCGCCCCGTTCCGACAACATCGATCGCTGGCACCGGTGTCTCTAGTTTTGGAGGCGGTGGCGGCTCTTCCCCCTCGATGGTTGTGCTGGTTGTTGTCGTCGGAGGCGGCGGAGGGTTGACGGTGTATCGATTGCCAATGATGGCGAGCAGTGTCTCGGCTGAGACCGTGCCTTCTTCAGTTCTCTCTTTGTTCACCCACCCATGCGGATCCGTCTCGTTGAACCGCAGGTAGGTAGACCCCGTCCACTTCCAGATGACACTCGGTTGGCTTGACCAATCAAAGGTGATCTGGTGTGCGCGGGTTTCGCCAGAACTGGATTCACCGTAGGCAAAGAGGTTGCCAGGATTGTCGTCGGACCAACTCCGTCCATCGGCCCACTCCCGGATCACCAGCGGGTTGGTGTACAGATTGTGTGGAGCTTGCCGATGCGACTGGCGGAACGTGGTCACCCCGTTGTCATAGACCATGTGGAGTCCGTCAGCTCGGAAGAGGTCCTGAACAAACTTCTGGGCACCCGAAATCTGAAACGGTGCATCCAGAGGCTTGATGACGTTGATGTCGGTCGGTCTGCCAGATCGGACAGGTCCGACGTAGTCGAGGTCGGTCTGATGAAACAAGGTTATGAACCGCGTATAGCCACCCTCCACAAGGATTTCGTAGACAGCATCGGCTTCCTGAACCCCCGTCTGTGGCCGGGCTTCGGGGTGGTTATCGATCTTTACCGCCACGACCCTGCGATCGATTGAGGCCGGGTCGTCGATCGGGAGCCCGTTGATGGCACTCGAGACGATGATGGGCGGTTCTGTGGTGGTCGTCGTTGGTGGGAGTGTTGTTGTGGTGGAGGTCGTCGTTGCCGGCGCCACCGTTGTCGTGGTCGAAGTGGTCGTCGTTGGGGCATCGGTGGTTGTCGTAGGTGCCGCCTGCGAGGTACAGGCAACCGCCAACAGCACAATGGAGACCAGAGCTGCAGTGAGCCTGCGGCTCATGAGTGGCGGGCCAACGGAGGCATCATGTCGCAATGGTACCGAGGCGAATCCTGGGGCCCGCGACCTCTACTCCCAGGTGAGCGACTCGTCGCTCGGGAAGATTGAGATCCACATCCGCGAAGGCGGGAGGATGAGGTCTGCGCCGCCAGTGGTCGTGAGGTGAAGAGGGTGTTCGTAGGTTTCGCGGTCCCACCGACCCTCGACCACTGATTCCCCAAGGAAGACGTAGGCGGTTCCTTCGCCGATTGTGTCGGTCGTCGGTACCGGGGAACCCGTGCCATCGGGAGACCGCGACCAATGTTTCTCACCGACGATGGCAACCAGAACGGGAGAGGAGACAATGCCGGTGCCCCCTGCTTCGTTGAACCACTCATGTGGCGTATCACCGTTGAACCGTTCGTATGCCTCCCCATTCCAAACCCACCGGACAGCCGGATGGTCGCTCCAATCAAAGGTGACCTCAGATGCAGTTGCGTCTGAGGGTGTCGTCTCTCCAAACTGGAACACATTTCCTGGGTTCTCGTCCGGCCACCCTCGCGAGTCGGCGAAATCGCGGAGGAGTAGGGAACTGGCGAACAAGTTGTGCGGCGCCGTCCTTGAGGATTCCCTCCACGTCGCCGCACCGGTTTCCCACACCATTCTGAGTCCATGATCCTCAAAAATGTCCTGCACCCACCATTGTGCACCAGATACCTGGAACGGTGCATCGAGAGCCCTCACGACTCCGACATCCGTCGGCCTTCCAGACCTGACCGGGCCAACAAAGGCGCTATCTGTCTGATGGAACACAGCAGCGAAGCGGGTCAAACCGCCTTCAACCAGCATTTCGTAGACCAAATCGGCTTCCATCAACCCTGCCTGCGGACGTGCGTCCCTGTGGTTGTCAATCTTGATGACGACCGCTCGGCGTTCCATCGACGCGGCACCCGCTTCAAGGCCATTGACCGTGTCGTGGACGACGACCGCAGGAACCGTTGTTGTGGTTGTCGGAGGAAGAGTTGTGGTTGTCGTGGAGGTTGGGGGAGCGGTGCCAGGCGGAAGCGTTGCCAAGGGGGCAATGGTGGAGGTGACGACCGAACCCTGCTCGGCGCCACTGGCGCACGCGGTCACAAGAAGGGTCGCCGCCAGAGCAAGGCACATGATGCGAGTGGTGTGGTGCATGATCGGAAGTTAGGCGTTCGAGTTTCTAGTCGAGGTATATCGTCGGGGTCATGAACGTGGATGCACTCACGTCCGAGGCGGGAGCGTCGCTCGTGGCACAAGCAGATGCAGCGAAGGCGGTCGACATGGGCGCGTACATGAAGACTGAGATGCCGTTCTACGGGGTCCAGATGAAAGGGATTGACGCGACGCTCAAGGTCGTAGCGGCAGCTCACAAACCCGAGTCGGACGCCGACTACCGCGCTGCGGTGCTCGCACTGTGGAAGCAGCCGCATCGCGAGGAGAAACACCTCGCCATTCGGTATGCACGGCGCTTCAGCACGTACATCTCAATGGAGAATCTTGATGTGTACCGGATACTCATCGTCGAGGGCGCATGGTGGGATCTGGTCGACGACGTTGCCTCAAACCTTGTTGGCACCGTCCTCCGCAACGAACGAAACCTCTGCACGCCAGTCCTACGCACCTGGATTGGTAGCGATGACCTCTGGCTACGACGAACGAGCATCATTACTCAGTTGCGCCATGGAGCCGACACCGATGTCGCGCTTCTTGGCGACGCATGTATTGCCAACATGGCCGAGACCGACTTCTTTCTCCGTAAGGCGATTGGTTGGGCTCTCCGCGAATATGCGAAGACAAATCCCGAATGGGTGATTGCGTTTGTTACCCGGCATCGCACGGAGATGGCTCCGTTGTCGATCAGGGAGGCGACCAAACACCTCCCTTCGTCCCCGTGATTACAGCGCCTGCGCGTATAGCTCTTGGAGCACGTCGACGATTCTCTCTGAAGCGTGTCCGTCCCCGAATGGATTCACGACTATCGGCATAGGAGGGGCGGCAAGTGCGGTAGCGATGGCGTCGCGGACTGCTTCGCGTTCGACCCCAACGAGCGTCGCTGTGCCGGCTGAGATGCCTTCGGTTCGTTCGGTCGATTCGCGAAGTACGAGGGTGTGCTTGCCAAGGCTCGGGGCTTCCTCCTGTATCCCACCCGAATCGGTGACGATCAGCTCGGCCCCTTGCATCAGCGCAATGAAGGGTCGGTAGCCGGCTGGCTCGACAAGCCGGACTCGTGGCGTTCCTGACAGCATGTCAGCTGCAGCCGCCCTGACCGTTGGGTTGGGATGCATCGGAAAGACAAGGTGCAGATCGGGATCAGACTCCATGTAATCCCGCACGCCAGCGAGGGTCTCGCGCATCCGCGCCCCCCATGACTCGCGCCTGTGGAGCGTCATCGCCACATACCGAAGGCCGCTCAAGCCGGCATCGGTGCGGTCCTGTTCAAGTTCTGAGCCGAATTCTTCGAGTACAAACTTGACGGCGTCGACGGCCGTGTTCCCTGTAATCGCGATGTCAGCCTCTGGTATTCCTTCGCGCCTTAGGTTCGCTGCCGCTGTGTCAGTTGGCGCAAAATGATGCGTCGTTGCCATGGTGACAACCATCCGATTCACTTCCTCAGGGAACGGGTCGTATGGATCAGAGGTGCGAAGCCCCGCCTCTACATGTGCAACCGGCAGGCCAAGGTTCATCGCAGCGAGGGCGCCGACCATCGTGGATGCCGTGTCGCCCTGTACGACGACGACATCGATGTCATCGATCGACTTAAGAGCGTTGGTGAGAGAGGTAGCGAGCGAAGCGACGAGTTTGGCAAGCGGCTGCCCTTCCCGCATCGTGTCGAGGACGATGTCCGGCTGGATATCGAAGAGGGCGAATGGATCGGCCACCAGATCGGTGTGTTGCCCGGTGTGGATGACGGTGCACGCGAAACCGCGTGCCCGCAACTCGCGTACGACAGGGCCGAGCTTGATGGCCTCCGGTCGAGTCCCTATCACCGTCACCACATGCATGCGTTGTTTCTCCAAATTGAATCCATCGGTATTCTGACGGATAGCCGCTCGGTTGCGCAGTTAAGCGCACCCGACCATCTGCCGATAAGCGGTGGACACCGGCGGAGAGGCGAACATGCGAATCGAGCGTCGATCGCTCATTGTGACGACCATCGCTGCTGCGGCGCTCTTCGTTACGGTTGCGCTACCCGCCGCCGATGCCGCTGGACCCGACCCTGAAAGTCGGCCCGACCAAATCGTCAAGGTACGAGAGGCTGATGGTTCGGTCCGATGGGCCCCAGCTCCGGTCGGCGATGCGCGCCACTTCGCCGAAGAGTCCGTCGATGCCCGAAGATCGGTTCCGAATGACCTCTTCGTCGAACTCGGCTCACCGAACGACGACTTCTACGACGAGCAGTGGAACCTTTCTCGCATCGGTCTCGAAACGGCTTGGAGCACGACCACAGGGTCTGGGGTGACCGTCGCTGTGCTTGATACCGGTGTGAATCCTGGCCCTGACCTCGCTTGCCGCACGTTCGTCGCTCCGTACGACGCATTCTCGGGTACCGAAACGATGGACGCCGTGCTCGACGAGCGTGGTCACGGCACGCACGTGATCGGGACGGTCGGGGAGTGCTCGAACAACGTCGTTGGTCTCGCAGGCGTCGCATGGGATGTCCAGATCATGCCGGTCCGAGTCCTCGATGATGACGGTTCCGGCAGCTCCCTCACTCTTGCCAACGGCATCATCCACGCGGTTGCCCATGGAGCTGACGTGATCAACCTCTCGCTCGGTTTTGACTGCGAAGGCGATGTGTGGCCAGCCTGTGCGAGCCCTGCGGTTGACGCCGAAATCAGCGCTGCCGTTGCCGCAGGAGTCATTGTGGTGGCCGCATCAGGGAACGACGGTTCTGACGAGCTCAATTATCCAGCAGTCCACCCAGAGGTGATTGCCGTTGGTGCCTCAAATTCCGAGAGCGCGGCGACGTCGTACTCAAATGGGGGCGAGTCTTTGGCACTGGTCGCACCCGGCGGAGACGATGAGCTCGACGAGTACATCTATCAAGAGACGATTGCCGGTGACGGCACGCCTGGCCACGGGTATTTCGGATACCTCGGTACGTCGATGGCTGCTCCGCATGTGGCTGGCGTCATAGCGTTGATGCTCGAGGACACACCAGACCTCAGCCCGGGACAGGCACGGTGCATCTTGATCGACACAGCCGAGGACTTGGCCACAGCCGGGTGGGACGTGCGGACCGGATGGGGAGAGGTGAGGGCTGACCGAGCTGTCGCTCACTCCGGCGAATTCTTCACAGACGTGCTTGCACAGTGGTTCGAACCGGCCGTTTCGACCCTCGTCGAAGACAACATCATCGACGGCTACCCAGACTGCACCTACCGCCCGCTTGGAGATGTCACGAGGGCAGAGGCTGTGAAGCTTCTGATTGAAGGGATGGGTGAGTCAGCGACTTCCGACCCCGAGCCGGTGTTCAGCGATGTTCAAGTCTGGCAGTGGCATGCCGGGTACATCGAGAGGGGTTCCGTTCTCGGATGGGCGACTGGCTATGAGGACGGGTCATTTGAACCAGACACCCCGATTACCCGCATCGACCTCACAGTGTTCGCAACGAAGGCCATGGGGTTCGATCCCGTTGACGCCGAAGAGTCCTCCTTCTCTGATGTCTCGACCGACGCCTGGTACCACGGCTGGCTCGAATCGGCGAAGGCGAACGGAGTGATTCAGGGATACCCGGATGGAACGTTCCGGCCAGAGAATCAGGTGAGTAGGGCTGAGGCTGCGACCATCATCCACAACATCCTGTACCCGTAGCTGGTGCCCTAGGTGAGGGAGGCCGCTCGTGAGGTCGGCCAATAACGTGCCACCACGAGCCAGTCGATTTCTCGGACGGCAGTAGGACCGAAGGTCCGCCCGTCGGATGTTGAATGCCCTCGGTTGTCGCCGAGCACCCAGACGCAGTCCTCGGGAATCTTCCATGTCCCGGTTGAGAGGGTTCGACCGTTGGCCCAACGGTCAGCGAGAAGTGCTCCGTCGATTACGACGCGTCCAGACTCGGTCGTGATTTCCTCCCCGCCGAGGCCGATGACTCGTTTCACGAGGTTGAGGCCGGTTTCGGCGGGATCCTTGAACACAACGATGTCGCCTCGTTCGGGTATGCGTGTGAAGCGCCTCGCGAGAACCCAATCCCCGGGTTCGAGTGTCGGCTCCATTGAGGTCTCTTTGATCTCGAATCGCCTCACGATGCCGCCGATTGCCGCCGCACCGACGACAACCGCTCCGACCGCTCCCGCTATGACCCCACGCCTTCGCACTACGCCCTCCTTCCGGCAGCAGGTGTGACCGAGTCCTGTCGTCCTCGGTTACAGCCATGGGTAGTGTTGCAGCAAGTCCCCTTTTACGGAGGTAGAAATGCGATTCATCGAGAAGCTTCTTCGCCCACGACACGAAGCACATGCCCATTGCGATCTGTTTTGCGGTGTGTATGACCCGGCGCAAGCCATGATCGAAGCCAAATCGTGTCTGAAGGCAGCCGAGAAGTACCACGGCTCCGACGACGAGGTCTTCCGGGCCCGCTGCATATCGGTGAAGGAAGAGCGAGCCGAATTGGTGAAGCATCACCTGACGGTGCTTTGGGCAGACTTCTTCAAGCCACACCACGTCGAGCAGTTCCCTGGCCTTCACGACCTTTTCTGGCGGGCGACAAAGGCTGCTGGCGACGCGAAGAAGTCGATGGATCCGGCCGTTTCCGCTGGGATGATTGATCTGATCGGCGAGATTTCAGACATGTTCTGGCAGACCGAGGAATCCAAGGCGACGGGCGTCTATCCGCCCGCATAGTTGAACCAGAGAAGGCGGCAGCATTGGCTACACGTCAGCTGTGATGTCGTCCTTGCCTGTGATCTCGTCCGCAAGCGCCGCACGCTCAGTGCGGCGCTTTTCGTTGGACCACAAGACGTCGTACAGCCAGCCGCCCACAGACATTGAGATCCCAGCAAACACGCTGAGCCCAACGATCGCCGCGATGAAGGCGGCAATCCAGGGCGAGCCCTCTAGCCCTGTGATGATGAACCACGACGCACCGAAGGCTCCGAACCCGGCCGGAACGGCAAGGGGCACGGCCCTGCCGGCAGAGCTGAGAACGGAGACGAGTCCTGTTCTCGTGTCCTCTGGTCGATACCAGATCACAAGGAGCGCAGTGGTGTATCCGCCGAGAGTCAAAACCGAAGCAAAGGCAACTCCTTCTATGCCGTAGGACCGTTCAAGGACGACGTAGACAGGCACGGCAACCAGTGTCGCGACTGTTCCAACGATCACTGGTGTCCACATCTGACGCCTGGCGTAGAACGCACGGGTGATTATTTGGAGCGCTCCCCACACCGGAATCGCAAGGGCATACATGACGAGTGCTGAAGCTGCGGCACTGGTCGACTCCGGCGAGAACTGGCCCCGTTCAAAGAGGACACGGATGATGGGAACCGACATCGCTACTGCGATCGCGGCGGCGCAAATCGAAAGAACCAACACATACTTCAGAGCGCGGTTCACCGTTGCGAGCAAGCGCGGTCTGTTGCCTTCAGCGAAGAGCCTCGCGAGGGTCGGGTAGGCGGCCACGGCTGCTGCTTGGGCGATGACGCCAACCGGCACGAACATCGTCCTTCTGGCGTATTGGAGCTCTGTCGCTGCGCCCTCGTCGACCATCGCTCCGAACACCGACATGAACGTCTCGTCCAAGGCAACGATCGACTGCCCAAGCATCAGTGGCAGCGCAATGATTACATAGGTTCTGACCGCGGGGTGTTTCCAGGTGGCGGACCACTCGAACCGCATCCCAACACGTCGGGCGCCCCAGATCTGCAGCGCGAAGTTTCCGATGAATGCACCGAAGAGCGCGCCCCAAATGAACCCAGCCGGATCAGGCTCACCAGTAGCTGCGGCGTACGCGACTCCACCGACGATGATGCCAAGGTTGTACACGATCGGCGCGAGCGTCGGAATCACAAATGATCCTTTGGTGTATTGGACGGCCGCAAACATCGCCCCCACGACGAAGGCGAACTGAGCAGGCAGCACGATTCGTGTGAGTTCGATCGTGGACTCGAGTTGGGCCTCGGAGAACGACGGGTAGAGCGCATTGATGATCGTCGGCGTTGCGACCCAGGCCACGCCGATGAGTGCGGTGATGCCGATCCCAAGCCATCGGATGATTGCTGTGAATCCGAACCACGCTTCGCTCTCGTCGTCGTCTGCGATGTACTTCGCAAAGATCGGGATGAACGTAATGGTCAGGAATCCGCCGGCAAGCAGGTAATTCGCAAAGTCCGGAATGCGGAAGGCTGCGACGTACTCATCAGTGATGCCGTCTGCGCCGAGCATCGATGCGAAGATGATGTCGCGGATAATCCCGAGCACTCTCGAGAGCAGGATGCCGGCGGCCACGACTACGGCTGCGGCGCCGACGTTTCCGCCTTGGAGCCTTGTCAGGAAGGTGCGCACAGCGGCACGGTACCGCCCGCCGGCTCATCTGCGTGGTACGTCAGGCCAGATCGCGACGCTTCAGGAGGAGTGTGGTCAGGGCCGTTCCGGCCGCGACATAGATCAACGCTGTGAAAAC
>Ga0070727_10004949_pt1 | contig 11079 bp, 4 predicted proteins | sample tdAd472_FD_66722 | JGI IMG/M metagenome (GOLD analysis project Ga0070727, IMG submission 66722) | Marine sediment microbial communities from the Atlantic coast under amendment with organic carbon and nitrate - tdAd47.2 | ecosystem: Environmental > Aquatic > Marine > Coastal > Sediment | place... | reverse complement strand
GCAATGATTTTAGTTTCTTAGACACCAATCAGCAGTGGTATCAATCCTCCGTGCTTGGCGTATCTATGAATATCCCTATTATGAGCAGCGGTATGCGTGGTGCAAGAACACAGCAGGCTCGTATCGCTTTAGACCAGGCCGAAACCCAGTTGGAAGAGACCAAACAGAATATTCAGCTTGAATATGCCTCGGCCTTAAACACCTATCAATTCCAGTTGGAAAATTATCAGAATTCGAAGAAAAACTTACAACTGGCCGAACGCATAGAGCAGAAGAACCAAATTAAATTCACGGAAGGTCTTGCTTCGAGTTTCGAACTGCGGCAGGCTCAAACTCAATTATACACAGCGCAACAACAGTATATCCAATCGATGCTGGACATTATTAATGCAAAGACAGAATTGGAAACAGTTCTTAACATACCTCAACTAAAAAACTAATAACACCACACACATTCCAAATGAAAAAACTAACTATTTCTCTGTTACTACTCATCGTTATTGCCTCTTGTGGAGGTGATGGTAAATCTGTGGAAGCCATTATCGAATCTGGTTCGTTGGAAGCGATACGAGCAAAACGTGCAGAATTTGTTACCCAACAGCAAGAGATCAATTCCCAATTGGAACAGATCGACGCGGCTATCGCTAAGTTGGATACCGTAAAGAAATTACCACTGGTTACCACATTTAAGGCTCAATCCAGGGTTTTCGACCATTTTCTGGAAATCCAGGGCGATGTAGATACCAAACTAAATATTGTCCTCTATCCGGAATATAATGGAGTCTTATCCAGGATTTATGTAAAGGACGGGCAACAAGTAGTAAAAGGGCAATTGTTGGCTTCTATAGACGATGGAGGATTGTCTCAGCAACTTGCACAAATGGAAGTGCAGGCTAATCTGGCCAAAACTACCTTCGAACGTCAGGAACGCCTATGGACCCAAAAGATTGGTAGTGAGATCCAGTATTTACAAGCTAAAACTAACTACGAAGCCCAGCAAAACGCTGTTAACCAAATGAAGGCACAGCTGGGGAAAACTACTATTAGAGCACCATTTTCGGGAATAGTAGATGATATCATAACCGAACAGGGAACGGTGGTAAGTGCGGGCCAGACACCTGTGATTCGACTGGTAAACTTAAACGACATGTACATAAGTGCAGAAATTCCGGAAGTATATATTGGCAGCGTTTCGGAAGGTAAAAATGTTGAGATATTTTTCCCGGTACTTGGTGATACTTTGAGTGCCCGCGTAAGGCAGGTAGGAAATTATATAAACCCAACCAACCGAACCTTTAAGATTGAAGTGAATGTCCCCAACAAGAATAAGAAGATAAAGCCAAATCTAACGGCAAAGTTAAAAATCAACGATTACAGCAATCCGGAAGCAATCCTTATACCTCAAAGTGTGCTCTCTGAAAATGCCAACGGAGATCAATACGTCTATGTTGCAAGTAATATGAATGGAAATAATGAAGCGGTGGCTAAACGTACTTTTGTAACTACCGGAAAGACTCAGGGAGATTTTGTTGAAATATTAGAAGGGATCTCAAACGGAGATACACTGGTACAGGAAGGCGCACGTAGTGTAAAAGACGGGCAATCCATAAAAATATTAAAGGTAGAAATCGATGAGTAAGAAGAAATTACAAGTAAACAAGGAATTCCGTTTGTCTTCATGGGCAATCGAGAATAAAACGACCATCTATGTGATGATCGCTATTATACTTTTCCTTGGAAGTTCTGCCTATTTCGATATGCCACGGGAAAGCTTCCCTGAGATAAAGGAGACCAAAATTTATATCAGCACCCCTTATCCAGGCAATACCGCCGAGGATATAGAACGACTTATCATTGATCCCCTTGAGGACCGGCTGAAAAACATCAGTAACGTAGTAGAGATCGTATCAACTTCCCAGGAGGATTATGGAATTATTACGGTTGAATTTGACGAGGATATTACCGTTGAAGAGGCAAAGTCGAAGGTAAAGGATGAAGTTGATAGTGAAAAGGCAGGTGAAGATTGGCCTACCTTTAATAATGCAAAAGTAGAGCCTAATGTATTCGACCTAAATTTCTCGGAAGAAGCACCCATTAGTAATATTAACATTAGAGGTAATTATCCAACCACCAAGTTAAAAGAATATGCCGAATACCTGGAAGATAGGATTGAAGATCTTTCCGAGATCAAGCAGGCAGATATACGCGGCGCCCAGGAAAAAGAAGTGGAAGTAGCCGTTGATGTATATAAGATGATGGCGGCAAAGGTTAGTTTCGACGATGTTATTAACACCATTCGAAACGGCAATGTAACTATGTCTGCCGGCAATCTGGTAACCAGCGGACAAAGACGCACTATTCGCTTACTTGGTGAAGTAGAAACCCCGAACGAACTTGACAATTTTGTTGTAAAATCGGAAAATGGCGCCGTCTATTTAAAGGATATAGCAACGGTTAGGTTTAAGGAAGAAGAGAAAACCACCTATGCTCGCGAATTTGGAACAGGAGTGGTGATGCTGGATGTTAAAAAACGAGCCGGTAAAAATATGGTGGAGGCAGCAAGAAAGATCGAAACTATTGTTCAAGAAGCTCGTGAAAATGTCTTCCCTCAAGATGTCGAAGTAACTATCGCCAACGATCAGTCTGCAAAAACTATTAATCAGGTGGACGACCTGGTGAACAATATAATCTTTGGGATCATCCTGGTGGTAACGGTACTGATGTTCTTCCTCGGTTTCCGAAATGCCCTCTTTGTAGGTTTCGCCATTCCCATGTCCATGTTCATGTCCTTCATGATACTTTCGGGTCTGGGTTATACCATGAACACTATGATTCTTTTTGCATTGATCATGGGGCTGGGGATGCTGGTAGATAATGGTATTGTGGTGGTAGAGAATGTATACCGGCTAATGGATGAAGAAGGCATGTCCCGTATCCAGGCGGCTAAAAAAGGAATAGGTGAAATTGCCTTCCCTATTATAATTTCTACGGCTACTACGGTGGCTGCCTTTGTTCCATTGGGTTTGTGGCCTGGTGTGATGGGCGAATTTATGATCTATTTCCCAATTACCTTATCGGTTGTTCTCGGATCCTCTCTTTTTGTAGCTATTTTCTTTAATTCCATGCTTGTTTCCCAATTCATGGAAACCGATGACAAGAACTTAACACGAAAACAGCTTATTAGGATCTCCATTATTCTAGGCGGCTTTGGAACCCTGATCTTCATATTTGGAGGTCCAATGCGTGGCTTGGGGTCCCTAATGATCTTAGTGGCGATCATGTTCTGGATCTATCGCTATTTCCTAAAACGGGCAGCATTGTACTTCCAACGAAATATATTAAGCTGGATGGAGCGGCAATATACAAGCTTTCTTTCACGTGCTTTAACAGGCTGGCGGGCCGGTGGATTTGTAGTTGGAACATTTCTGCTGTTGTTTATCGTTTTTGGGCTGTTTGGTGCATCTATAGGAAGCCAGCGAACCAGTGTAGAGTTCTTCCCGGACAATAAACCAAACCAGATCGTTGTGTATATCGAGTATCCACAGGGTACAGATATCGACAAAACAAATGCTATCACCATGGAAATTGAAGAGCGTGTCTATAAAGTTCTCAATGAAAATACATACGTGGACAACGGATACAATTTTATGGTGGAATCTGCTGTTTCCCAAGTAGGTGAAGGTGCGGGAAATCCACAAACAGATGGAGGTTCTGCTGCAGAAATGCCCCACAGGGGTAAAATAACTGCCACTTTGCGTGAATATAAATTTAGGCGCGGTGAAGATTCTGAATTGCTTCGGAAAAAAGTTCAGGAATCCCTCAAGGGTATTTATCCCGGAGTTGCGATCTCTGTTGAAAAGGATATGGTGGGACCACCCGTAGGTTACCCCATCAATATTGAGATCGAAGGTGAGGATTATGACGAATTGATCCAAACCGCCGAAGAAATGAGAAATTTCATTAATGCCAAGAACATAGCCGGGATCGATGAATTAAAGATAGATGTTAACAAAGGTAAGCCTGCCATGCAGGTATATGTAGACCGTGAAAAAGCCGGGGAATTGGGCGTTGCGGCCGGACAGGTAGCTACTCAACTAAGACGATCCCTGTTTGGAGAAAAGGCGGGAGTATATAAGAAAGATGGAGAAGACTACGACATCTATGTTCGGTTTAATGAAGATATTAAATACAACAAAAGCGCGTTATTCAACCAGAATATCATCTTCAGAGATCAGGCTACCGGACAGATCAAAGAAATTCCCGTGTCTGCTGTTACCAGTGAAAAGAACACCTCATCTTTTAGTGCCATTAAACACAGGGATGCGAAACGTGTTGTAACCGTCTATTCTGCTTTGCAAGCGGGGTACACAGATGCCGGTGCCATAGTATCGCAGATCCAGGCTGAAATGGCCAACTTTCAAAATCTGCCTAAGAATGTGAAAATCGATTATACGGGACAGATCGAAGAACAGAACAAACAGATGGCGTTCTTAATGGGTGCCTTCTTTTCGGGTCTCGGTCTTATTATGCTTATACTTATCTTCCAGTTTAGTTCGATCTCTAAGCCAACCATCATTATGATCGCCATATTCCTGAGTTTTATTGGTGTATTTGGAGGAATATTGATTACGGGAGCTTCGTTTGTGATCATGATGACGATGATGGGTATTATTTCCCTGGCAGGTATAGTGGTAAACAATGGTGTGGTACTACTGGATTATACACAACTGCTTATAGACAGACGTATGGTAGAACTGGAAATGGAAGATGATGAATTACTTTCGAAGGATGAAGTGAAGGCCATTATTATAAAGGGAGGCCGGGCTCGTCTAAGACCTGTACTTCTTACAGCGATAACAACCGTTTTGGGTCTTATACCCCTTGCCATTGGTTTTAATCTGGATTTCTTCTCATTATTTGCTGAAGGTGATCCGAAGATCTATGTTGGAGGAGATAATGTGATCTTCTGGGGGCCACTGGCCTGGGCTGTTATTTACGGGTTGATTGTAGCTACTTTCCTCACCCTTATCATCGTACCCGTACTATTCTACATCGTACACAAAATTAAATTGCGATGGAGGAATTTCCGTTCGAAAAACAAGAAGATAGAAATACAGTCTAAAATTGAAAGCGCTGCATAATAAAAAAACCCTCTCCTGCCGGAGAGGGTTTTTAATAATATAACTAACCTAAAACATTATTGATTTTCGGTAAGTGGAATTGGAAACTGACTCCAAACATCATCTTCTGGTCTGTCCAGAGGTAACTCCCCAAGTTTATTAAATCGTCGCATATCGATCCAACGGTGACCTTCGGCAAATAGCGAATATCTACGTTGATTTAAGATCTCATTGATTAATGAAGCAGGATCTGTAGCCCCAGTATAAGGTCCAAGACCTGCAGCTGCTCTTACTGTATTGATAGCATTAACAGCCTCACTGCTATTGGTCGATACGTTTCCTTCGGCGTATAATAATACGAGTTCCTCATTACGGATCATAGGAATAGGCACATCGTTATCAGTGTATCGGAACACTATATAATCTCCTGTTAGATCATCCAGAGTTAATGGAGCGGCCAGTTGTACCGTCTTTTCTAATCGGGTATCGCCTGCTTCCGCATCTGTTATAAAAGAAGGCTGAACCACACGCGCTTGAGCTGCAGAAGATCCTCCAACAGAAATAAACAATGGATTAACGATATCGTTAGCATCTTCAGAGAAGGTATAGTAAACACCTGTATCCATACTTCCTCCACTTAAGTCAAGGAACGAATCCCCTAGTAAATTAAGTATTCCGGCGTTGTCGCCCTGGTAGGCTGCAACTCTTGCCGCAATTGCCTTATTTACTTGTAGGAATGTACCCGGCGTATTAAATCCTGCAAAACCAGAGGATAGAATAAACGGGAAGTTACCTCCTCCAGTTGATAGATCTGTAGCACCATCGGCCAACATCGCTCTAATTGCAGATAAGGCTTCTGCCCTTCCAACAAATGGCCCGAGGTTATTCTCATCGGCTACATCAACTCGTATTCCGTTATCATATGTAAGATTTAAATTTAATAATAACTCATACGCCATGATGGTTTTTAGGAATCCACGAGTAGCGTTTACCTCGGCAGCTGTAAACTGACCTGAAACATCCTGTCCATCCAGGAATCCTAAAATTAAGTTAGCATTTTTAACGCTTCTATAACGCGATGCCCAGGGCCCAGTTATGTAGAAAGTGTTATTATCCAACACAGAGTTATCACCTCCTAAAAGATCGGTAGTAAATCTTGGGTCCGATCCGGAGAATCTCCAGTATTCTCTACCTATCACGCCGCAATCGTCGAAATAAGTTCCCAGTCGTTCTCTGGAACTGAATAAAATACCCCCGATAAGATCCTGAAGGTCACCCCTGGTGAGGTTTTCCGCAAATGCGTCTACCTCAGGGCCATTAAGGTCTGAGTATTCCTCAATCTGACAAGAGGAAACAGCTCCTATTATCAAAGCAAAGAATAATAATTTATATATGTGTTTTTTCATAATAATGTTTTTTAAAAATTAGCCGTGAAATTAAATAAGTATCTCTTTGATGATGGGAATGGAGTTACCTCAATTCCGGTAAATGGTGTATTCCCACCGAAGTTGGATACTTCAGGATCATAACTGTTATAATCGAAGATGTTTATAAGGTTGGTTCCGGAGAATCCAATTCTTACTCCATCTATGGCACCGCCCAGAATTCCGTCTAGGAATTTGTCCGGAAGATTATAATATAGTCCTACTTCACGTAATCTAAGATAAGATGCATCTTCTACAAACACTTCAGCAGATGAACCTAACTGGCTTAATCTGTAGGGTCCGTTACCAAGTTGTCCTGCGGGATCCAGATCGATAGTATCGTAATCGGCACTGGTACCGTTAAGGTCTGTTAACAATGCCGTTAGGTTTACGTTATCACCACCGTTCTTCCATTGCCATAAGAATGAAAGGTCAACATTCTTGTAAGACAGGTTGTTGGTCATTGCCATCTGGAAATCCGGTTCGGCATCACCGTGAACCTGGAATCCACTTTCATCCGGGTTTGGTCCAATACCAACTAATTGAGTGGCGCTTCGTCCTTCTTCAATTCGGTAGGTACCTAAAGTAGCTCCAAACGCACCAATATTAAATGGTTCTACATCCAATCTGGTGATCTCAGATTCATTTTTAAACCAGTTAACAGAAAGATCCCATTGGAAATCGTCTGTCATTACAGGTGTAGCGTACAAGGATAATTCTATACCCCTATTCTCCATTTCACCGGCATTTACGATCTGAGTACTGAAACCTGTAGAAGGTTCAAGAGCCGCACGTAGGATCAGGTCTTCGATCGTTTTGATATAATAGGTTCCGGATAACTGAAGTCTACCATCGAAGAAACCAAGGTCTGCACCAAATTCTAATTCCTTCTGTCTTTCAGATTTTAAATTACCGTCTCCACGAATTGTACTTATACTAATTCCCAGAAGACCATCTGTAGATGCTGCATTATACGAAGTGAATAACCCGCCACGAGGTGGGAAGTTACCAGATTCTCCATAAGCGGCTCTAACTTTAAACTGGCTCCATTTGGAGCTGTCGTTCCAGAATCCCATTTCGTGCAGATTTACTGCAAGTGATCCTTTTGGATAGTAAAAAATCTCATTTGCATCACCGTTATTAGATGACTTATCTCCACGCACACCCAAGGTAGCGATTACTTTATCCTGGAAGTTAACTTCCTCCTGAACAAAGAAACCGGAATCCTGCTGTAGGAATCGGGTTTGATTCACTCCCGTGTTCGCTGCCTGATCCACATTTGTCTCGGAGGCAACCAAACCAGAAGCTGTGATCAACTCGGTATTTTGGTCGAAAAACTCTCTTGTTAGACCAGCCTGTGTTCTGAAATTAATATCATTATTGGTATTAAAGTTATGAACCAGGAAGGCAGATAAGTTATAGTTCTTATTCTGGGTATCCCCTTGAATTGAAACTCCATTTAAACCACCATTAGTTAATTTCTGGAATTGCAATTCTTTTGGGAAGATAGCACGAGACTGTTGTCCGTAAAAGTCCAGTCCTCCACGAAGGATTAATTCTAAACTCGAATTCTCCCAGTTGAAAACATCAAGGGTGGCAGTTCCTCCCATGATGATTCTGTTCACGCTTTCGTTATTTCTCACAAGATCGCGAGTTTGAAGTGGGTTGGACGAGTTATTAGGATGGTCCGGATATACTCCGTTTGCGTCTGGGAATAATTGATCCCAAGGACGAGTGGAAGTTAATGCGATACCAATAGTAGTTCCAGAGTTATCGTTATTAAAGAATCCACGATCTGAAGATGAGTGTACATAATTGGTACTGAAAGAAAGCTTCAGAAAGTCCTTTGGCCTGTGATCCAGGTTAAGACGTAATGATGTTTTCTTATAGCCGGTATTGTTTACAATTCCGTCTTCGTTATTGTGCCCGAAACTCGCATAATACTTGGTATCCGAATTTCCACCACTCATACTGAAGTTTGTAATACTAATGAATCCTTTTCTACCGTAAATTTCTTCTTCGTAATCTACCAGACGCCCCTGATTTCTGGCCGCAATAAAATCTGCAACCGCATCGTCGCCAAAAGAGTCTCTTACACGTTGTTCGTTATAATCCCGCACTCCAAGTAAGTTTAGAGCTTCAACCCATCCCGTGGACTGATTGAATCTAAATTTAGTCTCTCCCGCTCTACCGCGTTTGGTTGTAATGATCACAACCCCCGCTGCCGCTCGAGATCCGTAGATCGCTGCTGCAGATGCCCCTTTTAGAACATCCAGCGTTTCGATATCATCAGGGTTAATGTCTGCAATACGGTTGGAAGCATTGTCTTGAAGAAGGGAAGCACTGTTCCCTCCGGCAGCTGCTGCCGAAACCGCATTCAATCCGGCTGCTATAGAGGAGTTATCTACATAAACCCCATCTATAATATATAGTGGTTGTGTATTACCCTGTAAGGAAGTAACCCCACGCAGTTTAATCGAAATACCACCTCCGGGAGCTCCCGAGTTCTGGTTTACGATCGCTCCGGCAAATTTACCATATAGTGCCCCGTCTAAAGTTGGGGGGGGAGTAGTTCCTACTAATTCTTCAGCAGAAATAGATGCAACCGCATTGGCCGAGTTAGCTCTCTTGATAGAAGTTGCCAGACCTGTTACTACCACCTCCGAAAGTGCCTGAGCAGATTCGGCCATAGTTACGTTTACAGGTGATCCACTAACAGACTGTTCTATAGTTTCCATCCCTAAGGAAGAAAATATCAGTGTTACTGGCACACTTGAAACATCAATGCTGAAATTACCATCTATATCGGTGGTAGTTCCATTGCTGGTCCCTTTCTCAATTACATTAACAAAGGGTAAGGAGTCTCCGCTCTCACTGTTTACAGTACCGGTTATAGTGTTTTGCCCAAACACTAAACATGGAAAAACAAAGAGAAAAAACAGGAGTATCCTGTGGTAAAAGTTGTTTTGTTTCATAATGTTTAAGTTTTTGTTAAGTTTTCAAAATTAATAAAGTTTTTATGAAAATAAATTATTAAATCTGGATATTATATAAATATATTTAAATGTATTGACATTCAAACCAATAATCTTTCATTTATATACATCAATACTCAATAACTTCTTACCTTTGCGACCTAAATTTTAAGGTGCAAATATGTACAGAACGCATACCAATGGACAGCTACGCGCTGAACATATAAATAAAGAGGTAACCCTTGCAGGCTGGGTACAAAAGTCCCGTAACAAAGGATTTATGATTTGGGTCGATCTGCGGGACAGATACGGAATCACACAATTGATCTTCGACGAAGATCGGAGTCCGAAAGCCGTAATGAAAGCCGCCTCTACCTTAGGACGCGAATTTGTAATACAGGTTACAGGTAAGGTAATTGAGCGAGAATCCAAGAATCCTAATATGCCAACCGGGGATATTGAGATTCTGGTATCAGATCTAAAAGTGCTTAATCCGGCTCTTACACCTCCTTTCAGCATAGAGAACGATACAGATGGCGGGGAAGACCTTCGTATGAAATACCGATATCTGGACATTAGAAGAGCACCGGTACGGAACAACCTGGTATTTCGCCATAAGGTTACCATGGCGGTAAGAAATTATCTTTCTGAAAAGGATTTTGTAGAGGTTGAAACACCCTACCTCATTAAATCTACCCCTGAAGGTGCTCGCGACTTTGTTGTGCCATCAAGAATGAACGAAGGGCAATTCTATGCCTTACCTCAGTCACCTCAAACCTTTAAGCAATTACTCATGGTAGGAGGTTTAGATAAGTACTTTCAAATTGTGAAATGTTTCCGAGACGAGGATCTGAGAGCAGACCGACAGCCCGAATTTACCCAGATCGACTGCGAAATGGCCTTCGTTGAGCAGGAAGATATTTTAAATACTTTTGAGGGCCTTACCAGGCATCTACTAAAAGAGATCAATGGGGTTGAAATAGGTGATTTCCCGCGAATGACCTACGATGAAGCGATGCGTAAATATGGAAATGATAAACCTGATATTCGCTTCGGAATGGAATTTGGCGAACTTAATGACGCTGCTCAACACAAAAATTTTAATGTGTTTAATTCGGCCGAACTGGTAGTAGGAATAGCTGTTCCCGGCGGAAATGAGTATTCTCGTAAAGATATCGACAAGTTGATAGATTGGGTGAAACGTCCGCAAATTGGTGCCTTAGGGATGGTATACGTGCGATGTAACGAGGATGGAAGCTTTAAATCTTCAGTAGACAAATTCTACGATGAAACCGATCTTAAAAAGTGGGCCGAAATTACAGGAGCCAAAGCCGGAGACCTAATTTGTGTGCTTTCAGGAGAAAAAAATAAAACCAGGGCACAATTGAGTGCTTTACGAATGGAACTGGCAAAACGCCTGGGATTGCGAAAGTCTAACGAATTCGCGCCTTTATGGGTTGTAGATTTCCCCTTGTTGGAATGGGATGAAGAGACGGAGCGTTTTCACGCCATGCACCATCCCTTTACCTCACCTAAACCCGGACAACTGCAACTATTAAA
>Ga0070727_10004947_pt1 | contig 11080 bp, 7 predicted proteins | sample tdAd472_FD_66722 | JGI IMG/M metagenome (GOLD analysis project Ga0070727, IMG submission 66722) | Marine sediment microbial communities from the Atlantic coast under amendment with organic carbon and nitrate - tdAd47.2 | ecosystem: Environmental > Aquatic > Marine > Coastal > Sediment | place... | reverse complement strand
CAATCTTCTCTTGGCTGGCTCGCGCTCGAGCGGGAAAACCACCCTCGCCGAAGCACTTCTGTTTCACGCCGGCGAAATCAGTCGCCAAGGTACGGTCGACGGCGGCACTTCGGCGAGCGATTTCGAGAAGGAAGAGCAAGCGCACCACTACTCCGTGTACTCGACGCTCCTGCACGCCACGCATCAGGGGAAGCGCATCAACATTCTCGACCTCCCCGGTGCGCCTGATTTCATCGGACAGGCGATCGCGTGTCTTCCCGCTGCGGAGACGATGGTGCTGGTCATGGATCCGGAGGTCGGGATCGACAGCATGAGCCGCCTCCTGGTGAAGCTGGCGCACGATCTCGACCTTCCGGTTGCAATCGTGGTGAGCCACATCGGGGAAGGCGTCGCCCGCCTCGGGCCATTCCTGAATGGGCTCAAAGAAGCGTTTGGCCGTGGCTGCCTTCCGATCAACCTGCCCGCGGACAACGGGGCGGCTGTCATCGATTGTTTGCTCAACGGGGAGGGCGACACCGACCTCGGTCCAGTCTCCGGCTTTCACACGGAGCTGCTCGATCAAATCGTCGAGATCGACGACGCACTCATGGAGCGATACCTCGAGGGCGAAGAGCCGAACTACGAAGCCCTTCACGAGCCGTTCGAGCGCGCGATGGATCAGGCGCACGTGATCCCCGTGTGTTTCACCGACGCCCTGAGCGGCGCAGGGGTCGACGCGCTGCTCGACATCATCGTCCGGCACTTCCCGAGCCCACCCGAGGGCAACGCGCGCCCGTTCTTCATCGGCGAAGGGGAAGACGAAACTCCGTTCGTCTATTCGGACGATGGGAGCAAGACCCTCCTCGCCCGGGTGTTCCACGTCACGACGGACCCCTACCTCGGCAGGCTCTGCTTCTGTCGAGTCTACCAGGGCACGATAAAGGCCGGTGACCAACTCTTCATTGGAGACGGGAAGAAGCCAATTCGGCTAGGCCACCTCTTTCAGATGCAAGGCAAGCAACGCTCTCCAGTGACGAGAATCGTTGCGGGCGACATGGGCGCGATTGCCAAGATTGAAGACTTGCACTTGAGCGATGTCCTCCACGACGATCACGCCCTCGATCATGTGCACCACAAGGCGCTGCCCTATCCCACTCCGTTGCACGCGCTTGCCGTCGTGCCCAAGACCCGCGGCGACGAAGACAAGATAGCCGAAGTCCTCGCTCGTATCCGCGAGGAGGACCCCACGTTCAAGGCGCGCTTCGACATCGAAACGCACGAGCTCATCCTTCATGGCTTGGGCGAGATGCACTTGAACCTGGTGATCGAGCGCATCAAGAATCAGGGCGTCGAGGTCGAAACCAAGCGGCCGAAGATTGCGTACCATGAAACGATCATGGGGCAGGCGGAGGGTCACTACCGGCACAAGAAACAAAGCGGTGGAGCCGGCCAGTTTGGCGAAGTCAAACTTCGTGTCGAGCCCCTCGAACGAGGTGGCGGTTTCGAGTTCGTCGAGAAGATCGTCGGCGGGGTGATCCCCAAGGGCTTCATGCCGGCCATCGAAAAAGGCGTTCGCGACATCATGCGGCAGGGGGTCGTCGCGGGTTATCCCATCGAGGACGTGCGTGTGACTGTCTTCGACGGCAAGACACACGCGGTCGACAGCAAGGAGATCGCCTTCAGGACTGCCGGCAAGTTCGCCTTCAAAGACGCCTTTCTCAAAGCCAATCCGCAGATTCTCGAGCCGATCGTCAATATCGAGGTGACTACGCCTGGCAACACCGTCGGTGCCATCACGGGCGACCTTTCAAGCCGTCGCGGCAAGGTGTTCGCAACCGACATGATGAGCAGCGGCACAGCCGTCGTGAAGGCGTCGGTTCCGCTGGCCGACATGATGGACTACGAGCCTACGCTCAAGAGCATGACAAAGGGGCGCGGAAGCTACACCATGAAGCTCAGTCACTACGACGCCGTACCTAATCAAATCGCCGAAGACCTCGTGGCCAAGTTCGACGCGCAGCGAGCCTAGCGGCTCACCAGTTCACCGTGACTCCGCCGACGTCGGTCTGACTGTTCTTGTTGCGCTGTGAAATCACGATACCTGCCGTCACTCCGCCGGCGACAACGACCGCGGCCGCCGCGACGATCCACGGCCATTTCTTCTTTGCCTTCGGTTCGTCCGAGCGCGATTTGTACCGGGGCGTCTCGAAGACATTCGCAGACCTCGGCAACTGTAACGGGATAGCGGCGTCGACGGCTGCGCTGAACAGGACGCCGCCTTGCCTCGTCCGCGCCGTCGCGGCGCAACCGTTATGGTCGCCCGATTCGGGAAGCTGTAACCTCGTACTTGTCCCTTGAGACGTGCGCGAGATCGTCTGGCTGTCGTTGTTGATGCTGCACTGCAGGGTGACGTGGTCGACCAGCTCCTCGGGCACCCGCAACACGCGAGCAACCATCCAAGGTGCGCCGTCGAGGCTCTTCTCTTCGATACGGAGCTCGACTCCGAGTGCGCCGCCGTTGGCCTTGCGCACTTCCTCGAATGCAGCGCGTACAGGCGGCGGTGCCAAGCGGCCCAGTTGATAGCTTGGGCGAACCGCGCTCAAGCGGCGCAGGTCGGCCCGCATCGCGACTTCATCACCGAGCGCATGGTGGACGAGGGCCCGCATCTCGAACAGCTCGAGAAGCTCCTCTACCGACAGATCCGCGTTCCGCGCGGCAGCGTCGAATGTGTGTAGGGCGGTCTTGAAATTGGCTTCCTCATAGGAGGCGACGGCCCTGTCCAGCATTGGATGTGCCTGCACTCCCGCCGGCACCGCCCAAGAGCAGGCAAAAAGCGCAATAATTCCAACCCTAGTGAACATTCTTCCCAGCCTTCATCAAATTAGCCCAAAATACATAAATATTCAAAGATTACATTATGAACGGCAAACGGCTGTCGGTTAGGCTGTAGGTGAGCTGAGGAGGACTTGATTGGGTGCCGAAGAGGCGGCGGTCCCGGAGGGGCCTGTGGGGGAGATTCCATCTCCGATGGATGAGTCGGAAAGACCGGAGCGGACCGATCCGCAACGCATCGGCCGCTACGAGCTCTGTTTCGAGCTCGCCTCGGGTGGGATGGCATCGGTCTACCTGGCCCGCATCGATGGCGTGTCGGGCTTCGAGAAGCTGGTCGCGCTCAAACGCATCCACCGGCACCTCGCGAAAGAGAAGGGCTACGTCAACATGTTTCTCGACGAAGCGCGCATCGCATCGCGAATCACGCATCCCAACGTCTGCAGTGTCTTTGATTTCGGGGAGTCGGACGGCGAGCACTACATCGCAATGGAGTACCTGGTCGGGGAGCCGCTCTCCCGTTTGATGAGCCGTGCTGCGAGGGATCAGAGTCACCGAAGATCCCCGCTTCTGCCGTTGAGAATGGCCCGCATCGTTGCGGATGCGTGCGAGGGCCTCCATGCGGCCCATGAGCTCAAGGACGCGAATGGCGACCTCCTGCATGTCGTGCACCGTGACGTTTCTCCAAGAAATCTTTTCGTGACCTATGACGGCGCCGTCCAAGTCGTCGACTTCGGGATCGCGAGCGCAAGTCAGCGCCTGCATCATACTTCGACCGGGCAGGTCAAAGGGACGTTCGCGTACATGGCCCCGGAGCAACTTGCGGCTCGTCCGATCGATCGGAGAGTCGACATCTGGGCGCTCGGTGTGGCGCTCTGGGAGATGCTTGCGGTCAAGCGACTGTTCAAGCGCGATACGACGGCGAATACAATCCACGCGGTCCTGTACGACGAGATTCGACCGCCCTCGGACCACCGCTCTCAAGTTCCAGCGGAGCTCGACCGGATTGTGCTGAAGGCGCTGCAACGGGACCCCAAGACCCGATGGCGAACCGCACGGGAAATGGGGCAGGCGCTCCGACAATTCCTCGGGACCCAGCGCGAGATCATGGGCCCGGCCGAATTGTCCGAGTGGATGGCTGAGGTGTTTCCGCAGGGCGAGGCGCGCAAGAGTCAACTGATGGAGGTCGCACGGCTGGCGAACACCTCGTTGCCCAGCATGCCGCAAGCCAACGATGTGGATACGACGCTCACCGCAACGGAGGTGCGGCTGGCGGGGGCGACGCAGATGGTTTGGGCTCGGTCGCAGCCGCGCAAACTGCTGGCTACCTTGGTGCTAGGCACCATCGCGATCATTGCAGCGATCGCGTTTGGGAGCGGTGGAACCGAAACGCAGGTGGCAAGCGACGGCGCTACCGAGATCGCGACACAGGAATCGCCACCTCCGTCTGTGGTGTCGCTCGAAGCGGAGCCCCGAGCCGAGGAGGATCTCCCGCAAGCGGAGACTGCTGAGGCCACTACCGAGAAAGAGCCGGTCCAGGCCAAGCCACGGACTCAAAAGCGCACCCGATCGAAACAACGCGCGAAGGCGGAACCAGGCACGATCAATCTCGTCACCCGAGGTGGCTGGGCCGAGGTTTACGAGGGCAAGAAGTTGCTCGGCAGCACACCGCGCAGGCTGACGCTGTCGTCTGGGCGGCACAGACTAGTGCTGAAGCCGTTCGGCACCGAGAAGCCGAAAACCATATACGTCACGGTCGAGGCCAACAAGACCAAGAAGATATCGATCGCGTTAGACTGAGGGCACGCTGCGGCGGTATGGGTGGCTAGGCGTCGATGGCGGGGGCGCTCTTCAGCACGAAGCTGACGAAGCGCGACTTCACCTGCTCGGACGCTAGGGCCCGCTCGGCGGGTGGCAGATGTGTGATCGCCTTCACGGCATGGTTGAGGAACGCCGCGCCGCGGCTCTCGCCCTCGTCAAACAGCAGATCGGCCAGGCGGCCGCGCTCGAGCATCTGACGCACGACGCGCTCGATGGTGTTCTCGGGCACGTGGCTGGGCTCTGCTCGGCGCTCCATGCTGATGGCCTCCTGTTTGCAGCTCGTGGCACAGACTCCACAGCCGATGCAGAGCTCGGAATCGAACACCGGGTGGAGCTCGTTTTTGCGCTTGCCCCCGGCGCGCTCGGGCGCCATGGCGATGGCAGCGACGGGGCAGGCCCGCGAGCAACGGGAGCAGCCTTTGCAATCGTCCGGGTGGTGGCGTGGCTCGAACCCGCTGGGGTTGACCGCTCGAAGCCCGAAGTCGTTGATCGCGGAGAGCTGCTCGCAGCAACAGGCGCAGCAGTTGCAGACGTACGCCGGTTCGTTCTTCACGTTATCGGCGGTCTGGACCAAGCCGAGCTTGCGGGCATCCGTGACGATGGATAGCGCCTCCTCCTTGTCGATCTGGCGGCCGAAGCCACGCCGGATGACGAAGTCCGCCCCGCCGTTGAGCGACAGGCAGATCTCCTGGGGGACGTCGCAGGCCTTGCCCAGGTGCTCGGCTTTGTGGCGGCAATAACACTGAGAGACTGCGATCTGGTCGGCCTCCTGGATGAGGCTGGTCGTACGCTCCCAGTCGAGTACCTGGGGAATGTCGGCGGCCAGCACGTCTTCGTGCACCATGGCCCGCCCGATGACGGTGTCGTTGCCGAAGACTTCTCGGGCGAAGGTGTCGTCGCCGTGCATGTAAGCGCTCATGGCCTTTGCGACGGACAGCTTGTCGAACATGTCGTGGGCCCGCATCATCGAGAACTCGAAGAAGCCGACGACGGGTGGAGCCAGGAGGTATTTGGTCTTGCCGGTGCTCCGGCTGACGAGGTCCATGACGAGGCCCTTGTCGCAGAGTGGCTCGAGCTTCTCCCGTAGCTCCTGCTCCGGCATGTCGAGGCGGCGGGCCAGCCGGCTCAGCGAGGTGGGCATCATTGGCATCCGAGACGCCAGCTCGGCCTCCTCGGGTGTGTACATCACCTCGAGCAGCTCGCGCCAGCCTTTCAGCGCGCGCTCGTCCTCGGGCCTGGGCATGGCAACGGCGTGGTGGTCGAGGCGCTCCATCAGGCCCCGATACTCCTGCTTGAGTTGGCTCATGTGTCCCATGGTCCACCTCCTCGTGGCGAGTGCATGCGAGCTTCGTGCCAGTCTTGTGCCCCCCCTAGAACGCGCAATTCCGGCCGCGCATGGGTGCATGGTGCGCAATCTCTGCGCCCATGCGGCTCCAGGCGCAAAACCTTCACCCGGTTGTTGCCTCACGAAACCGAAAGGGCCGCAATCGCAGCGATGATCGTGACCAATCCGGTGACGCCCCAGATGGTCAGGAAGGTGAGGGCCACCTTCACGCCCCGTGGAGTGCCGATCCGCAAGCCGCGCCGCATCATCGCGACTCGCGTGAAGATCCCTCTACCGGCGAAGTAGACGTACATGCCGCCCCCGACGAGCCCGAAGTGCGTCCACGCGGCGCGGCCGATGATCAGCAGCACTCCGGCCACCACCAGCGTCCACAGCGTGAGGGAGTCCCACAGAGCTTCACCGCGAACGTCAGCCCAGAAGGTCGTTTCCACGTCGGCCTCCTTTTCCGAGAGGCCCCACTGCGCGCCAGTTGCTGGAGCGAAGAACACGACTGTCTGCCCTCCCCAGCACAGCAGCGACAAGGCGACGACAACGATTCCGAAGAAGACCTGCGACATGAGGCGAGCATAGATCACTCCCGTCATGGCAACACGTGACAAACTACCTCAGCTGATACTCCAACCCATCCTGTGTGTTACTTTGCACCGCCCAGTACGGTCCAGGGCCGTGAGGTAGCTGCGCTTGCCGATTCTCGCCATCGATCTTGGTACATCGAACGTGAAGGCTGCCGTCGTTCAACGCGACGGTACGTTGCTCGGCACCGGCCGTGGGTCCATCGAAACGATCCACACTCCGGATGGCGGCGCCGAGCAGGATGCGGAGCGCGTGTGGCGGACGGTGCTGGCCGCTGCCGATGAGGCCCTCGCCTCGTTGCCGAACAGGCACGAGGTTCGCGGCATCGCCTGCGCCAGTCAGTACTCCTCGATCATCCCAGTCGGCAGCGACGGGCGTCCCACCGCCAATATGGTCGTGTGGATGGACAAGCGCGGTGCCCCCGCTCGATTGAAGGCCCTGCCGGGCGGCCAGCGAATGAAGCCGAATCCGTTTCAGCTAATGCGCTGGGTACAAATCCACGGGATCCCTCCACTCGACTCGGGCGCAGATTCGCTCGCCCACATGCGCTGGCTCAAGCTCGCACGTCCAGACGTCTACGAGCGGACCACAACTTTCCTCGAGCCGATGGACTACGTTGCGATGCGGCTATGCGGACGGCCGGTCACGAACCGCTGCTCGAGCTTCCTCATGTTACTCACGGACAACCGGCGTCCTGACGCCGTCTATCATCCCACGTTGCTCAGGTGGTCAGGGCTCGACGCGGAGAAGCTACCGGAGATCGTTCCGCTGGATGAGCCCCTCGGGCCGGTGCTCCCGGAGGTAGCCGAACGTCTCGGGCTCGCAAACGACACGCTCGTCCTTCCTCCGATCAACGATACCCAGGCCGGCGGAGTCGGCGCCGCAGCATTCACTGGCGATCACGCCGGCATCTCCATCGGCACGACCGGAGTGTGCGTCACCCACGTCGACTTCAAGAAGACCGACATCGTCAACTCTCTCGTCAGCATGCCATCCCCGATCCCCGACCGTTACTTCGTCATGGCGGAGGCGGGGATCGGCGGAGGGGCCCTCGAGTACTTTCTCGAAAACCTCGTCTTCGCCAGCGACGGCTTCGGGGATCATAGCCTCGTCGAACGGTTTTCCGCATTGGAGCGCGCGATCGCGCCGATCGAGCCCGGCAGTGGCGGCGTACTCTTTCTTCCCTGGTTGACTGGCTCGGTGACGCCGGCTGAGGACGGCCAGGTGCGCGGCGGCTTCTTGAACCTTTCGCTCCAAACGACTCGCGAGCATCTCGGCCGAGCGGTGCTCGAAGGGGTGGCGTTCAATCTCCGCTGGGTGCAGCAACGCGTCGCGCGCTTCGCCAGGCGGGACATCTCTCGAATCAAGTTCTATGGAGGCGGCGCGCTTTCGTCGACCTGGTCGCAGATCTTCGCCGACATCCTCCAGCTGCCGGTGGAGCAGTTGAGCGACCCGGAGTACGCGGCCAGTCGCGGCCTCGCCCTGCTAGGTTTTCATCGGCTTGGTGAGCTCTCGCTCGGCGAAATCGAAGCGAGCATTCCCGTGGCCGCTGTCCACGAGCCGAGCCGAGAGCTTGCCACGCGTTACGATGAGATGTTCGCGCAGTTCGTCCGCGCCTTTAGGAAGAATCGCGATGTGTTTCACGCGCTGAACGTTGGGAGCTAGTCATGAGCGACACGATCGAAGAACTGATGAGAGGCCTCTATCCGTATGCGGAAAGCCATGGCGTCATCCGAGGCTTCCCGGCAGCGGGCCGTCCCACCGACGCGATCCTCGAAGAGCTTCGAGGCATCGCTAGCAAAGAAGATGAAGCCTGGGAAACAGGGCGCTGCTCAGGCACGATGTACAGCGGCGATCACGAGCACTATGACTTCTTGAACTCGATCTGCGCGCTCTTCTCGTACGTCAACTCCCTGCAGCGAGACATCTGCCCGAGCATGACCCGTTTCGAGTCGGACATCATCGCGATGACCCTCGACCTCATGCATGGAGACGAGGTCAGCAAACAACAGCCCGGGCACAAAGCCTGTGGCGCAGTCGGCTTCGGAGGCACCGAAAGCATCATCAATCCGCTGCTCGTCTACCGCGACAAGGCGCGCGAAGAGCGGGGAATCGATCGTCCGAAGGCGATCGTTCCGGATACTGCGCATCCGGCCTTCCGGAAGGGTGCGCACTTCCTCGGCATCGAAGTCGTCGTCGCGCCGACGGATCCGAACACGACACTCGTCGACGTGGACTTCGTTCGCGACCGGATTGACGAGCGCACCGTCGCGATCGTCGGCTCTGCGGGAAACTACCCGTACGGCACGATCGATCCGATTGGCGCACTGTCGGACGTGGCCGTGAAGCACGGCATCGGACTACATGTGGACGGCTGCCTCGGCGGCTTCATCCTGCCGTGGGGCGAGATTCTCGGCTACGACGTTCCGGTCTTCGACTTTCGACTGCCCGGAGTGACCTCGATATCCGCCGACACGCACAAGTACGGCTACGGGCTCAAAGGCACCTCCGTGGTGGTCTACCGCGACGCGTCGTTTCGCAAGTATCAGTACCACATCGAGCCGACCTGGAAGGGCGGCATCTATGCTTCCAATGGGCTTGCGGGCAGCCGGTCGGGCGGCCTCATCGCGGCAACCTGGGCCGCCATGGTGCGTTACGGCAGGGACGGCTACTTGCGCTACGCCAAGCAGATCTTTGAAACCGCCTTCAAGATGCAGGACGCGGTCAAGAGTCTGCCCGAGCTCGCAATCATGGGGTCACCTACGTTCTGTTTTTCATTCCGTTCGGACGAGTTCAACATCTACCACGTCAACGACTTCATGAAGACTCGCGGCTGGCGTTTCAATGGACAGCAGAACCCCGCCGCGATTCACATGTGCGTAACCCGGCCGCAAACCACCCCGGGGGTCGCCGAAGCCTTCGCGACCGACCTTCCCGAAGCCGTCGCATACGCGCTGGAAAACCGAGACGCCGAGCCCCAAAGCTCGGCGATTTACGGAGGCGGTGCGGCTGGCATTCCAACCGACACGCCCGAGGCGGTGCAACTGCTGATGACGATGGCGCTCGACACTCTACAGGCCTATCCGTTCTGAGAGCCTTAGACGCGGTCGTGTTGCGGAATATCCGCGATTTTGATCACCGACATTTCCGGAAGGAGGTCGGTTTCCGCGAGCAGAGTCCGCAGCACGACCTGGCCGCGACTGCGGCCCTCGGTGCTGACCCAGTTCTTCACGCCGGGGTTCTCACGGCTGGCATAGATCCGAAACGACCCGTCCTCGTCGTACACCGCCTGGCGATTGTTGATCGCCACCGGGTAGTGCCGGTAGTCGCCCGCTTGAAGGTAGTTGTCGAAGATCTGGCATGACCAGTATCGGCATGGGACGTCCTTGCCTTCGATGAGGATCGCCTCATCGTCGGCGAGCTTGAATGAAACACCCGAGTAGCCGATGCCTGGACCGGGCAGATTGTTGGCGACCACCTTCGGGTCGATCATCTCGAACACCTCGTCGGCCGTGTACTCCTCGTGCTCTTCCTCCTCGACCGCAAGCTGGCCGTCGGCCCCGATACGCGTAGGCGTCGAGTGAGCGTCGCTGTCGTATTCGATGTTGCTCATGCCGACGATGGCCGACACACCCAGACCAGCGTCGACCGTGTCGTGCATGAATGCGACCAGGCGGTCGAGCCCCGCGGAAAGCTCGGCAGCGGTGTATTGCGTCGGAGGTGGCACATCGTTCACGCACGCGATGTTCATGATCGCAGCGCGGTACTTGCCCTTGTCGACCTCGATCACGCACTCGGGAAAATACTGCCGGGTCATGATGAACGGTTGCCTGCCCTCGAGCTTCAACCAGTTTTTCGCGCCTTCCGGACGCTCGGCACTGATGTGAATCGTTGCGTGCTGATCGCCGCCTTCTTCCTCAAAGGCGATGTCCTTGTCGATCAAGAAGCTCACCATCGAGCGCATGCCCTCGTCGTCGCTCGCGTAGACGACGATCGAGAAGAAGATGTCGTCGCCCCGCCGCATCGTGAGCTCGTAGGAGAGTGACTCGTCGAGCTTGGCGTCGTGGTACAGCGTGTCGGGACCGTCGCCGACGAAGCTCCGAATCGGGGTGAACGCGCGCGCGAGCACCGGATGGGCACGGTCTGCCTCCATCTCGAGCTCGTGTCCCCCTGCGATCAGCGATGCCAGGTAGCGAAAGCCGTCCGCTCGCTCGCGTGAGCTTCGCGCGCCGATGGGGCCGACGATTTTCTCACCGACTTCCTTCAGCTGATCGGCAAACCGGTTCCATGCAGCTTGGCCTGGGGTCGTTTCGTCTGACATTCTACCTGTTCACATTCATGGAAGGCGTGTAGGGAAGGTCTGTTGCTCCGGGCTTCGCGTACGGGCGCTTCCGACGCAAGAACCACGATTCAAACCATCGATAGCTAACGTACGCAACTGCGACCACGGCGGCGGTGTAGATGATGAATACCAGAACCCCGACCAGGGAAAGAGGCTCGTACGCCAACATGCGGCGAAAAGGGATGAGAATG
>Ga0070727_10004944_pt1 | contig 11085 bp, 9 predicted proteins | sample tdAd472_FD_66722 | JGI IMG/M metagenome (GOLD analysis project Ga0070727, IMG submission 66722) | Marine sediment microbial communities from the Atlantic coast under amendment with organic carbon and nitrate - tdAd47.2 | ecosystem: Environmental > Aquatic > Marine > Coastal > Sediment | place... | reverse complement strand
GCTGCCGAGTGGGAGATCGGCTTGTCGCGAGGTCTGGAGACCTATGCTGCGACTGCAAACGACGGGACCTTGCTCTTAGTTTGCGATCCTGACCGTGTCTACAACCCAAACGAGAGCCATGCGTACTTTTTGTCGCGTCCCAGCGATGACAAAGCGCCACAACGCATTGTCTTTCTCGCGGCGACCGGAGAGCAGGCTGCCTTTTCAGTGCAGGACGGGATCGCAACGCAACGGGATGCTGATCCTGCCGAATGGGCACAGCTCATCGATATGATCGAGGCGGGCGGTCAGATTGCTGTCGTGACCGCACGCGATGCCTTTACGCTGGATCAGGACGCGCTGCCCGGGCTTCGATGCCGCTGATCTTTTGAGCGAGCTCTTCGATCTCGGAGTGCAGCAGCGCCTTACCGAAGGCGGATAAAAGCTGCGTCACCCCATAGACGTTGAGCGGGTCATCAATGCTTGTCTGCAACGCCGCCATATGGGCGGCGTCGAGCCTGATCATCGATTTCATGAAGGGGGCACCAGTGCCTTTGGACTCGGACAGGCGTGGTCGTGCAGCGGAGGCAACCTCATGCCAGGTCGCGGTGTCGCGCAGGTTTTGCATGCGAGCGCGAACCGTTTTGATCAAGGCACGCCGAATGTAGTCCGGGTCAAGGCCAGATCGTTCTGCCAGCGCCTCAATCCGTGCCTGATCCTCAGCTCCTATGCGCACGTAATAGGTTCGAGACTGCCCTTCGGTGCGAGTGCTGCAAGCATCATCCGCCACCGGCTGGATGGATACCCCCGAGTTGATGCGCGCCGTTTCAGCCGCGGCTGCCTTTTCCCCTTTCCGGGGTTCTTTCTTGTCCACTGAATTTACCGCTGGGCCTTCTGTCGCGACCGCTTCCGCCGTACTCTGATCGAACGCGGCATATCTTGTGGCGCTCGTGGCGAACTGCCGCGACCGCGCCAGCCTGTCTTCGTTCGATACAGCGGTCCCGGACCGGTTTGGAATCTTCCTAGCCATTGGCAGCATCCACCATGGCCTCGATGTCGCCAAGGATCTCACTGCATAAGGCGAGGGCGGAGGAAAGATGCCCCGCCTGCAACCGATGACGAAGATCCTTTTCATAAATGTCCCGCACGTATCCCAGCGGTCCGGTCAGCGGCATGCGCTGGATCGCAGTGAGATGAGGCACCGGCGTGGGCAGAAGTGGCATGGTGGAAATCACCTCGAAGACCTCAAGGTCCTGCCGGTGAACCCTGCGTCTTGCCGCATCACGCTCAAAGTCATCGCCTGCGGTCACGAAATCGATCGCGCGTTTGTCCGCGTTCATCAATACCGCGGAAAACAGCGGGGCGGGGTCATCCGGTCCGAGGGTCTCGATCATGCGCATAACCCATGTCAGGGTTTTCAGGGCCGCCACGAAATCCGATTGTACCGGCACGGTCGGCACCAGGATCATGTCGCAGGCCAGCGCCAGTGTTTCGGTGTCGGGATGCTCGCCGGGGCGGGTGTCGATCAGAACGAGATCAACACCTTCAGCCTCAAAGCTGTCCAGCGCGTGGTAAAGGCCTTCAACGGTCTCGGGGGCATCGGCCACGGTCAAGCCTGTGGGCCATGGAAGGCGTGGCAGATCACCGAAGTCGGCGCGCGCGCTTTTTGATTCCCATTCGAGGATTTGCTTGTCAGCATCCGCATCCATGACATGCACACGGCGGCCGCGTGCGAGCATGGCGGACGCAAGCATCTGTATGAGAGTTGTCTTTCCCGAACCGCCCTTCGCGGAGATGGCCGTCACAACAAGCATTCCTCGACTCCATAACGTATATCTTGCGCCGTTATGGCGATGCCTCGGGATGGCGTCCAGACCTTGCGCGATACAGACGTTCAACCTTTGGGTCAGACAGATGTGTATCTGCTGAGGCGATGTGCTGTTTTGGCGATCATCTGCGTACGCGTTCGGTCAATTGGTCAGCAGGTCACTCACGCCGACCGTGATTGCAGCGTCCATCCTTTTCGCCATCGCGTCGTTGTGGCAATTTCCCAATGCTGCCATCAGCCTTCGAGGTGTCGGGTCACCTGACCATCGACTATCCGTATCAGCGCCGACGTAATACGCACGGTGCTGCGCAGGCGTTCCAATCCCACAAGGTCTTCCTCTCCTTCCGGGAGAACCCCTTTGAGCATTCAACGCCAATGAAGGGATATCGTGTCGGCTGCGCCGACGTCATTCCCGCGCCTGTTCAGGATCCGGGCCGGGGTCCCGGATCGCGGCGCGGGGGAGGCGGTGTCCCTTCGGTCTGTTCGTTGTCGCGTGGGGTTTACAGCAGGCATGGCCAAGACCCTGCCTGCTGATCACCGAAGGTGCGACAACGGACCGAAGGGACGTTGACAGGAACGGTATTGTGTATGACAAAACTTGTGCGGCGACTCATTAGAGTTTTCGTGTTTACAAAAACTATCTAATGATAAATCTTGCCGCCCATGTCGAAACGCCTCTCCACCATAGCCCGACAGGAGGTTCTCCGGCTTGCCGCTCAAGGGCTTGGCGATGGGGAGATCGCCGTGCGTGTTGGCTGCTCCCGACCCACTGTCGCCCGCGTGCGGGCGCGCGGTGTGGTGACGGATCGAACCACAAAGGGCCGCGTGCTGCAGGTTCGGGTGTCCGCCCGTGAGGCCGAAGCATTCGAGGCGCTTGTGGCTGAGACTGGCATGACCACGTCGGGTTTGCTCCGGCACATGATCCGTCTCTCATCCGGCATTGTCGCGTTTCGCCGGGACGAGGTCACGGCGCTCAAGGCGTCGGCCAATCAGCTCAATGCCTTGGCGCGCAATCTTGTCCAGATGCTGAAGCTTGCCCATGCGGGCAAGCTGCGGTGGAACGCGCGCGACGCGGCAATGGTCGGTCGGCTTGCGGATCGGGCCGAAGAGGTTGCCCGGGCCGTGCAGGCTTTGCGCGCGGCCTCGCTGCGCGGGTCCTTCGTCCGGGTGTCCGATTTTCGGGACGTTGGGGAGGGGCAGCGCGATGGCTGAAACACGCACCCTCCAGCAGGCGGTATTGGGCGAGATTCTGCCTCATGTGGGGCGGCGGTCTGCAGCCATGGCAGGCGAAGCGCGCGTATCGTCGGGCCGTCGGCGTGGCACGTCCGGCGGGGCAGTTGCGGTAATGTCCTGGAACGCGCTGCGGGTGCCGCAAAGCGTGGTGAAGCGGGTCGGCACGGGCGGGTGCCATTCGCCAAAAGAGTTACGCCGACAGATGAAATACATTCTGCGCGACGAGGCGCGGGTCGCAGCCTGGTCGAACCAGATCGGCATCGATCGTGCCTTTGGCGAGCGCGGCATGGAAAATGTCATTGCCGATTGGAGTGCTTCCTGGTGCGGGGCGCCGAAACGGGGTCATACCGATCACATCATCCTGTCTTTTCCCAAGGGAACCGAGGCGGAATTGGCGGAAGCCATCTCGCGCGAATGGGCGCAGGAGGTGTTCGGCGGGGATTACCGGGATCGATATCGGTATGTGGCGGCCCTCCATTGCAACACAGACCATGTGCATGCCCATGTTCTTGTCGACAAGGTCGGGATGGAGGACGGCAAGTTCCTCTCGATCAGCCGCCATTCCGAGATCAGCTATGACATGATGCGCGAGCTGCATGCGCAGATCGCGGGCGAGCACGGGCTGGTACTGAACGCCTCTTCCCGTCTGTCGCGAGGCATCATGGAAAACGCCCCGCGGGACACTGATTTGCAGGCGGCCCGCAAGGAGGGACGGGAGCCAGTGGTTGCCCCGCTGGATCCTGAAAGCCGCGCTCTGCGAGAGGCCGAGATACGCAGACACGCCGAGGGGTATCGGCAGCTGGCGCAACTTGCGGGGATGGGCCTGGAGGCCGACACCCCTCCGGATGGATGGATGGGGCGCATCGCGGAGGGCGCAGAGCTTGCCGCCACCAACTTGATGAAAGGAATGCCGGTGAAAGAAGGGTTTGCCGAAGGGGTTGATATCCCCGCTGCCGGAGCGGATGTGATCGGTCGTCTGATCGCCGCCCGCGAGACATTGCAAGCGGAAGCCGACACCGCGTGGAGCGCCATTCAGGACATGGCTCCCGGTGCCGAAAAGGTCGAACTGGAACAGCTCTTTGCGGGGCAGGCCCGCGAAATGGGCAGGCTTCTGGGCCGCGACTTTCTTGCGGATCATTCTTCATCGGTGTCGCCCGAGCGCGATCCCTACAGAGTTCAGGGGATTGCGGGGCTGGCAGCACGGGCAGCAGAGGAGGGCAATCCGCTCGTCGCTGAGGCCGATGCTGCACTGGGTCGTTTCAGAGCGGAGTTGGCGCGCGTTCTGGCACCGATGGAGGCACGATTCGAGGAGGCGGGCAGCAGCATCGAAGAAGTCGCTGCCCGTTTCACCGCACCCCATCGCAGCGAGGCGCAACTCGAAGCCTCACGCCCAGTGGACGCCCAGGAGCGCTCGGACTGGCTTGGGCTCGAACGCGACCTGCAGGCGCGCGCGCGTGATGTTTTTGCGGGGCTGCACATGGATCGTGATCTTTTGGCGGATCTGGCGCGTCAGGATATTCTTGACGCGGGGCAGGGCAGTCGCCTTGCCGACATCGCCACGCTGGACAAGCTGATCTCCGACGTGCGGCAAGACCTGCGCGACGGGGATATGGATCAGCTGGCCGCTGGCCGGATCGATCCGCTCATGGACCGCATCGAAGACCCCGGTCTGCGACAAGCCGTGTTCTCGGAGCTAAAGGCCATCGCCGCAGTGGATGCGGGTGATGACATTACCGGGCGCGACAGCGAACCAGCCGCCACCTACCGGACCCGGATCGAGGCTTTCGAGCGCGCCGAGGAGCGGGCGCGCGACCGGGACGATACCAGTGGCGATTACGGCCTCTAGAGGATTCAAAACATGCTGCATGCAATGGAAAGCCGTTGGCGGTATCCAATCGCCATCCTGCTCGGTCTCGGTGTTGGCACCTGGATCGGTGCCGCGATCGCCACGCTCTATCTGATGGCGCGATTTGGCGAAGACCTGGGTGGGTTCGATATTTTCGAACTTTGGCTGCTCAATCTGTCTGATCCACGGGTCAAGGCAAACCCTGCGGTGGAACATACTGCGTGGCTCATCACGGCACTTCCTGCCCTGCTTCTGGCGGCGACAGGAGCGACATCCGTTCATCGCGGGTCGCTCACCGATTATGATGATGCGCATTTCCAGTCGCGTCCCGAGCTCCGCCGCAACCGTATGTCTGCGTCTCTTTCCCAGAACGGCTTTCTGTTCGGCAAGCTCGGGTCACCTGCGTCCCGCGCGCCTTTCGTGTCTGCCACGCCAGATCGCTTCCCACACGCTATGATGATCGCGCCAACGGGCCGGGGCAAAGGGGTAGGCTTCGTTTTGCCGAACCTTTTGCACTTCCAGGGCAGTGCCGTGATCCTCGACGTTAAGGGCGAAAATTTCGAGAAGACATCCATCCACCGCCAAAAGGCGCTGAACAATCAGGTCTGGTACTTTTCGCCCTATGACTACGTTCAGCCCGAGGGCAAGAACGGGCCCGTCCTGACCCGCACGCACCGGTTCAATCCTCTCCAGCGCATTGCCGATCTGCCCAGCCCCGAGCAGCAATACACCGCCGTCAACACCATGGCGGACTTGTTCCTCATCGTCGAAAGCGTGAACGCGCAGAGCTTTTTCCAGGCCGGACGCAGCCTGTTCGTGGCGTCTTGCCTCTATGCCATCGAGACCGGAAAGCCGACGATCGGTGAGGCGCTGCGGATCATGACTGGCGGCGGCAATAAAAAGGAATTCTACAAACGGGCCGCGATGCAGACTGCAAACCCGGTGGTGGCAGAGATTTTCCTGAGCATGGCCGACGAAGTGGACAAGATTCTCGATTCCTATGTCAGTGTGATCCGCGGGGCTGGATTGGAACTCTGGCTCGATCCGGCGGTGGACCGAGCGACACAGGCAAGCGATTTCGACTTCGGGACGTTCCGACGAGAGCCACAGTCGCTCTATATTGTCGTGCAGCCGGAGCACCTGAAAACACTGGCCCCCCTGATCCGGCTCCTGTTCGCCGATGCCATCGCATGTCTGCAGCGCGCGCATCCCGGACCGGACGAGCCACATCCCGTCATGTTCCTGATGGATGAATTCGACCAACTGGGCAAACAACCCTTGGTCTTGCAGAGCATAAAGACGATCCGCTCCTATGGCGGGCGGCTCTTTATCATCTCGCAGTCGATCCCCGGTCTTGAGGGCATCTACGGCGAAACCGACCGCCGCGCGCTGCAGGCCGGTGCGGGTGTACAGATCTACATGACCCCGCAAGATGATCGCACTGCCGACGTGCTGTCCGCAGCCCTCGGCAAACGCACGATCGTGGGCAAGACCAGATCACAGGCAACCGTGCGCAAGCTCTCGGAGAGCGCAAATATCAGCCGTCGCTCGGAAGAACGGGCGCTGGTATCCCCCGCTGAATTGCTGCGTTTCCCGCTCGACAAGGTCCTTGTCCTGGCCGAGGGGCAATATCCCATCAAGGCGGATCACATCCGCTACTATGCGGACCGGCATTTTGAGGAGATCGACAAAGCACGGCAAGGGCATGCCTTGCCTTATCCTCCTGCTGCAGCGCCAGTCTCGAACAGGCCGAAGAAAATCACCCTCGAGCAACCAGAACCCGCAGCACCCGCGGCGATCTCCATGGGCGACAAGGAATTCGAGACTGCGGTGCAAGCTTATACTGGAATGTTGCGGGCATACGCAGAAACTGCAAGGGCACGGAAGACACGGTCAAGATGACGAACGCCTAGACCTTTTGCAAGAAATCTGCCATTCTTTATTTTATCGCGGAGGGGAGGGCTTTGAATGGCTGAGTCTCAGAACGATCGGGATCACGATGATCTGAGCGCACTTTCTAGCGTCAATTTCAAGATTCCGGAATGGGAACGACGGGCCTTCAAGGTCTGGTGCGCTGAAAGGGGCGTGAGTCAAGTCGAAGCATTTCGCAGGGGTTTTGAACTCCTAAGAACTTCCGAAGGCGACTTGAAGGGTTAGGGCCGATGGCTAAAGGCTTTGACGTGATTTCTGCGACGTCCCTCGAGACAGATCGCAAAAAGGATTGAATTACGGGGGAACGATGAATTCTTACAATATACCGCTAGTCACGCAGGTCTGCGACATCAGCCCAGACGTATACAAGATGAGCCGGTCGGAACAGGTCGAGCATCTTTCCTCCATTCTTGAGGCGGATCTGGAAACGGCGCGGGCCTTTTATGCCCGGAACCATGTGACCAAGGGTATGTCGGAGTTTCTCCGAGGGGCGGTGAAACGCCTAGCCGGCAATAGCCAGCAAGCGGTTTTCGAACTCAGGCAGGCAATGGGTGGGGGTAAGACCCACAACATGATCGCCCTCGGTCTTCTGTCCCGCTTTCCTGAGCTTCGTGACCTTATTCCTCAGGAAATCACTGTCGGCATGAGTGTGAATCGGCATGCAAAACTGACCCACTTGGGTGGGTTATGAGCGAGTAAAATTGACCCACCTGTTTGGTTAACATCCGCGCTTCAAGTGCGGAGGAAAGAGCAGGTGTTATTGATGGAAAGTGTGTCGAAGATTCGGCGATGGGTGCTGGTTGAAGGGCGCAGCATCCGGTCTGTTGCGCGAACGACGGGATTATCGCGGAACACGATCAAGAAGTATCTGAGGGATGACAGCCCGCCGAGCTACCAGCGCCATGCGCCGCCAGTTCGGCACAAGCTTTGTAACGGTTTTGATACCCGGCTTCAGGAGCTTTTCGAGCAAGACCTGAAGCGCCCGCGTCGGGACCGGCGGACGGCTCAGAAGCTTTTCGAGCAGCTTGTGGCAGAGGGCTATACCGGGTCCTATTCGCCGGTTCAGCGTTTTGTTCGTGAGTTGAAGCGCGCCGGTGCCGTTTCGGGGGATGCCTTCATCCCGCTGCATTTCGCGGCGGGCGATGCGCTGCAATTTGACTGGAGCGAAGAACGCGTTGCCCTGGGCGGTGTCGAACAGAAGATCAAGGTTGCCCATTTCCGCCTGTGCCACAGCCGCAAGCCTTTCGTTGTGGCCTATCCCGGCGAAGCCCAGGAGATGGTGCTGGATGCTTTCGTGCAGGCGCTGTCTTTCTATGGCGGCGTGCCGCGCCGGGTGATTATCGACAACCCCAAGACCATGGTGACCTATGTGTCCCGCTCGAAGGACCGCATCTTCCATCCCCGGTTCCTGGCCTTGATGAACCATTACGTGATGGAGCCGGTGGCCTGCACGCCCGCTGCAGGCTGGGAGAAGGGACAGGTCGAGAACCAGGTCCAGTTCTTGCGCGGTCGCCTGTTCGTTCCCAAACCGGCCTTTGATGATCTCGATGCGCTGAACACGTGGCTGCGTCTGCGTTGCGAGGAACTGGCAGAGCGTCCCCATCCCGAGCAGCAGGATCGTACGATTGCCGAAGTATTCAAAGACGAACGCGCCGAGCTGCGCCCTCTGGGCCGGGCATTTGATGGCTACGTGGAGAAGACCGTCCGTGTCCGCTCCACCTGCCTGGTTCAATATGCGTCCAACCGCTATAGTGTGCCCTCCCGGTTCGCCGGACAGCACGTCTCCCTGCGCGCCTATGCTGGCCGGATCGTGCTGGTCTCCGGTCAGGATGTCATTGCCGAGCACAAGCGGCGCTTCACCCGCAATGTCAGCTATTTTGAGCCATGGCACTATGTCCCCTTGCTGGATCGCAAGCCGGGCGCCCTGCGCGACGGCGCGCCCTTCGTGGGCTGGCAATTGCCCGAGGCCATGCACCGGATCAGGGAACATTACATGGCCGGCAAAGGCGGGGATCGGGAGTTCGTCGATCTGCTTCTGCTGGCGCAGGATCACGGGATCGAGGTGGTCGAGACGGCTTGCGATCTGGCGGTGGAACAAAACACCCTGCGCCTTCCTGCCATCACCAACCTGATCAACCAGTTGGTGGAACCGGTCATCACGCCGCTCAGTGATGCCTATGCTTATCCGCAGCTGACCTTGCGGCCCGAAGCCGATTGCAAACGCTACGAGATGCTGTGCTCGACTGAGGAGGCTGCCGCATGAACGCTCTCATCGACCAATTGACCGCCCTTCGCCTGCATGGAATGGCAGCTTGCGCCCATGATTTGCTGTCCGCGCGCAAGCCACCAAGTCTGACCACAGCGATAAAGCAACTGATCGACGCCGAGACTGTAGAACGCCGGGTGCGCTCCATCCAGTATCAAATGCGCGTCGCGAAGTTCCCCCACCACAAGGACTTCGCCACCTTCGATTACGGCGCGGCCGCCGTCACCCGGACCCAGATCGAGCCTTTCTGCTCAGGCCAGTTCACCGAGGAGGCCCATAACCTCATCCTGGTGGGCGGAACCGGCACCGGCAAAACCCATATCGCCATCGCACTGGGAACCACGCTGATCAACAACGGCAAGAAGGCCCGCTTCTTTAATGCCGTCGATCTGATTAATGCCCTGATCAGGGAACAGGCCGACGGCAACGCCGGGAAGATCATCCGGCAGCTCTCGGCTCTGGACTGCGTCATCATCGACGAGTTGGGCTACATCCCGTTCCCCAAATCCGGCGGCGCGCTGCTCTTTCATCTGATCAGCAAGCTCTACGAGAAGACGAGCGTCATAATAACCACCAACCTTGAGTTCGGCGAATGGGTCTCGGTCTTCGGTGATGCCAAGATGACAACTGCGCTCTTGGATCGCGTCACACACCACTGCGCAATCATCGAAACCGGCAACACGTCCTACCGGTTCGCTCAAAGCAAGCAGCGCATAAAAACCTGAACGTCGCGTAAGCAAAGCCCCCAGTCGGACTCGCTATATGAGGGCGGCCCGCCTGAGGGCTTTGCACCACAATGGGTGGGTCAATTTTAAATGCTGAAACCGGGTCAGTTTTGCATGCTCATTGACAGGCATGAGTGACGAACCGGCCAGAATTGCTACCGTGAACGGTCGCGATGTCCAGAAATACGTCTGGGGTGACATCGCCGAACAACTCGGGGAAGCCGAGGCATTCCGGGATCACTGGGTCAACGGCCCAAAGGAGATGTCCGAAGGAGACTGGATGCGCCTGATCGGGGACAAACCCACCCTGATTATGCTGGACGAGCTTCCTCCTTACCTCGCAATGGCGATGACCAAGCCTGTCGGTCAGGGAACGCTTCTAGATCTTCTGAAATACTCCCTTGCCAATCTTTTTTCAGCAGCGATGAAGCTGAAACGCTGTGTCGTCGTGGTGGCCTCCCTTGATGCGGCTTACGATCAGGCCCGTCGAGACCTCGGGGCACAACTGGCCGATCTCAAGAAGGAGACCGCCCGGGGTGCCAAATCCATCACGCCGGTCGATCTGAATACCGGCGAGATCTATGACATCCTTCGGAAACGGCTCTTCACAAAACTTCCCGATCCCTCCGGCGAGGAGGTCGATCGCGTCATCACTGCCTACACCGATGCTTACAAAGAGGGCATCCGCGGGCGTGCCCTGGCGCAATCCGTTGAGCAGCTAGCGGATGAAATCGCCGGGTCTTACCCGTTCCATCCCGGTTACAAGGATATTCTTGCCCTCTTTAAGGAGAACGAGAAGTTCCGCCAGACCCGTGGCCTGATCCAGTTCACGGCAAATCTGCTTCGCGGGGTCTGGTCTCACCCATCCGAAGAGATTTTCTTGATCGGGGTGCAGTATCTGGACTTTTCGGATCAGGAGACCCGTGATCAGGTCAAGGAGATCGAACGCACCCTCGAGTCTGCCTTGGCCAATGACGTGTTCGACACGGACGGCTCCTCGCATGCCCAGGCGATCGATGCGGATCGCGGCGACCGGTCCGCCGCTCAGGTGGCGGCGCTACTCTTTGTATCCTCCTTGTCGGATAACACGGACGGCATCCGGGGCCTCCCGGCGGATACGTTGGTCGAGTACCTTGTTGCCCCCGGGAAGCCCCCGACCCGGTTCACGGAGGCCTTTGATGAGCTTCGGAAACGCTGCTGGTATCTTCACAAACGGGACGGGGATCGGTGGTATTTCTCGGATGTCGCGAATGTTCGCAAGCAGATCGAGGATAAG
>Ga0070727_10004942_pt1 | contig 11093 bp, 9 predicted proteins | sample tdAd472_FD_66722 | JGI IMG/M metagenome (GOLD analysis project Ga0070727, IMG submission 66722) | Marine sediment microbial communities from the Atlantic coast under amendment with organic carbon and nitrate - tdAd47.2 | ecosystem: Environmental > Aquatic > Marine > Coastal > Sediment | place... | reverse complement strand
TGTTGCGGTTGCCACGCCGCTCATGTTCAACTCGGTTCCGGGAGTCAAGAACTCTTGGGGCTTTTTCCTCGCTGTCATTGTCGGTCTAGCTGTAGGAATCATCGTCGGGAAGATCTCGGAGTGGTACACCTCTGATCATTACAAGACGGTCAAAGAGATTGCCCGCCAGGCTGAAACCGGTCCGGCAACAGTGGTGCTCGCAGGCATCGCTGAAGGCAAGAAGTCTGCCGCATACTCCGTGATCGTCGTCGCTCTCGGTATGGGTGCTGCGTACTGGGCTGGTGAACTCGCCGTCGACGAGGGCGGCATCTACGGTGTCGCAATTGCGGCAATCGGTGTCCTTGCGACGCTCGGTATCACGGTCTCGGTCGACGCATACGGGCCCATCGCAGACAATGCAGGTGGTATCGCGGAGATGGCAGACCTTGACCCTGAAGTCAGGGAAGCGACCGACCAACTGGATGCACTCGGCAACACGACTGCCGCAGTGGCAAAGGGGTTCGCTATTGCATCAGCTGCGGTCACCGCGTTGGCCCTGTTCTTCACATTCTCACGGGCCGTAGGCGTCGAGAGCTTCAACATCCTCGATATCGAGGTAGCAATGGGCTTGTTCATCGGAGCGATGTTCCCGTACCTCTTTGCAGCCATGACCATCCAGGCCGTTGGCCGGGCAGCCTTCCAGATGATTGAAGAAGTTCGACGCCAGTTCCGCGAGATCCCCGGTCTCCGTGAGGGCAAGGAGGGCGTGGTCCCCGAGTACGCCAAGTGCGTTGATATCTCAACCAAGGCATCGCTCAGGGAGATGATCATCCCAGGTGCGCTCGCTGTGGCATTGCCGCTCGTGGTCGGATTCATCTCCGTGCAGATGCTCGGTGGATTGCTCGCCGGAGCTCTGGTTTCCGGATTCCTGCTCGCGATCTACATGGCGAACGCCGGTGGCGCATGGGATAACGCCAAGAAGTTCATCGAAGCTGGCGCGTTCGGTGGCAAGGGCTCGGACGCCCACAAGGCCGCAGTTGTCGGTGACACGATTGGCGACCCGTTCAAGGACACATCCGGCCCTGCCATGAACATCGTTATCAAGGTCATGACCATCGTGTCACTGATCTTTGCATCAGCGTTCGTCTAGACACGGCTTCGTCGAATACAAGGAAGGTCGTCGGGAAGCCGGCGGCCTTCTTCGTTGCCAAAGGGGACGCGGTACCGTCTCATTCATGATGTCTGGACCTCCATTCGATCAGCTCCCGGTTATGGCGACCGATGCGGAGCGCATGCGACAGCTGTTCGGTCGTGACGACCTCGTCCCTCTGTGGGTCGCCGAGCCATATGTTGATCTGGCTCCTGCCGTTGTCGAGGCCATCCAGTCGAGAGCTTCGGTGCCGTGGTACGGATACGAAACTCGACCTCGCGTGGCAGTGGAGTCATTCTGGGAGTGGACCGAGCGCAGACACGGATGGACCGAGGGCGCCCTCTCGACATCGATCAGCCCGAGCGTCGGCACGTCAATCGGCGCGCTCATCGACCTTGTCACGGACCATGGCGACGGTGTGATACTCCAGCCCCCGGTCTTCACCGACTTCAAGCCACTCGTGACTGCTGCTGGGCGCACCGTTGTGAAGAACTCGCTGCTGCACACCGACGCTGGCTACCGCATTGACTTCGACCTGCTCAAGGCACAGGCTGCGGATCCGTCGGTCTCGCTGCTGATTCTGTGCAATCCACACAACCCGGTCGGACGGGCATGGACGACTGCCGAACTTGGCGCCGTTGCATCGATTTGTGCGACGAGCGATGTGTTCGTGATTTCAGATGAGATTCATGCCGATTTGGTTCTGGGCGGTGCCCGTTTCACACCATTTGGCCAGGCTGCCGCGGACACGGGAGTTCGATGGGCGGCAACCCACGGCCCCATCAAGACTTTCGGGCTCGCCGGGATTTCGGACTCGCTTCTGATATCCCATGATTCTGACCTCACTGCGGCGTTTCGGTCGATGTCCTCGAGGCTGCACCTCACGCGCAACAACGTGTTCGGTGTCGCTGCAATGTCGGCCGCTTATCACCATGGTGATGCATGGCTCGACCAGTTCCTTGGTTCGATCTCCGACAATCTTGCGATCGTCCGGATGGGGCTTCCCGATGGCATCGAACTTGTGGAGCCAGACGCAACCTTCCTTGCATGGCTCGACTTTCGTTCCCTCGGTCTCCAAGCCCCGGATCTTGTCCGGTGGCTCGCCGATGCTGGTGTGGCGTTCAGCCCAGGACACTGGTTTGGTCGCGAGGGTGCCGGATATGCACGGATGACCGTCGCGGCGCCGACTGAAACAGTCGAGAGGGCAGTTGAGCTACTGAGAGTGGCCGGAGCAACGTAGACCCGGGTGATTGACGGCGTTCGCCGTGAGGCCGCTACCCGTCCGTGCGTCGGTCAGTCTGAGGAATCCGTTGGCTCGGGCGGCTCGGGCTTTGCCATATCCGGGTCGTTGAGGCGCCGTTCCTTGGCTCTGCGCTGTCGCTCCCAGTAATCACGATATGCCTTCTGCCTGGTCGAACGAATCAGAAGCCACAAGCCAACGATGACAGTGGCAATCGCAATCCAAATGAACCATTCGCCCCCGCTTTCGGGAAGTTGGAAGCCTTGGGCGAGGATGGGAGCGATCTGCATGCACCTAGCCTACGACATTGCTCAACGGGAGGGCATGTGCCAAAAACGATCACGGTGGTACGTCACGCCGAGACGAACGCCAACAGCGAGAGGCGCTGGCAAGGCACCACCGATTCTGGCATTTCGCCTGTCGGGAAGGGACAGCTTGATCGTCTCGCTGTCCGATTTCGGGACCGGGATCCCGGTCTCTTTGTTGCCTCCGACCTCGCACGAACGCAAGAAACGGCTGCCGTGATCGGGGATGCCAGACCGGACCCGTCATGGCGTGAGTTTTCGATCGGTCGCTGGGAAGGCCTGACATCTGATGACGTGATGGAGCGCTACCCAGCTGAGTACAGGGCGTTCATTTCTGGTGAGGATGTTCAGCCTGGCGGTGGCGATCGTATGTCGGACTTCCGTATTCGGATCCTCGCTGCGTTCGACCGTCTCGTCGATGAAACTCCAGACGACGGCCATGCGACGGTCGTGACCCACGGTGGAGCCATCTGGGCATTGCTGTCTTCGATCCTTGAGATCGGACGGGGTGCGGCGATGATTCCCTCGCACAACACCGCACTGACGGAGATCGTTGACTTTGGAGATGGCCGGCGCGTGATCAAAGTATTCAACGACGCATCGCACCTCGAAAGCACGACAACACAGTTCGGGCCAGAAGGCGACTTGGTGATGTTCATCCGCCACGGCGAGTCTGAGGGGAACATCGCGGGTCGGTGGGATGGAACGGTCGACAGCGCCTTGACGCCGCACGGGGAGGAACAGGCGAGCGCTGCGGCGATGGTGGCGCCGCGACCATCGACGATGTTCGCGTCCCCTCAGACGCGAGCAGCGACAACCGCAAGGATCATCGGGACGCACCACGGTGTCGTCCCAATCGTTGACGACCGACTCAGGGAGATGGCCTTCGGGGGATGGGACGGCCTTACGACGGAGCAAATCAAGGCGCAGTTTCCTGAGGACTTCGAGGCCTATGGACGCGGGGAAACCGACGACCCTGTTGCTTCGTCGGGTGGCGAATCGCTTGGAGCGGTCGGAGAGCGGATGCGATCGACGCTCACCGACATGTCAGCCAACGGTCACGGATCACCAATCGTTGCCGTGTCCCATGGGGCAGCAATCAGGGCCCTGATGCTCAACGTCCTCGGCCTGACCAACGTGGGGCGGCGTTTCATCATCGTGCCTCGAAACACATCGATGTCCTCGATCGTCGTGTCGGATGGGAACCCTGTTGTGGCTTCATACAATGTTGCTCCCCATCTAGAGCGCTAGCGATGCGTCTCCTCATTGTCACGAACGATTACCCGCCAAAGCCAGGCGGGATCCAGATGTATCTGCAGAACCTTGTCGATGCCTACCCGGACGATGTCCACGTTGTGGCGCCTAGCGATGACGACGCAGGCGTCGATGAGGCCGGCGTTACCCGTGGCGAGCGTGGCTACATGCTGCCGACCAGAAAGACGCTCGCGCTCGTTTCGCGGGTGGTCGGATCTTTCGAGCCAGACGCAATCTTGTTTGGTGCGCCGCACCCCTTGACACCGCTAGGGCCGAAGCTGAGGGAACGGTTCGGCATCCCGTTCGGCGTTCTGAGCCACGGCGCCGAGATCACGATTCCGGGTGCGGTTCCGATCGTGAGCCGCAAACTTGGCTCTGTGCTGGCTGCAGCGGATGTGCGATTTGCGGTGAGTCGATTCACGGCGGCCAATGTCGCACGACTCTCGGGTGAACCGGCGACATTCCTCGGTGCGGGCGTCGAAGTTGACACATTCACCCCTGGTCCCTCGACACGACTCAAGAACCGACCGGTGATTGGCTGTGTGAGTCGATTCGTTCCAAGGAAGGGTCAGGAAAAGGTGCTCGAGGCCGCGTCGATGCTCGACAGGGACGTCGAGGTGTTGATGGTCGGAAAGGGAAGAACCGAGAAACGCATTCGCAAGAGAGCAGAAGAACTTGGCGTGCGCACAACCTTCGCCGTGGATGTCCCTTGGGTCGACCTACCCGATTTGTATCGATCGATGGACGTGTTCGTCATGCCGTGTGAGTCTCGGTGGAGGGGGCTTGAAGTCGAGGGTCTCGGCCTCGTCTTCCTCGAGGCTGCGGCATCAGGCATCCCTGTCATTGCTGGAGATTCCGGGGGTGCTCCAGAAACGGTCGTCGTAGGGGAGACAGGTTTCGTGGCGACCGATCCACCCACCATCGCACGCCACATCGAGGGGCTGCTTGATGGCCCTGCACGTGCTTCCGCAATGGGGGCCGCAGGAAGAGATTTCGTCGTGCGGGAATTTACATGGGATCGCGTCATCCAACGTCTGTACGACGGGTTTGCATCGCATCTCCGCTAGGTTCCGCCGCGCACAGAGCACTTGACACACGCCGATCGGTGTCGTATCTCTGTCAACCGGTCCGTCCCTGAGGAAGTATTCGTGCCAAAAAAACTTGTCATCGTTGAGTCGCCAGCCAAGGCGAAGACCATTGGTGGTTACCTTGGTCCAGACTTCATCGTGGAATCGTCCGTCGGGCACATCAGGGACATTCCGGCAAAGAAGAAGGAACTCCCTCCTGCCAAGCAGGGCCTCTGGTCGACGACTCGTTTCGGGATCGACATTGACAATGACTTCGCTCCGATCTACATCGTCTCCGAATCGTCGCGAAAGCAGGTGAGGCTGCTCAAACAGCTTCTGAAGGAAGCAGACGAGCTCTACCTCGCAACGGATGAAGACCGCGAGGGTGAGGCCATTGCGTGGCACCTTCTCCAAGAACTGAAGCCGAAAGTACCCGTCCAGCGAATGGTGTTCCACGAGATCACCAAGAAGGCGATTCTTGAAGCCGCAGAACATCCGAGGGAACTTGATGTGCCGCTGGTCCAGGCTCAAGAGACCCGCCGGATCCTCGACCGCTTGTTTGGTTTCGAAGTTTCGCCGGTGCTGTGGAGAAGGGTGAGACGGGGGCTCTCGGCTGGCAGGGTGCAGTCGCCTGCGACGCGAATTCTGGTGCAACGTGAGCGCGAGCGGATGGACTACATCCGGTCGCAGTACTCAGGTCTGAAGGCAATGCTCTCGACCGAAGGGACCGAGTTTCCTGCAACCCTTCGCACCATCGACGGGCTCAGAGTCGCCGATGGTGGAGACTTCGACGCTAACGGAAACCTCAAAGATGCCAGACGTGCCCTGACATCAGACGACGCCATCGCCTTGGCGCAAGGGCTCAGCGGTGCCGGGTTCGCGGTCACCGCTGTCGAGCGAAAGCCTTACACCCGCAAGCCATACGCTCCGTTCAGGACATCCACCCTCCAGCAGGAAGCGTCTCGCAAACTTCGGTTCGGTGCGAGACGGACCATGCGGGCAGCTCAGGCGCTCTACGAGCAAGGCTTCATCACCTACATGCGTACGGACTCGACCAACCTGTCTGCGACGGCCGTTGAGGCAGCACGTTCGCTTGTGTCGGATCGGTACGGCGGTCAGTTTCTTCCGGACAGTCCCAGGGTCTACGGAACGAAGGCAAAGGGAGCCCAAGAAGCGCACGAAGCCATCCGGCCATCCGGAGACCGGTTTCAGGACATGGATGTGGCGGCCTCGCAGTTCGGGCCGACCTCGGACGCCTCTCGACTCTACGAACTGATTTGGATGCGGACGGTTGCATCGCAAATGAAAGACGCCAAGGGCGAGAGTCTCAGCGTGTCCATCGAGGCGACGACCCTCGACGAGGAAGTGTGTGGATTCAGGGCCAGCGGACGCTCGATTCTGTTCCCTGGCTTCCTTCGTGCCTATGTCGAGGGTCGAGATGACCCCGATGCAGCGCTCGACGATCAGGAAACACATTTGCCCCACATGGACGAAGGCGACGAACTCGTCGTGGTCGCACTTGAGCCGAGTGACCATGAAACGAAACCGCCAGCCCGCTTCACCGAGGCTTCGCTTGTCAAGCGACTCGAGGAGCTTGGGATCGGTCGGCCATCCACGTATGCCTCGATTATTTCCACCATTCTCGACCGCGAGTACGCCTTCAAGCAGGGAACGGCGCTGGTCCCGACGTGGCGTGCCTTTGGAGTCGTCGGCCTCCTTGAGCAGTACTTCGCTGACTACGTCGATTACGACTTCACAGCAAAGATGGAACAGGACCTCGATCGCATCGCCTCCGGTGATCAGGAAATGGTGCCGTATCTCAAGACCTTCTACTTTGGGAACGGAAGGCCTGGCATCGTGGACCTCGTATCGGAATCCGCGTTGGAACGCATCGATCCGAAGGCCGTCAACTCCTTCGACATCGGCGCCGGAGACGACGGAGTTCGAATTCTTGCCCGTTCAGGTCAATACGGTCCGTACCTCGAGCGGGGGGAGGACCGGGCCTCGATTCCACAGGATTTGCCTCCAGACGAACTAACGGTGGAGCGTGCGACTGCACTCCTTGAGGAACCGAAGGATGAACGAACGCTCGGTAACGATCCCGAATCGGGTCTCGTGATCTACCTCAAGAAGGGCCGATATGGGCCCTACCTCCAGGTCGGCGAACGGGAGGCTGGCTCAGATGAAAAGCCAAAGATGGCATCGGTGTTCAAGTCGATGGATCCGGCGACGCTGACCCTTGAGCAGGCGCTTGAGCTCCTGACGATTCCGCGAGAGCTCGGTCCACATCCTGAGGACGGCGAAATGGTGCTCGCCAAGAACGGCCCGCACGGCCCGTATGTCAACTGGGGCAAAGAGAACCGGTCCATAGAGTCTGAAGAGCAACTTCTGACCGTCACGCTTGACGAGGCGCTGGTGGAACTCGCAAAGCCTCGGCAGCGCAGAGGAGCGAAGCCACCGCTCAAGGAGCTTGGGAAAGACCCGGTCACTGGCAACGAGATCGTCGTCAAAGATGGTCGCTTTGGTCTCTATATGACCGACGGCGAAACCAACGTGTCGTTCAGAGTGGCGGAGACGCTCGACAACATCACTCTTGACCATGCGTCAGAGCGTCTTGCCGAGAAACGGGCGAATGGCCCCGCTCCAAAGAAGGCGCGGGCCAAGACGACCAAGAAGAAGCCAGCCAAGAAGGCTTCGACAGCGAAGAAGCCAAAGAGCTCCTAGTCGGTGCGTCGGAGCGCTCTTGTGACCGGTACCGTGTGTCCATGGCAGACCTGACCAGCAGATACATCGCCTTTGAAGGCGTCGAAGGAGCTGGGAAATCGACGGTCGCCGAACGGGTGGCTGCCCATCTCGACAGCATCGGCGAAAAGGTCATTCGCGTGCGCGAGCCGGGTGGAACCGAAGTCGGTGAGCGGGTTCGTGAGATTCTGCTCGGCGATGGAGAAGCCCCGACCCCGCGAGCAGAGGCGGCACTCTTCGCCGCCTCCAGGGCCCAACTTGTAGCCACGATTGTTCGTCCTGCCCTCGAGTCGGGTGCGTGGGTGGTGTCTGACCGAACCGCTTACTCCTCGCTCGCCTATCAGGCTCTCGGTCGCGGACTTGACCTTCACGAGGTCAGGACGCTCAACGACATCGCGATAGACGGTCTCTGGCCAGGCACCGTTGTTCTTCTGCGTATCGATGCGGACGACGGGCTTGCACGTCAGGCGGTTGACGACCGGATTGGTGGGGAGGAGGCGTCATTTCACCGTGCAGTCGCGAACGGTTTTGATCAACTCGCGGCCGCCGAACCGCAACGGTTCGTAGTGGTCGACGCGCGTCGGGCGATCGACGAGGTCGTGGCGGACGTCATCGAAGGGCTCCACCTGTGACCGCGTTCGCCGGTGTCATCGGGCACAAATCCGTTGTCGACCTGCTTCGATCTGAGCTCGAGAACCCGGCACAGGCGTATCTCTTTGTGGGGCCGTCGAACGTAGGGAAAGCACATGTCGCCCGCGAGTTTGCAGCCAGGCTTGTTGGTCGCGCCGATTCGGATGCTGTGCGCAGAGGGCTTGAGGCGACCCACCCAGATGTCATCGTCGTCGCACCCGACGGGCGATCCTCCATCACTGTCGATCAGGCGCGCTCGGTCGTGTCCTCGGCAGTGCTCGCGCCATTGGAGGCCAATGCCAAGGTCTTCCTCTTCGAGGAAGCCTCGATGCTCAACGATGAGGCAGCGAACGCTCTTCTCAAGACAATCGAGGAACCGATCCGATCGACGTCGTTTGTGTTCGTTGCCGATTCAGAAGACGATCTCCCTTCGACGGTTGCGAGCCGCTGTCGGACGGTTGTCTTTGGCAGAGTCAATCTCGAGGATGTGATCGATGGCCTCGTAGCGAATGGCGTAGAGGCGGACACCGCGTCCGAAGCGGCGCAGATCTCAGGGGGACGGCCTGGGCTGGCCCTTGCTCTCGCGACAGAACCTTCGGTAGCTGCTTTTCGGTCGACGTGGCTCAGCGTGCCTGCCGAACTCACCGACCATCCCGGCGACGCCTATCGGCTTGTTGGCGAGGTGTTGGCTGCGACTGAGCCTCTTCTCGATGCGCTCAAGCGACGGCAAGAGTCTGAACTCGAGGGCCAGTATCCGGATGGCTCAGCTCCGAAGGCGTTCCTCGACCGACAGCAGCGTGAACTGTCGCGCACCTCAGATGCCCTATACGTGACAGGTCTTGAGTTGCTCGCGAGCTTCTACCGAGACACGGCCGCATCCCAGCTTGGCGGTCCAGTGCAGAACGCAGATGTCGATGTTTCGTTGTTGACCAGAGTCGACGTTCCTACTGCGGTTGCCAACGCCGACAGGGTCTTCGCTGCGATCGACGCCCTGAAGGCGAATCAGCGGCCAAGTCTTGCGCTTGCATCGCTGTTCGTGGACTTAGGCTCTGATGGGTGAGCCGACGCGTCCGAGGCGTGTCTTCGATGCGATCGCGTCGCCACCTGCAAAGGCTCTCAGCAAGCTCTATTTCGACATGCATGTCACCGGAGTCGAGCACATTCCCGCTGAAGGGGGATTCGTGCTGGCAGCGAATCACTTCTCGCATCTTGACCCCCCACTGCTTGGTGCATATTCGAGTCGAGTGCTTCGTTTCCTCGCAGTCGACGACCTGTTCGGCAAGTCGCGAATGTTCGACCAGACGATGTCGTGGTTCGAGGCGATCCCTCTTGACAGAGACGGATATCCAGTCGGCGCCCTCAGGACAGCAATCGAGCACATCACGACAGGCAACGGTCTTGGCCTCTTTCCTGAGGGGCGCCGTGTCGAGCGATGGGGCGTCGACGATCCAAAGCGCGGCGCCGCTTGGCTTGCGTGGATGGCAGGAGCTCCGCTTGTTCCTGTCGCCATTTACGGAACCCAGAGCACCCTGTCTCCCGTTGAGAGAGCTTTCCGTCGATCCGCTGTCCGCATCTGGTACGAAGAACCTCTGTGGTGGTATGACTATGCAGACCGAATGGATCCGCTTGGATCGATGACGGCGGATTGGTTCGATATCGTCGACCGAAGGCTTTCAGATTGGATGGATTTATGACCAACAACCGGATCGTTGTTGCAGGCAGTAGCGGGCTCCTTGGTTCAGCCCTGACCAGCGCGCTTGAAGCGCGAGGTGACACGGTCGTGAGGCTCATCCGGACGAATCCCCGACCCGGATCGTCCGGGTTGGCTGCGTGGGATCCCGCCTCTGGAGACCTCGACCCAGCGGTCCTCGCGGGGGCAGACGCCGTCATCGTGCTCAATGGCGTACCAATCGGCGACAAGCGTTGGAACGACGGCCGGAAGGCGCTCATCCTGTCGTCGCGGCTCGACGCCGTTGGGACCGTCGCTCGGACGATGGCAGCCATGCACTCGCCGCCTTCTGTCCTCATGAGTGCTTCAGCGATTGGTTTCTACGGCGAACGCGGCAACGACCTCTTGACGGAAGCCGAACCCGCTGGGGAGGGGTTCTTTGCTGACGTGTGTGACCGGTGGGAAGCCGCAGCGGACCCGGCCAGAGCTGCTGGCATCAGGGTCGTGACCCCGCGTACCGGCCTCGTCCTGTCGGGAGATGGTGGTGCCCTGAAGCCGATGGTGCCGCTGTTCAAACTCGGCATCGGCGGACGAATCGGGGATGGACAACAGTGGTGGTCATGGATAGCCGAACACGATTGGGTGCGTGGGATGCTCCATTGTCTCGATGGCGATATCAACGGACCGGTGAACCTCGTCGCACCCAATCCGGTCACAAACGAAGCTTTCACCAAGGCCCTCGGAGCGACGCTTCACCGACCGACGTTTCTACCCGTTCCGAAGCTCGGCATAACGCTGAGACTCGGGCGGGAACTTGCCGACGCCGTCGGATATGTGTCACACAGGGTGGACCCGACGGTCCTTAGGGCGACTGGCTTTGAATTCGAATACCCGACCGTCACCGACGCGCTTACTGCGGCGCTCGGTTAGCGAGTATCAACCAATCGAAGTGTCGAACGTCGCTTGGTATCATCCGCCATTCGCCGGGGTAGCTCAGGGGTAGAGCAACGCACTCGTAATGCGTAGGCCGCGGGTTCAAATCCCGCCTCCGGCTCCA
>Ga0070727_10004941_pt1 | contig 11093 bp, 10 predicted proteins | sample tdAd472_FD_66722 | JGI IMG/M metagenome (GOLD analysis project Ga0070727, IMG submission 66722) | Marine sediment microbial communities from the Atlantic coast under amendment with organic carbon and nitrate - tdAd47.2 | ecosystem: Environmental > Aquatic > Marine > Coastal > Sediment | place... | reverse complement strand
TGCCATCGTTCTCCTGATCAAATGGTCGAAGAACGGGATGAACGGGGAGTCCGATCTTCCTGGCGTCGATGCAGAAGACGTTCACATTGTGAGGGAAGCTCTGCTTGGGCTGGTCGCCCTCATCGCAACGGTCATCGCGTCGCAGATCCTGTTGGCGGGAGTCGAAGGCATCGGTGAAGAGATGGGCTTCAGCATCGTCCTCATGGGTCTGATCACCGGTGTTGGCACATCTCTCCCGGAGCTATCGGCCACCATTGCAAGCGCCAGGCGGGGACAGACTGATTTGATTCTTGGCAATGTGCTCGGCTCCAATACCTTCAATTCGCTCGGCGTTGCCGGACTCGCTGCCGTCATTGGACCTGGATCCACCGAAGCCATCGGAGGCGGGTTGATCTTGCTTATGGTCGGCGTCGCTGTGGTTGCAGGTGTGTTTGCCTACACCCGCCAACGGATCTCACGCATCGAAGGCGTTCTGCTGCTTGCGGCCTTCGTGGCGTACGTGCTCCTTTCGACGTGAAGCCTTCGAACGAAGCCATCGTCGCGGCGTTGAGACAACTGGTTTCGTATACCCAACTTGAAGATGGTCAGTCGCAGTCGTTTCGAACGAGAGCCTACGAGAAGGCAATCGACGCCATCAGCGGCACATCGGCCGATGTCGCCGACATGTCTCTTGGTGAACTCAAGGGCATCGACGGCGTCGGGGATAGCACCGCCCGCAAGATTCTTGAGTATGTGCAACACGGTTCGATCAGCAAGATCGATCGGCTGAAGGAGCGTTTTCCGCCCACCATGCTCGACCTCATGAAGATTCCCGGCCTCGGACCGAAGACGGTGCTTGCGCTGCAGGACCACCTGGGTGTCGTCGATGTCGAGGGCCTTCGGAACGCTATCGCTCAGGAGAAGCTTCGTGATCTTCCCGGTCTCGGTAAGAAATCCGAGGAGAAGATTGCCTCGTCGATTGATCTGCTCGGCATCCACTCGAACGACACACGCACTCCCATATTCGAGGCGATGCGGATTGCCAGACGCGTGATCGCAGACCTTGAAAGGACTGATGCGGTTCGAGACATTGCATATGCAGGAAGTCTCAGGCGGCTTTCGGAAACGATTGGCGACATCGACATTCTTGTTACGTCTGAAGACCCTTCGACGGTGATATCCGCGTTCACATCGCTTGCAGGCGTGACCGTGGTGCAAGGATCCGGGACAACCAAGGCGAGCGTGGTCATCGACGACGTCATCCAGGTCGATCTGCGGGTCGTTGAGACGCAAGCCTTCGGAGCGGCCTTGCTCTACTTCACGGGCTCGAAGGGTCACAACATCGAACTCCGGCAACGGGCGATTGATCGGGGGCTGACCCTGAACGAGTATTCGCTCTCGGACGTCGAATCAGGCGACGTCATCGCAGCGACGACCGAGGAGTCAATATACGAAGCCCTCGGACTTCCGTGGATTACGCCTGAGCTCCGGGAGGGCACAGGGGAGGTCGGTGCAGCCGAAGCAGGCTATTTGCCGCAAACCGTTGGTGAGCATGCGCTTCGCGGTGATCTCCATGTACATACCGACTGGTCAGGCGACGGCCGGTCTTCCATGCGAGACATGCTCGATACCGCCGTGGGCCTCGGTCTCGAGTATGTGGCATTAACGGACCATGCTGAGGACCTCGCCATCAATGGACTGAGCAGGGAACGTGTCCTGGAAGAGGCGATCGTCATCGCAGACATCAGGGGTGAGTACCCAGACCTCGAGATTCTGCACGGAGCCGAGCTGAATATCGGGCCAGACGGCGGTATCGACTACGACGACGAGTTCCTCGAAGTGTTCGACTTCACGGTTGCCTCCGTCCATTCGCACTTTGAACTCGACGAGGCACGGCAAACGGCCAGGCTCATCGCAGCCATCAATCATCCAGCAGTCAATGTGATCGGACACCCTTCGGGTCGAAAGATCGGTCGACGCCCCGGCATCCGGTTCGATATCGAGGAGGTCGGGCGGGCAGCGGCCCATGCTGGAGCAGCGCTCGAGATCAACAGCCACCTACAGAGACTTGATCTGTCCGCTTCGCATCTCCGCTCCGCCATCGGTATCGAGGGCCTGCTGTTCGCTGTATCTACAGATGCCCATCACGTCAGTGAGCTCTCTCAAAGACGCTGGGGAGTTGCTCAAGCGCGAAAGGGTGGCGTAGCTCCGTCACGGATCGTGAACTCATTACCAATCGGTGAATTCAGGGCCTGGATCGCCCGAAAGAGCGACGCTTCTCCTCTTTGATTGGTTCAATGGTCTCATGAGCGACAGGACACCATCCAATCACGCGATGCGCCAGAGATCCGGGTACGCCGGTATGGCTGCGGTCGCCGTCACGTTGGGCATCACGGAGTTGTTCGCTGGCCTCTTCGCCAGAGTTCCATCAGCCACCGCTTCGATAGGTGCGATCGTGATCGACTTGTCACCAAGTTGGCTCGAGTCATTTGCCATTTCAGTGTTCGGGACGCTCGACAAGTTGGTTCTCGCGATTGGAATCTTTGCCGTTGCGATTCTGATCGGCGGATTCCTTGGGCGACGGTCCGTGACCAACCCCGCCCCGATTCTCGGTGGATTCGTGGGATTCGGCGTCCTAGGCGTGCTTGCTCAGCTTCAGGAGCCAGGGGCCGAGGCGGGTCCGGTGATTGCAGCCATGTTCGTGGCTGCCGGTCTCGGGATTTCAGCCTTCTACGGATTCCGAAAGATCTTCGACCCCGGAGAGACAAGCTTCACGGACAATGACGTGAACAACATCGGACGGAGACGGCTTCTTCTCGGAGTTGCCTCGGCCGTGACCGTGACAGCGGTGTCCGTCGGTGTCGGCCGAGCCATGCTCAGATCTCGCTCCGAGGCGCAGCGATCGTCGCAAATCCTTCCGACCCCTGTTGAAGCCATGGCCGACCCAACGGCGGCACACGACTTTGACCTTGGAGGTGTTTCGCCCGTCGTGGTCAGCAACGACACCTTCTACAGAATCGACACGGCGTTGGTCGTGCCGGCGATTGATCCCGATATGTGGTCGCTTCGAATTCACGGCATGGTCGACGACGAAGTCAATCTTTCGTACAACGACCTCAGGGGCCTCGACCAGATCGAGCGGTATGCGACGCTTTCGTGCGTATCAAACGAGGTCGGAGGGCGCCTCGTAGGGAACGCCTTATGGACAGGCGTTCTCCTCAAAGATGTCCTCGACATGGCGGGGGTGAGGTCGGGTGCAGAGCAAGTCGTCGGTCGGTCCGTTGACGGCTGGACGGCAGGGTTCCCCGTGGAATTCGCCCTCGACGACAGGGAAGCCATGATCGCGATCGGTATGAACAGGGAGATTCTCCCCACGAGCCACGGCTTCCCAGCCAGGCTCGTCGTCCCTGGCTTGTACGGCTACGTGTCGGCAACCAAGTGGCTCACCGAGATCGAGTTGACCACTTGGGATGCGTTCGATGGCTATTGGATTCCACGTGGCTGGTCCAAGGAAGGGCCGATCAAGACGCAATCACGGATTGAGCGTCCGAAACACAATTCGCGGATCGATGCCGGTCCGTTCACTCTCGGCGGAGTGGCATGGGCCCCGACGCTTGGTATCACGGCTGTCGAGGTGCAGGTCGATGACGGTCCATGGGTGCTTGCGGAGCTTGCCGAATCCCTGAGCGACAACTCGTGGAGACTTTGGAAGCTCGATATCGACGTCGCACCAGGCCAACACACCGCCAGAGTTAGAGCGACCGATGGCACCGGATACACCCAGACATCGGAACGATCCAATCCGCGTCCAGATGGAGCCACCGGATGGCACATCGTCGACTTCTCGACAAACTAGTTGGGTAGCTTCGGACGTCGCCGGTCGCCGCCGCTCTCGCTGTTGAAGTGACCCATCACCCTCGAAGGTGACGACGCCTTCCTTGCGCTTCGACCTCTGACAGGATCCGGAGTCAGAGCAGTTCGCGGAAATCGTCAGCCAGGGCGATCGCCCGTACTTGATAGGACTTCGAGGAGCCGAACGCGGGCTGGCTCAAAGGACCCGAGGATCATCGGGCCAAGGTCTTCCCAGGCTTCCTCGGGATCCGTTCTGAACAAGTAGGTGAAAAGAGTCCCACCTTCCGTCCGAGTCAGCACCAGGGTGACCTGCAACCCAGCGTCCACACCCTCCAGTTTGTCCTGGGTTGTGAACGTCGAATATGGGTGCCAATCAAGGACCTCTTGGAGCGTTGACGACCCTCCATGGGCACAGTGATTGACGGTGCCTACGCCCCTACGACCATCGAAGTTCTCCTTGACTTCGGTCAGTCCGAGCTGCCATTCAATGCGCTTGCTGGGAACCGTGACCCACTCCCACATCTCCTGTGGCGTCACAGGGACCTCACCCGAGTACACGCCATGAGCCGTCTCAGGAGTCACGACACCGAGAACGGAACGCTGTTCGGCTTTCCAGCGTTCCTCGAGGTTGTCGATGTAGACCGTGATCTCACCGACGTCGAGCGCCTCTGTGTGCTCGACAAGACGTAGGGCAGCCGGATCTCCTCCGACGGCATCCAAAGCAGCTGCCGTCACGGACAGATACGCGTCGCCACCGACGACATCGGTTGCAGTTCCCTTCAGGAGTCTGTGTACCAGGACAACATCTGAACCCGTCAACTCTTCCGACCGGCCGATGGTGCGGATGACATACTCGCCGGAATGAACCAAGAACTTCAGATCGAGCGAGGGGATGAGGACACAGGCATTGCAGTCGCACGTGGTTGAGTGCACGACATCACGCAGTCTCCGACGGAACGCGAAGTACGCGGCGTCAACCGTGTCGAAGAGTCGGGACGCGTCAAGATCAGCTTCGGCCATGTATGCGAACACTGCATCGCCCTCGAGTTTCGAGATCGTGAAGGGTGGTTCGACTTCGGCGATGATTGTCTCAAGGAGATCGGCGAGAACGTCCTGCGCGTGTTCTAGTTCGGTACCCGCCAGATAGGCGGTGTACCCCGATATGTCTGCCAGGAGCAAACACCCGCTTTGAGCAGAAGGCAGCACTGAGGTCACCGCAAGACCCTACCCAATTCAATCGTCCAACCCACATGATTTCGCCGATGGACGATGCGCTGCGTTGTTGGATGCTGCAGGAGGGGGTCTCGCTTCCGGCGATTCTCCGACCTGTTCCCCTTCCATGGCGGGCGATTCCACCTGTCGTAGCACCGGCGGAAGGGTCGTATGCTTGACCCATGTCTGAAAACTCCACATCCGATGCGAGAGCAACCGTCACACCTGAGGTCGTCGAGGGTCAACCCGACATTGAGAATGGTCGTCAGATGCCGAGCGTCACCGAACCGTCGAAGCTCATACGGATCGCCTCAATGACCCGTGCCATGCTCGATGAGGTGAGGGAAGCCCCTCTCGATGAGGCTGGGCGGGAACGCTTGCTATCTATCTATGACCGATCACTTGAGGAGCTGAAGGACGTTCTGTCTGAGGACCTCAGGGATGAACTTGACGCCGTGTTTGTCCCGATGAGCGATTCCTCTCCGTCCGAGGCAGAGTTGCGCATCGCACAGGCGCAGCTTGTCGGTTGGCTCGAGGGACTGTTCCACGGCATTCAGGCCTCCCTGATCAGCCAGCAAATGGCCGCTGCTGCCCAGCTCGATCGCATGCGTCAACCCGCTGCGCTCGAGACGAAACCGGACGCCGAGCCGGGAAGAGGCTTGTACCTCTGATATGTCGCTGTTCACGCTGCATCACCCGCCACCCCTCGAGGAACCGGTGCTTCTGCTCGGCCTCGCCGGGTGGGGAGACGCCGCGGCAGCGGCGAGCGACGCGGTGGATTGGCTCACAGAGGATGCGACACCTGTCGCTGTCTTTGATCCGGACTCGATCTATGACTATCGCTCCAATCGGCCAATCCTGAGGTCCTCGGCTGGCTCAGCTCTGTCGATTACGTGGCCTCGTATGGATTTGGTTCATATTCGTCCCGGCGGGAGGGATGTTCTTGTTTTGGTCGGGAACGAACCTGACTACCAGTGGCGTGGCATCTCAGAGGCACTTGTCGAGCTATCGGACCATTTCGGCGTCGTCCATGCAGTCACCGTCGGCTCTGTTCCGACACCGGTTCGTCATGCCATGCCGACTGCCGTGTTCGGAACAGCATCAGATTCGAGGCTCTTGCTTCCAGGCGACGAGATGCTGATGGACGAGATCGTGGTCCCTGCATCGGCCGGAACCGTCTTCCGGGCCGCCATTGAAGACGCTGGCATTTCTTCCATCGGGTATTGGGCGCAGGTCCCCCAATACGTCGGGCGTCCCTATCAGCCAGCGATGCATGCGCTCCTGGTCAAAATTGCGCTGCAACTTGGCGTAGAGATCGATGTCACGGAAGTCGAAGTTGAGGCGTATGCACAGATCTCCAGACTTGACGACATCCTCGCGAAACGGTCCGATGCGAGGGACTTCGTTGAAGGACTCGAGCTGAGCGTCGGAACGACCTCGAAGATCCCGACCGACCTGCCGACGGCAGACGAGATAGCAGACGAGATCGCGACGTTTCTTCAGACTTCCGGTGACGAGGACGACAGCTAGTTAGGCGCCAAGTATCCCGACGAACAGGGTGAGGACGCACAAAGCTGCTGTGACGCCGATCATTGCCCACACCGACCACGTAAGCCCCTTGATTGCGGCTATCTGATCGCGTATCGCTGCGGTGAGATCGTCGGATGAGCCGGCCGCGGCACGGGCTGGTCGAGGAGCGGCGGCTGCCGCCGCGACGACAGGAGCCGTACCGGCCGGTCTGGCAGCCGGACGATCAGCGCTCGGTGCATTCTGCGAAGCGGAGTCAGGAACCACAAAGGCATCGATGTCGGCTTGAACCGTGGCTTCGGAGGCGGCCTGTACTTCTACGATCGGCGTGAAAGTTACTTCCTCGCCATCGGTCGGGTGGCCGAGAATCAACGTGGTCGGGCCGTCGAGAGGGGTCACGTACACGCGCTCACCATCGAGGAATGTGCCGTTTCTCGACCCTGCATCCTCGACCTTCCAGTGTGCGCCGTCGAACGCTACGACAGCGTGGCGGCGAGAGATTCCTGGCCGCACAATGCGAATCTGAGAGGACTCACCGGCGCCAATCAATGCGCTGGAATCCTCTTCGACAACGACGTCGTTGCCCTGATAGCTGACTCTGAGTGCCACGATGCCCCCGAAAGAAAAAGGATGCTGTTTCTGAATAACAGAGTAGCGATGCTGGGTTGGCTTCTTCCCGTCTTGTTCCTTGATATCGCCAAGGAACGATTGAGTATCTAGCCTTAGGTCGCGGTCGACGAGGAGGTTGTGCCAGTGAAGGTCTCAGAAGTCATGACAGGCGACGTCACAACAATCGGTGCCGACGCACCGCTCAAGGAAGCAGCGATGCTCATGGTCAACGCAGGGATCAGCGGACTACCGGTGGTTGACGATCAACGTCGAGTCATAGGAATCATCACAGAGGCCGACTTTGTCTCGGCTGAAGCTGCACGGGCATGGGGCAGGCAGCGCAAGCGACTGCTAGCGAACGTCTTCGGCGAGGTCCAGACTCCCACTGCTTCAACCGTGGGCGACGCGATGACAACGAAACCGCACACAATCGACCGCGACAGTTCGGTCACCGAGGCCGCTCGACGGATGACAGACCTGAAGGTGAAGCGTCTTCCCGTGGTGACCCCTGATGGAACGCTCGACGGCATCGTATCCAGGGCTGATGTGATGGGCGCGTTCGCACGGTCGGATGAGGAATTGCGAACTGAGATCGAAGAGGATGTGATCGAGCGAGTGATGCGCCTTGAGGCCGGTTTGGTGGCCGTTTCGATCGATGACGGCGTGGTCGAGATATCTGGATCCCTTGAGACCCGGTCTGAGACGAGGCTCGTTGAGGAGCTCATCATCCGAGTCGAAGGTGTTGTGTCGGTAACGTCACATCTCACGTACGCCTTCGACGATCTCAAGTAGCCCATTGGTTGCGTCGGGATCGCTGAGGTTCGCCGGAAATGGTCGTTCGAAACCGCGCATGAGACGCCGATGCGGCCCGTTGCAGAAAAATATGGGAATCCGGGATTATCCCTAGCTCCGTATGTGTTATACGGACTCGCGGAGAGAAAGGGCAGGAACTTGCTGACTTTGAGTGATGTCATGTGGGAACCGGACATTGATTGGCGCAAGGACGCATCGTGCACCGGAGTCGAAAGCGACATCTTCTTTCCCGCCGCAGAGGATGAATCCGCCTCAAAACAGGCCAAAGAGATTTGTGCCGCATGCCCCGTCAGAGAAGCTTGTCTGCAGTACTCACTCAGCACCAACCAGGCGGCAGGTGTCTGGGGCGGTCTTGACGAAGGCGAGCGTCGGCGTCTGCGTCGACGTCTGAGAGATCGTGAACGTCGCAAGGCCTCCTAGCGACTCGATCGGCAATCACCGACACACCACAGACCAGAAGGGACCGGCTCCAGCTCGGTTCCTTCTTTCCGTTTCGAGGCTCTCCAGATCGCGCGAAGCAATTCCCGCCCACTAGTACGGTTCAGCAGCGAAAGGTGGTCATGAAGTCCTGGTTGATCTATGTGGTGGTGTTCGTCGCCGCTGGTGCCGTGCTCGTCCTTGAGACGATCGCGGGTCGCATCATGGCCCCGTATGTGGGCGTGACGCTCCAGTCGTTCACGGCAATCATCGGAACGGTCCTTGCGGCCATTGCACTCGGCGCTTGGGTTGGCGGATCGCTCGCCGACAAACGTGACGCCCGAGCCGCGTTGGGGCCGGTCCTCGCGATAGGCGGTGCGCTCGCTGTCGCCTCGCCGTCGTTTGTGTACATGGTCGGCCCACAACTGGTCGGTTCGTCAGCTCTCCAGACCGTCGTTCTCGCTGCTGTCGGGTTCTTCGCACCGGCTGCCGTTCTCTCGATGGTCACGCCTCTTGCTGCGAAGGTGCAACTCACCGATCTCGAAGACGCAGGGTCGGTGGTCGGTTCATTGTCGGCGGTCGGCACAGCTGGCGCCCTCTTCGGTGTGTTCGTGACTGGGTTCGTCCTCATTGCAGCATTGCCTTCGCGTCCTATCACATGGGCGGTTGGTGTGGTGCTGCTCGTCCTCGCCATCAATGTCTCGGTGCCGGGTTCGCGGCGCTGGGTGCTCGCAGCAGGGGTGGCGCTTGGGGCATCGCTTATCGGGTCTGCCGCCGTCGCCAGCTCCTGTGAAACCGAGTCGGCGTACTACTGCGTCCAAGTGGTTGTGGACTCGGAAAGACCGACGGGTCGAACACTCCTGCTCGACACGTCCAACCACTCGTACATTGATGTCGAGGACGCAACGTACCTCGGCTTCCGATATGCCAGGCTCATGGCCTCGATTGTGGACTCCTCAGTTGCCGGAACGGATGAACCGATCGAAACGCTCTACGTCGGCGGCGGCGGGTTCACCCTCCCTCGCTATTTTCACGCCGTCCACGGAGCCACCGCAACCGTTCTTGAACTTGATCCGACCTTGGTGACCGTGGCTGAGGAGCGACTCGGTCTCGTCCAAGGTGATTGGCTCCGTATCGAGATCGGCGACGCACGGCTGACCCTCCGTGGCGAGAACGATGGCACGTATGACGTTGTGGTCGGCGATGCCTTCTCGAGTCTGTCCGTTCCATGGCACTTGACCACGCAAGAATTCCTTGAGGAAGTCCAGAGGAAGATGAACAGCGACGGCATGTACATCATGAATGTGATCGACCGCACCGAGGCTCGATTTGTGCACGCCGAACTGCAGACGCTGTCGAGGGTGTTCCCTTTCATCGCCGTCGCCGCTCCTCCGAACTATCTGGAGCTCACAAACGCAGGCAACTTCGTGCTGGTCGGTTCAAACAGCCAGCTCGACAAGGCAGCGATCGAAGCGGCGCTTCCTGACGGCGAATTGATCCTGTTCAACGATGATGCCAAAGCTTGGGCCGCAACAGGCCAAGTCCTAACCGACGAGTTCGCCCCAACCGACCAACTCTTCCAGCGCTAGACCAACCAGTCTGTGAACCCTGGGTTCTGTAGCGGGTCTGACAAGCTCCACAGCCCACAGAATGTGAATGGTCGACGCAATAGGTGCGCCCGACCGCGGTTTGTTCAATTCCGCCTGGGCAGATGACCGGTGGCGATCAGGCAGACGTCTGTGTCCTGACACCCTCGCTGCTTCGTCAAGTATCGGGCTCGGTGCGCAGCAACGACGATGGCGAAGGAATGCCGGGCCTAGGCCTCGGTAATGGTGATCGAATCGATCGTGACCGGTGCCACCGGACGGTCCTGCATGCCGGTTGCGGCTGCCGCAATCTGGTCGACAACCGGGAACCCGTCTGTGACCTGGCCGAAGATGGAGTACTGGTTTGGAAGCCCATAGTCGGCGTGCATGATGAAGAACTGCGAGCCGTTGGTGTTTGGTCCAGAATTCGCCATTGCCACAGTGCCTCGCAGATATGAGGACTTCGAGTGGCCGAGTTCATCTCGGAAGCGATAGCCGGGTCCACCGGTACCCGTTCCCGTGGGATCGCCACCCTGAATCATGAAACCTGAGATCGTCCGATGGAAGATCACACCGTCATAGAACCCTTCGCGGGCAAGGAAGACGAAATTGTTAACGGTCTGGGGCGCGTCCTCAGCATGCAAATCGAATGAGACGTCTCCAGCAGAAGTGTGCAAGGTCGCCGTATAGGTCTTTGCGAGGTCGATCGTTACCTCTGGTGCTGATGGGTACTGGGTTGCCATGGCTTCTCCGTCTCGGTATCTGTGTGCAATCGGAGGTGGAACGATAGGGGAGGTTGGGAGCGACGCAGGGCGGCACCGGAGAGAGCTAGAAGCCTCTTCGCTTACGCTTCTTGAGCGCCTTTGGCTTGAACGGAGCCTCTTCAATAGGCGGTTCCCAGCCGGCAAGGTCGGCCAAACGCTCATCGTTTGAAAACATCTTGACGATCGGCACGTTGAGGTTCGCTCTCCGTTGGATTCCGAGTACCTCGTTGACCTGGTCCCATTCGACGAGTGTGACGACAATGCCTTCTTCGCCGGCTCGGGCGGTGCGCCCACTCCGGTGGAGGTAGGTCTTTGGATCGTCTGGTGGGTCGTA
>Ga0070727_10004940_pt1 | contig 11095 bp, 9 predicted proteins | sample tdAd472_FD_66722 | JGI IMG/M metagenome (GOLD analysis project Ga0070727, IMG submission 66722) | Marine sediment microbial communities from the Atlantic coast under amendment with organic carbon and nitrate - tdAd47.2 | ecosystem: Environmental > Aquatic > Marine > Coastal > Sediment | place... | reverse complement strand
GTTCTCGAACACCTTCTTGCCGCCAGGATAGGTCTTGGAGAGATCCTGCATATGATAAACGTATTGGGGACCGGCCATTGGAAGCGTCTCCTGAAACTTAGGGGGAATACGTCGCCTCAGTTACGCGGGCGCGGAGGAAAATCAAGCGGGCAGACGCAACCTAGGCTCCCGCCTGTTTTGCCAGACGCTGTTTCTGTCCCATCTGGTAGAGGCGTATCTCCCGGACGAGGCGAATGGTTGGCTTCATCGTGAAGAAGACTGAGCCGATGACAAACAGCCAGGTCGCGGTGAACTGGGTGTCTTTCCAGAAGAACAGGACCGAGCCAACCAGAAATGAAATCGCGGCGACGAAATCCACCGCCGTGTGAAGGATTTCGTAGAGCGCATAGGCCTGCCGGGTCTCTGGGCTCTGATTACGGTTCTCGTGAGTAAATAAATTCATGACAGGCCCCTGTTTCTTCTGCGAAGCGATAAGCCTGCCTGAATTTGTAGCGTGGCGCACCCCTGAGCGGTCCAGACGCACGTATTCGAGATGATCTATGGATTAGCAAGACAATGCACTGTACCCGGGAAGGTGAACTGTTCGCGAGATGGAGGCCAGATGTCAGACCTTTACGCCGCCAAGCCGGATCAGACGGATGACAAACGGCAGCCGGACCTGGACGACATGATGGAAGACGTGTTCGGGCTGAACATTCGCGCGGCCCATACGGTCATGGACCTGTTTCGCCGTCCCGTCCGCGTGTTCCAGGCCGCACGCCTGCCCGACTGGGCTGGCCACACATACACGCCATCATTCCGCGTGTTCTTCTCCCTGATCGCCATCCTTTTCCTGTTTAAATTCTTCTGGGCCAGCGAGAACACGATGATGCAAGTGGCCTTCGAGACCACGGCACAAAAGCTTCGTCAGATGGACCCCCGCCTCGACGTCAATGCGGTGGTTGACGACATGATGGAGAAGAACTGGCTGGTCTATCCATTTGCCGTGGGCTTCTGGTGTACCCTGACGGCTTTGCTGATGCGCATCTGGGGCAAGGGCACGCCAACCATCACGCGCATACGCCTGTTCTTTGCAGCCATCATTCCCAGCACAACGCTGCTGACGGTGCTGATGATCACCACGGCCAAGCTGCCTTTCTCCCTGATGATGGCCGTCGGGGGGCTCTCGATACTTGTGACCTTCGGATTCGACGCCCTGACCACATGGCGAGGACTGAAAGGCGTGCACGAAAAAGGCGCAAGGCTGTGGCGCGCCCTGCTCCTGGGGTTCGTAACATCATGCGTCGGTATATTGGGGCCGACAACCGCGTCCCTGACAGCAGGCTTCTGGGTTGGCCAGGATGTCGGCCGGGCGCTGAATGAACTACATGAGCAGGATGCGGCTGCTACGACGGCGGAGCGATCAGACGAACCTGCCCTGGAAACAAACCCGGAATAAGCTGAATTGCAGGATAATCAGGCGTCGGCGCGGCGGCGCTCTTCTTCCGTCATGACGATCGCCAGACGCTCCAGCTCGTTCGCGGCACTGTGGCTGCCCATATCATGCGCGCGGGAGAACCAACGCCAAGCCTCGACATAGTCCGGCTTCTGGCCATGACCTCCCGCATTGGCGATGCCCAGATTGAAGGCGCAGCGGCTATCCCCCAGATTTGCGCCCTTACCCCACCATTCGCGCGCGGCGTCATAGGCCTGCGGGCCACCGGCCCCGGTCATCAGCATAGCGCCCAGATAAGTGATGGCATCAACGACGCTCATTTCCGCCGCGCGCTCAAAGTGTTCGCGGGCTTTTTCTTCATCCTTCACACCGCCAAGGCCGTGAAGATACATGAAGCCGAGGTTGAAAATAGCTGTCGGGAGTCCTGCTTCAGCGGCCTGCGTATAATAGGCGCGCGCGGCAGCGAAATCCTGATGGACGCCGCGTCCATGATGCAGCATGGCCCCGAAATTATTGGCCGCAGCGGCGTGACCTTCGTCAGCGGCACGGCGCATGAGCGCCGAAGCCTTCAGCAAACTCTCGCCCCCCTCGCCGTCTATCAGCAAGGCGAAGGCTTTTTCAAACAGAGATTGCCCATCCGCCATGAGGGATACGATATGGAAATCAGAGCCTTTGCCTAGCGCGTATTCGCAGTTTTACAGCTAAAAAAGCTAAATCGTGTCATCAGACCAGATGACATGAAAATCCAGACGGCTAAGTTCCCCTCATGAAAATATCGCTTCGAAATATCGCTCACACTGGTGTTACGGCTGCAGGATTGGCTATTTTCGCCAGCCTGGCTGCCACGCCATCTTTCGCAGATTCCCCTCCCGCCAAGGCAGTTTCCCAGCCCATGACAGATTTGACCCTTGAACGTCTTTACGCATCGCCATCGCTGAATGGCCCCTCTCCGATGGGGGTAAAATACTCTCCGGACGGCAAGCGGGTGACGTTCCTGAAAGCCAAGGAAACCGATCAGGCCCGGTATGATCTTTGGCAGTTCGATGTGGCGACGGGCGAACAATCGCTGCTGGTCGACTCGCGGCTGCTGGAGCCGGAAGATGTCGAGTTGTCGGAAGAAGCAAAGGCCCTGCGCGAGCGCAAGCGGACGGCGGGCAAGACCGGCATTCTGGATTATTCCTGGGGCACGGCGGACACGATGCTGATCCCGCTAGGCGGCGATCTGCATCTGGTCACCCTGACGCCGGATGGCCCGCAGACCAGGCAGCTGACCGACACTGACACATTCGAATATGACGCAAATATCTCGCCCGGCGGCAAATATGCGAGCTTCATTCGCGATGGCGCCCTGTGGATGGTCGATCTGGCGAGCGGAGAGGAAAAGCGCCTCTCCCCCGAAGCCGAGCCCGACAAGGCCGTCTCTTATGGCGTGGCGGAATTTGTCGCGCAGGAAGAGATGAGCCGCTACACCGGGTATTGGTGGAGCCCGGATGACAGCTATGTCGCCTATACGCGGGTTGATGAGAGCCCGGTGGATATCGTGCCCCGGTTCGACATTGCCGCAGAAGATGTGACCGTGATCGAACAGCGTTATCCGCGTGCCGGGCGCCCGAACGCGAAGGTGGACCTGTTCGTGCTGGACATCAAAACGGGAGAGACCACGAAACTCTATTCCGTCGGGCCGGACACTTATCTGGCGCGGGTCAACTGGACTGATGACAGCATCTGGTTCCAGACCGTGAACCGCGACCAGACCGAAATCCGCTATCACCGCTCTGACGGTAAGCCATGGCGGGTGTGGAGCCCGTTCAAAGAAACGCAGAAGACCTGGGTAAATCTGTCCAAGGACTTTATCCCACTGAAGGATCGCATTCTTCAGACGACGGAGAAGACAGGCTACCGTCAGGTCTATGAACTGCCCCAAAATGGCGGGGCCTTGATCCCGCTGACGCGTGGCGACTGGGTGGTCAGCGCGATTGAAGGCGTCGATACGGGCGCGAGCCTTGTCTTTTTCACCGGCTTTACCGATACGCCGCTGGAGAAGCATCTCTACAGCATTCCGATGGCAACACACAGCGACGAGGTGGACACGGACGCCGATGGCGCCCCCGCCCCCCGGCCCCTGCCGGACAGCAATTGCGTAGACCTGGTACCGATGGCTGCCCTGATCAAGGTGGAATGCCCTGTCCCGCAGCGCATTACCGAAGCGGGCAAGAGCTGGTCCATCACCATGGCCCCGGACGGCAAAAGCTTTGTCGGCACCTCCTCAGCGCCGGACCAGCCGCCGCAGACCGGCCTTTACAAGACTGACGGTACGCTGATCGCCTGGCTGCTGGAGAACAGGCTGGACGAGAACCATCCCTATTATCCGTATCTGGAGCAACATACCGTTCCTGAATATGGCATACTGACCGCCAATGATGGGCAGACGCTGTATTCTTCCATCCAGACACCACCGGATTTCGACGCATCAAAAAAGTATCCAGTGATTGTGGAAGTCTATGGCGGCCCGCACGTGCAGACGGTGGACCGTGACTGGGAGAGCCTGTCTGATCAATACCTCACCCGGCAGGGCTATATCGTATTCCGCCTGGACAATCGTGGCAGCTGGAACCGCGGCAAGAAGTTTGAGGATGTGATCTATCACCAGACCGGAAAGCATGAAGTGGCCGACCAGTTGGAGGGCGTGAAATGGCTGAAGGCGCAGCCCTTTGTGGACGCTGACCGGATTGCCATTCAAGGCTGGTCCTATGGCGGCTACATGACACTGATGACCATTCTGCAGGCGCCTGAAGGCACGTTCGCTGCCGCCGTGGCTGGCGCGGCCGTGACCGACTGGAGCCTCTATGACACATTCTATACGGAGCGTTACATGGGTACCCCAGAGAACAATCCGGAAGGCTATGACGCCTCCAGCGTGTTCCCCCATGTCGACAATCTGGAGACCCCACTGCTGCTGGTCCACGGCATGGCGGACGACAATGTCACTTTCGACAATGCGACGCGCCTGATGGCGATGCTGCAGGAAAAGGGGAAACTGTTCGAGCTGATGACCTATCCAGGCCAGCGTCACGGCGTTCGCGGCGAAGCCTTGCAGGTACACCTGATGAAAACGCGGATGGAATTCCTGAACCGCCATCTGAAGGCTGACGCGGAATGATCAAGCCGTGGAAAATTCTGGAGAGCCGACAGACCTTCAAGGACAATTTCCTGTCGGTCCGCACGGACAAATGCGAGCGTGAGGATGGGCACATCGTACCCGCCTATCATGTGCTGGAATTCACCGACTGGGCGACGATCATTCCGATTACGAACGCAGGCAATGTCGTTCTGATCCGCGAATATCGCCATGCGTGCGGCATAGTTCTACTGGGCTTTCCCGGCGGCGTGATGGACCCGGGCGAAACAGACCCGGAAGCCGCCGCACGTCGGGAACTGCGCGAGGAAACAGGTTATTCGGCCCGGGAGATGATCCCCGTCGGAAAATGCTATCCGAATCCGGCGGTTCAGAACAACCAACTGAACTATTTCCTGGCTGTAGGCTGCACTCTCACGCACGCGCAATCGCTGGATCCGAATGAGGAAATCGAGGTGCTGGAAATGCCGTATAAGCAGTTCCTGGCCTATGAAGATCTGCCGGCCCAGCACTCCCATCACGCGGCGGCACTGTTTTACACGGAGCGATATTTCGGCAAGCATCCTCATCTGAGACCCTAAAGGAGAGCTCCATGCCTGCCTTCCAGCCGACCGCCGACCAGTTCCGTGCCTTTCGGGATGACCCGTATGACGGCCCCATCGCGCAGGTGAATCTGCTGAAATTCCGCATGAAGGCGGAATACCAGCCGGACGACCCCGAACACGGGAATGACGAGCCGGGGTGCGATGCCTATCAGCGCTATGCCGATGCCTTCGGCGTGGCAGCGGCGGACGTGGGCGGCACCTGCCTGCTGATGGGCAAGGCCGAGCGCTATTTCATTGGCAATGGCGACTGGGACGCGGTGATGGTGATGCATTTCCCGAACCGGCAGGCTTTCATCGCCACGCTGAACCACAAGGATTACCAGTCCATGGCCCGGCACCGGGAGGCGGGCCTGCTATGCCAGGAACTTATCACGACACGCGTTGAGCGCGCAGAAGGTATCACAGGGTGACGGCCTATATTGCGCTGCTGAAAGCGGCCAATATCGCTTTCACGAGTAACCTGCCCGCAAAGAATCTGATCCAACAAAAGAACATAAACGGGAGGGTTATATGAGCCATTATGAAGTCTACGGAGCACTCGGCTCCCCCTATTCCATGAAGGTGCGCGCCGCGATGCGGGCCAAACGGCTGATACACACATGGACAGGCATGACAGCGCAAGACCGCCAGCAGATCATGCCGAATGTGAAGGCGCCCGTGATCCCCGTCATCAAGCGTCCGGATGGCAGCTGGACGAATGACTCGACACCCTTCCTGCTGAGCCTTGAACAGGAAGGCCGGGGCCTGTTGCCGCCCGGGCCGCTGGAGCATTTTGCTTGCCTGCTGCTGGAAGACATGGCAGACGAATGGTTCATGAAAGCGATGTTCCATTATCGCTGGGCCTATGAGGACGATGCCGAATGGTGTGCAAACTGGCTGATGTTTGACAGCTTGCCCAATGCGGGCCGCGCAGGCGTGGAAGAGGCCGCCGCCACGATCCGTGAACGGCAGATCAGCCGCATGGCGCTGGTTGGCTGCACACCCGCCACAGGGCCGCTGATCGAAGCAAGCTGGAAACGTGTCTGCAGGCATCTGGAAGCCATGGCGACCGGGCCAGACCGCTTCCTGTTTGGGAACCGGATCTCGCTCGCCGATCTCGGCTTTTACGGGCAGCTGAAAGTGATGAGCGTGGACCCGACGCCAATGGCCTGGATGCGCGCGGAGACGCCCTATCTCTATCGCTGGCTGGACCATGCCGATGATGCCAGCGGAATTGAAGGCGACTGGGCAGACGGCCTCAGCCAGCCTGTTCAGGACTTGCTGGCCATTGCTGGCGACACCTACCTGCCCTTCCTGAAGGCCAATGAAGACGCGCTGAATGCCGAAGAGGACAGTTTCTCACTTGAGATCGAAGGCGGGCGCTATGAGCAGAGTGTGTTCAAGTATCAGGTAAAATGCCTGCAAACCCTGCGGGCGGCCTGGCACCGGCTGGATGAGGCGACGCGCGAACAGGCGGCGGAACGGATCGGCCCGAATGCCAAAATCCTGGAAGCCAGCGCCGGATAAGCTCGGCTCTGGATTTGTGCCGCAAGCCGCGTATAGTTCCCGTTCTCCTGGGGGACGGAGGACTAGACGCATGGGCCGTACTCTGCAGATACTGAGATGCTGGGCCGTTAGCCTGGCAGGTGCATTGTTGCTGGTCGCGGGGTCTGCCTTTGCCGAAGACGACGCACCCGAAAAGCTGGCCTTGCTGATCGCGAATTCAGCGTATCTAGATGACTATGTCGGAACCCTGCCGGGCGTGCCGCACGACCGGGAGAAAATGGAGGCCGCCCTAAAAGAGATCGGCTTTCATGTCACGGTTCTGGCCGATGGCACACAGGCGCAAATGCAGGCGGCGTTCGCGGATTTCCGGCAGAGACTGGCGGACGCCCCGGAGGACTCCACCGGCTTTATCTATTACACAGGCCACGGCATAGGCAGCGGCGCGGGACAGGATTATTTCATCCCGGTTAACCTGGACATCACCCAGATCAGCCGGGGCCAGAGCATGACATCGCAGAGTGTTTCTGTGGAAGATGCGCTGGCTCAAATGGTGTTTGACGGGCCGCGCCAACTGGTGCTCGCCTTTGATACGAACCGCGCCTATATCGGCCAGCGCTCCAAGGGCATCGGCCAGCGCGACACCCCGAAAGAATTGAGGCTGCCGGAAATCTACCAGCTGTGGGCAACACGCATTGGCGACTATGCCTATGAGACGCCGGAGGGGTCTTATTTCAGCCAGGCGCTGGCAGACGCGCTGCGCGAGCCGGGCCTGACGGTGACGGAGATTTTCGCGCGCGTGCAATCGGAAACCATCGAGGCGTCAGAGGGCCAGCAATTTCCGGAGGCGATCATCAGCACGTCCCGCCCGCTCATTTTGTTTGAGGGCAAAGGCGGGAAAGACACGGGCAGCGCGGCCGCGCCAACGAAATCTGTTCCGCTCGTGCAATCCAGCGCGTCCGGTGCGCCGCGGGCCGAAAGCGTGTCACAGGATCTCGCCCTAGAACTCGCCGTCTGGCAGTCCGCCGTCAGCCTCAACTCGATTGAGGCGATGTCTGACTTTATCGAGAAATTCCCTGACAGCGTTCTGGTGGATCAGGCGAGGCTGCGCCTGAAGGCCCTCAGCCTACGCGCGCCTGCAGGGGTAAAACTGCAAGCAGGGTTTGAGCATTTCATGCCGACGCGCAAAATGGACGGCCCGGCCCGGATCGCGCTGCTGATCGGCAACAGGACTTATGCGCCAAACCTGAACGACCTGACCAATCCGCACAATGATGTTCAGTTGATGAAAGACCGGCTGATCCAGGCGGGGTTTGAAGTGTTTCTCTACCGGGATGCGGACCCTGATGAAATGGGGTTGTCTCTCTCCAATCTGGCAACGCGCCTGTCAAAGGAACCCAAGGAGATGCCGCCAACGGTGTTCTTCTACTATTCAGGTCACGGATTTGCCCCTGACCCGAACGGACCGAACTATCTGGCGCCGGTGGGCATGAAGCTGACCTCGGAGACGGATCTGATCCGCGCACTTTCGATTGAGAAGGTGATTGAATATGTGCAGGCCTTTGAGCCCTCCTTTGCCTTCTATGTGCTGGATGCCTGCCGCAATGATCCGGGCCTGCCCGCAGGCAACGGCACGAAGAGCGTGAGCGCCAGCAAGGGCCTGTCGCGCGTGGACTGGGTGGGCGGCGCGCTGGTCGCCTATGCCACGGCGCCGGGCGAAACCGCGTTCGACGCGCCAGAGGAAACTGTCGGCCCCTATGCCAGGGCACTGGCCGACGCGCTGAGCCAGCCGGGCATGGATGCAACGGATGTGTTCAAAACAGCGCAGCGCACTGTCTACTTCGAATCCCGCAAGACGCAGACACCGTGGATTTCCGATGGATTGATGCAGGATTTCTATTTCCACCCGGCGGAAGACAGCGCACAGTCCAGCGAATCCAACTGATCCGACTCGCCTGAAGGAGAGACTGCCCATGACCTGGAAACCCTCTGCCATTTCCGAATTGCTGCATCACCGCGCGAGAGGATTGTCCAAGGGAGACCCGGTGGCCCTGCCGATCATGCCAAGTTCAACTTTTCTGCTGCCGGGAAACCCTGATGGCAGCCATTTCTATGGCCGCAATGGCAACCCGACGGTGGAAAGCGTGGAAGCGGAAATCGGCCTGCTGGAAAATGCTGAAGTGGTTCTATTCCCATCAGGGATGGCGGCGGTGGCGGCGATCCTCCACACGCAGCTGAAGCCCGGCGACAAGGTACTGGTGCACTCTGACGGCTATTACAATGTGCGCGCCCTGTTGCAGGAGTATTTCGTTCCGCGCGGTGTGATCATGGAGACCTGCCCGACGGCGGAGATGGCCGAAGCCGACATGACAGGCTGTCGGCTGGTCATGATCGAGACGCCCTCCAATCCGGGGCTGGATGTGTGCGACATTGCCGCCGTGGCAGACCGGGCCAAGGCCGAAGGCGCGCTGCTGGTGGCGGACAACACGACCGCCACGCCGATCTGCCAGCAGCCGATGGATCTAGGCGCGGACATGGTGCTTATGGCCGACACCAAGGCGATGGCCGGGCACTCCGATGTGCTGTGTGGACATGTCGCCAGCCGGGATACGGCGTTGATCAACCAGATCCGCACCTATCGGAGACTTGGCGGGGCGATTGTCAGCCCGTTCGATGCCTGGCTGCTTCATCGTGGGCTTGAGACGCTGGAACTACGCGTTTTCCGGGCAAACCAGAATGCGCTCGCCCTGGCGCAAATGCTGGAAAAGCACCCTGCCGTGCAGTCTGTGCGCTACCCTGGCCTGCCGCGTGATGCGAGCCATGCCGTGGCATCTCACCAAATGCGGACATATGGCCCGATTGTCAGCTTCACTCTGAAGGACCGCAAAACAGCAGAAATGTTTATTGAAAACAATGCGATGTCTGTTCCCGCAACCAGCTTTGGCGGGGTTCATACGTCCGCCGAGTGCAGAATCCGCTGGGGCGATCAGGTGGCAGAGGGATTCGTGCGTCTGGCGTGTGGGATTGAGCCTACGGAAGACCTTGTTATTGCAACAGAAAGGGCGCTGAAAACCCTGGGCTGAACCACTGTCATGTCGAGTGACTTTTTCGCTCAACTAGTATAGCGTCTCTCCGGTATGGGCGGGGTCTGATCCATGAAGCGTGTGAGTATAGTTATTTTCTTCGTTCTGCTGGCCGCAGGCGTATGGGGCTGGTTTCAGCTGAACAAGCCCGAAGAGCCCATGGCGCAGACAGAGCCGCTGCGCATTGATCAGGGCGTCATTAAGGGTGGGATCGACCGGGATAATCCGGAGGTTCAGGTCTATAATGGCATACCTTACGCCACCGCTCGCCGCTGGGCCGCGCCCTCAGCACCGCCACAATGGGGCGCGATTACCCGGGACACGAGAGAATTCGGCCCGCAATGCCTGCAGCAGGCTGGCGGTCTGGGCGACTTTATCGGCCGCATTACCAAAGGTGTCGGCATGCCATGGTGGAAGCGCATGATTGTGGCGCAATATGCTGCGTCCCAGCCTGCGCCGGAAGAGGTGGAAGACTGCCTGTTCCTGAACGTGCGCACCGCCAATCGCGGAAAACCAAAGCTTCAGCCGGTCATGGTCTGGATCCATGGCGGCTCTCACCAGACGGGCACTGGCTCAACAGACTTGTATCAGGCGAATGGCCTGGTGGAACATGGCGTCGTTCTGGTGACGATCAATTACCGCCTTGGGCCGTTCGGCTATCTCGCCCACCCGGCCCTCACGGAAGAAGCCGGCACGTCGGGCAATTACGGCCTGCTGGACCAGATCGCTGCGCTTGAATGGGTTCAGAGAAACATCACGGCGTTTGGCGGAGACCCGGACAATGTGACCGTCTTCGGAGAAAGCGCAGGCGCGCAATCGGTCAGCGAGCTGATGGCTTCGCCTATGGCCAACGGCCTGTATCAAAAGGCCATCATGCAAAGCGGCGTCAGCAGCTATAGTGCCATTCACCTGTCCCGCTCGCCCCTGCCCGGCGTCCGCAGCGCAGAGGATGTGGGGGAGGAATTCCTGTCCACCCTGGTCGACAATGCTGCAACCGCAGACACGCTGCGCGCCATTCCGTCAGGCGCGATTGTCTCCCGCATCGATAGCCGACCGGATCTCGCGGCCTATTTCCTGCCGAATGTGGATGGCCAGATCCTACCGGAAGCGATTGGAGAGGCGATCCGGGAGGACAGGATCAATAATGTGCCTGTGCTGGTCGGCTATAATGCAGACGAAGCGACGCTGTTCTACGATGCCTTCAAATCCCCCACCATCCTGCGGCCAAACATTACAGGCAGTCTGGAAGAGCGCGAAGCGGCGCTGGCGAGCGTGTTCGGACAAAACTCGGCCAAGGCTCTGCAAGCCCTGTACGGGATGACCAGCCTGGCCACATGGGACAAGGGCGCAACCG
>Ga0070727_10004937_pt1 | contig 11102 bp, 9 predicted proteins | sample tdAd472_FD_66722 | JGI IMG/M metagenome (GOLD analysis project Ga0070727, IMG submission 66722) | Marine sediment microbial communities from the Atlantic coast under amendment with organic carbon and nitrate - tdAd47.2 | ecosystem: Environmental > Aquatic > Marine > Coastal > Sediment | place... | reverse complement strand
AATAGGCATGCAGCGAGTGAACCGGACGGTCCTCGTCAACCGTATCAATAGCCGCAGCGAGCGCCTGACCGATCACCTGCCCGCCATAAACACGCCCGACACCGCCAATTTTGCGTTTGCCACGATATTCCCGCTCCCCTGTTTGCGTAACAGTCAGCAAGTCGGTTAATTGCGCTACAAGCTCAGTGTTGCCGGGCGTTTCTTTCTGATTATCTGGCATAGCGCCATTATTATCCATATCGTCATTGATCATGAACAGCCCCATAGACCATCCGGCGAAAATCTTCGCGTAAATTTGTCATGCCGGATGGCATCAACTGGGTCATGACAAGACCGATAATCTCGTGCTTTGGGTCCATGAAAAAGCCCGTGGACAATATTCCGCCCCAGAAATAGGTGCCAATGCTAGCCGGCGCGCTTGCTTTGGCAGGGTCAATCATGACCGCGCCGCCCAGCCCCATGCCGATGCCGGGAAGCGACGTTTCGGACAGGCAGACCGAGCTTTCCCGTTCCAGATCACCACCACCGGGCAAATGATTGTGCCTCATGAGCGCTATGCTTTCCGGCTTCAATATACGTACATCATTCCATGTTCCGCCGGCCATCACCATGCCAAGGAAGCGATGATAATCCTGCACCGTTGACAGCAAGCCACCGCCGGCTGAATAAAATTTTTGTGATATGCGCCAGCGGCTCTGCGCCCCACGATCATAAAGCTGAGGATCGCCCTTTCCATCCCACATCCATGCGTCGGCCAGACGATGCTCCTTTTCAGGGGGAATAACGAAGAAACTGTCCTCCATTCCCAATGGCGCAAAAATACGCCGGTCAAGAAACTGATCCAGCCCCATGCCGGACAGGCGCTCGATCACTGCGCCCAGCAAATCTATTGCAACGGAATAATGAAAGCGCGTGCCCGGTCGATAGACCAGAGGCAGCGCCGCCAGCGCAGCAGCATAGCCCTCAGCATCACGGCGCTGGTGAAAACTGTCCAGAGCTTGCTCAGCATAGAGACGGTCAATCGGGGTCGCTGCATTAAAACTATACGTCAGGCCCGCACTGTGGCGCACCAGGTCATAGAGAGTGATCGGTGTATCACATGGTAGTGATTCCAGCGCGCCTGTTGCATCACAGCTCCCGCTCCACAGCTGCATTTCGGCAAAGGCAGGGAATATATCCGCAAGCCGCATATCGAAGCTGGCGGCACCTTCCTCGACCAATGTCATAAAAGCCGCGACAATCACCGGCTTGGTCATTGATGCGATGCGATATATAGCATCCTTTTCCAGCACCGTTCCGCCATCACGTGCATAGCCATAGCATTGCTCCAGCAGCGGCTCGCCTCGCACAGAAACATGCAGATGGAGATGAGGCAACGGGCCCTGGCCATAATAACGCTCAGCCAAATCTTTGGCTGCTGCGGCTATTCGTGACGATATGATCTGGTTATTGTTCATAGCCCGTTTCGCCTCAATTCAGCCTCCGCTTTCCTGCCTATAGTAACAACCAAATTGATTGCATTTAGTGCAACTGCCCAGGAAAGCTTTGCGTTTGCGCTTTTGTGCGCCGCAACATAAATTCACATTAACAACACAGAAAAAGATGTTGTTTAAACCAACGTTCGCAGGAAAAATATTATGCAAAATGTATCTGACTTCAGCTTTACAGTTTTTGCTGGCGTAGTGTCACTTGCTGCACCGGCGATGGCCTATCTCAGCCTCTTTGGCTAAGATAAAACGGTACCAGCCATAAAGCTGGTTCCTTATCTCTCGAAAAAGCTCAATATCGGCCCCGTCGTTCCTTTTGGTACGGCGGGGCCGGTCTATTACGCACCCTATGCGCAATCATTCACATGCCGCCCATTTTGAGAATATGTTTGAATTCCGCTTCCCTTACCGGAGAAACGGAAAGACGCGATTGCCGGATCATCGCCATATCCGCCAGCGCCGGTTCCGCTTTCATGGCTTTCAATGTCACTGGCTGTGGCAGTTTTTCGCGTGTTTCCAGATCAACAGCAATCCATTTACCTGTATCATCGGTGCTATCAGGGGATGCCTCGCCCACAATCTCGGCAATACCAACGACTTCCAGCCCAATATTGCTGTGATAGAAAAGCACCTGGTCGCCTTTCTTCATCGCTTTCATATTATTCTGCGCCTGATGGCTGCGCACGCCATCCCATTCCGAACGCCCTTGTTTCGCGCAATCATCCCAGGAAAAAACGTTGGGTTCTGATTTCATCAGCCAATAGTTCATCCGCATGCATCCTTTCCCGCGCCATATGCTCCGCTGCAAATGCACCATAGCGGACATAAAGATCAAGCCTCACGGTCAAAGGCTGTGGGCAATTATCAGCTCCATGGGCCATGACAAGCGAGAGACGTCGTATTAAACCAGCATATGGTCGACACGCATGACAGCATGATTCCCGTTATTTCTCTCAAAGCCGATATGACGGATAGCTACGCGGCGCCGCTCGGACGCAGTTTTCGCGATTTTGGTTTCGCTATCCTGTGTGACCACGGGATTGATGCAGCGCTGATCGAGCAATGCTGGGCGCTGACCGCCGCTTTTTTCGCACTGCCGGAAGACACAAAGAGGCGCTATATTCTCGCAAATGGTGCAGGCCAGCGCGGCTACACGCCCTTTGCTCAGGAAATTGCCAAGGGCGCCAAAACCCGTGACCTCAAGGAATTCTGGCACGTCGGGCGAGAACCGCAAATGGGCGAGATGTTACCAGACAGCATGCCTGCAAATATATGGCCTGAGGAAATATCCGAATTTCGGCGCTGTTTTACTGCTCTCTATGCCGCATTTGACCGGGTTGGCGCACAAATATTGAGTGCTGTCGCCTTGTATCTGGGTCTGCCCGCACATTGGTTCGAAGGGCCTACACATCAGGGCAACAGTATATTGCGCCTGTTGCACTATCCACCGCTCGATAATGGCTTTCCTGCCGGTGCCGTGCGGGCGGCTGCGCATGAGGACATCAACCTCATCACCCTGCTACTCGGCGCAGAAGAGGCTGGCCTGCAATTGTTGCGACCTGATGGGCGCTGGCTTGATGTGCAGCCGCCCCAGGGTGCGCTGGTCGTCAACATTGGCGACATGCTCCAGCGATTGACCAATCATAGGCTGCCATCAACCACACATCGTGTTATCAATCCGTCAGAACAACGGTCTGGAATATCCCGTTATTCCATGCCTTTTTTCCTGCACCTGCGCCCAGATTTCAATATTGATGCTTTGCCGCAATGTGTTGATGCATCACATCCCCGGCGCGAACCTGCAATCAGTGCAGAGGCATATTTACAGCAAAGATTGCGTGAAATCGGCTTGATGTAGCATCAGACATATCCGCTCAGCCCTTTAGCAAAGCACGCACAGCAGCCATGGCAGTATCAGCCTTGCTCCCATCAGGTCCGCCGCCCTGCGCCATGTCCGGGCGGCCACCGCCGCCCTTGCCACCCAACGCCTCAACACCCGCACGGACAAAATCGACCGCATTAAGTGTTGCGGTCAGGTCATCGGTCACACCTGCGGCAATCGAAGCACGCCCATCATTGACCGCAATCACCACCGACACGCCTGAGCCAAGCGTCTTTTTATTCTCGTCAATCAAGCCACGCAATTCCTTGGGATCCAGCCCATCGATCACTTGTCCCAGAAAGGCTGTACCGCCGACATCTTCCGGCCCTGCAGGCACATTACCAGCCCCGCCTCCGCCCAGCGCCAGCGCTTTTTTGGCATCAGCCAGCTCGCGCTCCAGCTTACGCACTTGTTCGCTCAACGCCGCAACGCGCGCGGGCACTTCTTCGGGCGTGGTGCGCAAACCGCCAGCAACGGCTTTCAGCGCCTCCTCACGTTCAGAGAACCAGAGACGCGCGGCTTCTCCGGTAAGCCCCTCAATACGGCGTACACCGCTGGCCACAGCGCTTTCACTGATGATCTTGAAGAGCGCAATGTCACCCAGTGCACGCACATGGGTACCGCCGCACAGCTCAACCGAATAGGTGCGGCCGCTATCATCCGGGCCACCCATGGAAAGCACCCGTACTTCCTCGCCATATTTCTCGCCGAAGAGCGCCATCGCGCCAGCTTCAATCGCATCATCGGGCGACATCAGACGGGTCGAGACCTCATTATTACCGCGAATTTGTGCGTTTACATCCGCCTCGATTTGCGCAATTTGCTCTGCAGTCAACGCATCGGGCTGTGAAAAATCGAACCGCAACCGGTCGTCGGCAACCATACTGCCCTTTTGTGTCACATGCGCACCCAGGCGCTCCCGCAGGGCGGCGTGGAGCAGATGCGTCGCGCTATGATTGGCCCGAATACGGTCACGACGATCAGCATCTACAGCGAGATGCACCATGTCACCAACCGCAACGCTGCCCGCATCGACCACGCCCTGATGCAGATGCAGCCGGCCCAGGGCTTTGCTGGTGTCGCAGACCGTCATTGCCAGTCCATCGCCGCCCGTCACCTGTCCGGCATCACCATTTTGACCGCCACTCTCGCCATAAAAAGGCGTCTGATTGGTCAGTAATGTGATCGCCTCACCTGCCTTGGCGCTCTCAACCCGTGCGCCGTCACGCACGATGCCAACAACCTGCCCCTCGCCACTGATTGCGCTATAGCCGGTAAATTCGGTTGCACCCTCCTCCTCGGCAATATCGAACCAGATTTCGTCCGATGCTTTTTCGCCCGACCCTTTCCATGCCGCACGCGCCGCTGCTTTTTGTTGCGCCATCGCGGCATCAAAACCCGCACGATCCACCTCAATGCCCTGCGCGCGCAAGGCATCTTCAGTCAAATCATAAGGGAAGCCATAAGTGTCATAGAGTCTGAATGCTGTTTCGCCGGACAATGTATCACCGGATGTCAACGCGCCGGTCGCCTCGTCAAGCAGCTTGAGTCCTTTATCGAGCGTCTGGCGGAAACGGGTTTCTTCGCGCAGAAGCGTTTCCTCGATCAATGGCTGAGCGCGCAGCAGTTCGGGGTAAGCACCGCCCATTTCCTTGACGAGTGCACCAACAAGACGGTGCATCAGCGGCTCACTTGCGCCCAATATATGGGCATGGCGCATGGCGCGCCGCATGATACGGCGCAAAACATAGCCACGGCCTTCATTGGCGGGTAGCACGCCGTCAGCGATGAGGAAGCCGCTGGAACGCAAGTGATCGGCGATGACGCGATGGCTCGCCTTATGCTCGCCGGTCGTATCGGTACCAGTAAGCGCCCCAGATTCGGCAATCAGGGCTTTGAATGTGTCAGTATCATAATTGTCATGCACACCCTGAAGCACGGCCGCAATGCGTTCCAACCCCATGCCCGTATCGATGCTGGGTCTGGGCAGAGCGATGCGAGTGCCATCAGCCTGCTGGTCATATTGCATGAAAACAAGATTCCATATCTCGACAAACCGGTCCCCATCTTCATCCGGCGAACCGGGAGGACCACCGAAAATATGGTCGCCATGATCATAGAAAATTTCCGAGCAGGGACCACATGGTCCGACATCACCCATTGACCAGAAGTTATCGGACGTTGCGATGCGGATGATGCGCTCTTCCGGCAGGCCCGCAATCTTGCGCCAGAGGGCAAAGGCTTCCTCATCATCATGATAGACCGTCACTGTCAGGCGGTCAGGCGAGATGCCCCATATATCCGTGATCAATGTCCAGGCGTGATGGATCGCCTGTTCCTTGAAATAATCGCCGAAGCTGAAATTCCCCAGCATTTCAAAGAAGGTATGATGCCGCGCAGTATAGCCGACATTATCAAGATCATTATGTTTGCCGCCTGCCCGCACACATTTTTGTGAAGAGGTCGCGATACTATAAGGTCGTTTTTCCATGCCGGTGAAGACATTTTTGAATGGCACCATACCGGCATTCACAAACATCAATGTCGGGTCATTATGTGGCACCAATGGTGCGGATGGCACGGGCGCATGTCCCTGCTTCTCGAAATAGTCGAGAAAGGAGCGGCGAATGTCATTAGTCGATGTCATAGGAATGAGCGATTAAGCGAGCCTGACGCGCGACACAAGCACCAAAAGAGAGCATCAACCAGAGTTAGCAGCACATTATTGCCCGCTTGCTGCACTTATTCTTCAGCCGCCAATTGCCAGAAGGCAATTTCATTTCCCGACGGCTCACGCACATGAAAGCGGCGCCCACCGGGAAACGAAAATATCGGACGGATGATTGCATCGCCACGCGCAAGCACCGCTTCATACAGGGAATCAAGATCAGACACCTGAATGACCGGCAAAGGCGCGCTGGTGGCTTCGGCTCTGTCTGCCTGCAACCCCAGATCAACATCGCCGGTCATGGTCGCTGCATAGGTTGGCGCGAAGTCCTGCAACGACCAACCCGCAACAGATTCAAAAAATGCCTTGCTCGCCGTAATATTTGAAACCGGCAGTTCCACATAGTTCAGACGTGCAACAGACATCTGCTTATCCTTAGGGTCAGAGGTGCATATTATGCGTCATCATCCATGGTGCCGGGATCGGTCATCATGGCTTCGGCCACATCGTCAGTCTTGCCACGGATCGCATTTTCCAGCTTCTCCATCAGCTCGGGATTCTCCTTGAGGAAGGTTTTGGAATTCTCCCGCCCCTGCCCGATACGGATCGAATCATAGGAAAACCAGGCCCCTGACTTTTCGACAATGCCCGCCTTAACGCCCAGATCCAGAATTTCACCAACCTTGGAAATGCCTTCACCATACATGATGTCGAACTCAACCTGCTTGAAAGGTGGCGCCACCTTGTTCTTCACCACCTTCACACGGGTCGTGTTGCCGGTAATATCATCCCGGTCCTTGATCTGGCCAATGCGACGAATGTCGAGACGCACAGAGGCATAGAATTTAAGCGCATTGCCACCCGTCGTTGTCTCAGGATTGCCATACATGACACCGATTTTCATACGCACCTGATTGATGAAGATGACGGTGCAACGCGAACGCGAGATCGAGCCGGTGAGTTTGCGCAATGCCTGGCTCATCAAGCGCGCCTGCAGGCCGACATGGCTATCACCCATCTCGCCTTCAATTTCGGCGCGTGGCACCAGTGCTGCAACGGAATCGACCACCAATATATCAACGGCGTTAGAGCGCACCAGCGTATCGACAATCTCCAGCGCCTGCTCACCTGTGTCAGGCTGCGATACAATCAGCTCATCAATATCGACCCCCAGCTTCTTCGCATACACCGGATCAAGCGCATGTTCGGCATCAACAAAAGCCGCCGTACCGCCTGTTTTTTGCGCTTCGGCAATAGCGTGCAAAGCCAATGTTGTCTTGCCGGAGCTTTCCGGGCCATAAATTTCTATCACGCGGCCACGCGGTATGCCGCCAATGCCCAATGCAATGTCCAGGCCGAGCGAGCCAGTGGAAATTGCCTCAATTTCCATCTTCTCGCGGCTGCCCAATTTCATGGCGCTGCCTTTGCCAAATGCGCGGTCAATCTGGGAGAGCGCTGCCTCCAATGCTTTTTGCCTGTCCATATTCCCTGTCTTCTTGTCGGAATTGATAAGTTTGAGCATTGCGGTCATGGTCTTGTCTCCTGCAGAGTGCAATATCGCATATGTGCTGGAAACAGTATGTATCCTATTTGTTCTAATAGAACAAGAGGAGAACGAGTTTTTTCTTATGCCATAAAAATATATAGAAAACAGTGTTTTCTATGCCATCTCTAATATAAAATCTAAGAGGCCATGCATTCCATCAGCATATCAGAAATAGTGCCGATGGTATATGGTTTCAGCAACATAGGCCGCTGCGCATATGCTTCGGGCACTTCGCTGATCGAACCACCAGAGCTGAGAATATAGGGTATTCCCCTCTCATCCAGCATTTTTGCAACCGGCCAGACCTCTTCTCCGTCCAGATGACAATCGAGAATCGCGAGATCAAACCCGCCCGTCCTTACCATCTCACTGGCTTCATCGAGCGTAGAAGCAACGCCACGGACATGATGCCCAAGCGTGTCCACATATTCCTCCAGCATCATGGCAATCATCGCCTCATCCTCCACGAGAAGGATAGAACGCCGCAGGGGAGAAGTAGCCTGATATGTCATCATCCAAAGTGCCGATCATGCTGAAAAACAATGGGCAAAGGCGACGCACATACTGAATTATGATACACTGGGAAAAGTGTTCAGAATTGTCCCTTGGCCCGTTTGCAAAGCTGAACGAAGTTCTGGTGATGCGCAAGCAGACGAATCTCAACTTGTCGTGGATATATTACGCTTCGGCATTATTCGCGAATACCTCTGCCACAGCTTCAGAAAGCTGCGCCACCGAGAAAGGTTTTGGTAAAAAAGCGACATTTTCAATATCTATAGATTTGCGTAACTGCTCCTCAGCATAGCCCGACATGAAAAGCACTGGCAACTTTGGATGGTCACCGCGTGCCTCACGCACCATGGTTGGCCCATCCATATTGGGCATGACAACATCCGATATCAGCATGTCTACTTTCTCTGCCTGCCCCAATATTTCAAGACCTTGTTCACCATCCGATGCGGTGAGCACCGTATAGCCCTGCCGCGTGAGCGCACGTTCCGCTACAGCGCGCACCATATCCTCATCTTCTACCAATAATATTGTGCCCGTGCCCCAGCTTTGCCGCTTGGGCGGAGGGGATTTGATGTTCGCGGCCTGCTTCTCGTCCGCACTGGCAACATGCACCGGCAGATAAATGCTGAAGGTCGTGCCCTGCCCCGGCTCCGATTCGGCAAATATATAACCGCCAGTTTGTTTGACGATGCCATAAACGGTGGAAAGCCCAAGCCCCGTGCCCTTGCCGACCTCCTTGGTGGTATAAAATGGCTCGAATATCTTGGGCAGCAAATCAAGCGGTATGCCCGTGCCCGTATCGGAAACGCGCAACCCCGTATAATCGGCAGGCGGCAGCACAGTCGAGCGCATCTCGCGAACCTGCTGACTCGACATAGAGAAGGTCTGGATCGAGAGTGTACCGCCATCGGGCATCGCATCGCGCGCATTCACCGCGAGATTGACGATTACCTGCTCCATCTGCCCCGGGTCAGCACGCACCATGCCCAGATTGCGCCCGTGCATGACCTCAAGCTTCACCTTCTCACCAATCAGGCGATTCAGCAGACTGGAAACATCTGCAACAATATCAGGCAGCTGGAGCACCTGCGGGCGCAAGGTCTGCTGACGGGAAAAGGCCAGCAGCTGACGTGTCAGGCTGGCCGCACGATTGGAATTGGATTTGACCTGCTGAATATCATCATAATCGCTGTCCCCCGGCGTATGGCGCATCAGCATCAGGTCACAATGGCCGATGATCGCGGTCAGGATATTGTTGAAATCATGCGCAACACCGCCCGCAAGCTGGCCCACGGCCTGCATCTTGGTCGCTTGTGCGACCTGCCGCTTGAGCCGCCCTTCCTCATTATCATCCTTGAGCGTGAGCATGACCGCCGCCTCGCCCAACCCACGCACACCCGCCAGCGAAAAGGCAACCGGCTCTTCGGGCTGATTGCGCAGACGCACGGCAATATCGCCCGTCATCTGCGGCCCAACCGCGTAGCGCCGTATGGCAGCGGCAAGCGCAGCCTGATCCTCCACGACGACAAGGTCGCCAGGATAAGCGGGTGTTTCACCATCGGGAACATTCGCCGTACGCGCAAAGCTGTCATTGAGAAAAAGCAAACGCCCATCACGGTCTGTCATCGCCAGACCAAATGGTAATAAAGCCAGCAACGCCTGAAAATAAGAGAGAGATGAGCCGCCAACCGCAAGGTCCCCGGGCTGATCGATCAACAATATGAGCGCGGGGCCATCAGGCTGGTCACCACGCAATAATATGCGGAATATGCCGATCGGCAGCATGCCGGGCGCCTCGCGCATAAAGAAGATGCGCCCGCCTTCATCCCGGCGAAAATACCCAGCGAACTCACGCCCGGAAAGATCTGTATCTACCCGCCCTGTAGCGCGCAGGATGAAAGCCTCGTTCGCACTGCGAATGCGGCCTTCTGTACCGATTATCGCAGCCATAACGCCGGCTTCGCCAAATTGCAGACCAACCTGCCCCGCGATCATACGCGTGAAATCGTCAATCGCGCTGCTGTGATGCACCGGGCTGAAATGCCAGAGCAGATAATCTTCGGCCAGACCAGTGCGCGTTACCTGCACATCGACATGCAATGCACCGCGCACGAGGTTTTCCTGCCGCCCTTCGCCATCTCGCCACGCATCGCGGCTGACCGCGGTGAGCAATGCGGAACCATCTCCCTCAAAAGACAGTGCCAGAGGCGCGATATAGCCAGGGAACCATTCTCCATAAAGGTCACTGGCGCATACTATCTTGCCGGAACGGTCCGTAACAGCCATGGCAACGCCTGTCGCACTGGCCACTGTCCGTGCCACGGTCCAGTCCGGCAAAACATCACGCGTGACGCTGGTTTGCACCTCACCGGCACGAAAAAGATGAACTATCGCGGCGATGCCCAACAGGGCCGCAGCAAAACCTGCCCCAACAATCCAGTCGCCTATCGCCCAGAATATCAAGGCCGCGCTCGCCAAAGCGGCCAGCAGAAGCAGCGCCATAGCAAAGCGGCCGCCTGCCTCACCTGTCATCGCGACAATATCGTCTTTATAGCTGATACCCGTTGCCTTCGCCATGATCGGCCACTGTCTCCTATTATGATCCGGCTTATAGTGCAGAATGACAGTCCACAATGGAACCCGCCATTTCCTCTTTGATCATATTGGCCCCATACGCAAAGGGACTCTGACCATGAAGCGAGAGATTAATGCGCCTGTCGGCATATCCGACCACGATCATGGGCCAGAGCGTGAAGGCTCAGCGGGTCAGCGCTTAGGGTCAGGCCCCATTAATTTCGCGGTCATGGCGTTCAAATGGCGAAGAGATCGGGCGGAAATGCCTGCAGTGAAGGCTGGTGGCCTTTGCAAGGGCAGTTTCGTTCGAGGTCGAAGCCATTTGAACGTCCGTTCGGATTTGACCGACTGGCCGCTCTGCCACGTCAGAAAAGCTTGAAAAGGTCCCAACATTTCCTGCACTTTTCTTCCTCGCATAGCGGCCAATCGCTT
>Ga0070727_10004936_pt1 | contig 11104 bp, 6 predicted proteins | sample tdAd472_FD_66722 | JGI IMG/M metagenome (GOLD analysis project Ga0070727, IMG submission 66722) | Marine sediment microbial communities from the Atlantic coast under amendment with organic carbon and nitrate - tdAd47.2 | ecosystem: Environmental > Aquatic > Marine > Coastal > Sediment | place... | reverse complement strand
TCCGAGTCGACCGCGGAGACGGCCTGCCGCAGGTTGGCGTCGAGGGCGAGGCCGCCGAAGGACACGGAGGCGGAGGTGACCTGCACCAGAGGCACACCGTTGGGCACCGTGTGGGTGAGGACCACCGGCGCGAGTTGCGTCACCGGCGCGGTGAGGGTGATGTTCTTGCCTGCATCGATCACCAGCGTCTCGTCGTAGGTGCCGGGCTCGACCACCACGATGCGGCTGCCCCCGGCGGGCACGGCGTCGATGGCCGCTTGGATCGATGTGTGGGTGCAGCCCGAGGGGCACACGTCTTGCGCGAGGGCGAGGGTCGCGAGCCACCACATCAGTACTCCCCCCACACGCGCCCGAAGGTGAGGGCCACCCGCGACGAGCCCACGTCGAGCTGGTTGTCGGGGCGTCGCTGCTCGGCGAGCTGCCCACGGCTGAAGGCGATCGTCAGCCCGCCCCGCCATGCCCCCACCCGGTCGGGGGTGCTCCGCTGGCTCAGGTGCGCCTCCAGCACGCCGTGGGCGACGGAAGCTCCCCCGCCCAGGGTCAGCCCGGTGTGCCAGCGCATGCCTCTTCCTCCTCGTAGGTGGACCGTGCCCAGCGCGTAGCGAGGCATGTGCACCCGGTGGGTCTCGCTGGACTCCGGCAGCGCGGTAGCCAGCGGCGTGCCTCGTCGGGGGCCCTGCAGCTCGTCGAGGGAGGTGGCCCCGCCGCCGGCCCCGACCATCAGCCCTCGGTAGGTCCAGATCGCTGCCGCGTGGGCGTCGAGCCCGGGGCTGGCACCCCACAGCCAGATGGTGCCCCGCGCGTACAGGCCGAACGGGCTGTAGAAGGTGACCGCTCCCTGGCCGTCGACGGCGACCGAGGCGGCCGTGCGGGTGCTTGGCTCGATGGTCTGCACCCAGTCGGTCTCGAAGTCGGGCACCTGCAGCACCGAGGCGACGCCCGCCCCACCGTCGATGGCGAGGAAGCTGATGAGCCGGGGCGGCTGCTCCACCGGAGAGGTCGCCCAGCCGCTCGGTAGGGGGGCCTCGGGCTCCACCAACACCGAGTTCCAGAACCGACCGTCGGTGCGCTGCACCAGGTGGACCTCCCCTTCGCCCGGCAGCGCCTCGGCGGGCAAGCCGTCGACGAACAGGCCGTCGCGGGTGACCGAGGCCCCGGGCTCCGCGCCGGCCGGCGGCTCCCAGCTCGCCAGGGGATGGCGGCTCGACACCCCGCGCTCCACCGCGGGGTAGAGCCGCAGCGCGCTGGCCATGGTGGGCTCCCAGGCTTCGCCGCGGGCGAAGCGCACGATGGACTCGCCCACCAGGTAGGCCGCCCACTGGCGCGGGCGCGGCGCGAAGTCGAAGCACGGGACCTCGCGTCGCACCTCGGCGACGATCTCGCCCGACAGCGCCAGGTCGCCGCGGTCGATCCCTGCCTGCAGCTGCAGCAGCAGGTCGCGGAATCCCGCCTCGTCGAGGGGCTCACAGCTGGGGCTCGCCGCCCACGCACTCGCCCACAGCAGCAGCCAGGTGCTCATCGCTCGGCGTCACACGCGAAGGTCATCGCGTTGCAGCGGAAGGTCAGCTGCCCTCGGGAGGGGACCTCGAACACGCCGAACGAGTCGACCTGCCCGCCACGCTCCAGGAACACTTCGTAGCGCCCGCCCGGCACGGTGCCGGTGGTGAAGGTGCCGTTGTCGCCGACGAGCTTGACCAGCCGGCCGCCGTGCACGGTGACGGTGCCCGGCTCGGGTGCCACGGGCTCGGGCTCGGGATCGGGCTCGGGATCGGGCTCTGGCTCGGGTGCGGGGAGGGGCTCGGGTTCGGGCTGGGGCTCGGGGGTCGGAGCCGGGGCAGGCTCCGGCTGCGGTGCGGCCACGGGGACGGGGGCCGGTGCGGGGGCAGGCCCGGTGTCGATGCGCGGTGCGGGCACGGGCACGGGCACCGGCACGGGTGCGGGGGCGACCGGGATGGGGGCAGGCACCGGGCGTGACGGAGGTGGCGGCCCGGTGGACCACCACAGGGCAAGGCCCAGCCCGAAGAGCAGCCCGAGCGCCAGCGCGGCGATGGGAGCCCGCCGCCGCGCGGGGGGCGCCTCGGGGGGCAGCGGGTCGACGACGGTCGGCCCCTCCACCGTGGCGACGGGGCCGTCGAGCTGGAAGGTGTCTTCGGTGGGATCGGGCTCGTAGGAGAAGCTGGTGCCGATGGAGCCGCTGCTGACCGTGCCGTCGGACAGCATGCGGCCGTCGTAGGGGCTCGGCACGAGCTCGGGAGGGGGCCAGTGCCGCTGGCGGGCCCAGCGCTTCAGCGAGGGCCCCCCCAGGCGACCGCCGATCTCCTCGCAGCGTGCCGCCACGTCGGCCGCGGTCGGGCGCTCCGCCGCCGCATGCGACAGCATCTCGTGCAGCAGCATGACGATGTCGTCGGGGATGGTCAGGTCGAGGGACTCGAAGGCCTGGGCGCGGTGCTGCGCGTAGGCGTCGGCGCTGGCCGCGAGGCGCACCATGTCGATGGGCACGGCATCCTCGTGGTAGCGCCGCCCGGCCAGCGCTTCGTAGAGCACGCAGCCCAGCCCGTAGATGTCGGCGGCCGGGCCGGGGGCTTCGCGGTCGAAGCGCTCGGGGGCCATGTAGGCCAGGCTGCCCAGCGTGGCCTGCGACGCGGTGTGGGCCTCGCGATCCTCGGTGTCGGCCCGGGCGATGCCGAAGTCGAGGATCTTGACCTCGCCGTGGCGCGACAGCCGCAGGTTGCTGGGCTTGATGTCGCGGTGGACGAGGTTGAGGGGGTCACCGGTCTCGGGGGAAACGGCCTCGTGGGCTGCCTGCAGCCCCTCGGCGACGTGCTCGATGACCTCGAGGAGCACCTTGAGGGGCATCGGATCGGCGTCGGGGTGGATGCAGCCGGTGAGGTCTTGCCCGTCGACGAACTCGGTGACCAACCCGACGCGGCCCTCGAGCACGGCCAGGTCGTAGACCCGCAGGATGGTGGGGTGGCGCAGGGCCGCCAGCAGCTTGCCTTCGTCGCGCAGGCGGCGCATCGCCTGGCCCTGCTGGTCCTGATCGAGGCGCAGCAGCTTGACGGCCACCTCGGCCTTCAGGCCGCCCTGGCTCGTCATCGTGGCGCGGTACACCTCTCCGAAGCCACCGCGGCCCAGGCCGTGGTGGATGCGGAACTGCCGCTTGGGCGCTGCCTCCATGGGCCGCATCCTACAGCCGGAGAGGGCCGCCGTGGGGCGCGGGGCCATCGACGTCAGGCGCGCCGCCGCCGCCGCCACCCCAGCAGGCCGAGTCCCAACACCCCGAAGCCCCCGAGCGCGGCCCCCAAGCGGCTCGCCGCGTGCAGCCAGGGTGCGGTGTGGCGCACCTCCACCACCAGAGGTGTGGAGGCGTCGACCCAGAAGCGCTCGTAGTGGCGGATGGCGCTGCTGTTCGGTGTGGGGAGGGCGGGTGCCGGCCCCACCGCCGCCATGGCCCCTCGGTCGGCGAGCCAGTCCCCCGAGCCCACCCGGGTCTGGGAGCGCACGTCGGAGGTGAGCTCGCCCCAGCGGTGGGACTCCGGCAGATGCACGGTCCAGTCCACCGCCGCCGCCGGAAGATCGAGCTGCGGCAACGTCAGCTCCGTGGTCCCCCGGGGACCCGGCGCATCGCGATCCCGCCCCAGCACCAGCTGCAGGGTCTGGGCCCGCCCGTCGGTGGTGCGTCGCAGCGGCAGCACGATCCCCTCGGGATGCTCGGCGGGGGTGACGGGCTCGCCGTCGCGGGCCGCACGGGTGACCTCGCTCCCCGGCGGGAGCCGCACCAGCAGGCCGTGGCGGCTGCGGTTCTGCAGCTCCAGGGTGAGCTCGGTGACCTCGCGCCCGCGGGCCGACAGCACCGTGCGAGCGTGCACGGCGTCGATGCGCTCCGCACTGACCTCCACCTCGGGCAGCCGGGCCGCGTCGAAGGACAAGGTGGCAGGCCCGTCGAGGCGCCACGCGTCGAGGAGCGGGCTCACCGAGGCGTCGCGAACCTCTGCGGGCAGCTGGTGGACCGGCAGGGGGGTCATGCCCGCGCCCTCGCGGTCGGTCACCCGCACCCGGCCTGGCACCTCCAGGCCGACCCAGCCGTGTTCCCGGGCAACGCCGCGCGCCTCCGGCAGGCTGAGGGCGAGGTCCCCCTCCGGAAGGGGGCGCTGCAGCTGGATCGACAGCTCGTAGCGGTTGCGGATGGGGTGCTGGGTCTGGCCGCGGAGCAGCTGGCCGCCGGGCACGTCTTCGAGCACGTAGTCGAAGGCACCCTGGCCGTCGGCGTCGGTGACCGCCAGGCCCTCGGGCACGAACACCTCGAAGGTGCGGCTGGGGGCGTACAGGATGCTGTAGCGCACGACGCTGAACAGCTCGACGCGGTGGTCGTCGATGCTGACGAGGTGGGAGGTCTCGGCGAACAGCTCGGGCGGGCGACTCGCCTCGGTCTGCAGGTCGCGCAGCCCCACGATGTGCAGGCGGCTGGTGGGAGACAAGTCGGCGACGAGGTAGGTAGAACCAGCTCGATCTTCGACGTGCGTGCGAACGGCGTGCTGCACTTCCGGGCGCAGATCGGCCTGGGGCAGCTGCAGCTCCAGGTGGGTCGCGGGGGTCCGCGGGATCGCGACGTCGTACTCGAGGGAGCCCCGCTGGTGGGTGGGCGCCAGCCAGCCCTGCAGGCGCACGGTCACCGGCCCGCGGGTGTCGGTGATCCAGGTGTGGTGGCCGCCCTGCAGCCCCACCGGAACGATCTGCCCGTCGACGGTCACCTGGGTGAGGACGGCGCGCTCGTCGAGCAGGGCGACGTGCTTGTAGCCGTCGCCACGCAGGTCGACGGTCAGGGTCGCGTCGAGGGCGATGGCGCCGCCGGCCTCGATGCGACCGGTCCAGCGGGCCTGGCCGATGCGCGCAGACGGAGGAACGGCGGCGGGGGCCTGCTTGAGGGCCTCCACCTCGGCGAGGGGCAGGGTGACGGTGGCCTCGACGGCGGACGCGGTCAGAGCGGTGGCGAACAGCAGGCCGATCATCGGGTCCTCCAGGCGAGCAGGGTGAGGGCGACGACGCCGAACAGGGGCAGGTAGGCCGACAACAGCAGGCTCATCACCCCGAGCATCGGCAGCGCCGACAGGGCGATGACCACCTCATAGGGCTTCGGGCGACGTCGCTGGCTCCATAGCCAAGGGAGCAGGCCGAGGATGAGTCCCACGAACGCACCCTGGAGGATCAGGCCGTAGGTGCCGAGCAGGTAGTGACCGAGGACCAGGCTGCCCACGGCGCCGACGCTGGCGGCCCCGAGGGTCAGCGGCGAGCGGGGGCGACGGGCCCATGCAGCGGCGAGGCACAGGGCGAGGGCCCAGCCGACGGTGCGGGTGGCCGTGGCGGCCCGCTCCCCGACGTAGCGGACGGTGGCGCGAGGGGCCTCGGTGCCGAGCAGCTGCCCGCGGAAGCGGATGCGTTGCCCCACCAGAGGCCAGGACGAAAGCGGCTCGGCCACCTGCTCCTGCACCGTCGCGAAGTACGACGAGCGGCGGTTCATCAGCGCGTTCTTGTACATGTCGCCGGCGTAGGCCGAGCCCCCGAAGGTGCCGCTGTGCACGAGGAAGTCGACGGCACGGGTGAGGGGGTCGGTGCGGCGCCCCGACAGCTGCACGAGGTTGGCGTCGATGGTGAGGGGCTCGAGGTGCTCGGGCAGGTACAGGTGCCAGGTGGCGGCCATCACGTCGAGGTCGAGCTCGGGCAGGCCGATGGTGCGCTGCCCGAAGGCCGCCAGGGGCCGCGTGCTGCGCTCCCAGCCGAGCTCCAGCACGAACGACTCGGTCTCGGCGTCGGCGAGGACCGGCAGGTCGATGACCTGGCCCACCTGCAGGTTGTGCGAGGCGACGTTGGGGTTGGCCAGCTGCACTTCCTGCCAGCGGTTGGCGTCGCCGTAGTTGTCGGAGGCGATGCCCGACAGCGTGTCGCCCGGCTGCACCGTGTAGGAGCGCGACGCCGCCTTGGCCGAGCGCGATAGGGGCACGATGACGTGGCCGGGGTGGGCGGGGTCGGCGGCGGGGCGCAGCGCGGCGCCGTCGCGGAAGCAGTGGGTGAGGCGGGCGCCCTCGGGCAGCGCGACGGTGAGGACCTGGCGGTCGGCGTTGCGCACCGCGAGACGCAGCTTGCCGACCTCGGTGCCGTCTTCCATGAGCAGGCTGATGCCCTGCAGGTCGTCGATGCGGCTCGCCGAGGTCAGCACCTCGCCGGTGCGGTGGGTGGTGGCGGTCGCGGTGGGCGGCTCGTCGAAGGACAGGGCGGCGCGCAGGGGGTCGGCGGACAGCTCCACCAGGCCCTGGGGCACGTCGCGGGGGGCGAGCTCGGTACCGCCGTCGACGGTGCTGAGCGCGACCTGGGTGGCGACGGGGGCGACGATGCCCAGCGCGCCGCGCACCTCGCCGTCGGGGTGGGGCATGAGCAGGTCGGTCGGGGCATCGAGGCGGGCGGGGTACTGGTAGGCGACGGTGAGGCCCACCGACTCGTCGACGACACTGCGCAGCAGCACGTGCAGGCGGCCTTCGGCGGTGTGCCACTGCAGCACCTGGGGCCCGGCGACCTCGACGACCTCGACGCCGGCGGGAAGCGACAGCGCGAGACGGTCCAGCTCCCCCGCGAGCACCTGGGTGGTGAAGGTGGCGGTGCCGTGCACGAGGTCGCCGCCCAGGTCGAGCAGCGCGAAGGCCTCGGTCTGGGTGCGGGCGTCGGTGGCGGTGTGGGTCGTCCGCCGCTCCCAGGCCAGATCGAGGTCGGCACGCGCGTCGAGCCAGCCGCGCACCCGGGTGCGTGTGCCCTGCTGGGTGACGGAGGTGAGCACGCCGTGGGCGAGGGTCACGTCGACGGGCGCCTCGGGCAGGAGGAGGTCGAAGGCGGTGGACCCCCCGTCGGGCAGGTCGAGGTGTACGCGGCGCTCGAAGCGCTCGGAGGTACGGCCCTGGAGCAGGTCGACCTGCAGGCGGTGCCGGCCGGCGGCGAGCTCGACTTGGTAGTCACCGGCGAGCTGCAGCGGGGCGGGGGCGGTGTCGAGGGTGGCCCGGGCGATGGTGGCGTCGCCATGGAGCAGCGGCAGGGCCAGCGGGGCGAGGCTGATCACGTCGGTGGCGAGGTCGGCGGTGAGCAGCCCGTCATCGATGTGGCCGGTCAGCGTGCGGGACAGGGTGAGGGCGGCGGCGGGCGCGGCGGGAGGCGCGGGGCGGGCCTGCAGCTGCTTGAGCTCGGCGAGGGACAAGGTGACCTCGCCGGGGGTGGCGTGGGCCAGGGGCCCGAGGGCGAGGGTGAGGAGCAAGGGGTGCAGCATGGAGCCTCCGTCTGTGGAGGCGTAGCGCGAGGTCCACCCGAGATCGGTGCGGAGAAGGGGGGATTTACCGTGCAGTTACCGTGCAGGGCCACCGGAGCGTGCGGTTCCGCTCGCGATACCGCTCACGCGTCGACAGGGAGCGCTTTGGGGCGCTGGGGGTGTGTCGGATCGTGGCAAAGAGACCACCCTAGGTGTGCTTGTTGGCACACACCGCCAGGTGGCACTGGCGGAATCGAGGGGTTGGCGGGTGGACACGCGGCGGATCCGAGGGTGGCGCGAAACTTGCTTCGTAGGGACTCCCCCTGCCTGCGACACCGATTTGTACAGGCTTCTTTGCCCAGGAGTGATCCATGTACACGACCCGCGCTTCCTCCGTGCTTTCTCTAGTTCTCCTCCTCGCCGCCTGCGGCGAGGGCGACAAGGAAGACACGACCGGGTCGCCCACCGATGCCGACCCGATCGTGACTGAGACCGATACCGACACCGATACCGATACCGATACCGACACGGACACGGACACGGACACGGACACGGACACCGACACGGACACGGACACGGACACCGACACCGACACCGATACGGACACGGGCATCATCGACACCGGCGGCCACGGCCAGGGCCAGGTGCTCGACCCGGAGTCGGTGGAGATCCCCGATCCCGCGCTGTACGACTACAGCGCCTCCATCCAGTTCGACATGCTGCAGGTGCTCGGTGCCCACGATGGCCTCACGGTGGCGGATGACCCGTCCATCCTCTGTGATGACCCGCTGGTGTGCGGCGACCGACTCGATCTGGCCCCCAGCCCCGACATGGCGGCCATCGACAACGCCTTCGGCCACTGGGCGCAAGACTTCCTGGGTGCCTTCCCGGAAGACCGCGACTTCGACTACGACGATGGGTTCGTCGGCACCCTCTACGATGCGGGCGGCGTGCCCAACGGCATCGAGGTCTCGTCGGTGGCCACCCAGCTCTACCAGGCCGGCTACCCCCTCGGCGCTTGGTGTGGAGGGCTCGGCCAGGAGCTGGTGAAGTGCTCGACCGAGCACTTCGTCACCCTCGAGCACGCGCTCACCTGCTACGAGACGGTGCCCTACTACAACTACGACCCGGTCACCGGCGACCCTCTCGATCCGCTCTTCGCCCAGGTCTGCGACCCCCTCGAGACGATTCCGACGCAGGTCATCGAGCAGCTCGAGCCCTACGAGGACGACTACGTCGAGATCGTGGCCAGCAACGACTACGCGGTCACCCTCAAAGACGACGGCAAGTACCTGTACCGCTGGGGAACGTGGGACAAGTCGCCGACCGACGTGCGGCTCAACGTGTCCATTCCGCTGCCCGCCGACTGGAAGACCGGCGATGTCTACGAGATCACCCGCGCCGAGCTGGCGATCGTTCACACCATCTCGAACAGCCCCAACGACCAGGTGCGCCCCGAAGACATGGAGAACGAGTACGCGACGGGTCGCAAGCCGGCGTACGACGTGCAGCCCGACGGCAGCTGGACCTCCACGCGTGACTGCTATGAGGCCGACGGCGACTTCATCCCCGCAGGCACGGTGCTCAAGAATCCGCTCTGGGCCGATCCGAACGGGGGCTCTTCCGACCTGATCGGAGGCTTCACCAACGCTTGGTACACCAGCATCGACCGCGACCCGTTCGAGGCCGATCCGGTGTCGGGGAAGGGGCCGCGTTGGCGGCTCAAGGCGCCGAAGTTCGGGCAGGACATTCCCGGGGTCGAGGTGCCCAACGTCGACTGCGCGGAGCCTCCCTACCAGAAAGACATGATCAAGTACCCGAATGGTGACCTGACGGCGACCATCATCAACCTCCTCGACTGGAGCGACACCGAAGACTCTCCGCTGCGCTATTCCACTGGGTGGATGCAGCCTACCGTGCAGGATATGTCGACAACGCCGGGGCTGACGGCCAACGGTGTGTGGCTCACCGAAGACTTCGACCTGTCGGTCTACGTCAAGGGTGAGTACAAGTCCACCAACCTGTACAAGGCCGTGCTCTACGTCGACTACGAGCTGGTTCCCTGACGTGGGCTTGGGCCGCTGGTGGGGGTTGGGGTGGCTCGTCGTTGCGGCGGGCTGCGTCGACGATGTGGGGCCGGTGGGCACCACGTCGACGGCCGAGCTGTCTGCGCTGGAGCGGATCGAGGAGCTCCTGCGCGCCGACACGGCGTCGGCCATCGACGTGCGGGTGACGGTCCCGCGCGACGTGGTGGTGCCTGGTGACCCCTTCCCGCGGCTCGTCGACATGCTGGAGGACGTGACCGACAAGGTGGATGGTGCATCGGTCGACATCGCTTACGACGATCTGGCTGCCCGTGACTGGACCCTCGCCGAGCTCGAAGCGGAGATCGTCGCCCGGGAGCATCCTGTCGACGACGGCATCGCTGCCATCGAGGTGCTCGTCGTGCAGGGCGACTACGTCGACAACGACGATGTGCTGGGGCTCAGCTGGGAGTGGTCGCGCATCGTGCTGTTCGCCGACGCCCTCGAGGCGGCGTGCACGGCGGTGGGGGGAGGGGGAGGCGCCGGCGACGTGCGGGAACGGGTCTGCGAGGCGTCGTGGGCCACCATCCTGCGCCACGAGGCTGGGCACGTGCTGGGGCTGGTCAACAAGGAACTCCCGATGGTCGCCGACCACGAAGACCCGGAGCACGAGCACCATGATCCCGACGCCGACTGCCTGATGTACTGGTCGTGGGACCGCTCGGACGTGTCAGGCAAGGTCGCCGACGAAGACCTCGAGCTGTGCCCTGCGTCGTTGGCCGACCTGGCCGCCGCTCGGGATGCGGAGCCTCCACTCTCGGCCATGCGGTGAGGTGCTGGGTGTGCCTGTGCAGCTTGGTAGGTAGCGTCGAGGCCCACGCCGCCGATCTGTCGCTGGTGCTGGCCCGGTCGTACGACCAGGAGGCGGCTGGCGAGGTGCGTGCCGCCCTCGATGCGCTGCTTCCATGGCAGGTGTCGTTTCCCCAAGACTACGCCCTCGCCCTTCGGGTGGGCTGGCTGGCGTTCTCCGTGGAGGACTGGGCGGTCGCCCAGGCAGCCTATGCGCAGGCCCATGAGCTGTCGCCGGGGGCTCTCGAGCCGCTGTTGGGACTCGGCTGGACGGGGCTGCGCCGCGGTGACCCCGAGGTAGGCGAGGTCCTCACGGCCCTCCAGGTGTTGGCCCCGGGTGACGAGCGCGTCGCTGAGCTGCAGGCGGCCTACGACGAGCAGGCGCCCCAGCGCCGGCTGACCTTGGCCGGTGTGCTGGTCCCCGGCGTAGTCGGCGACCCGGCCTGGGGCGGCCGGGTGCGCTACGACGCAGGCCGGCGCGCGGTTGCCGGCGTGGCGGTGCAGGCGCTGCTCTTCCCCGACAGCAGCGGGTGGGCGCCGGGGCCGTCGGGTGCGGCGGCTGCCCGGCACGGGCCGGGCGGGGCCGGTGGGCAGGCGGACGGAGCGGCGTGGAGCGCTGGGCAGGGCGGGAGCAGCTCGTCGGCCGTGGCCGAGGTCGACCTGTGGGGTCGCGCCGGGCTGGCGCAGCCTTCGTGGGGGGCGGAGGTCGTGGGCGCCCTGCTGCTGGACACGGTGGCGGAGGGCGCTCCTGGCTGGGTGGCGGGCGGGATCGGTCGGTGGTCGTTCGTCGGCACGCTGCGCGCCGAGGTCTCCTGGACCCAGCCTCGCTGGGAGGAGCCGGGGGTGGGGCGGGTCGGGGCGAGCTGGTGGCTGCCGGCCGGGGCGGTGGCCCTGCAGCCCGCCGGGGCCGTGCAGCTCGACCAAGGCGCCCTTCGGCCGAGCGCGG
>Ga0070727_10004934_pt1 | contig 11106 bp, 9 predicted proteins | sample tdAd472_FD_66722 | JGI IMG/M metagenome (GOLD analysis project Ga0070727, IMG submission 66722) | Marine sediment microbial communities from the Atlantic coast under amendment with organic carbon and nitrate - tdAd47.2 | ecosystem: Environmental > Aquatic > Marine > Coastal > Sediment | place... | reverse complement strand
GGCGATTAAGGACCAGCATGGAGCGACGGTCAACGACGCAATGCTAGCGATTGTCGCAGGTGGCGTCCGGGCATACCTGCTCAACTACGGCGACATGACTGAAGAAGAGCTTGCCGAGACCGAGTTCCGCATCATGGCCCCGGTGTCGGTACGGACCAAGGATGAGCAAGGCACGATGGGGAACAAGGTCGCGATGTGGCTGCTCACGCTTCCCATTGGTGAGCCTGATCCTGCGAGGCGGATCCTTGATGTGAAAGAGGCGACCCGCGAGCTGAAGGAAACGGAGCAGGCCCTCGGCGCCTCGACAATTGTCTCGGTCTCAACCGGGGCCCCAGCAACGCTGGTTTCCCTCGCCGCTCGGCTTGCCTCGCGGGCGCGGCCGTTCAACATGACGGTCACCAATGTGCCAGGCCCACAGTTCCCGTTGTATATGGCAGGGTCTCCGATGCTCGCCACCTATCCACTTGTCCCGCTGTGGCAGAGCCACGGCGTTGGCATCGCCATGTTCTCGCTGATGGGTCGCGTCTACATCGGCCTCAATACCGACAGGGACCTCATCGAGGATCCCGCCCTCATTGCGAAGGCATTGACCGAAGCATTTGAAGAGCTGTTGAGCGCGAAACCGCCTCGGAAGAAGAAGGCGAAGGGTGCCAAAAAGGCCCCGCCGATGGGAACCAGGTAGTTCGCTACTGGTTGAGATGTTCGGTGTTCAGCCGAAGAACGTTCGAGCTGTGTTGTACAGCGACTCGGGGACACTCTTGACCTCTTCGCACGCCGTGGCGAGCGGAATAGCGACGATCTCGGTTCCTTGAACGGCAGCCATCACGTTTGTCATACCGTCGACTGCAAAGTCAGCGGCGGACACGCCGAGCCTGGTTGCGAGGACTCTGTCGGATGCGACCGGCGTACCACCTCGTTGTATGTGACCGAGCACTGACACGCGGGTCTCGAAGTTGGTGTGGTCTTCGATCGATGCCGCGACCTGATAGGCAACGCCTCCGAGCCGCTCGAAGCCAAAGGCATCCTTGCGTATGGGGTCAGTGCCGTATCCCTCGGGTGGCTTGACACCCTCTCCAACGACAACGATCGAGTATCGGTGGCCGCTTCGGTGGCGTGACCGGATTGTCTCGACGACGTCATCAATGTCGTAGTCGTACTCGGGAGCGAGCACAAAGTCAGCTCCGCCGGCGATGCCTGCATATGTTGCAATCCACCCCTTGGTTCGCCCCATGACCTCCACAACGATTACTCGGTTGTGCGCTTCGGCGGTTGTTGCAAGCCTGTCGATTGCGTCTGTTGCAATCTGAACTGCTGTGGCGAAGCCAAAGGTGATGTCGGTTCCTGCGATGTCGTTGTCGATCGTCTTTGGAACCCCGACAACACCCAAGCCCTCCTCACCCAACCGCATTGCCGAACGAAGGGTGCCATCGCCTCCGACGACGATGACCTTGTCGATACCGTTTCTAGACAGCGTTGGTGCGCAGGTTGCGAGTCCCTCGCCATGGACATAAGGATCCATCCGTGACGTCCCGAGAATCGTGCCTCCGCGCCCAAGGATGCCCCGGACCGACTCACGGTCGAGAGCGACCGTTCTGTCGTGCATCAACCCTTCCCACCCGTCCTTGATGCCCACGACGTCCCACCCGCGTTCTTCAGCGCGGCAAACGACGCCTCGAATGACAGCGTTCAGACCGGGGCAATCGCCACCTGCAGTAAGCACTCCGACAACGCCCAATGGAAGCTCCTTGATGATCTTGTGGATGGTATGGCGCCGATGAACCTTCGAATGCGACTCATCTGCGCGGTGCTGGTACCTTAGAACGAGTGGGTGGCGACGAGACCTCGGCCCTTCCGGATCCGAGTCTGGGTGGTTGTGACGCCTGGCTGCTGGACCCTGCTTACATGCATGTGATTCGGATGAGGAACTTGATTGGCTGACAGCTTCGCACACCTTCATGTGCACACCGAATTTTCGATGCTCGACGGTGCCGCGCGCGTTTCGGACCTCGTGAAAGCCGTCGCGGCGGACGGTCAACCTGCGGTGGCGATCACCGACCACGGCGTGCTGTATGGCGTCGTGGATTTTGTGAAGGCGGCCCGCAAGGAGGGGATCAACCCGATTATCGGGATGGAGGCGTATCTCACGCCAGGGTCTCGCTTCGATCGCCTTCCCCGGAAGGACGACAAGCGGTACCACATGACGATCTTGGCCGAGAACGAAGCCGGGTATAAGAACCTGATGCAGCTTGCTTCCAAGGCCTACCTCGATGGCTATTACTACAAGCCCCGCATCGACGCCGAACTCCTCGGCGAGCACGCGGAGGGTCTGATCGGCACCACGGGATGCTTGGGTGGTCATGTCCCGCAGCTACTTGGGGTCGATGAGCCAACCGACGACGATCAGAGGGGCCAGGAGCGTGACTTCGACGCCGCCGTTGAGGCAGCAGCGATGTATCGCGACATCTTCGGACCAGAGAACTTCTTTATCGAGATCCAAGACCATGGGATTCCAGCACAGCGCAAGATCATGGCTGATTTGCTCGACATTGGGCGCAAGGTCGGAATACCGCTCCTCGCAGCGAACGACTCGCACTACACCCACGCCCACGAGGCTGAGGCGCACGATGCTCTGCTGTGTATCCAAACAGGCTCGATGAAGTCAGACGAGGACCGGTTCAAATTCCATTCTCAGGAGTTCTACGTCAAGTCGGCAGCTCAGATGCGGTCGCTCTTCCCCTCCGATGAGTTCCCTGATGCGTGCGACAACACGCTGCTCATCGCTGAACGTGCCAACGTCGATATCGAGTTCGGTCGCACGCTTCTCCCGCCGTTCACTGTGCCGCAGGGTCACAACGAAGACTCGTATCTCAGAGAACTCGTTATGAAAGGGGCTTCCGACCGATACGGAACGATTGAGGCATCGATTGCAGAACGGATCGACTACGAACTCAAGGTCATCTCAGACATGGGCTTCTCGTCGTACTTCCTCATCGTGTGGGACCTCATCGCGTACGCGGCGTCGCGCGGGATTCGTACTGGCCCCGGCCGTGGAAGCGCTGCGGGCTCAATCGTTGCGTACTGTCTTCGCATTACAGACCTCGATCCGATCGAATACGGGTTGATTTTCGAGCGCTTCCTCAACCCCGGTCGTCGAGAGATGCCCGATATCGATATGGACTTCGATGAGCGATATCGCGGCGAGGTCATCAAGTACACGTCCGAGAAGTACGGGTCAGACCATGTCGCTCAGATCATCACGTTCTCGACCATCAAGGGGAAGCAGGCGATCCGAGATGCTGCGCGGGTTCTCGACTTCCCATATTCGACCGGTGACCAGCTCGCAAAGGCGATGCCTCCTGCGATTCTCGGCAACGACGCAACGATAGATCAGTGCCTCACCGCTCCTGACAAGAATGCCCCTGCTGCCGATCGCGACCACTACAACGCTGCCGCGGGTCTGCGGGATCTGCTCGCGTCACTTGACGGAGCTGAGGAGATTATTGACACCGCCCGTGGTCTTGAGGGCCTCCGACGGCAGGATTCGATTCACGCCGCGGCAGTCGTGATCTCGCCCGAACCGCTCACCAACATCGTGCCGATTCAGCGCAAGGGAGACGGTGCGGAGGTCGTGACGCAGTACGAGATGCACGGCGTTGAGGAGCTCGGTCTGTTGAAGATGGACTTCCTTGGCCTCCGGAACCTCGCAACCATCGAGCGTGCCCTCGAACTCATTGAACGCAACACGGGCGAGCGGCCCGACATCGATCATGTGCCGCTCGACGATGAGAAGGTCTTTGACATGCTCCGTGCCGGCGACTCGATGGGTGTGTTCCAGTTCGAGGGAGGACCGATGCGGGCATTGATGCGCAATCTCGGTCCGGACGAGTTCGAGCATCTCATTGCTCTCAACGCGCTGTATCGGCCGGGCCCTCTTGGGGCAGGGATGCATCTCGAGTACGCCGACCGAAAGAACGGGAAGTCGGCGGTCACGTATCTCCACGACGATCTGGAGCCGGTCCTGTCGGGGACCTTTGGTGTCATGGTGTATCAGGAACAGGTCATGCAGGCAGCGGAGCGAATCGCTGGATTCTCGATGGTTGATGCTGACAGCCTCCGCAAAGCAATGGGAAAGAAGATTCCCGCGGTCATGGCAGAGCAGGAGAACAAGTTCGTGGCCGGCTGTATCGAACAGGGCTACGAAGAGGCGCTCGCTCGTGAATTGTTCGGGTTCATCGAGCACTTTGCTGGTTACGGGTTCAACAAGAGTCACTCTGCGGCCTATGCGCTCGTTGCGTATCAGACGGCATGGTTGAAGGCCCACTACCCGGCGGAATACATGGCTGCGTTGTTGACTTCGGCAAAGTCGAACAAGGACCGTACGGCTGCCTATCTCCATGAGTGCCGGATGATGCGTATCAACGTCGGGGTGCCCGGCGTGAATGTCTCTGAACGCGACTTCCTCGCCCATGACGGGGAGATCATCTTCGGCCTATCAGCTGTGCGAAACGTTGGAGAGGCTGTGACCGACCTCATTGTCGAGGAGCGAACAAAGAACGGGCCGTTCACTTCATTCTTTGATTTCATCGACAGAGTCGACGTGCAGGCACTCAACAAACGGACCGTCGAGTCAATGATCAAGGCTGGGGCCTTCGATGGCATCCACCGCTCCCGACGGGGCCTCCTCGAGGTTGCGTACCAGATCGTTGATGCGACCGTGTCCCGTCGTAAGGCAGAGGAAGCCGGCCAGTTCAGCCTGTTCGGCGGTGCGACGTCGGAGATCTCAGACGTCCAGCCTGAGATCCCCGATCACGAATGGGATAAGAAGGTACGTCTCGGGTTCGAGAAGGAGATGCTTGGTCTGTATGTGTCGGACCATCCGCTACTCGGTATCGAGAAGATGATGAACCGCCTAACTGACACGACCGTTCCTGACCTGTGGGAGAAGGAGGATCGGTCCCAAGCTGTCATTGGTGGCGTCATAGGTGCGCTCAACCGGCGGTACACGAGAGGCGGCGAGCCCATGGTGTATTTCTCAGTTGAGGATCTCACGGGAGCAGTTGAGGCGGTCGCTTTCCCGAAAGTTGTTGCCGAGTACGGCCCCATGATCCGGGAGGACGCGATCGTCGTGCTGCGCGGTCGTGTCGACCACCGAGGCGACGAAGTGAAGTTCATTGTTCAGGGGATCACCGAACCAGATCTGAAGACCGAGGACAGTGTTCGAGTTCGGGTTGCAGCTACCAGAATGTCGGCTGCTGTGGCCGAGAAGCTGAAGTTGGTGCTCGCCAACCATCCTGGGTCCTCTCCCGTGTATATCCATATGACGGGTGACGCCGGAGAGAGAATCGTGCGAGTCAGCCCCGATCATGCAGTAAATCCTCGTTCGGCGCTGTTCGCCGAACTGCGAGAACTGTTCGGGCCTACGTCGGTGATGTAGCAGCTAGAAGTGATCCGCTGATGGGATCGGTGACACCAACGCGTTCAGCGCATCGAGGGTGGCCGGTGGCGGAACGACCCATGCAAGTTCGTACACCGGAAGGCCGTATCGAGCCGATAGCTCACGAGCCGCGTCAACCTGACGTCGAGCTTCGGCCGCCCATACGTCGAGGTTTGCTCTGAGGGCACCCTCTGGACCGGAAGCCGCACCTCGCTCCGAGCCGCGAACGGACGATTCGTCGACCCATGACTCTGGAAGCATCCTGTTGAAGAGGATCGCCACCGGAATGATCCGAATCGCAGCGAGCTCCTCGAAGAACCGTCTCGTTTCGTGAATCGGGGTCGGGTCGGCTGTCGTCACGATGACAGTGGCAGCGTTCGTGAGATGTCGCTCGATCGTCTTTGACCGCACGGTGAGCCTGTCATACATCGTTCCGAGGTCGAGAAGAAAGTCGGCGACATCGCTCAGCATCGGACCCCCGAGCACCGAATCGGCCAGTCGGAGCATCGGCTTGGCGGTCATGCGATACAGGATCGATCGACCAGGGAGTCGAGAGCCGGTCAACCACCGAAGGACTCGGCCAGACATGAGATCGCCGGTGCGGGCGGGAGCCAGAAAGAAGTCGACGCCTCCGCTCGACGGAGGTGTGTCGACGACGATGACCTCAAACCTCCCGGATTCGATGTATTCGGCCATCCGTTCACCAGCTGCGTACGACTGGGCTGCCGGGAACCGGTCGGCTATTGCTCGGAAGTACGGGTTCACCAAGAGCCGGTCCGCCACCTCGGGATCGGCGTAGCGGTGGATGATCGCCTCCCACGATGCTGAAACGTCGAGCATGGCTGCGAAGAGGTTTGGCTCACCTTCGACGGACTCGGGCGTGTCGCCGAGATGTTCGAGGGACAGCGCATCGGCGAGTCGCTTCGCTGGATCGATAGTCAGCACCAAGGTGCGTTTGCCCGTTCGAGCTTGCGCGACGGCAAGTCCGGCGGACACCGTGGTTTTACCGACGCCACCGGCCCCCGTGACGACGATTGTCCGCGTCATGGGCGCTCCAGCGCGTCGGCAAGTTGGAACGCGACCTCACCAGGGGTCAGAACCCCTCGGAGGTATGGCAGCGTGCTGCTGGCCCCGAGCTCGACGAGCCATCGATAGTGCTCGTCCTCGACGGACAGCTGATGCTCGGCAGCTTGCCGAAGAGGACCATCTGTGACGCCCTGAAGATCCCCGTCGCTGAAGGTGGCACGGTCGACAAGTCGGTTCATGATGATGTGAGGCGGCGGGCAGAGTTGCTCGTCGCTCATCGTCGCAATAGCCTCGACTGTTTCCAGGACCGGGAGCTCGGCCGGATTCGCCACGAGGACGACCTGTGTAGTGTCCGGGTCCGTGAGGACGCCAGCAATGGATGCTGCCTGCCGCTTGACGTTCCCCGTTGGCACGAGATCGGCGATGGTGGTCGGAGCTCGGAGGTAGCTTTGGAACTGGCCAAGAGATGGCGTGTCGACGAGCACAGCGTCCCACGAGTTCTTCCAGACCTCGAACGCAGGTTTACCGATGCTGATGATCTCCCTGATTCCGGGGGCGGTATCGACGAGGACGTTCAAGGCCGATGTGAGGGTCTTGGTCGGAGCACCGGTTGGCACGTGGAGTTGTGTCTTCAGATACTCATCCAGAGCAGCGGCCCGAACCATCGTCATCGCCCAGAGGCCAGGAATCACCTGTGTGGGTTCGTAGGTGAGGTGTGTGGATCGAAGATGGGCACCAAGGCCGAGGCCCGACCCAAGATCGATCGCAAGCACGGTCTGCCCGCGTCGTGCTCGCTCGATCGCCAGCGCCGCCGTGACTGCCGATTTCCCTGTGCCGCCTTTGCCAGAGACCAGCACCAATTCGGTCGTGACCATCTTGTGAGCGTACCGTCGGCAAGCCCCTGAACCTGTCTACGCTCGGGTCGATCGACCAAGGACGGCACATGGCCCAACTCGACATGGATGAATTTCTCGAACGCTTTGAGCGAAGGGCGAACGCGGTGAGAGAGCGAGGCGTCCCGCCGCTGGAAGGTGAGGCACGCAAGCAGTTCATCGATAGTGCCGAGAAGGACTTCCTGGACTATTCACTCGTTGCGTCTGCTGCCTGGGCGGTTGAAGAGGGCGAGCTGGTACTCAGGATTCCTCTGGGGCTGTGACCGGATCCATTGTTGGGTCGGCTATCCCGAGTTCGGCGCGCTTGGCAGCAGCCCTTCGTTCAGTCTCGAGTCGCGCAAGGTCGTAGGTTGCGTGATCTACGAACGTCATCGCATCTGCGATACGACGATGGCCAGCCTGATCCCGGATTAACTGGTGCATCTGCTGACAGACCCTTCGATAATCGGGGTGACCGCCCTGTTGTGTGCGAAGTTCGAGCATGTGGAAGGCCTCACGGGCATTCATGTTCATGGTGAACCTGATGTTCTGGGCGAACGGGACGGCGTACTGCCCGACGGCGGGGGAGACGACCGCCGAGATATCCCGATACAACGTGCCTGCCTTCTCCATGGCGTCGTCCCACGTCCCTGTGGCTGAGATGTCGTCGATGGCTGGCGGCGTTATGTAGCCGTGGTCTGGCGACAGAGCCTGCCATTCAAGGGTCATCATTCGGTGGCGTTGGAGATCGCGGAAGATGCCGTAGTCACAAAGGACATCGAATCGGTAATACGTCTGTTCCATGCTTCTACCCGGTTTGTGTCTGCGGTTCGTCCTCGTCCCGACGTAGGCATTGAAGACGTCATCAATCTCCTGCTCAGACATGGCATCAACGAGATGCCTGATCTGAGCGTCCGGCAGATTGGTGTGGGCATAGAGTGCGGCGGCGGCGACCTTCCGTTCCCCTTCCGGATCAAACTCGACCAAGGTGACCGTTGGTGCCGCGTTTGGTACAGCGTGGATGCTGGCAGCGACATCGTCCATCGACTCTGCGATATCTGAGAAATACCGCGCCCACACGCCCCCACGGTCTGGCACATCGACGCGTTTCATGAAGGACGGAATCATCTTCCGAAGCTCGGTCAGCATGAGGTCCCCGAACCATCGCACCTCGTCAAGGGGATGTGCCTGCATCCTCAGCAGAAGTGCCTCGTACGCCTGGCCAGATCCAAAGATCCCGACATTCGAGGTAGTAGCCGCAGGAAGAAGTCCTCTGGCGTCGTCACATGCCTTCGCCCGAATGGTCGACCGCCAGACGAAGTCAGAGTCGCCGTCTTGCTTTGGGTGCATGGATTCGTAGTACGACACAAGCTTGCCGACAACGGTCGAGTACGTGCTGAACGTCTCGTCCATTTCGGTGCGATACCGGTCAGCCATACCGGCGGTGTGCAACTCGGATGGCACGTGGTATCGAAATCGGTCGCCTAGCTTCTTGTCGTAGAAGATGTATCTCGTGGATTGCTCGAGGTACGAAGCCAATCGACCCCACTCGAGCACCTTTGTGAGGATGTTCGACGCCTGCTCGACGGCGAGATGCGCACCGCCGAGTTGTGCAACCGAGTCGTCTCCGTACTGTGTGAATACCCTGTCGTATAGCTGCTCAGCCCGCTCAAGACCGACTGGTCCAGAGCCGTCGTCATGGGAAGCGATCGTCTCGACCCCAAGCGTGGGCTCTACCGCGAACTCATCAAGAAAGAGCCTCCTCACCGACTTTGGTGAGCGGCTGTAGCGTGCAAAGAGCGCTCCCTTGACGACCTCAGGGAGCCCCGTGATCCCGAACACGGGCAGATCAGCATTCGTGAAATAGCGATGGACGATCGCTAGCTCGTCGTCGCTGAACTCCTCTACATGGAAGGGCGAATCTGTGGAATCTGATGTGGGCACGGACGCCTCCCGACGGATATCGGCACCGTACCTGACGTGTGGTTCATCAGCAATCCGAGCGGACTCGGTAGCCTTGGCGCGATGGTTGCTATTCGGGTTGTGTTGGGTGCGCTGATCGCGATTTTGGTCGTTGTCTTGCTCGTCCCGGCCATCGTCTTGATGGATCTCATCACCGGTGGCTCTGGGCTCGGGTTGTGCTCGGACGGGCTCGGGAGTTGTGACACTCCTTTCTACACCCTTGTCGAGCTGATGCTCGGTTTCGCGATAGTTGTCTTTGCGCTCGGCTTCGGAGTCACCGCATGCCTCAGGGCACTCGGACGCGATCGGCGCACCGCCATAGACGCCTAGGCAGCGTCCCCTCGTTGGTCCAGAGCAGGTACGCTGACCCGCATGGAGCCGCTACCGACTGATCCAGCGTTCGATGAACCACTTCCGTTGCGTGACCGCCTCCCCGACTATGCCGCCGTCTTTGGCATTGGACTCGGGGCGTCCGTTCTCATCGGCGTCCTCATCTCGCTCATATGGAAGACCAATGTTGCGGCCGCCGTCGGTTACACGATTGCCATGTACGGCGTGGTGCTGCTCCTCGCAGGTGGAGCTACCGGGGGTGGATACACGAACCTCGGTGTCGGTGCGGTCGGTGCGCTGTTCGGAACACGGCGAACGGATGAGGCTGGCGACGACTTGTCTCCGACCGCCGGATCACGACCAACCGTCGATCCGAAGGAACGCCTTCGCCGGGGGCTGAGGCCTGAATCGAACCCGAGAGCCTTTTGGCAGGTGATGGCCGGGTTCACGTACATCGTTCTCGGGATTGCGCTTGTCGCCAATCTTGGCTGAAGAGAAGCTACGCCAGGTCGTCGATGTTTTGTGCTGCCACAAAGAGACCCTGTGACTCTGCGACCGTGACCCCTTCATCGGTCATGCGTGCGTCGATTGTGAGTCGTTTGCCGCGTCGTTCCCGCACGGACCCGCTCAAGACGAATGCTGTGTCGGCGCCTGCCTGCTTGCGGTACCTGATGTCGAGCTTCGCGGTGAAGACGAGGACGCCCTCGGTCAACATCGCTGACCATGCCGATATCTCGTCGAGGGCTGTGGCGACGATGCCACCGTGGAGAACACCCTCAAATCCTGCGAAAGTCGAGGTGGGGTGAAACGGCGCTGTGACACCGCTATTTTCGATTTCGAACCCATCGAGTTGTAGACCGGCGGGGTTGCCAAGCCCACACCCGAAGCAGTGGGCATATGCCGCACGCAGCTCATCGATTGCTGCTCGGTCGGGAGTCATCCCGGCACCCTACTGCAGGTACCATCGCTCGCAATGGTGAAACAACCGCACGCATCCCCTCCCGTGAAGCCGCTCCCCGAGTTCTCTACAGAGCACAAACGCAATGCATCCGTGATTCTCAACCGGATTGCAAAGCGGTACCCCGAAGTCGGTACTGCGCTTGATTACTCGGATGCATGGCAGCTGCTCGTTGCGACCGTTCTCTCTGCTCAGACAACCGACGAGAGCGTCAACAAGGTTCTTCCGGAACTGTTCGGTCGATACCCAACACCCGATGATCTTGCGGCAGCCAACCCTGACGATGTCGAGTCCATCGTGTTTTCGACTGGCTTCTATCGTCAAAAGACGAAGAGCATCATCGTGCTCGCAAACGACATTGTCGATCACTATGGCGGCGAAGTTCCGCCCGACCTCGACCAGCTTGTGAAGCTTCGGGGCGTCGGAAGGAAGACCGCGTCTGTCGTCATGGCTGAGGTCTGGGATGTTCCTGCGATCGCAGTCGACACACATGTCAAGCGGGTCATGAACAGAGTTGGACTCAC
>Ga0070727_10004933_pt1 | contig 11106 bp, 9 predicted proteins | sample tdAd472_FD_66722 | JGI IMG/M metagenome (GOLD analysis project Ga0070727, IMG submission 66722) | Marine sediment microbial communities from the Atlantic coast under amendment with organic carbon and nitrate - tdAd47.2 | ecosystem: Environmental > Aquatic > Marine > Coastal > Sediment | place... | reverse complement strand
ACCATGGCGAATAATGCCCGCCAGGTTACTGAGCACGGCTTTCTGCTTGATGACAACACCGCGCGGGAAACGGGTGCTCCCCGAGGTATACTGGATGTAGGCAATGTCGTCCGGTTCGACCGTCGGCAATTCGATATCCGCTTCCGGCAGAGCATCGAAAACTGACGGATCTCCGATCAGCTTGAGCTCCAGCCCTTCACCGGCTTCTTCGAGAAAGGATGCATACCCACTCGGTGCCATAGCGACAGCGGCTTCACTGCATTTCAGCAGACCGTGCAACTGGGTGACGTACACCGTATGCCCGCCCAGATTGACCGAAGCAGGCAGCGACACGGGAACCAGGCCCGCGTACTGACAAGCAAAAAAGAAGCGCAGGAAATCCGGATTGGTCTCTGCCACTAATGCAACGTGATCACCCTTCTGCAGGCCCATGCCCAGCAGCTTGCGCGCCAACACACGGGACTGCTCCCGTAACTCTGCATACGGAAGCGTCGCATAAAGCTCACCCCTGCCCGTGTAAAAATTTGCACCGGTATCGCCCTTGGCCGAATAGTCCAGGGCTTCAGTCAGGGTGGCAAAATCAGCGGCACGAATTGGCAGTTTATGTACAGTTGGTGTCGATACTGTGCCCAAAAGACTTTTCCCTTTGAGGTTTACGATTTCTGGTGCCCGTTCGATGACAGGAACGCCCCAAAAAAGTTTACTGATCGCTAGCAGGTAACATTTCGCTGCCATACAAACCGAAAACGCGGGATTTCCTGTGGCAACTGTCGACCTGCAAACAATCGTTGTATTTTCCCAACGAACTTGTCTGCATTCTGCTAACCCGCTAGTTGGTTGTGCATTATTCCTACAATAGGGTAAAAACACAATACTTTTTTGAAAATTTTTTCGGCGTTTGGTCGTCACCCGGGAAAATTATTTGAATTTTGTCGTAATTTTACTACAAAACAAAACTCAATAACCTCACGAACTATATTACGGCGAAGACCTCTGAATCCAGCCTACCCAGGAAGCAATTTACAGGCCATGCCGGCCACGATATTTTCGAAATAGCAGTTTACTCGTGCCGGCGCAAGCCAAGTGCGACCCGTTTCACAGATTCAGCCACCACCTGGCAGGCCGCAGATCAGCCGGGTATGATCGTTGCCTTTAAACAACGAAGTAGTGTTTCGATGCTCCAGACCAAGGACGAATTGACCATCCAGGCGGTGAACAACCGGACCCGGCTAAAGGAGTTCATTCAAATGCCGCAGGCATTGTACCAGCATGACGCCAACTGGGTTAGACCTCTGTTTCTAGAACAAAAAGAACGCTTCAGCGAAAAAAATCCATTTTTTGAGCACGCCCGCTGGCAAGCCTGGATTGCCAGACGCGGGCACCGTCCGGTGGGGCGAATCAGCGCACAGATCGATGAACTGCACCTGCAGCGCCACCACGACCAGACCGGGCACTTCGGTTGCCTGGAGGCGGAAAATGATACAGATGTCTTCAAAGCCCTGTTTGAGACGGCCGAAAACTGGCTCAAAACCGAAGGCATGCAGCGCGTCACCGGGCCGTTCAGCCTTTCCATCAACGAAGAGTGCGGATTACTGATAGAGGGCTTTGACACCCCGCCACGCATCATGATGGGGCACGGCCGCCCTTTTTATGGGCAACAGGTCGAAGCGCGGGGCTACAGGAAAGCCAAGGATCTACTCGCCTATCACTGCCCGCCCGATTACGAAACGCCCAAAACGATGGCCAGGCTGGCCGAAAAGGCTGCCAACCGGGTGCGGATTCGCCACCTGAATCGCAAAGATCTGAACAACGAATTGAAAGTTCTACGCGATATTTTCAACGATGCCTGGTCGGAAAACTGGGGGTTTGTCCCTTTCACCGAGGCTGAATTCAACGAAGTCGGGAAAATCATGACCCTGCTGCTTGACGACGACTTCGTCCAGATTGCAGAGGTCGACGGTGAACCCGCCGCCATGCTCATCGTGCTGCCGAATATCAATGAAATCATTCATGACCTGAATGGCCGACTGTTTCCCTTCGGTTGGTTGAAACTGCTCTGGCGGCTGAAAGTGAGGTACCCCAAATCGGCCCGCATCCCGCTCATGGGTGTCATCCGGAAATACCAGCGCAGCCGTCTGGGCCCGACACTGGCTTTCATGGTGACCGATGCCGCCAAACAGCCGGTGATCCGCCGCGGCATCGAGGAGATGGAAATGTCCTGGATACTCGAGGATAACGCCGGTATGCGCAGCATCATCGAAGCGCTGAGTGGCGTAGCCTACAAAACCTATAGACTCTATGAAAAGAACCTCTGAATTCAGGCTTCGATGACACCGACCGAATTTACCGCTGTTATCCTGGCCGCCGACAGGAATCCGCATGACCCGCTGGTACAGGCGTCCAACGCCTGTTGCAAGGCCCTGGTGGAAGTCGATGGGATACCGATGCTGCAGCGTGTTGTCTCGGCACTTCAGGACAGCGAACATGTTGAGAACATCCTGCTTTCCGGACCGGCACGCGAACAACTGGCCAGCAACGAATTTCTCGAAAATGCCGTGAACAAGCGGCAAATCAACTGGCTGGCGCCACAAAACAGCCCCAGCAGCAGCGCCTATCAGGCCATGCAAAGCCTGCCGGAACACAGCCCGGTGTTAGTCACCACGGCCGACCACCCGCTATTGACCGCCGAAATTGTCGACTATTTTATTGGCAATGCTCTGCGGACCGGGGCTGATGTCGCCGTTGGTGTCATACGCTTTTCCGCGATAAAGAAAAAATTCCCGAACGTAAAAAAGACCGTCACGCGGCTCAGGGACGGCGGTTACTGTGGTTGCAATCTGTTTGCATTCCTGACCCCGCAGTCCCACCGGGTGGCCGCAGCGTGGCGCAAGGTCGAGCAGCAACGCAAGAATCCGTTACGGGTTATCAGCCAGCTGGGGTGGTGGTCGGTATTGCGTTACCTGCTGGGCCGCATGACGCTGGATAAAGCATTGGCTGAACTCTCGGAACGCCTGAAGGTTCATATCAAGCCGGTTCACCTGCCGTTCCCGGAAGCTGCCATAGACGTCGATTCCATCGCTGATCAGAAGCTGGTGGAAGAAATCACCGGCACCGACAAATGATGCTCGTGCTGCAGGGAAAACCTGTCCTGGTCCGCTTGATAAGCACGTACGCTGACCCGAACTGACCAGTGGTCGCCTTCGCGTCTCACCTTGTACAGGTAATATTGTGCGCACTGCCCGCCATGGCGGCCAATCGCCGATGCCGAAGGAATACCGAAAACGGGTATTTTCCCTTGACCGTGCGGGATCCCGGCTTCGACAGTACGATGGCTGTGCCCGTGTAAAACCAGTTCTGCGCCATCACGTTCAAGAACAGAGCAAAGCGCTTTGCCGTCGGTCAGTCGTTTGCGCCATTTTTCATCATCCACACGCGGTGGATGATGCAGCAATACAATGCGAAACAAACCCTGTTCAGCCGATTGCCGCAATAACATCGATAAACGCTGTCTCTGTTGCGCCCCCAGCGAACCGGTTGCCAGAAAAGGCGCCGAGGCACTGGCGCTCGACAAACCGATCAGAGCGACCCCGTTGCGGATGCGCAAAGTCGGAAACAACTGCGCATTGCCCGACTCCGAAAATTCTGCTACCTCGGGATCGGATTGCATATAGGGCTGCCACAGTGAAAACGTACTGGTCCAGGGCGACCGTACGTAAGCATCGTGATTACCCGGAACCACGGTCACTCGATCCGCGGCACCCAGACGATCCAGCCACAGGCGCGCCTGGCGGAATTCGTCCGGCAGGCCGATATGCGTTAAATCCCCGGTAATGACGATATGTTCCGGCCGTGTCTGTCTCAGGTCACACAGCAATGCATCAAGCACTTCGCTGCGGTGTTCCGCGCGCCGCTTGCGGTGCCAGGACAGGTAACCCAGCACGCGCTTGTTCATCAACTGCCGCCAACGCACCCCCTGCAGCGATGTCAGATGCGGGTCAGAAAGCTGCGCAAAATACAGCCCGGCATGATCGGTAGCCTTCATCTCAGGCAAATTATTCTCAAGCAAATTTGTTGATTTATCCACATTGATTTAGGATGCCGGGCGAATCCAGTTAATTAAGCTTGCGCCAGTCCGTTGAATGCCAACCACCCCGCAAACAGTCGACCCACCATCGGCCTGATCAGTAATCCACACAGCCGTCGCAACCGCTCACAACTTGCGGCTGTACAGGGCATTGTCGCAAATCACCCGAATATCCACCATCACATCACGCAAAGCGCCGATGAAATACCGCGCGCACTTCAGGGTTTCGCGCAACGGGGCGTGGACGTACTGGCTGTCAGCGGTGGAGACGGGACGACAGCACAGGTATTCAGCGAACTTCTCGAGCAACGCCCTTTTGCCAGATTGCCTTCGGTTATCCTTCTGCCAGGTGGAACCACCAACATGAATGTCGGCGACGTCGGTCTGCGGGGCAAGTTGATCGGAGCTGTGCGCCGCATGGCCAACTGGGCCGAGCAGGGTTCGGACGATGTCGAACGCCTGACCCGCCCCATTCTTCGTGCCGAAGGCTCTGTGGACGGAAGAATTGCCTGCGGCATGTTTTTTGGCACGGGGACTATCATTAGCGGTATTGAATACTGCCACAACACTGTTCACAGCATGGGTATCATCGATGAACTCGGCCCGGGCGTTGTCACAATACGCACGATCTGGGGTATTGCCCGTAAAGAACCCTATTTTTCCGACCCGACCCCGATCCGCATCGAATTCGATTCGGCGACAGATACCCAAACCCGGCAAGTGGTGCTGCTTCTCATCAGTTCGCTGGAGCGATTGTTCCTGGGATTACGCCCCTATTGGGGCGTTGAAAATGCCCCCCTGCATTGCACCTGGCTGCAACGACCTACACGCAAAGTGTTTCGCGCCTTTTTATCTGTGCTGCGCGGCAGACCCAACCGACATGCAGGCCAGGAAAACGGGTACTTCAGTCATAATGCACGGGAGATCCGCCTGTGGATAGACGGGGCCTTTACCCTCGACGGTGAAATTTATCACGCCAGTACGGAACACGGCCCTGTCACCGTCAGCAATGGCGGTGATATCGAATTTATACGAATAGGCCGCTAGCTTGGACAAGCGAGCGATACAGCAACAACTGGGCAGAGCCATTGGTGACCTTACACCTACACCGCAGCACCCGGCTCTCGCTCACCTGGTTGCATCCCTGAAAGACAGGCACGGTGATTGCGTTACCGCTGTGCTGTTTTATGGTTCCTGTCTGCGCAGCGGCGACCCCTACGACGGCCTCGTCGATCTGTACCTGATCGTCGATCATTACCGTTGCGCCAACCCCGGCCTGCTCAAGGCCTGCTGGAACTGGCTGTTACCGCCGAACGTGTTTTATGCAGAATTTGCCCACAACGGGCAAACAGTGCGCAGCAAATACGCCATAGTCTCGCTTGCCGACCTGAACAAGGGGACCTCACAACGCTGGTTCCATTCCTACCTGTGGGGACGTTTCAGCCAGCCGACGGCTGTTGCCTGGTGCCGTGACGACACCACCCGGGACATTATCGAAAACAACCTGGCACAATCAGTGGTGACTTTTCTGAACCGGGTGCTACCCGCTCTACCACCACAGGGCAGTATTCAGTCACTGTGGAGCAATGGACTGCGACTGAGCTACGGCGCAGAACTGAGGGTGGAATCAACTGCACGCGCGCGTGAATTAACCGACGCTAACAAAGCCTATTACCAGCAGGTTACCCGTCTCGCCGCTCCGCTGTTGAATGTTCCCTGTGCAATTTCCGGAGCCCCTCCGGCACAGGACTACCAGACCGAGATCTCTTCACTGCGGCGTTTTGGCAACCGGATCGGTTGGAAAATTCGCACCGTGCAGGGCAAATTCCTGTCGCTGGCACGATTAATAAAGGCACTGTTCACCTTCGACGGCGGACTGGACTATATCGCCTGGAAGCTGGAACGTCACTCCGGCGTCCACGTTGACATCCCGGAAAAAGTGCGGCGTTACCCGCTGATTTTTATCTGGGGACTTTTCTGGAACCTGTACCGGCGTGGTATATTTCGCTGACAGGCTGATGACTAACAGGTGCGTAAGTTAGACGGTATCAGCTTTCGGGACACGCTGTAAATACATCCCTGTACGCTCGTCGGCCGCGTCCATGCGGCCGACGGTCCCGAAAGCTGATACCGCCTAACTTACGCACGCCTTGGTAAGCTGCTCACAAATTGGACGATTCCATGGTAATGGCCGCCCGACAGACGTCAACGATGCCGCGTATCTGGCTGGTGATAGGCGATAAACTTGGCGACAACGCCCAGGTAGAGATGATCGCCAACAGCCTGGGCCTTGCCTACACGGTCAAGCACCTGTCTCCCAGGCCAGAATACGTTCTGGGAAAACCCCGTTTCAAGGTGTCTCTCGACCATCTGGACCCGGACAACTCGGACATTCTTTCACCGCCCTGGCCGGACCTGGTGATTACCGTCGGTCGCAGGCACGCCATGGCGGCGCTCTGGATAAAAAGGCACTGCCCGAAAACAAAGATCGTTTTACTCGGCAGGCCACGGCGCTGGATCGACAGCTTCGACCTGATTATCACGCTACCCCAGTATCGCTTACCGGACTTGCCACACGTCATGCGCCTGTCCCTGCCACTCATGAGAACGGATACAGAAGCCGTTTCCAGTTCAGCCAAAGCATGGGCGCAAAGATTAGAGTTACTGCCCAGACCCATAATCGCCGTGCTGATCGGCAGCGCCACCCGGCCGTTCCACTTTAACGCTCAGGTAACAAATGAGTTACTTACGCAGTGCAGGAAGCTGCAGACGAGGTACGGCGGCAGCTTGTATTTCTCAACCAGCCGCAGAACCTCAACAGACATCGTCAACGCCCTCAAGGCACAGCTGCCCGAGGGTGCGCAGATCTTTGAGTGGCAACAAGGCTGCACTGACAACCCCTATCTCGCGCTTCTCGAACATGCGGATTATTTTGTCGTAACGGGTGACAGTGTCTCTATGATGATCGAAGTCGCCGACCGCGGTAAACCGCTGGCCATCTTCCAGCTCCCCGCTAGCCGGCAGGGTTTGATCTGGCAGTCGTTCACCCACCGGCTTCACGCTCAGCCTGATCACAGCATCTGCAGCAGACTGCTCAGATGGATAGGCAGGCTGTTGTACCAATCCGGGCTGGTTGGGTTTACCCGTGACCTGACGCAAATTCACAAGACACTCATCGACGGCGGGTTCGCCGTTCATCTGGGGGACGCGTTCAACAAACCATCCCGGGCACTGCCCGATGAGCTGGGCCGGATACGGGAAAGAATCCTCGCACTAATCGCCAACACTTAGCCGCCCGGCCCCCAGCATTAGCGCTACAATGCCCCGCTTCAGGCTTTGGCGGGTCAGAAATGGAAGCCTTACTTCGCTTAATGTATTCTTAGCGGCCTTAAATTCCGAACCCGTGGTTGGCGAACGTATCCAAACATCATCGCAAGACCATCATAACAAGGAAAGAATCAGGATTTCCGACAGTTCAATAGATACTGCGGTCGCTGTATGCATATGCACCTTCAGGCGCCCAGCGGGCCTCAGACGTTTGCTGGCAGGCCTTGCCGGCCAGACGTTCAACGATGTCCCTCACCCGAAAATCACAGTGATCGTTGCCGACAATGAGGGCAGCCTGGAAAATCGGCGGATATGCAGCGAATTCCAGGAATCTGCGTTAGAGTCCCTGACTTATGTTGCCGAGCAACGGCAGGGTATTTCCTATGCGCGCAATGCCTGTATAGACAATCTGCCGGACATAACAAGCTTTGTGGCGATGATCGATGACGATGAATCACCGGATCCGGCATGGTTGAATCATTTGCTGCTTGCACAGTCCAGGAGCGGCGCGGATGTGGTCGTCGGCCCGACCTTACCGGAATTCGAAGCGAACACAGCGACCTGGGTTCAGGAAACCGGGTATTTCGCGAAACCGCAAAATCCGGACTCGTTTGAGGATCTTCAGGCAGATCCACCGGCAGCCACCTGCAATGTGCTGGTAAACGCGGAAATATTCTCCAAGCTGGGACTCCGCTTCGACCCGTTACTGGCACTCAGCGGCGGGGAGGACAAACTGCTGTTCCAGGATATCAAGTTGCGTGGTTATAAATTTGTATGGGCCGCCCGGGCAAAGGTGACGGAATGGATACCGCGGGATCGCGCCACCTTTGCATACATGTGGCGAGAGGAATTTCGACGTGCGAGCGTAAGGCACTACGTAAAATCCAGGCTGAAAGTATCAAACCCGCTCAAGCTGTTTATTCTTGTTCCTAAAGCTCTGACACGGGCTGTAAAGAATATAATGGTCGGTTGTTACCGGGTTACGGCCCAATTGCTAAAACGTAATGCGAACCGGTCAAAGTTAGCGCTCGGCGCCCTCGTCATCGCCGATGGATTCGGCTCAATTGCCGGTCTTCTTGGACTCAGAAGCCGTCACTACCAGCGCTAAGTATTTCAATGCCGTTAATAGTATCACTCAGCCGCAACAGCATTCTGACAGGGGAATATACGGTATACTATCTAACACAGCGCCGCTGTCTTTTTTAATGTTACAAGAGGCAGATACCATCGGCACAAGCTGATGCTCAGCCGGTTAGCCGACACCGGGAACGTTGGCGTTCTCCGCGGAGTATGCGGTTGCAGAATGAAGCGCTATCGGTCATTTACTTTGCCAAAATCGATATTTCGACACCGTTTGAATATGTTTCCCAGCCTTAAATCGTTGAGAAAACCACAGCAACGTTTCGCACGCCGCTGTTATTCCCAGGAAGGTGAGGACATGATATTGCAGCGCGTGTTCGGTCAGCGCAGAGAAGGATTCTTTGTCGATGTCGGAGCCCATCACCCGTTTCGCTACTCCAATACGTACTTGTTCTATAAAAAGGGCTGGCGTGGCATAAATATTGATGCAACACCTGGCAGTATGCGTGAATTTAAAAAATACAGGCCAGCCGATATCAACCTTGAAGTGGCAGTTTCTCAAACACCCGGGGAATTTTACTTTTATCTGTTTGATGATCCCGCCTACAACACCTTCGACGCAGACGCCGCAGAAAATGCACAGCTGGCAGGCGCAAAACTCCTTGAGAAGGCCAATATCACCAGCCGCCCTCTAAAGGATATTTTAAACGAGCAATTAACTGAGCATAAAAAAATAGACTTTTTGTCAGTAGATGTCGAAGGCTTTGACTTGGAAGTGCTGAAATCCAACGACTGGATTCGCTATAAACCCGAGTATGTATTGGTCGAGTGCCTGGGCATACCGTTACCGAAAATATCCGAAGACAACACCTATATCTATCTGAGCTCACTTGGGTACAGCATCTTTGCAAAAACAGTTAATACGGTTTTTTTCAGGCACGCGGAATACTAATCGCTCAAAAGCACCCCCAACACTGACGCAACCGCCATGAAATTCACTATTCGCTCGACACTTCATAAAATAAAGCACGCTTACACATCAATGCTGAGCCGGAATATAAATACGTCCAACCTGACTCTCCTGTAACTCAAAGTAGAGCCGGCATTCTGGCAACACTTGTTTCGCAACTACTGCTGATCGTCTTTTACCGGCGCAATAAACGCGTCATCTATGGAATATCAGCCATAGTCGGCGCCGCTTTTATATTTTACATGCTCGCCTCGCCATGGATGATCTCTCGTCTCGCCGACATCAGTTTTCCGCAGCGCATTCATATTTTGGAGCATGCACTTGACCTGATTGCGGCCGCTCCGGTGTTTGGAAGCGGGTATCAGATATGAGATCAGGACCAATTCGCTGGGCTTCAGGGATATCGAACATCCGCTATCCAAACCTCGGGGCGAGCTGCGCATTATGGCAATCGGCGACTCCTTCACGGAGGGAAAGGGAGCCAGGTTCGAACAGACCTGGCTGAATCAACTGGGCAGAACGCTCAATGCCGAACATGCCGGAAGCCGATTCAGAATGATTTGTGGTGGAGTCGCTGCAAGCGATCCCTTCTTTGGTTATCGTATCCTGGAGGACAAGCTGCTGGTCTATCGACCGGATTTCGTCCTTTTGGTCGTGAATCACAGTGATATCCTGGATGCAATTGTACGTGGTGGAATGGAACGTTTTCTCCCGGACGGGACAGTCAAAGGTGTCAACCCTCCCGACCCCCCCTGGTTGTATGAATCGAGTCACTTAGCACGTTTTATTCTTTTTGAGCTGTTCGATTATACCCACCACCTCATCACGCGTCCGGAACGCGATAGAAAAGCACATCAGGCGCTGGAAAAAATAATGCGCCTGCTACACGAATATAATACTCTGCTCGAGTCCCGGGATATCGAATTTTCGCTGGTTATTCTTCCTCTCAGGGGTGAGCTGAAACACAATCAATACGAGAAACTGGACCTATTGAGAGAATTTGCAGTGCAGCATCAGATCGATGTCATTGATACAAAGCCTTACCTTTATGAAAAACTGACGGAAAGCGAAAACAGGCTTGAAGATATTTATTGGCCCATCGACACCCATTTCACAGAGCTGGGCTACCGCTATTTTGCAGAGGCTGTTGAAACTGGCCTACACCCGATAATTGCCCGCGCCCAGGCCGGGGCGAGCCAGACGGACGAGTAGATGACTAACGCTTATTCATGCTGCAACGCTTGAATACGGCAAGAATGTGAACCCGCAATAGATACGAAAGGATTAAGCAGTTTGGATCGAACAGAAAGGAAGCAGCCATCAGGTATTGAGGCCGGGTACCCCGCCATCCTGTTGTTCACAACTATCGACATGTCTTTTTCCGGTACTGGCCATTGTTACCGGCGCGGGCTTCTCCACAAGCCAGATTCACACCGCTGTTCTGGTACCGACACAATAAGGCTTCATTGAAGAAGCGATCGATGGTCTCACGGCCCTTTCCCAGGCCTACCCACAGAACACGAGAGCGATCCAGGTCATAGACGAGGGTGGCGTACTTGTGTCCCTTGCAGAAGGAAATCTCGTCGACACCGAGCGTGACCAGGCCACGGATCTTATGTCCGCGGCGCACCCGCGTGATGATCCG
>Ga0070727_10004929_pt1 | contig 11112 bp, 9 predicted proteins | sample tdAd472_FD_66722 | JGI IMG/M metagenome (GOLD analysis project Ga0070727, IMG submission 66722) | Marine sediment microbial communities from the Atlantic coast under amendment with organic carbon and nitrate - tdAd47.2 | ecosystem: Environmental > Aquatic > Marine > Coastal > Sediment | place... | reverse complement strand
CGCCGGTGGGCGCTTCCACGTGGGCATCGGGCAGCCAGGTGTGAACGGGCCACATGGGCACTTTGACTGCGAATGCCACCAGAAAGGCGAAAAAGATCAGCACCTGCGCGTTGAACCCCAGGGCCACGTCGTGCATGGCGAGGATCGAGAAGGAATCCGCCTGGATGTACAGGTAGATCAGCGCGACCAGCATGAACACCGAGCCGAAGAAGGTATAGAGGAAGAACTTGACCGTGGCGTAGATGCGCCGCGGGCCGCCCCAGACGCCGATGATCAGGAACATCGGAATCAGCAACGCCTCCCAGAAGACGTAGAAGAGCATGGCGTCGAGCGCGGAGAAGGCGCCGATCATGAGGCCCTCGAGAACCAGGAAGGCCGCCATGTACTGGCCCTGCTTGTACTGGATCACCTCCCAGCCCGCCAACACCACCAGCACCGTCGTAAACGTGGTGAGAATAATCAGCGGCATGGAGATGCCGTCGACGCCGAGGTGGTAGTAGATGCCGAACGATTCGATCCAGAGGCTCCGCTCCTGGAACTGCATGGCGTGGGTGCCGGCGTCGAACTGGCCCCAGAGCGGCAGGGAGACGACGAATGTCACCAGGGAGACGATCAACGCGATCATCCGCGCGGCGGGGGCGTTACGCGCGCCGCTCGCCAGCAGCACCCAGACACCGCCGAGTATCGGGATCCATACGACCAGGCTGAGAAGGGGAAGCTCGAGCATCAATCCGTTATCACTATATTGTCGGGGCTACCCATCAGGCGTAGACGAAGAGTCCCAGCGACATGAGCACCAGCAGACCGATGATCATGGCGAAGGCGTAATCGTAGAGAAAACCGCTCTGGATGCGGCGCGCGACGCCGGCGAACCAGCCCACCGCCCTGGCCGAGCCGTTGACAACCAATCCATCGATGATCGTCTCGTCGCCATAGCGCCACAGGGCTCCGCCGAGCTCCTTCGCGCCGCCGGCGAACAGGAACTGATAGAGCTCGTCGAACCCGTACTTGCGCACCAGGATGTCGTAGACGATTTGAGTGCGGCCCACCAGCCGGTCCGGAAGATCCGGTCGCTTGATGTACAGGTACCAGGCGATGGCGAGGCCGAGCACCATGAGGAAGAACGGCGAGTGCAGGAAGCCTCCCAGGAAGAACTGCATCGTGCCCGGCCACATCGCTCCCATCTTCGCGAGCACGTCGTGATCCGGATCGACGAAGATGGCGGATCCGAAATAATCCCCGAACAGGACCGGCTCGACGAATATCCAGCCGATGATCGCGGACGGTATGGCGAGCACCATCAGCGGCACGGTCACCACCGCGGGTGTCTCGTGGAGATGCTCGCGGGTGTGCTCGTCCATGCGCTCTCTGCCGTGGAAGACCAGGAACATCAACCGGAAGGAATACAGCGACGTGATGAGAACGCTGCCGAGCACCATCAGGTAGACGACGCCGGAGCCCGGCAGGTCGGAAAGGTGCGTGGCCTCGATGATCGCGTCCTTGGAGAAGAACCCGGAGAAGCCGGGGAAACCCACGAGCGCCAGGGTGCCGATCACCGACGTTACCCAGGTGATCGGCATGTATTTCCACAGCCCACCCATTTTGCGCATGTCCTGCTCGTGGTGCATGGCGATGATGACCGAGCCCGCGGCGAGGAAGAGCAGCGCTTTGAAAAACGCGTGGGTGCCGAGATGGAAGATGCCGGCGGCATAGGCGGAGACCCCGAGCGCCACCGTCATGTAGCCGAGCTGTGAGAGCGTCGAATAGGCGATGACCCGCTTGATGTCGTTCTGCACGAGGCCCAGCAGCCCCATGAAGAGGCAGGTGATGGCGCCTATCCACATAACCACGCTGAGCGCGGTGTCCGAGAGCTCGAACAGCGGTGACATGCGCGCCACCATGAAGATCCCCGCGGTCACCATGGTGGCGGCGTGGATCAGCGCCGATATGGGGGTCGGGCCCTCCATGGAGTCCGGCAGCCATACGTGCAGCGGGAACTGCGCCGACTTACCCATGGCGCCGATGAAGAGCAGGATGCAGGTCAGCGTCATCACCGACCACTCCGAGCCCGGCAGCACCTCGATGGTCGCGCCCAGGACCGCGGGGGCGCGCTCGAACACCGTCGCGTAGTCGAGGGAATCGAAGTACATCAACACCGCCGCGATGCCCAGCAGGAAGCCGAAGTCCCCTACCCTGTTCACCAGGAACGCCTTGAGGTTCGCGAAGATCGCCGATTCGCGCTGGTACCAGAAGCCGATGAGCAAGTAAGAGACCACGCCGACCGCCTCCCAGCCGAAGAAGAGCTGGAAGAAGTTATTCGACATGACCAGCATCAGCATCGCGAAGGTGAAAAGCGAGATGTAGCTGAAGAAACGCTGATAGCCCGGGTCTTCGGCCATGTAGCCGATGGTGTAGATGTGGATCATCAGGGACACGAAGGTCACCACCAGCATCATGGTCGCGCTCAGCTCGTCGATGAGGAAGCCGACCTCGAGGCGCAGGTCGCCCACGATGCCCCACACGTAGACGGTGCCGTTGAAGCCCGGCGCCCCGTCCATGACCACGTGCTTGTAGGCCAGGAAGGAGAGCACCGTCGCGATGGCCACCCCGATGATGGTGACCCAGTGGGCGCCCGCGCGGCCGGTGACGCGCCCGAAGAGTCCCGCCGCGATCGCCCCGATGAGCGGCGCGAGCACCGTCCAAAGGTAGATGCTGTACATATCGTCGGACACGTTCAACCCTTCATGGTATCCAGCTCGGCGACATTGATGGTCTGCCGGGTACGGAACACGACCACCAGGATAGCCAGCCCGATGGCTGCCTCCGCGGCCGCGACCGTGAGAATGAAGAAGACGAATACCTGACCCGCGAGATCCCCCAGATGATAGGAGAAGGCGACGAAATTCAGATTGACCGAAAGCAGCATCAGCTCGATGGACATGAGCAGGATGATTACGTTCTTCCGGTTGATGAAGATACCCGCCATGCTGATGCAGAACATCACGGCGCCGAGGATGAGCAGATGGGTGATGTCAATCATGAAATCGTCCCGGCATCACTCATTGCTTCTTTTCCGCCGGCATCTTGACGATGCGGATGCGATCCGCACGGCGCACCGCCACCTGCTCGGACGGACGCTGATGCTTGGTATCCGGCCGCCGTCGCATGGTGAGCGCGATAGCCGCGACGATGGCCACCAGCAGCACCGCGGCCGCGATCTCGAATGGATACACGTAGTCCGTGTAGAGGATCAGGCCGAGCTCCTCGGTATTGCTGTAGCCGGCCCCATGGGCCACCGGCGGCGCCGCGTCCGCCAGGCCCGACGACGTGGCGGTGAAGACGAGATACAGCTGGACGACGATGAGAAGCGCGACGCCGACACCCACCCATACGTACTGAATGAATCCCGCGCGCAGGCGGGCGATGTTGATGTCCAGCATCATGACCACGAACAGGAACAGCACCATGACCGCCCCCACGTAGACGAGCACCAGCACGATGGCCAGAAACTCCTCCTCCAGCAGCAGCCAGATGCAGGCCATCGAGAAGAACGCCAGCACGAGATACAGGGCGGCGTGCACGGGATTGCGCACGGTGATGACGCGCATCGCCGCGGCCACGAGGATGACGGCGAAGAAAATGAACAGGAACTGTATGAATGTCACGTCGATGGATTCCGTGGATTTCCTGTCACCGGTAAAGGGCGTCCTTCTGGCGATCCGCCGCGATCTGCTTCTCCCAGCGATCGCCGACCGCGAGGAGGTCCTTCTTCGTCATGAGCAGGTCCCCCCGCTTCTCCCCGTGATACTCGAAGATGCGGGTCTCGACGATGGAGTCCACCGGGCAGGACTCCTCGCAGAAGCCGCAGAATATGCACTTGGTGAGATCGATGTCGTAGCGGGTCGTGCGCCGCGTGCCGTCGTCCCGGGGCTCGGCGTCGATGGTGATCGCCAGCGCCGGACATACCGCCTCGCAGAGCTTGCAGGCGATGCAGCGCTCCTCGCCGTTCGGGTAACGCCTCAGCGCGTGCAGGCCGCGGAAGCGATGGGACTGCGGCGTCTTCTCTTCCGGGTAACGGATGGTGAACTTCGGGCGGAACAGGTAACGCACCGTGAGCCACAGCCCTCTCAGGAGTTCCAGCAGCAGCAGACTCTTCAGGTATTGTTTGACCGTGCTCATCGCCGTCACCCCCTATCAAACCAGGGCGGAAGCTCCGCCATGATGGCGAGCCCCACGACCACGATCCAGACGATGGTCAGCGGGATGAACACCTTCCAGCCGAGGCGCATGATCTGGTCGTAGCGGTAGCGGGGGAAAGTCGCCCGCAGCCACAGGAAGACGAACATGAAGAACGCCGCCTTGAACACAAACCAGTGGAACCCCGAAGCCCAGAAGGGGCCGCCGAGCCAGGGATAGGCGGCGAGCGCCGGCGCGGGCGACAGCCATCCGCCGAGGAACATCACCGTCGTCAGCACGCAGATGAGCACCATGTTCGCGTACTCGGCGATGAAGAAAACCGAGAACGGCATCCCCGAATATTCCACGTGGAAACCAGCCACGATCTCGGACTCACCCTCCGCGACGTCGAATGGCGCGCGATTGGTCTCGGCCACGCCGGCGATGACGTAGACCACGAACATGGGGAAGAGCGGCAGCCAGAACCAGTTGAAGACGCTGCCTTCCTGGGCGAGCACGATCTCGCTCAGGTTGAGGCTGCTGGCCGCCATCAGCACCACCACGAGCGCGAAGCCCATGGCGATCTCGTAGGCGACGATCTGTGCTGCCGAGCGCAGCGCGCCGAGGAGCGCGTACTTCGAGTTCGACGCCCATCCGGCGATGATGACCCCATAGACGCCCAGCGACGTCATCGCGAGGATGTAGAGCAGGCCCGCGTTGACGTCGGCCAGCACCCAGCCGTCGTTGTACGGCACGACGGCCCACGCGGCGATGGCGGCGCCCATGGAGAGGATGGGCGCCAGGATGAACAGCACCTTGTTGGCGCCGCTCGGGATGATGATCTCCTTGAAGGCGAGCTTCGCCGCGTCGGCGATGGGCTGGAGCAGGCCCTGGAAGCCGACACGATTCGGACCCATGCGCACCTGGATGTAGCCGATGATCTTGCGCTCGGCGTAGGTGTAGTAGGCGACCACACCGAGCAGCGGGAGAATCACCACCAGGCTGTAAAAAATGGTCCAGGCCAGATTGATGAGTGTCTCCGACATCCCGCTACGCCTTCTCGATGTTCATGGGGCCGAAGCTCGGGCCGAGTCCCGCGGTCTCGGTGATACCGGCGGCGAGTCCGGCGCAGCCGTCGGGGACCTTGTCGTCCACAACCACCGCGAAAGACTTGCGCGTGCCGTTCTGCTGCACGACGGCCTCATCACCGTCCTGGACCCCGAGTCGGCCCGCGACCCCGCTGTTGATGTGCACCCCCCGGAAGCCGCCGTCGGCGGTGCGCTGCAGCGCCGGCGCCCGGCGCACCAGCGGGTCGGTCGCATACATCGGCACCGATCCGATGCGGAAGATGCTGCCGTCGTCCTTGCGGGTATCCGCCGCTTCGATCGGCGACTGCCCCGGTGTGGACGGCGTCACGTTGGCGATTCGTTCCCGCGCCTCACCCAGCACCTCCGCGGAATCCTGATAGTCGAAGCCGTCGAGGTCGAACAGATTGCCGAGCACCCGCAGGACCTTCCACGCCGGGCGCGCCTCGCCGGGCGGCGTGACCGCCCCGGCCATGCTCTGCCAGGTGCCTTCCATGTTCACGTAGGTGCCGGAGGTCTCCGCGAAGGGCGCCACCGGCAGGAGCACGTCGGCATAGTCCAGCATGGCATCGGTGCGATAGGCAGTGAGGGAGACGACGCACTCGGCGGCACTGAGCGCAGCCAGCGCCCGGGTCCCATCCGCGCAGTCGAGCTCGGGCTCGATGCCGAGGGTGACATACGCGGAGAGTTTAGCGGCCAGCATCTCCCCCGCCGGGAGCCCTTCCGCCGGAGCCGGCTTTCCGCCCGGGCCCCGATGGGGCAGCACACCGGTAAGCCAGGCGCCTGCCGCGTTCGCGCCGTCGCTCAACACGCCGTAGCTTCCCCCGGAAGCCTCGGCGACGTAGGCCGCCAACGCCCTCAGCCGGCTTGCGTCCGGATGCGCGCTCACCAGGGGCCCGACGAGCACGGCGACCCGCTCGGCGCCCCGCAGGCGATCGGCGATGCGCTTCTCGGCTTCACCCGCGACCAGTCCGGAGAGCGCGCTGGCGCCCGCGCCGCCCGATGCGAGCGCCGCCGCGATACCGGCGAGCGCATCCTGCATCTGCAACGGGCCCGCCTCCAACGACTCGGCGACGCGGTAGTTGTGTCCCGGTGTCGCCGGCCCGACAACCATGATGTCCGCGCCGGCCAGCGCCGCTTTGCGCAGCCGGTTATTGATGATGGGGTGTTCCTTGCGGGGATAGGCGCCCACCAGCAGCACGGCTTCCAGGCGCTCCACAGCGGCGATGGTGAGGCCGAGCCACGGAAACGACGGCGCCTCGGCCTGGTCGCGGAAATCGCTTTCCCTCAGGCGATGATCGATGTTCGCGCTGCCGACGCCGCGCAGCCACTTCTGGCCGAGGTAGAGCTCTTCCACCGTGGCGCTCGCCGAGAACAGCCCGCCGATCTGGCCCGGTCCGGCCCGGGAACGCACGCCATTCAGGCCTTCCACCGCGCGCGCCAGCGCCGTCTCCCAATCGACGCTCTGCCACTCCCCGTCCCGCTTGACCATGGGCTCCAGCAGACGCTCGTCGTGATAGAGGCCCTCGTAGGAAAAACGATCCCGATCCGAAATCCAGACCTCGTTGATGGATTCGTTCTCCCGGGGCACTACCCGCATCACCCGGTTCTGGCGCACATGCACGTGGATGTTCGAACCCACGGCGTCGTGGCCGGCGACGCCGTCGCGCTGCTGCATCTCCCAGGCGCGGGCACGGAAGCGGAACGGCTTCGACGTCAGCGCGCCGACGGGACACAGATCGATGACGTTACCGGACATCTCCGAATCGAGCGCTCGCTCGATGAATGTGCCGATCTGCATGTGCTCGCCGCGCCCGGTGGCGCCGAGCTCCGGCATGCCGCCGATCTCTTCACCGAAACGCACACACCGGGTGCAGTGGATGCAACGGGTCATGTCGGTCGCGATGAGCGGACCGATGTTCTTGTCCGGCACCACGCGCTTGCGCTCGACGAAGCGCGACACACCCTTGCCGTAGCCCATGGCAACGTCCTGGAGCTCGCACTCGCCACCCTGGTCGCAGATGGGGCAGTCCAGCGGGTGATTGATGAGCAGAAATTCCATAACGGACTTCTGCGCCTGCAGCGCCAGCGGCGAACGGGTGAATACCTTCATGCCGTCCATCACCGGCGTCGCGCAGGCCGGCAGCGGCTTCGGCGCCTTCTCCACCTCCACCAGGCACATGCGGCAGTTGGCCGCCACCGAGAGTTTCTTGTGGTAGCAGAAGCGCGGAATGTCGATGCCGGCCTCGTCCGCCACCTCGATCACCATGGCGCCCTTCTGCGCCTGCAGGGGCTGGCCGTTGATCTCGATGGTGACGAGATCGCTCATGCCGCCACCCGTGACGGCGTCACGCCGGGCGGGTAATCGCCGTTGTCGATGTGGTACTGGAACTCGTCGCGGAAATGCTTGAGGAAGCTCTGCACCGGCCAGGCCGCGGCGTCGCCGAGCGCACAGATGGTCCGCCCCTCGATGTTGTTGGCGACGTCCACCAGGAGGTCCAGATCCTCCCGGCGGCCTTCGCCGTTCTCGATGCGCACGAGCATGCGATACAACCAACCCGTGCCCTCGCGACACGGCGTGCACTGCCCGCAGGACTCCGCGTAGTAGAAGCGCGAGATGCGTCTCAACATGCTGACCATGGACGTGGTCTCGTCCATGACGACCACCGCGCCGGACCCCAGCATCGAGCCGATCTTGGCCACCGAGTCGTAATCCATGTTGGCCGTCATCATCAGCTCGCCGGGAACCACGGGCACCGACGAGCCGCCGGGGATGACGGCTTTGAGTCTCTTCCCGTCCCGCACGCCGCCGGCCATCTCCAGAAGCTCCGCGAAGGGCAGCCCCATGGGCACCTCGAAATTGCCCGGACGGTTCACGTGCCCGGACACCGAGAAGCACTTGGTGCCGCCGTTGTTCTCCGGGCCGAGGCCCGCGAACCAATCGCCGCCCTTGCGCATGATGGTGGGCGCGGACGCGAAGGTTTCCGTGTTGTTGACCGTGGTGGGCGCGCCGTAGAGGCCGAAATTCGCGGGGAAGGGCGGCTTGAAACGCGGCAGGCCCTTCTTGCCTTCGAGGGATTCCAGCAGCGCCGTCTCTTCGCCGCAGATGTACGCGCCGGCTCCGAGATGACCGTAGAGGTCGAAATCGATGCCGGAACCGAGGATGTTCTTGCCGAGCAGGCCTTCCCCGTAGGCTTCCGCGAGCGCGGTCTCGAAACGCCTGAAGGGCTCGTCCATGAATTCGCCGCGCATGTAGTTGTACGCCACCGTGACGCCCATCGCGTAGCTCGCGATGGCCATCCCCTCCACCAGCGAATGGGGGTTGAAGCGCAGGATGTCGCGATCCTTGCAGGTCCCCGGCTCGCTCTCGTCGGAGTTGCAGACCACGTACTTCTGCCCCTCGTAGTCGCGCGGCATGAAGCTCCACTTGAGGCCGGAGGGAAAACCGGCGCCGCCGCGGCCCCGGAGCCCGGACTTCTTTATCTCATCGATGATGTCCGCCGGCGGCGTCTTCTCCTCGACGATCTTGCGCCAGGCGACGTAGCCGTCGGCGGCGAGATAGTTCGCGAGCGTCCATGGCTCGTCGAACTCGCGCGTCGCGTAGCAAACCTGATCCGTCACACCGCTCATTTCAACGCGTCCAGGATCTCGTCCACCCGCTCGGAGGTGAGACCCTCGTAGTACACGTGATCCACCATCATCATCGGCGCGCCGCAGCACGCGGCCAGGCATTCTTCCTCGCGCTTGAGGTAGATGCGCCCATCGCTGGTGGACTCGCCGGTCGTGATGCCGAGCTTCTGCTCGATGTGCTCGACGATGTCGTCGGAGCCGCACAGCATGCAGGAGATGTTGGTACACACCGAGACGCTGTGCCGGCCGACTGGCTTGGTCTCGTACATGGAATAGAAGCTCGCCGCCTCGTAGACATAGATGGTCGGCAGGTCCAGGTAGGCGGCGACGGCATCCATGAGATCGGGCGTGAGATAGCCCTCGTTCTGATGCTGGGCCTCGCGCAGCGCCGCGAGCACCGCCGATCGGCGCCGCTCCGGCGGGTACTTGCCGCGCCAGTGATCGATCTCCTGGCGCGTGTGCTCACTCAAGAGCTCCACCGCGTCCTCGCGCGTCATAGGCTCGCGGATGTCCAGGGAGTCGATGGGCGAATCGTAGGGCATCAGCGGTCCACCTCGCCGAAGACGATGTCCTGGGTGCCGATGATGGCCACCACGTCCGCCAGCATGTGCCCGCGGATCATCTCGTCGAAGGCTGCGAGATGGGCGAATCCCGGCGCGCGGATCTTCAGACGATAGGGCTTGTTGGCGCCGTCGGAGACGAGATAGATACCGAACTCGCCCTTCGGGGCCTCCACGGCCGCGTAGGTCTCGCCCTCGGGGATGCAGAAACCCTCGGTGAACAGTTTGAAGTGATGGATGAGGGCTTCCATGTCCTCCTTCATGTCCTCGCGGGTGGGCGGCACGAGCTTCTGGTCGTCCACCACCACCGGGCCCGGGTTGGCGCGCAGCCAGTCGACGCACTGCCGGATGATGTGATTCGACTGGCGCATCTCCTCGACGCGCACCAGGTAGCGATCGTAGCAATCGCCATTCACGCCCACCGGGATATCGAAGTCGAGCTGGTCGTAGACCTCGTAGGGCTGCTTCTTGCGCAGATCCCACTCGATGCCGGATCCGCGCAGCATCGCGCCGGAGAAACCGAGCTGCAGCGCCCTCTCCGGCGAAACGACGCCGATGCCCACCGTGCGCTGCTTCCAGATCCGGTTTTCCGTCAGCAGCGTCTCGTACTCGTCGACGCGGCCCGGGAACTTGTCGGTGAAAGCCTCGACGAAATCGAGGAGCGACGCCTGGCGGTCGGCATTCAGCCGATCGATCTCTTTGTCGCTCCGCCACTTCGACGACTGGTACTGGGGCATGCTGTCCGGTAGATCCCGATAGACGCCGCCGGGTCGATAGTAGGTGGCGTGCATGCGGGTGCCCGACACCGCCTCGTAACAGTCCATGAGATCTTCGCGTTCGCGAAAACAGTAGAGGAACACGGTCATGGCGCCGATATCGAGACCGTGAGCCCCCAACCACATGAGGTGGTTGAGAATCCGGGTGATCTCGTCGAACATGACGCGGATGTACTGGGCCCGCAGTGGCGGCTCGACACCCAGCAGGCGCTCCATGGCGAGCACGTAGGCGTGCTCGTTGCACATCATGGACACGTAATCGAGGCGGTCCATGTAGCCGATGCTCTGGTTGTAGGGCTTGCTCTCGGCGAGCTTCTCCGTCGCCCGGTGCAGCAATCCGATGTGGGGATCGGCGCGCTCCACGACCTCGCCGTCCATCTCGAGCACGAGACGCAGCACGCCGTGGGCCGCGGGATGCTGCGGGCCGAAGTTCAGCGTGAAGTTCTGGATCTCAGGCATCGTCGGACTCTTCGCCTGCGTAGCGCTCGTCCTGCCGGATGACCCGGGGCACCAGCGTCCTCGGCGTGATGGACACCGGCTCGTAGATGACGCGGCGCTTCTCCGGATCGTAACGCACCTCGACTTCCCCGATCAGGGGAAAATCCTTTCGAAACGGATAACCGATGAATCCGTAGTCGGTGAGAATACGCCGCAAATCCGGATGCCCGTCGAACAGGATGCCGAAGAGATCGAAAGTCTCGCGCTCGAACCAGTTCGCCGAGCTCCAGACGTCGACGACGGAGTCGACGCAGGGTGGATCCCCGGGGGCCTCGGTCTTGAGCCGCAGCCGCTCGTTGAGGGTGTGGGAGAGCAGGTGATAGACCACCACGTAGCGGGAGTAGTCCGTCGACTCCTGCCTGTCCTCGCGCGCCTCCACGCCCCGGG
>Ga0070727_10004927_pt1 | contig 11114 bp, 7 predicted proteins | sample tdAd472_FD_66722 | JGI IMG/M metagenome (GOLD analysis project Ga0070727, IMG submission 66722) | Marine sediment microbial communities from the Atlantic coast under amendment with organic carbon and nitrate - tdAd47.2 | ecosystem: Environmental > Aquatic > Marine > Coastal > Sediment | place... | reverse complement strand
AGAATTTTTCCATTACCGCCATGACAAATCCCGGCCGGAGAGCCTCAGCGATGATCGCATACGCAGTCTTTATGACGATCGCCAGGGCCGGCTCTGGATCGGCACTTATTCGGGTGGGGTCAATCTGTTCAATCCGGTCGATGGCAGCTTCAAGCGTCTTCAGCACGACCCGGCGAATCCCTATAGCCTGAGCCACAATGAGGTGCGCAGTATCTACCAGGATCGCGATGGCACGGTCTGGGTCGCTACCGATGGCGGTCTTGACGAGTGGCGTCCCGACCTACAGGGCTTTTTCTCACACTCCCATAATCCGGCAAACGCCGCCAGCATTGCGAATGATCGTGTAATAAGCGTTTTTCAGGACCGTGGAGGCGTGCTTTGGGTCGGGACCTACAAGGGCATCAGCCGATGGAACTACATCAGTGATGCGTTCACCTACTATCAAAATCAGGCAGGCGGCAAGCCGGGGCTGAGCAATAACCTGGTTACCGGCATCAGCGGGTCGCCGGATGGCCTGATCTGGGTTGGCACCTATGGGGGTGGACTCAACCGGCTGGACCCTGTTTCCGGTCATGTGGTCAGTTTCCAGCATGATCCGACTGACCGGAACACACTGAGCGATAATCGGGTGATGACGGTGTTTGCCGACAACGCCGGCAGCGTGTGGGCCGGGACGCGTAATGCGGGACTGAATCGCCTGAATACGGTAACCGGCGCGGTCACGCACTACCGACATGATCCTGAAGATAAACACTCCCTCAGTGCGAACGGCGTGACATCTATCCACGGAGACGAAGATGGGACGCTATGGGTCGGTACCTACGGTGGTGGGCTCAACAGGTACGATCCGCGTACGGGACAGTTCCGGGTTTTTCGTCATGACCCGAATGACAGTTCAAGCCTCAGCAGTGATCGGGTGTTGTCGATTGTTCGGGACAGTTCCGGGATGTTGTGGATCGGTACTGAAGATGGCGGGCTGAACGGGTTTGACGAAAAGACCGGCTCGTTCAGTCATTATCGGCATGATCCCGCCAACGCCACCAGTCTCGGCAGCGACACGGCCTGGGAGATCCTGGAAGGTGTGGACGGATCGCTGTGGATCGCAACCCGCGATGGCGGTCTGAACCGTTGGCTGCCTGCCGACCGTCAAGCCGGCAGGCCTGTATTCAGCCGTTACGGCAAACGCGAGGGACTGGCGAGCAATACGCTGCACGCTATTCTCGAAGATGAGGTGGGTGTTCTCTGGCTAAGCAGCAATCGTGGTCTGTCGCGGTTATATCCCAGTAATGGCAGTGTGCGTCATTTCGACAAAATGAACGGTTTACAGGGTGACGAATTCAATTTCGGCGCCCGCTTCCGCGGCACAGACGGGACGCTGTATTTTGGCAGTACGGATGGACTGGTCAAATTCCAACCCAGTCGGGTACGCTCGAATCCGCACCATCCATCAAGTGCCGTAACCGCTTATCTGCATCTGGCTCCAGTGGCGCGCAGCCATAGCACGGACCCGCAAGCCGCGGATGTCACACTCGGCTATCGTGACTACTCGATCAGCTTCGAATTTACCGCCCTGGACTATTCGTCATCGGATAAAAACCAGTACCGGTACAGGCTGGAGGGTTTCGAGAGCGAGTGGAAAGACCCCGGTCGTTTCAGACGTGTGACCTACACCAATCTTCCGGCCGGTAACTATACCTTCAAAGTCAAAGGTTCCAACAATGAGGGTGTCTGGGGCCAGCACACCGCCGCTATCAATCTGCGTGTGACGCCGCCGCCATGGAGAACCGGCTTGGCCTATGCCTCTTACTTTTTACTGGCGCTGGGTCTGGTGCTGGCCGTGCTGCGTTATCAGGCCGGCAAACTCAAACAGGCAGCGAAGCAACGCGAGGTGCTGGAACAAAAGGTTCAGGTGCGGACGCAGGAGCTTGCCGAGCGGAATCAGGAACTCGAGCATCTGACCTCTCAGCTTGAGAAAGCGAGTGTCACTGACCCGCTCACCGGGCTGAGTAACCGTCGCTATCTGCAGCAGTATATCGAGTCCGAGATCGCCGCCCTGGACAGATATGCAGATGAGCAGAATGAAGCCGGGTCGACGCCTGTGGTGGATATTGCCCCGGGTCTCTCCTTTATGATGATCGACCTCGATGGTTTTAAACCCATCAATGACACCTATGGACACCATGCCGGTGATCTGGCGCTGAAACAGGTCCGGGATATCCTCCAGACTTGCTGCCGCAAGTCAGACACCATCGTTCGCTGGGGCGGGGATGAATTTTTTATCATAGGTCGTCATGCCAATCGTCTCGGTGCGGAAAAATCCGCTGAACGCATCCGTGTCGAACTGGCGGCTCACAAGTACCAGGTAGGTAGCGGGCACGTGGCGCGGCTCTCGGCATCCATCGGCGTGACCATGTTTCCCTTCGCGCCAAAGAAACCCCGGCTGCTTTCCTGGGAGCAGGTTGCCACCATCGCCGACCAGGCCGCCTATCTGGCTAAAGACAACGGACGTAATGCCTGGGTTGGCCTGTATGGCACCCGCAGGATTTCATCTGATGATCTCTATGAGCGGCTTAACACAGATATGGAGGGTCTGGTCAACCAGGGGATGGTGGAGTTCACCACGTCTCTTGAGGGCCCGCTGGTAATCTCCAATCGTACCCGGCAGAAGAACGCCTAGATGTTGTGTCCGGCTGAAAGGACATTCCATAAGATCTGCTATCGGTTCGTATTTCATGCCTGCCTTCTTGTTGTGGCCGGCTGTCACTGGGTGGACAGACCCGCAGCCGCTGCAAATCCTCCGTCGGTGACCAGGCAATACACGGTTGAGCAGTTTCTCGCTACCACCCGGATTAAGGGCAGCTCGTTTTCACCGGATAAATCAAAAATTCTGCTGAGCAGCGACAAAGCAGGGGTCGATAATGCGTTTGCCATTTTTGCCGACGGCAGTGGATCTGCTCAACTCACAGATTCGAAAGCGGACTCTGTTCAGGTGCAGGGATACTTCCCGCGCGACGAGCGCTTTCTCTACCTGGCAGATCGGGGTGGTGATGAGCTGGACCATCTCTATGTGCGTGAGCTGGATGGTTCCCGCACCGATCTGACACCCGGCACAGCGCATCAGGCAAGGTTTCTCGGTTGGGCCCAGGATGGCAGGAGTTTGTTCGTGGGAACCAATGAGCGTGACAGCCGTTACTTTGATATCTATGAAATCGATACGAAAGGCTATAAAAGAACGCTGATCTACAAAGATGAGCAAGGCTATGAGTTCCATGAGCTGTCACCGGATAAACGCACCATCGCCTTTGTAAGAACCAATGCACGGCAGGATACCGATATCCTGCTGTTTGACCGGCAGTCTGCGACGATGCGCCATCTGACACCCCATGAGGGGGATGTTAAATTCACGCACCAGGCCTTCAGCCGGGACAGTGCGAGTATTTTTTACACCAGCAATCAGGGCAGTGAGTTTGCCTATCTTGTCCGCGAGCATCTGCACAGCGGTCAGCGGGAGGTCGTTCTGCAACCGGACTGGGATGTGACCTTCGCCAAACTGTCACAGCGGGGCAAGTATCTCATTGCCGGTGTCAACCGAGACGGCCTGATGGTGCTCGAACTTCTCGATGGCAAGACGCTGGGGCGGCTGGAACTTCCACCCCTGCCCGCAGGGGATATCACCGCGGTCAGCTTCGCGCGGGATGAATCCCTGATAGCGTTCAATGCCAGCACCGGCCGTACGCCGCCCGACCTGTATATTTACGATTTCTCCACTGAGACGCCGAGGCGTTTGACCCGGTCCTTAAGCCCTGAGATCGATGTACGCGATCTGGTGGACGCCGAAGTCGTTCGTTTCGCCTCTCATGACGGACTGGAGATCCCTGGACTGCTCTACAAACCGCACGCCGCTTCAGCGGAAAACAAGGTGCCGGCGCTGGTCTGGGTGCACGGTGGTCCGGGCGGTCAGTCCCGCGTTGAATACCACGCCCTGATTCAAACCCTCGTTAATCATGGCTATGCCGTCTACGCCATCAACAATCGTGGCAGTTCCGGCTACGGCAGGCACTTCTTCACGGCCGATGACCGCAAGCACGGTCAGGCCGATCTCGACGATTGTGTGGCCGGCAAATCGATGCTGATCAACACCGGTTACATAGACCCGCAGCGCATCGGCATCATAGGCAGCAGCTATGGCGGTTATCTGACGCTCGCAGCCATGAGCTTTCGGCCAGAGGCGTTCGCCGTCGGCGTCGATATGTTCGGAATCAGCAACTGGGTTCGTACTCTGGAGAACATGCCGCCCTGGTGGGAGTCGTTGCGCGAAGCACTGTATGCCGAAATCGGTCATCCGCAGAAAGATCGCGAGTATCTGGAAAGTATCTCGCCGCTGTTCCACGCCAGGAGTATTGTTCGGCCACTCATGATTCTGCAGGGTGGCAATGATCCCCGGGTGGTCAAGTCCGAGTCGGAAGACATGGTCGCCGCTGTCAGGCGCAATGGCGTGCCCGTCGATTACCTGGTCTTCGAAAACGAGGGTCACAGTCTTCGTAAAAAGGAAAACAGGTCTGTCGCCTACCGGTCGATACTCGCTTTTCTCGATACCCATCTCAAAGCCGGTGGTGTGGCCAAGAGTCACTGATTATCAGCAGTTCTTTACAACGTATCCACCCACTTCAATATCGCCCAGCTTCCAGTCACCGACGCGGTGACGAATCAGCCTCAGGGTCGGATAACCGATATGTGCGGTCATGCGCCGCACCTGCCGGTTACGGCCTTCGCTGATGGTGAGGTTCAGCCAGCTGGTCGGAATATGTCTGCGTATCCGAATCGGCGGCACGCGATCCCACACATCGGGTTGCTCAATCAGCTGCACCCCGGCAGGACGGCTGGGACCGTCTTTCAGGTTGACGCCTTTGCGTAAACGGTCCAGGTCTTTTTCAGCAGGAACGCCTTCGACCTGTACCCAGTACTGCTTCTGCTTGCCGTATTTCGGGTTGGCAATCCGTTGCTGCAGTTTGCCCTCGTCGGTAAGAATCAGCAGGCCTTCGCTGTCGTAATCCAGTCTGCCGGCGGCGTAGACATCGCTGAGGGGGATAAAATCCGCCAGGGTCTTTTTGTCGCCTTCACCGGTGAACTGTGACAGTACATGGAAGGGCTTGTTGAAAAGAACGATCACGTCTCGAACAACAGGGGCACCACATCCGCGAACTGTCCGGCAAAGTGTACGCTGATACCTTCGCGGATATAATCCGGGATTTCCTCGTAGTCGCCTTTATTGGCTTCCGGCAGGATCAGCTCCTTGATGTTGGCGCGCCTTGCCGCGATCACTTTTTCACGGATGCCACCCACGGGTAATACCCGGCCGGTCAGGGTCAGTTCGCCGGTCATGGCCAGCTTGCGTACCGGTTTGCGTCGCCTGGCCAGGGACAACAAGGCGCTGGCCATGGTGATGCCGGCGCTGGGGCCGTCTTTGGGTGTGGCGCCCGCAGGTACGTGCAGATGTATCAGGGATGCTTCGAAGAAATCGGCTGATGCCCCCCAACGTTCTGCCGTCGACAGGATATAGCTGTAGGCGATTTCTGCGGACTCACGCATCACATCACCCAGTTGCCCGGTGAGTTTGAAGCCACGACTGAAGCTGTGAATACGTGTCGCCTCGATACTCAGGGTGACGCCGCCCATTGCCGTCCAGGCCAGCCCGGTAATCACGCCCACACCGGAAAGCTGTTTTTCCTTGGCAAAGACGGGCTTGCCCAGATAATCCTCGATATCTCCGGCACGCACATGGATAGGGGTTTTCTCACCCTTGAGAATTTTTACCACCGCCTTGCGCGCAATCGCCCCCAGGGATTTTTCCAGCCGGCGTACGCCGGCCTCGCGCGCATAATCCTCGATGATCTTGCGCAATGCCGCCTTGCCGATACGCAACTGCCCGCGTTTTTTCAGGCCGTTGCGTTCGAGTTGTCGCGGCAGCAAATGGTTCCTGGCGATTTCCAGTTTTTCACTGGCCAGATAGCCCGAAAGCTGGATGACTTCCATGCGGTCGAGTAACGGACCGGGGATGGTATCGAGCTGGTTGGCGGTGGAGATGAACAAGGCCTTGGATAAATCAAACGGTACGTCCAGGTAGTGATCCAGGAAATCGCTGTTCTGCTCCGGGTCCAGGACTTCCAGCAGCGCCGACGCCGGGTCGCCCTGATAAGAGGCACCCACCTTGTCGATTTCGTCCAGCATGATGACCGGGTTGGCCGACTGGGTATCCTTGAACGCCTGGATAAACTTGCCCGGCATGGCACCGATATAGGTACGCCGATGCCCTTTAATTTCCGCCTCATCGCGCATACCGCCGAGTGAAAAGCGGAAAAATTTGCGCCCCAGAGAGCGGGCGATCGAGCGGCCCAGTGACGTCTTGCCGACGCCGGGCGGGCCGACAAACAGAATGATGGAGCCCGACACCTCGCCTTTCATGATGCCGACGGCGATGAACTCCAGAATGCGCTGTTTGACGTCTGCCAGTCCGTCGTGATCTTCGTCAAGAATTTTCCTGGCCTCGTCGAGATCGAGTTGATCCTCGCTATAAAGGCCCCACGGCAGCTGCGTCAGCCAGTCCAGATAGTTTCGTGTGGTGGCGTATTCCGGTGAACCGGTTTCCAGCACCGAGAACTTCTGCATCTCTTCATCGATGCGTTTCTGCGCGGCTTCGGGGAGGGTCAGCGTTTCAATGCGTTCCTTGAACTTGTCGGCTTCTGCGGTGCGATCGTCCTTGGATATACCCAGCTCTTTCTGGATGACTTTCATCTGTTCACGCAGGATGTGTTCACGCTGGTATTCCTGCATTTCCTCTTCGACCTGTTTACGAATATCCGCCTGAGCCTTGGCGACCTCCAGTTCCTTGCTGATAAGCACGTGCACACGTTGCAGCCGGGTCAGCAGGTCAATCGCTTCCAGGACCTCCTGCTGTTCCTCGTTGGCGGATGTTGTCAGGCTGGCGGCGAAATCAGCGAGGTGTGAAGGATCGTTGGGGTGGAAGTTATCCAGGAACAGTTTGAACTCTTCGCCGTACAAGGGGTTCAGCGGTACCAGTTCCTTGATGGTGTTGATGATGGCAATGGCATAGGCCTTGATCTCGGCAATTTCCTCGTAACGTTCTTCCGGGAAGTAATCGACCCGCGCACTGAACGGAGCGCTGGTATTTAACCAGTCGGAAACACGGAAGCGTTGCAGACCTTCCAGCAATACCTGCATGCGCCCGTCTATCCGGCTGACGCGGTGAATGCGGCAGGCGGTCCCCATGGGGTAAAAATCATCCACAGCGGCGTGTTCTGCGCGCCTGGTCTTCACCAGTATCACACCGATGACGCTGTTGGCGTTTTCCTGTGCCGCTTTAATCGTCTCGGCCCATTGTTCGGGGTCAATCAGCAGCGGAATGACCTGGCCAGGGAAGAACGGACGCTCGGCGGTAGGCAGAATCGGTATGGCGCCAGGCAATATATCCTGGGCTCGAACCAGTCCACTGGCGGACGCGGTGTTTTCTGGGGCGGAGTCTTCCGGGTGATCGATATCCATAGTTGGCTTTCTGTCTCTTCTGAGTGTTTCAGAGGTGGAGTGGCATGGTAGAGAATTCAAGGGATATAAGGAACTGCTGATTCACCCCGAATAGATATCCACAGGTTCTGTGGATATCTTTGTGGATTAAGTCGTTGAAAGGCACTGTAAGCGCTAAAAATACAGTATCTATGTTAAATCGGACATTTCTGCCCCAAAATAGTCATATGCATATATAACAATAGGTTACATGCCTTTTATAGACTGAGGGTGAGGCGGTTCACGCTTTGTTCAATGATTTTCTTATAGACGCATGTTACCTGTGCATAACAACTGTCGGTCAGTTCCTGGCTGCGGAGAAAAGTCAATACCCTAATGGGATATTTTTCTTTGTACTTTCAGACAGTTTTTTCCCGCTGACCCGCTCGTTAAGCGCCGTCGTGGCGGCATCAGTGTACCCCGCCGCGCAACTCGACGCGGCGGTTGCTGACCAGGCCCGCCCAGGTGCTGTTATCCGCGATCGGCTGCAAACCGCCATAACCGTGCGCTTTCAGATTACCGGCATCGACGCCGCGTGAGATCAGATAGTTCCTGACGGTTTCGGCACGCCGCTGGGACAGCCGCAGGTTATAGGCCCGGTCTCCCTGGGAGTCTGTGTGCCCTGCGACTTCATGCCGGACGTGCGTTTGCTTTCGCAACACTGCGGCGACCCGGTCGAGGATAGCGCGTGACTCATCGGTGAGTTCGGATGAGTCATAACGAAACTTTACGCCCTGCAGCGATACCGGACTGTCGTTCAGGCTGACCGCGCCACTGGCTTTGCTCAGGCCAGCCGCGCTGCCGGCTGCCGCCGCTTCGGCTTTTGCGGCGGCATCATCGGGGCTGGCGGGTGGCGATGGTGGCGGTCCGGCTGCCACTTCTATGCTGGCGAAACTGGCCTTGGCCTGGATCAGGCTTTCACTGCAGGCAGCCAGTTCCGTCTGCAGCCGGTAGCGCGCGGTGTTGGCATTGACCAGGGATTGGCGCGCATCTGTTTCGGACGAGCGCAGACCTGTCAGTTTATCGTTCAGTGCCGCGTGTTGCGCCTGGCAGGTTTGATTGCAGGTGCTGGACAGTTGCTGCCTGGCTGGCGCCGTCTCCGCTTGCGCCTGCTGAAGTTCGGCCCGGGCAGCCTGCAGTTCTTTGTCCATCGTGGCCAGCTGCTGATCGCGGTCGGCGAGAGCCTGGCGCAGTTGCTCGCGATCCTTTTCCAGTGCCTGGATGTGTGCCTGGATGTCGCTGTCCTGCCAGTTGTTTGCGGACAGGGAGGCTTTAACCGCTTCCAGTTCTCCGGCAAGCTGTGTTACCTGGGTCTGTCTCGCCTGATAGGCCGCCGCGACGGCGGCCAGTTGATCTTCGAGCGTCTGTTGCATGATGGCGTTCTGTTGGTGCCGCGTCTGTGCCCAGTAAAGGGTTTCACCGGCCTGCTGGAGCAGTTCCTGCACCCACTGCAATTCCTCCCGGTTACTGCCCAGTGCGGCGCGCAGCTGTTCCATTTCGGAGGGTAAGGTTGCCGCCGGAGTGGGCAATGCTCTGACGGGGGTGGGTTGTTGTGCAGGTGGCGGGTAGGCCGTCCGATGCTCGGCCTGCCGGTCCGTGGTTGTTGCGGTTTGCCCGCTGCCGCTCGGATCCGGGGTGGCGGCGGAAATCAAAGACAGTGAAGCGGCGATAAAGGCCAGTGTAATGAGCACGGTTTTCATCCTGCGGGTTCCCTCCGTTGACGCGATCAGTCACTAGATATTGTAGATTAAGACGCCGATGGTCTCAACATCATGTGATCAGCTGTTACGCATCATACAGAACGCCGCCGGCACACGCAGCGCTCGCCATGCCACCGCCCGGTCTGTTCGCAGGTGAGGGGTTTTTCAGGGTGAGGTTTATCTTCTTAAAGGTGATCGTTCAGCATGACCACCAAGGTTGTAGTCAGGACGACGGACATAGCCGCCAGAATCCATTTGAGATCGGTGGGCGGGTTGCTCTGTTTATCAGAGGTACCCAGCTGCCTTGGCAGGGGTGGCATAATGTATTCCTCCATTCACGGCTCTTACTCGATAGCGGCTTCCATATGCCGCATGTGGTCCGGTCGTGTTCAGTGTTATGGTATTTAGATACCTGAGTTGGTTAGTCAGGTATCGTGAAGTGTAGACGCCAGTCCGGTTTAGTCAAGGGGTATATATACCGGGTAGTGCTTGCCGTCGGCTTGTGATGCAAACCCGGTATTCCTGTGGAGTGCGGTTCTTTCAGGTGAGCTCGATATACATCGGCCTGATTTGCTTGTAAAAGATGGCGAGGGGCTGCTTGCGCGAGAGGGTGATAATCCTGGTGCCGGACTGGTAAAGAATGTGGTAGGTCAAATACAGGTGCAACTCACCCGGGTTTTCCAGGCGCTGCCTGAGCGCAGCAGTGCCGGCTTTGTCCCCTGTTGTCGAAAGCGTGTAATGAAACTCGCCGACCCGCACACAGTTCTGGCTGATGGTCAATATCGGAGACTCGCGTTGCCTGCCGAGTACTTCCCGATAAAGCGCTTTGGTCAACTCCCTGGGTAAAATGAAACCGACCTGATTCTCGGCTGACAGCCAGTTGATGGCATCATCTTCCCGGGACAGGTTTTCGTGCTCACCAAAAGCCTGGCACCAGCCTTTGAAAAAAGCAGAATAACGCTGGGCTTTGCGTTGGGGCGACACACAGGCGAGTATACAGACTGGGCATTCATAACGCAGCCGCGGCGTGCAACAACCCGGCCGGCCGGCGTGCGCACGGGGCGCTATGCGCTCTTGTTCACTTGCCGGACCCGGCGAATACCCGCAGAATACCTGTCACTCTCAATTGAACTCCCAATTGAACTCCGCCCGGGCCGGTCCGGTCATAATTCAGGGCATGGCAGCTAAAGGGATATCTTCAAGTGATCAAACGCCTCATTCTGGTTCTCCTGCTGCTGACGGCCATGTTCGGCGGCATTTTCGGCTGGAAGCATTTCAGCGGGCAGAAGATGGCCGCCATGATGGCACAGCCGCAACCACCGGCCACGATTGCTGCGGTGGAAGTCACGCTGGAAACCTGGCAGCCTTATCTGCACGCCGTCGGCAGCGTCGAAGCGACCCAGGGTGTCTCTGTCACCACCGAAGTGCCGGGACAGGTCAGGGAGATCCTGGCGGAGTCCGGCCAGCACATCGAGGCCGGTGACATCGTTCTGCAGCTCGACGACAGTGTCGATCAAGCCGAACTTGACGGCCTCATCGCACAGCACACGCTGGCCAGGCTGCAGTTCGATCGCGCCCGTAAGCTGGTCAAGGACCGCTCGGTTTCACAATCGGAATATGATCAGTCACGGGCACAGATGGACAGTGCCGCGGCCACGGTTACGTCCAAACGCGCGGTGATCGGCAAGAAGGTCATCCGTGCACCGTTCAGCGGACAACTCGGTATCGTGGAAGTCAATCTGGGTGAGTACCTGTCACCCGGGGCGACCATCGTGCCATTGCAGGCACTGGACCCGGTATTTGTCGATTACACACTGCCCGAGCGCCACTTCGCGA
>Ga0070727_10004926_pt1 | contig 11114 bp, 4 predicted proteins | sample tdAd472_FD_66722 | JGI IMG/M metagenome (GOLD analysis project Ga0070727, IMG submission 66722) | Marine sediment microbial communities from the Atlantic coast under amendment with organic carbon and nitrate - tdAd47.2 | ecosystem: Environmental > Aquatic > Marine > Coastal > Sediment | place... | reverse complement strand
TGCCATCCAGCAGGTTCTGACCATTGAATTCGGTGGTCTGAACGATACGGGAAATTTCCTGGGTCAGCTGGTCGACCTCAGCCTGCAGACCGGTGCGGTCTTCGACAGTGGCATTGGCAGACTGGACGGCGATTTCACGGATACGCTGCTGGGCGGACTGAATCTGGTCCATGGCACCCTCACCGGTCTGAGCCAGCGAGATACCGTCCTGGGCATTACGTACAGACTGGTTAAGGCCGCGGATATCCGCCGTCATTTTCTGGATACTGAACAGGCCGGCTGCATCATCCTTGGCGCTGTTTACGCGCAGGCCGGAAGACAGGCGGCGCAGGGAAGTTTCCAGAGCACCCTGAGAAGAACTCAGGTTACGTTGTGCATTCAGAGACGCAAGATTGGTGTTAATGGTCAAAGCCATGATGAACACTCCTAAACTTTTAGGCGGATTCCGGATGCTGTCATCGGAATCTCAGCCTGTTATCAATAGCGGATATACCATCAGTCTGGTATTCACCGCTTCCGGTGAGGTTAGCGTTCGCGGGCGAGGAAACTTTAGACATCAACGCCATTTTTTTGTCGATACTTTATCCATTATATTTCAGTAATTTATCGGCTCATACGGCACGGATTCGCGTGTCGGGCAGACGGCATCCTATAGCCCGGCAGCTCTATCCCCCGCCATGATCCGGCGTTTGGAACCGGCCATCGGGTCAAGCGTCATCAGCCATGCATTGAGATGCTGCTGCAACAGGCAGTGATCCATTACCCAGTCGCGTAAACAATCACCCTCTTGCCAGGTTGCATCCAGATCGTTGCTGCGCTCGCGGATGGCATTGATCCACGCACGTGGCTGGTTAGCGACACGAGCGAGCGGTGCGTTACGATAAGGTTCAATATCCGTGGCAATCACAGCGCATCCGATCGCTCCATACTCCAGAATGCGTAAATTGCTCTTTGCCTCATTGAATTTATTCCGCTCCAGCGGCGCGACCGCGAAATCCAGGTTCAGGGTCGCGAGTTTGGCAGGATAATCAGAAAACAAGACGGGATTGTGCACCTCTTTAACGTAGGGAAGGAGGAAGTCCGGGCACATACCGAAGAATACCCAGTCAACTTCGTGCGCCGTTTCCCGCACCACGTCCGCGATCAATTCCAAGTCCCCGAGGTGCTGCTGTGCTCCCGCCCAGCCTACACGGGGCCGGGAAGAAACACCGCGTTGTGATTTCAGCGCCCCCCACACGGCGGAGTCAAGGTAATTCGGAACCACGCGAATATCGTCCGCCATACCTCGCAAGGCATCAGCCAATGGTTCAGTGCTCACCAGCAGACGATCCGCCAGTGCAAGACACTTGCGAATCCGTCTTTTCATATCTTTGTAAACGGATTTGGAGAACGGGTTCTTTGGCGGTAACGCCGTCATCAGGTCGTCCTGGCCAAAGACAATAAAGGCCTTATTGATCCGCTTGTATTTCTCTATGGCTTCAATGTATTCATCATGCAGCGTATTGTGCATCAACAGGCTGTGCGGCTGCAGCATCTCCACCTCCGCCGGAGTGGGCAGACGTACTTTTTGTTTATCGCAAAACGGTGCATGAGTGCGCTGCGCCACCGCTTCCCGCGCCATAACATCCAGGGGTTGCTTAACCCGATACTGCCAGGATCCATACGAGCCGACGCCGAACCCAAGCGTCCTCAACTCCACGTCAACCTCCGGGTCCCAACCCCGGATGGTATCGATCTCCAGCGCCATATCACTGCGCGCACGGCTAAGGTTGCGGTTGTATGAGGGATCACCGGCCAACTCCGGCAACCAACGCTGAACTATCACTTCCGCTTCATCGCCGTACTGATCCTCTCCATCTTTCCACCCTTCGATCGCGTCCGGATCCCCGCAATACATAAGGGTTGAATACGGTGTCCAGATGATGCGTTTACCTTGCCGGCGAATATGCTGACAAAAATCGATCGCTCTATACCATGCCCCACTCAGCAGGGGGTCATAGCCGCCCGCTTTTTCAAAATCCGCCTTGCTGACCAGCATGCACAGACCGGATACGGCACTCACTTCCTGGGCGAGTTGTGCCCTTCCCATGTAGCCCGGGGAGGTCATATGCATACCTGTGTGACAACGAACCCCCACACCGTTTTCACCCGTCCCCAGCATGATACCGCCGTCAACGAAGGTCTTCTTGTGGTCCACAATTCGTGCACCGACAACACCGACATCGTTACGGGCACCAACGTGTACAAGGCGGTGCAGCCAGTTAGGCTGCAGCACCAGAATCTCTTCTCTCATCCAGACCAGGTATTCCCCGTCTGCAAGCTGCAAGCTGCGATCAACCGGTACAAGCTTCAGCCTTGCATCGGCTGCTGCCAGCCTCTCCAGATTCCCGCTGATATCCGCCTGCACATTGCAGCTGATCAGAACGCAAACCTCGAAAGCGGGATATTCAGTTTTGGTGAGCACTGACTGCAGGCAGCTGGAGAGCCTGTCCATGGAACCTCCCGCCTCGACCAGTATGCTGACCTTGGGCAGATATTCCGGCTGGTAATCCAGCATGAAACTACCTTTCGACATACCCTCTCTTACCAGTGTCGTCAAACCGCAGCGTTGCAGATGCTGTTCCAGGGTATACTGCTGCTGATCCAGTGCTATGCGGTCATCATTTTGAATCTGATCCACATGTCGGTGTGACAGAATCTCCGCGACATGACCAATGGAATCACCGCCAAATTGATCGTGGGTGCGCAAGACGAGGTCGTAATGCAACGCCTCCTCATGAACACCGAAACCACCGCTCTCCATCAGCGCAGTTCGGGATACGACGAATGAATTCCCTATGTACGCAGTCGAGCGCAGTAATTCCAGATTCCAGTCCGGTTTGAAACAGGGATCAGAAAGATCACCGTTGGCATCCACCAGGTCATGGTCGGTATAAACCAGTTTCCAGTGGGGATACTTGGCCAGATACCTGTGTATATCGCTCAGAAACGCCGGCTCCAGCTGATCGCCTGCATCAATCAGGCAAACCCACTGGGATGAATGATCCTGGAGGACCAACTGATCCAGCATCGCTGTTACGGTTTCTGTTTCGGGACACTGCACCCAGGCCAGCCTTGCTTCCCCTTCGAACAGCGCATCCGGACTGGGACGGTCAGAGAGGACGGTCAAGCGCCAGTTTTGATTCAATTGATTGGCAATGGAATCCAGCGTGTTGGCAAGCATGGCGTCGCTATTTTGCATCGCCAGCACGAATATCTGTGTCACCGGCCCATCGCCGGGATCAGCACCAGCTATTCCGCGCCTGTTGCGCTCGGCGAACCATTTGGCGTACCGGTGCCGCCACCCGTATTGGGAATGGATCCGGTCCGCTTCGACCTGCGTCAGATCAGCATCACCGGTAATAGACTCTTCACTGACATAGTACAGACCGGTGAAATCCGGCAGGCTCAGCAGTTTGTTCCGTTCGCCCATGCGCAACCAGAAATCCTGATCGCCAAGCGCGACATAGTCTTCATTAAAATACCCTATCTCATCGTGTACGCAACGCCGCCACATCGGATGTGGACCCACCATGCAGTGATCCAGGAGTTGTCCAAAATCAAACACAGGCCAGGAGTACAAGCCACATAGCGTCGGACGCGCAAATGACTCATGCGGCACCCTTGTCAGGAAACTGTTGCCGTAAACCAGGCTGACATCCGGGTTCTCATCGAGGGTCCTCGCCAGGATCTCGCAGGCATCGAACCGCAAACGGTCATTGGTACTGCAGCTTATTATGTAGTCTCCCCGGGCAAGTTTTACCGCCATGTTCCAGGCCGCATAGATACCGATTCGTGTCGGGGTTCTGAGGTAGCGGATGTTCGGGAACCTGGCCTGAAAACGTTCCACCACTGCGCGCTCGTTCTGCGGCGAGTTTGCATCGATGACAACGATCTCTATTTGATCCGCGATTGATTGATCGACAAGGTCGCTCAGGCATTCGGCAATGTGAGACTCCGAACTATAGGTTGAAACAATTGCCGATATTTTCGGTGTACCGGGCACGGTTTTATTTCGATCGACATGGCCCGACACGGATTCCGGAAGGTACAGCCGCTCGGTTTTTCTCGCCAGGTATTCAAGCACGCTGTCTGCCAGAACCGCCAGGCGTCGGTTTTCGAGCGGAGTTCCCGCACATTGCCGAAACAGTTCAGCGAAATCGGCGTTCCCACAGTGACTGACAAACTCGTCGCCGAATCGAATCATGTGGCCACTGTTATAATTGATTTCATGCCTGAGATGATAAGCAAGCGGCGTTTCAAGGCGTTTAACCGGGATACCCTGCTCTATCACGGCATAAGGAAACCAGTAATCCCACCAGGGCACACCGAGCATAAATTTCGTTTTCGAAAGCCGGTCCACTATGCTCTGATCAAAGAAAAAGGAGTCGAAACCACGATGATAAAGCTTGCCATCGCTGTCCTCAGCCTGCGCCACATCGATACGTGAGGCGCAGATGAAGCTGCCTGTCGCTGCCTGATGCAAGTAATCGACTAGTTGCGGATTGGCACGCAGTTCAATATCGGAATTGACGATACCGACAACTCGACAAGCGGTCTTTTGCAAAGCCGCCAGAACATCGTCGACAAAAACGTAGGGCTTTCCGGCAAGCCTGGTACCATTACGCCCGGCGGGCACGAACTTCACATCCGGAAACTCCGGCTGCAGCAGTTCCAGCTCCTTGTGAATATTCAGCGATATGACTTCAAAACCGAGATCCAACCACGACTGTATTGCCCGCTTCTGTTTAGCCAGCTCTTTGGGCGCAATACTGGTTGCGATGGTGACCCGGCCGGTCATTTTATCCGCTTTCCCGTTTAGGCCGGCGGAACCTGGCGAAGGGTCATTAATTGGTGCATCCAGCGCTTGTTGAGTTTGATCAAAAGGGTGCGTGTTGAGATCTTCCAACATGCCGCGCATTGCGGTATCCACCGGATTGCGATCAAGGTAACCCTCATACAAAGCTGCTGCATCGTCAGCCTTGCCAAGGCTTTTGAGTATTTCCGCTGTATTGACTATCAAGTCACGGTGATCCGGATCCAATCGTAAGCCAGCCGCCAGGAACTCCAGGGCCTTTGCAGCATCCCCCCTGGTCCACCACAACACGCCCAGATTGTTGTACCCGTCAGTAAAACCGGGATCGTCGTGAATCGCCTGCAGGAACCGTTCTTGCGCCTCATCCAGCTTTCCATCTTTGAAACAGGACTCTCCCTGCTCGTTGGCAACCACTGCGATGGGTTTGGCTTCTGTATCCTTGGCAGGCCTGCCGTGATCGTGAGCCTGCTCTGCCTGCATGCTGGTGATACGCTGATCCAGCAACTTTATTTGTGTCAGCGCCTGGTTGGCTGAATGCTCGTATTCGGTGGATATAACCTGGAGTAAAGTTCCCAGCCCGGCTGTTGTTTCAAACAGTTCGGGCATGTCAACGCTATACCCATACTTCATCATCTGTTCGTGATTTTTCAGCCAGAAAGCGTAGTGATCGGATTGTGAATATTCGTTCTTCCAGGAATCCGTTTTGCCGCTGCGAAAAAATTGAGGCCCTTTTTCCTGCAGTTCCCTGAAAGTGGGTATCTCTCGTGCGACCGGTTTCAACCCGGTGAACTCGCCTATCGCATCAGCAGAGGCTTGCGGGTCCGCGATAAGCTCTTCGAAGCGAACCAGCAAGGTATTTTCCCGCCCCCCGGGATTCCAGGCTGACACATGCTGACCCCAGGCGCCGAACAGAGCCTGCCCGCGCAGCATATCCCTCAGTGAATTGGATTGACCATGATAGTCCATGAGGTATCTGCGATAAGACAGGGTACTTTCGCGGCCATCCCTCAGCAGATAGATGACTTTGTCGTCGCGGCTATTTTCCGGGCCGTCGTGCGTCTTGATGAAATAAGTCTGTTCAGAAGCCCTGGCCTGTTCCAGGTTAAAGCCGGCGGGCAGAAACTCGTGGCCGACAACATCCGATAATTTTTTATCCGCGCCGATATCAGACCTGTCATCGTAGATGGAATAGGTCTTTATTCCGAACACGCTATTGAGCAGAACCCGGAAAAATGTATTGCCACTTCTTGGATAAGAAGCCAACCAAATAATCATCGTCAGTACCCTTCAGCGTGATGTCAGTCCATAGGGGCGCGCACCCTGGAACCTTCGGCGCCCTTTACACCTCACAAGGACTATGCAAGCCGTATACCAAAGCAAGAGAAGATTATTTATAACTGAATATCAATGTGTTGACAGATTCAGCCAGACGCCTCGTCAAAATTACGGCGGATCGAGGGACGCCGCCCCTCCCCGGCCGGACCACCGCCCCTGGACGCCGGCAATCAATTGCCAGCGCTATAAAGGATCCGGCTCGAAGTGACTGCACCCCGGCCCGGCAACAGACCGCACTCTGGAACAGGACTTGCATCTCACAATCCCTGGGGCAATCAGAGTCAACGCATCGTTCGATCAACTGTTCACGGTCTTAACGCGCAGTACACACTTATGGACACAAGCAAGCTATTGCAATTGGCAATCGCCAGGAAAGACAACAATACAATCGCGCTGACCTTTTCGGATCACCGATATAAGGAAGTACTCCTGAACTGGCTTATTGGCCTGAATCGCCTGGGGATCACTAACTATTTCGTCGTTTCTCTTGATGAGGAGATTCACGCGTTTTTAAGCGAACGCGGTTTCCCCTCTTTTCTTTCGCCATTGCAGGGAACCCTCAGTAATCTATGGGCCTTGAGAATAAAAATTTTTCGCACCCTGTGTGCCGCTGACATCAACTTTATCCACTCTGATACCGACGCGATCTGGCTGCGCAATCCAATTCCTGAATATTTCGGTGCATCCGATCACCATATCATTGCCTCCTCGGGTACGGTCTGGCCTTCTGATGTTGTGAAGACACAGGGATTCGTCTTCTGTTGCGGCCTTTTTTACATGAAGGGCTGCGCCCAGACGCTCGCCCTGATGGAAGAAGTCAGCTCAGACGTTGCAGTAAGTGGCGACGATCAGGTTTCGCTCAATAAGGTCATCCAGCGCAGGCAGATAAACTGGGACAGCAGCCACAGACATTCCTATACGCTCACTTATGACGGTCAAAGATTCCTTTGTTTCAAGGATATGATTTCCGGTCTATCCCGTGACCAACAACTTAAGGTGGGGTTACTTCCCCATCACTTGTTTCAACGCCTGCACATGCCAGGTCACGATGCTTATGTAAAACACCTGCTATCTGACAAGGATTCAGAAAGCAAACTTGACATGTTTGAGCGAACAGACTGCCGCCTGCTTGCCGCTGACTGGCAGGAACAGAGTTTCTCGGCAAAAGTGCTAGAAATAATCGACAAAAATGGCCAGCATTCAGAAGAGAATTTCGGCAGTTCTGTGGACTGCGCTCTGCCAAAAACCGCCGATTGCGAGAGAACCCATTGGACAGCGGAGGAACATTTGGCCCGTTACGGACCCAATTTCAACAATGGGATGGCAGAATACATCGCTCGCACCCTCAAACCTGCGAGTATTCTCGAGTTCGGATGCGGTCTGGGCCTGTATTGCCACTTTCTCAAGACACAGCTCGATGTAAAGACGGTGCTCGGCATAGAACCCGAACCAATGGGCGGTGTCTTTGACGCACCCGGCGGACCTACGCAAGTCGCCATCGATCTTTTTTCGGATAAACATCCGCAGCCGCTGGAAAGAAAGTTTGATCTAGTGATGTCAATCGAGGTCGCGGAGCATATACCGCGAGAAAAACACGACTTCCTGTTTGATTTCCTGGTCTCCCATACATCCAATTGGATCGTGTTTTCCGGCGCCAGAGTTGGACAAGGAGGTCATGGACATATTGCGGAACGGAATGAGGAAGACTGGAAGGCCGAGTTTTTAAAACGAGGAATGATTTTTGAAGATGAATTGACCAGGAATATTCGTCTGGCATGTGATAGTAAGAATATAAATCATCGACAGAACTTAATGGTTTTCAAACGCCTCTCGGGTTATGAAGAACTTGATCATATTGAAAAAACTGCTCGACCATATCTGAGGGATATTCTGGCTTTAGTACAACAAAAGTCTGCATTTTTAGATGGGAATCTTTTTTATGTGAATGTACAGGATGCGATCAACGCTATGCCTTCTGACAGTCTTAAAGAAAAACGACGCAACCTTATCCACCTGATTAAAGGTAGAAACAACGTACTTGAAATCGGTTTCAACGCCGGACATTCAGCATTAATAATGCTCCTGGCAAATCGCGAAACCATGATCACTGTAATTGACACATGCCAACATGCTTACACAGAGGAGTGTTTTAGTTATCTTAACAGGCGTTTTCCTGGAAGATTAGAATTAATAAAAGGCGATTCAACTAAAGTCATTCAAGAATTGAATGGTAGAAAATTTGATTTAATTCACTACGACGGTGGAAAAGAGAAAACAATCACTGAAGACCTAAAAAACAGTATTGATCTTGTTGAAGACGATCATGTGTTGCTTATCGATGACACGCAAAATGGCACGCTTAATGATATTTTGCTGGGGCTTGAAGAACAGAAACTCATTGACCTGAGTATGTATCAATCTCTGTCGGAGCGAACCGATAAATACAAATGGAGACATGCAATTGCCACGTTCAGAAATTCTGATCAATACACGCTCACTGAAAGCATATTCCAAAGACTCGAGTAACCAGTTGTTCACAATGAGCTTCCATCTATTTATGCCGATAACAATAATGTAAATAAGATTAATGACTTTGCGAGAGAACACTCTCTGGTTGAAATATTACGGAGTGTAAAACCAAATCCTGTTCCGGGTGATTTCATAGAATGTAGTGTTGCGGGGGCCATACTTCAGAGATTGCAGCTTTGGCACTGATTGAGAGAGATGTTCCCATTCCTTCAAAACCGCAGTTACCACATAATAGATGACCATGAACACTGGGAAGGATGCGAAAGAACGATACATGAGTTTCTTTGAAGAGAATGGATTAATTCTTGATACTTTTCAATGTGTTGATTGTACCTTCAGAGTGTAAACAAAAGGTATTTAATAAAATTGTTAGAGATGAGGCGGGGATGATACCGCGAGCGCGCACAGCATGATTGCCGAAGTACAGAATGCCGGTTCATGGCCGACCCACCAATGCTGACCCATAGTCTCCATCAGGAAGCGCATGTATGGTGTACCGTCGCTGAGTCTGGGCGGGATGATGAAATGCTGCAGCGGTTGACGGCGATACTCTCTGAAGAAGAACTCGACAGGTATCGACGATTTCGTTTCCCTGCAGACCGCCACCAATATCTAGTATCCCATGCGCTGGTACGCAGGACCTTGTCGTCCTATATGGACCTACCACCGGCGGACTGGCATTTTTCACACGGTGAGCACGGCCGGCCGGAAATCTGCAACCCTGGTATTCCACCACTGCGCTTCAACCTGACGCATACCGCTGGACTGGTGTGCTGCGTCGTGACCCTGGAAGATGACTGCGGCATTGATGCAGAAAAAATCACCGCTCGACACGCAACGTCCGGAATCGCCCAACGGATGTTCTCGGAGGCTGAGTGCCGGGAACTTCGACGATTGGAGGGCCAGGCCCACCTGAAGTACTTTTTCACCCGCTGGACCCTGCGGGAAGCCTACGTCAAAGCCAGAGGTATCGGCATTTCCTTCCCAACCCGGAAACTGACTTTTACGGTGAATAATGATAACTCTGTTGAAGTCTCATTTCACCCGGATATCGAAGACCGGCGGGATAACTGGCAACTCCAGCTGTTAAAACCCACCGCGGAACACATTGCCGCTATCGCCATACGCCGCAGCAGCGAAATCGACAAAAGGGTTGTCGCGCGTTTTATCGACCTTTAGGAGAAGGATGACCAATCCCCCTGCAGGCGCGGCCCCCTGACCGCCCCTACAGGAAGTTGAACAGATTCAGGTTCTGCACCTTTACAAACGACTGCTGCGCCGCCTGCAGGATAACACTCTCCTGGCTCAACCGGGTGGCGGCCTCGGCATAGTCCAGATCCTCGAGCGTCGAGCGGGTTTGCTCGAGCTGCACCAGCAGTGCCCCGTTGATGTTTTCCTGGCTTTCCAGAGCATTCAATCGCGCGCCCGCGGTGGCTCGGAACCCCAGCAGATGATCCATAACCCTGTCCATCTGTTCGAGACTGCTGCCATTCGGTGCATTGGCTTCGAGGTCTGTTGCCAGGTTTTCCAGGGTGGTGAAAATATCCTCGAAGCCGCCGCCCCCGTCGGCAATATCCATAAATACGGCCTGCCCGGAATCACCGTCCGCTAACTGGCGTCCCGGTCCGATTTGAATCTGGCGTTGGCCCTGATCCCCGGCGAAACTGAAGACCCCCGGGGCCGTTTCACTGAACGGCACGGTCAGAACCTGGAAGCCGGCAAACATATACTGGCCGTTGCCATCCTTGCGATTGGCAAGCCCCATGACGTGACCGGCAAGCTGGCGGACTTCAGCGGCGATGGCAATCCGTTCGTCGGCTCCATTTGTATCGTTGAGCCCCGCCACGGTCAGTTCCCTGACACGCTGCAAGGCATCGCCGACAAATCCCAGTGCGCTGTCCTGCAACTCAAGCCGGGTGCGTGCGGCAAGAATATTGCGCTGAAATTGTGCGGTGGTTTTCGTTGTTTCCGACAAACCGATGAGCTGTGCCGAACCGGTCGGATCATCGCTCGGATTGACAATACGTTTGCCGACAGCCAGCTGGTTCTGGGTTTTGAGCAAGCGGGTCTGCTGATCAAGTATTGAACTGACGCCCTGGCGGAACATATGCAAGGTACCGATACGCATCTCTATCTCCCAACAGCGCTTAACAATGTCTGGAAAGTGGAGTCGGCCACCGAAATAACCTGCGCAATGGCCTGATAGGCCTGCTGAAAACGAATCAGGTCGGCGGCTTCTTCGTCGAGGTTGACGCCGGACAGGGTGTCACGTGATTCCTGCGCCTGCAGCAGCAGTGCACCCTGCGCATCGGCGGTGACTTGTGCGCTGAGCGTTTGTGTACCCAGCTTGCTGATCAACTGGCCATAGGCCCCCTGGAAATTCGTCGAACCGTTT
>Ga0070727_10004923_pt1 | contig 11118 bp, 9 predicted proteins | sample tdAd472_FD_66722 | JGI IMG/M metagenome (GOLD analysis project Ga0070727, IMG submission 66722) | Marine sediment microbial communities from the Atlantic coast under amendment with organic carbon and nitrate - tdAd47.2 | ecosystem: Environmental > Aquatic > Marine > Coastal > Sediment | place... | reverse complement strand
GCGGGGGTCGAAACGAACATCTTGGGGTCCTTTCCTCTCGGTGCTTACGGCGTAAGTTTACTTCGTAAGCTTACGCTGTCAAGTTATAGTTGAAGCCATGGCAAGAGCAGGACTTAGCCGAGGGCGCGTGCTGGCCACAGCGCTGCAGCTGGTGGACGAACAAGGCCTGGGCAAGCTCAGCATGCGACGCCTGGGCGAGGCGCTGGGCGTCGAGGCGATGTCGCTCTACCGCTACGTGACCCACAAGCAGGATCTGCTCGACGGAGTTCATGGCGCGGTGCTGGACGAGGTCGTGCCGCCCGAGTCCAGCGCGGACTGGGAGGCGCGGCTACGCGCGCTGAGCCACGCCTTCCGCGACGCGCTGATGCGACACCCCAAGACCCTGCCCTTGTTCGCGACCCGCCCGGCCGTGGCGCCCTCGTCGCTCTCGCTCGTCGACGCCGCGCTGGGAATCCTCGACGAGGCGGGGCTCCCCGCCGACGAACAGCTGGGCGCCCTGCACGCGCTGGTCGCGTTCATCGTCGGCAGCTGCCAGGCTTACGCGGCCTGGGACGACCCCGAGCAACCCGAGGTCGACTACGCCGCCTTGCCCGCGGCCTACTCGAATCTGCGACGGCTCGCGCCGCAGATCGCCGTCGAGGACCCCGACCTCGAGTTCGCCCAGGGCCTCGAGCTCTGGATCGCAGGCCTGCGCACGCGCCTGCGCTGACCCAAGCGATCCCATTTCGCCTGGATCTGCCTTACCCTAGGCCCGCGAAGGGGGGAGAGATGCTTTCAGGCGTCGACCTGGCGATCGTGATTGGATTCCTGGTCCTGGTGACCGTGGTGGGCTACATGCTCTCGCGGGTCGCCAACGAGGGGATCGAGAGCTACTTCCTCGGCGGGAACAAGATCCCCTGGTGGCTGCTCGGCGTCTCGACCGCGACCTCGAACTTCGACATGAGCGGGACGATGGTCATCGTGGCCATGGTCTTCGCCCTTGGCTACAAGGGCTTCCTGGTCGAGATCCGCGGTGGGGTCGGGCTCTCGCTCGCGTTCCTGGTCGTGTTCCTCGCCAAGTGGCTGCGCCGCTCGCGGGTCATGACCTCGGCGGAGTGGATGAAGCTCCGCTTCGGCACCGACAAGCAAGGCCGCACCGCGCACTTGATCAGCACCCTGGTCTACCTGCTGCTGTCGGTGGGCATGATCGCCTACTTCGCCGAGGGCGCGGGCAAGTTCCTCGTCGCCTACATGCCCCCCGACTGGGTCCAGACCGAGACCGCTCAGGCCACCGCCCAGTTCCTCTGCACCCTGGGCATGGTGCTGATCGGCCTGTTCTACACCTTGATGTCCGGCCTCTACGGCGTGGTGTTCACCGACGTGATCCAAATGGTGCTGCTGACCTTCACCGCGATCTTCATCTCGGTGAAGGGCTTTGCCATGCGCGGCGCCGTGGACGTGCTCCCCGAGGGCTTCTTCAACCTCGACCTCGAGTCCATGCCCACCGACGCCGGGGCGGGCGGCCTGGGATCGGGCCTGCTCTCGGGCAACCCCGAGGAATGGACGCCGATCTTCGGCATGTTCGGCCTCTGCGTGCTGTGCTGGGTGCTGCGCACGACCCTCGAGGGCTTCGGCGGCGTCGGCGGCTACACCGACCAGCGCTTCTTCGCCGCGCGCTCCGAGCGCGAGGCGAGCCTGATCGGCCTCGAGGCGATCGTGCTCTCCATGTTCCGCTGGACCATGGTCGCGGGCCTGGTGGTCCTGGGCTATGCGCTCGTGCAGCAGGGCGGCGACGTCGGCGCGATCATCGAGAAGGACCCGGAGAACGTGCTCCCCTACGTCTTCGGCGAGTACCTGCCCAGCGGGATCCGCGGGCTGGTGATCGCGGGCATGATCGCGGCGGCCATGTCGACCTTCGACTCGACCCTCAACGCCGGCGCGGCCTACTTCGTCAAGGACCTCTACCAGAGCTACATCAACACCGAGGCCACGCCGCAGCAGCTGATGAGCATGTCGCGCTACGCGACGATCGGGCTCTGCGTGGCGGGCGTGCTCTCGGCGCTGGTGATCCCGGACATCAACTCGATCTGGGGCCTGATCACCATGGGCCTCGGGATGCCGATGTTCATTCCGCTCTGCTTGCGTTGGTATTGGCCACGCTTCAACGGCTACGGCTTCTCGGTCTCGCTGGGGATCGGCGTGATCACCGGGATCACGGTCAACGCCGGCTTTGGTTGGCCGATCTACATTGGCGTCCCGGTGACCGTGGGCGTCGTGGCGGTGGCCGCCGTGGTCGCGACCCTCGCCACTTCGCCGACCAAGGACGACGTGCTGATCAACTTCGCGGTGCAGATCGACCCCTTCGGCTTCTGGGGCAAGTTCTACAAGCAGGGGGTCGAGCGCGGCCTGGTCACCCAGGAGAAGGCGGAGGAGTCGTTCCGCAGCAAGATGAACGACGTGCTCGCGATCTTCTTCGTGCTGCCCTTCCAGATCGCGCTGCTGCTGGGCGGCATGTCGCTGATCTTCCACGACTGGACCAAGTTCGGCTTCTTCATGTGCGTGCTCGCCGTGTCGGGGATCGGGATGTACTTCTTCTGGTGGAAGAACCTCGAGAGCGAGGAGCAGGGCGCCGAGGACGACAAGATCTACGAGCCGCTGCCTTCGGGCTGGGGTGAGATCGACAAGTACGTCGAGGCCCACGCCTCGGGCGCAGGCCGGATCTCGGCCATGGGCTTCGTCGACACCCCCATGAACACGACCCCTGAGCCGAAGGCGAAGGCCGAGGAGCCGAAGGCTGAAGCGCCCGCTGCGGAGGAGCCAAAGGCCGACGAGCCGACAGCCGACGAGCCGAAGGCCGAGGAGAAGCCCGCAGAGGGCGGCGACGACGACAAAGCCGACGCCTAATCCCCGCCGGCGCTGGCCGACGTCCAATCCCCGCCGGCGCTGGCCGACGTCTAATCCCCGCCGGCGCTGAGGGACCCGTCGGCCTCGACCACCCACTGGGCGTGGGCGCGGTGGGCGCGCACGATCTCGTGCTCGGTGGCCAGCACCTGCTCCAGGTGGGCGTCCAGCGGCTCGCGGCCGCGCCGGCGGCGAGCCTCCTGGGTGTCCTGGTAGGTGGCGGCGAGGAACACCCGCGCCTCGACGTTCTGCAGCAGGGTCACGAAGGTGCCTTCGACCAGGAGCACGTCGGCGTCGAGGCCGTCGCCGCGGACGAAGGCCTCCAGCTCGCCCTCGAGCCGGGCCAGGTCGACCTCCTTGGGGCCCCGCCACTCGGGGTCGGCCCGGCGGCGGGCGTCGTTCTCGGCGGGGGAGAGGTGGTAGTAGTCGTCCTGGTGCAGCACCCGGACCTTGCTCCCCGTCTCGGCGAAGCGGTTGGCGAGGGCGGCGGCGAGGGTCGTCTTGCCGCTGCCGGTCTCGCCCGCGATCGAGATCACGGCCTTGCCGTCGGCCAGGGGCGGACCCAGGGCCGAGATCAGGCTCTCGACCAGGGAGCGCGCGGGCTGGGGTGGCTGCACCACGCCCAGCAGCCGGCGCCCGCCGAGCACCGAGTCGATCAACAGCGGCGCCGCGGCGCTCCAGGCGCAGGGGCTGACCCCGCCCGGGCGCGCGTCGTCGGCGTGGAGGAACTCGGGGAACGGCGTGCGCGCGTTGTGGTTGGCGCGCTCCACCGCGCGCAGCAGCTGCCTGGCGTCGTCGAGGCGCCCGCGGGCCGCGAGCGCCGCGCCCCAGAAGCCATTGTTCATCGGCCACAGCCCGCCGTTGTGGTAGGCCCCGGGCTCGTTGCGGAAGGTCCCCCCGTGGAGCTGGCTCAGCGCGGCCCACCTCGGGCTCTCGGGGGTGATCCAGGGCCAGAACGCGGGCACGAGACCCGCGGGGTTGTCCGCCGCGAGCTGGAGGGCGAAGCCCGCGGTCGAGGCGGCCTCCGCGGGCTCGTCGAGGAGCAGCAGCGCCAGCGCGTTGGCGAGCCCGTCGAAGGTGGGGTCGTAGCCCGAGGGCTTCCAGCCGGCGACCCAGTGGGCCAGGGGCGGCCCCGCCTGGAGCTGAGCGTAGGCCGGGGGGTGGATCACCTCGGCCAGCGGCTGCTCGCGTCGCCAGTAGTTGGTCGCCAGCACCGACTCCAGCGCCGAGGCGCGGGCCGCGCTGCGCTCGCGGCCAAAGACCTCGGCGTCGAGGCGCAGCGCCCACAGCCGCAGCAGCTGCAGCCCAAGGGCGTAGCCCGAGAGCGGATACTCGTCGGCCCAGTCGCCGCCCTCGGGCATGTAGACCAGGTCGTGCTCGGCGAGGGCCTGGCCGGCGAGCCAGCCGAGGGCGCGCTCGGCGGCCTGGCCGAGGCGCTCGCGCTCGGGCTTCGAGACCGCCGCCACGTGAGCGGCGCCGATCACGAACCAGGCCGCGGCGTCGGTGCGGCAGGCGATCCCGCCGAAGCTCACCGCGCGGGTACTCCCGTCGGCGGTCTGCGCCACGTTGGAGGGGATCCGCCCGTGGGCGTCCTGGTGGGTGGCGAGGGTGTTGATCGTCGCGCGGGCCGTGCCGACCAGCTCGGGGTCTCCGGTCAGCAGCGCGGCGAGGCTGGTGATCACCCCGTCGCGGGCCCACACCCGGCGGTAGTTCGCGCGCGCCTCGGGGGACGCGAGGAACCCGCCCGGGGTGGCGACGGCGCGCAAGACCTCCAGCGCTTCCGCTTGCACGCCGCGCTCCTAGCAGCCCGTCGAAGAACGCCTGGTCTGAGGAGCCCGGCTGCGCCGGGCTCCTCGATCGCCAGGATTCGCCTCGCAAACCCTGGCGACTACGTTGCTCGTCGTTTGCGATGACATCTGCTCACTCCTCGCGCCTTGCCAGCCGTTCTTCAACGGGCTGCTAGCTCTGGGCGACCGCCATGTCGTGGAGGTAGCCGCGGGCGCGCTCGAGGACCTTGCCCGCGCTGAGCCCGAAGTGCTCGGCGAGGACCTCCGCCGGTGCAGAGGCGCCGAAGCTGTCGATCCCGATGCGAATCCCCATGTCGCCGGTGTAGCGCTCCCAGCCGAAGGTCACGCCGGCCTCGATGGAGATCCGCGCGCCGCAGCGTCCCGGGAGCACCTCGTCGCGATACTCGGCGGGCTGCGCGTCGAAGAGCTTCCAGCACATGAGCGAGACGACCCGGGTGGGGATCCCGTCTTCGGCCTTGAGCGTGCGGGCGACCTCGAGCGCAACCGGAACCTCGGACCCGCTCGCGATCAGGATCGCCTGGGGCGCGCTGCCCGGGTCGCTCTCCCAGAGCACGTAGCCACCCTTGCGGGCGGCCTCGACCGGCGCGCACTCGCTGCGGTCGAGGGTCGGCAGCCCCTGGCGGGTCAAGGAGAGCACGGTCGGGCCGTCGTATTCCAGCGCCAGGCGCCAGCTCTCGGCGGTCTCGTTGGCGTCGGCCGGGCGCAGCACCCGCAGGCCGGGGATCGTGCGCAGGGCCATCAGGTGCTCCACCGGCTGGTGGGTCGGCCCGTCTTCGCCGAGGAAGATGCTGTCGTGGGTCATGACCCAGATCACGCGCTGGTGCATCAGCGCGCTGAGGCGGATCGAGGGCCGGCAATAGTCGGTGAACACGAGGAAGGTCGCCGCGTAGGGGATCACGCCGCCGTGCAGCGCCATGCCGTTGACCATGGCGCCCATGGCGTGCTCGCGGACGCCGAAGCGCACGTTGCGGCCCTGGTAGGCGCCGCGCGCGAAGTCGGCCTCGCCGGCGAGGTCGGTCTTGTTGGAGCCCGCGAGGTCGGCGCTGCCGCCGATCAGGTTGGGGACGACCTTGGCGAGGGCGTTGAGCACCTTCCCCGAGGCGGCGCGGGTGGCGACGCCCTTGCCGACCTCGAACGCGGGCCAGGCCACGCCGCTGAGGTCGACCTCGCCCTTGAACCAGCGCTCGAGCTGCCCGCGCTCCGCGGTGGGGAGCTTGCTCCAGGCTGCGTCCCACGCCGACCGCGCCTCGCGCCACTGGTCCTGGCGCTCGCTCCAGCGCTGACGGACCGCCGGCGGCACGAGGAACGGGTCTTGGGGCCAGCCCATGCCCTCCTTGGTCAGCTTGATCTCGTCGGCGCCGAGCGGAGAGCCGTGGGAGCCCGAGGTGCCCGCCTTGTTGGGGGAGCCCTTGCCGATCACCGTCTTGCAGCTGATGAGGGTCGGCTTGTCCTCCTGGGCGCAGGCGGCCTCGATCGCGGCCTGCACGGCGGCCTGGTCGTGGCCGTCGACCCGGTCGGTGCGCCAGCCGTAGGCCTCGAAGCGCGCGAGCACGTCCTCGCTGAAGGCGATCTCGGTGCCGCCGTCGATGGTGATCGAGTTGTCGTCGTAGAGCACGATCAGCTTGCCCAGCCCCAGGTGCCCGGCCAGGCTGGCGGCCTCGCTGGCCACGCCCTCCATCAGGCAGCCGTCGCCGGCGATCGCGAAGGTCCGGTGCCCGAGCGCGTCGGCCGCCTGAGGGAAGCGCGCGCAGAGGTGGCGCTCGGCGAGGGCCATGCCCACCGCGTTGCCGACGCCCTGCCCCAGGGGGCCGGTGGTCGTCTCCACGCCAGGGGTGTGCGTGTTCTCCGGGTGGCCCGGGGTGGTGCTGCCCAGCTGGCGGAAGTTCTGCAGCTGCTCCATGGGCATGTCGTGCCCGGAGAGGTGCAGCAGCCCGTAGAGCAGCATGGACCCGTGGCCAGCGGAGAGCACGAAGCGGTCGCGGGCGATCCAGGTCGGATCTTGCGGATCGAGGTTCAAGAAGCGGCTCCAGAGCACATGGGCCACGTCGGCCATGCCCATGGGCATGCCGGGGTGTCCCGAGTTGGCCTTCTGCACCGCGTCCATGGCCAGCACGCGCAGCGTGTCCGCGCACAGCTGCTCCCGCGCCTCACCCGTCTCCGTCGACCCGAACTCGCTCATCACGGCCTCCTCGTGAGGCGGCCAGTGTAGCCCTGAATCCTGGGGAAGGATGGCTCTCTGGGGCCGGCGGTTAGAGCCCCAGGCGATCCCAGGCGAACACGAGCAGGAACGGTACCCAGAGGGCGACGACGATCCAGCCGTTGACGCCGGCGAAGCCCAACCCCAACCCGCACAGCGCGAGGACGAAGAGCGCGGCACGGAACAGGCTCGCCTGGTTCCTCCGCCGCAGCGCGCGCTCCCGCGCGAGGCGCAGCTGGCCCAGCCGCGGGCGCAGCGCGCGGACGGCCTCAGGGTTGAAGACGACCTCGTTCCCGGCCTGGCGCGCGGAGAGCTGCCCGGAGCTGATCAGGCGGTTGAGCTCGAGCAGGGTCACGCCGAGGTAGGTCGCGGCCGCGGGCGCGTGGCAAGGATCGGGGAGCTCGAACTCCGCGGGGCCTTGCTGGCGTGCCTTCCGCAGCCAGGGCACCCGTTGCTGGCGCGCGTGGCCCCCGCGGGCTGGGACGAGCTGCTCTTCGCTCCCGCAGGACGCGCACTGGGGGTGCTCTGCCCAGCAGTCGAGGTGGTGGGCCGCGAGGCACTCGGCGCAGGCGCAGCGCTGGGCCAGCTCGACCTTGTCGTGGCAGTAGGGGCAGCGCAAGCTCGAGACCGTGACCTGCAACTCCGGCGGAGCCTCGCGCGGGTCCTCGCGCGGACTCGCCTCCGACCCCGACTCGTCCTGGAGCTCGGTGGGCTCACGCTCTAGAGGACGTGACTCCTCGGCTGCCGCGCCTTCGCTCACTTGGGGGGGAGGACCTCGACCTCGACGCCGAGCTCCTGCTCGCGCCGGCGGACCAGCAGCCGCACCCGCTCGCCGGGGGAGCGCGTCAGCCGCCACCAGCTGTGCAGGTGCGGGCCGCTCTCCAGCCGCACCCGCTCGCCGTCGACCTCGACCCCGAGCAGCACGTCGCCCTTGCGCAGCCCGGCGGCGACCACCGCCTTGCCGTAGCGCGGGTCGTCACCCCAGGTCACGAGGTAGTTGACCCGCAGCGCAAAGGCGTCCGGGTCGAGCCCCAGCTGGGCCTTCTGCTTGGCGTTCAGCAGCGGGCCGCCGAAGCCCGGCTTGGGCTCCAGCCCCCACTTGGACGGCCGCCAGGCGAACTGCTCGGGCGTCCCCACCCGCCAGCCGGGCTCGAGCTCGAGGGTCAGCTCGCGCGCCTCGCCCGATCGCTCGAGCTGCAGCGGGATCCGGGCCCCGCTGGGCAGCGCGTCCTCGAGGACCGAGCTCAGGTCGGCGCGGGAGGCGACGGGCTGGGTGCCTGCGCGCAGCAGGCGATCCCCGGCCTGGACTCCGGCCTCCGCGGCGGGGCTCCCCGCGAGGACGGTCACGATCTGCTGGGGGCGCTCGGGGTCGAGGTCGAGCCCCACCTGCTCCGGGGGCGGCCAGCGCCAGATCTGCGCGCGCTCCCAGGTGCCGTCGCGGACGGCCTGGCGGCGCTCGGTCTCGAACACGAAGTGGCAGTGGTAGCAGTCGATGGAACGCTTCCGGCGCTTCACGTCCGCCAGCTTCTCCTGCCACACGGGGTAGTCGTCGAGGGTCTTGGGCGGCTTGGGGTCGCCGGGTCGGGGCTCGTGCTTGGCGTGGGCGGCGAGGCCGGCCTCGAGCACGCCGACGAGCGCCGACATGCGCAGCAAGCCGTCCGCGGACTCCGAGTTGCGGGAGCCGAAGCGGTGGTAGACGGTGCCGTCGGCGTTCATCGCCAGCGCCTGGAACGTGAGGTCGAAGTCGAAGCGGTAGGTGTTGAGGTCGACGCCGCGCAGGTCGGTGACCCGCACGCACACGTAAGACTTGGCCAGCTCGAGGAATTCAGCGGGAGGACGAGCAACCTGCTCGTCGAAGGACGCGCAGTCCTTTCACGGCTCTCAGCGGAAGACGACGAGCAGCGGGCGCCCCTGCTCGCGGGCCTGGGCTCGCGCCCGCTCGAGGTCGGTGGCCCACTGGAGGGCGGGCGGCTCCTGGGCTACCGCGGCCGTCGCCGCCAGGATCCCCACCCCCAACCAACCAAGCTCGCGCCTCATGTGACCTCCTTCGGAGTCCCACAGGGTGCCGCACCCTGGACCTCGGGTCCAGCGCTGTCCGACGCTCAGCGGCCCAGACCCGAGCGCACCCGCACGTCGCGGCCCCAGCGCTGGGGCCGGCCGCGGAACACGACGCCCTCGAGCCAGAGCAGCAGCCCGAACCCAAGCAGCGCGATGGACGTGGCGCAGATCAGGTAGACCCAGCTCACGACGAGCGCCGTAACCGCGACGCCCCCGCTGAGCGCCGCGTCCTGGCCGGCGACGAGTGCGGCCACCAGGAACAGGAGCATCGCGACGACCGCGGCAGGGAAGATCGCGATCAGCGCAGGCTCGATCGCTTCGACCGCGTCGCGCGCGCGGAAGTAGCCCCACGCCAGCGGCGCCAGGGGGACCGTGAACATGGCCAGGGGGACCAGGACCTGGATCGGCGTTTCGGACAGCGCTTCGAGCAGCTGGGTCAGGGCGACGGTGGGGTCGGCGTTCCAGGCCACCGCCCCGAAGTTCACCCCGAGCATCAGCCCGAACAGGAGCAGCCCGGCCGTCGCGATCGCCCACAGCGCGACGGCTCCGGCTGCCGCCCCCCAGCGACTCGGCAAGCCGTCGCGGGTCAGCCAGCGCTCGACGAAGGTCATGGCGGCGACCACGCCGGCGCACACGCCCAGGCTGGAGAGCGCCTGGTGCCCGGAGCGGGGCAAGCTCACCAGCGCCGCCAGCGGGGCGAGGGCGCCCGCGCGCACCAGCGACCCGCGCAGCGCGCGGGCGGTCCAGGGCTCGCGGTCGCGGATCGTCTCGGCCCGCTGCGAGACGACCCACTCGTGGAGGCGCTGGGCGGAGTCGTCGGCGGCGGCGGGGGCGTCCATACCCCGAATCTAGCCGAGGGCGTGCGCTTCGTCTGGACGCCTTTGCATGGCGCGCTGCACGGGGAGCGGCCACCCTGCGCGTGAGGAGGACGGCATGGGACGGGGAGCCTGGATCGCGCTCGTGGCCGCGCTGTGCGCGGCGCCGCTGCGCGCCGACGAGCCGCCGACGCTGAAGCAGATCCTGACCCAGGCCGAGGCGACCCGCGCCCTCGACCGGGTGCTGCTCTACCCCCGCCGGTTCGTGTTGCGCAACGGACCGCGGATGGAGGACATGGCCGCGATCGTCGTGTGCAGCGGCGAGCGCTTCGAGGGCGGGCTGACGTTCCGCGTGGAGTTCGAGGGGCTCGAGGGCGAGCGGACGCGCTTCGACTACGTGATCGAGGCTGGCGTGTGGACCCGGCTCACCGCGGGCGTCTATCCGGCGGGACGGGGGGATCCGACCCTCGAGGCCGCCGTCGACCTCACCACCTCACCCCCGCAGGTGACGCAGCGCGACGCCAACAGCACCCGCGATCCGGTGGCCCTCCCCTGGAAGGGCGGCGAGCTGGGTGAGCTGTTCCTGCTGTTCGTGCTCGGGCCGCTCAGCGACTGCGGCGTGGACGCGTTGGGCGCCGTCCGGGTCGTGCAGGAGCTGAGCCTGCTGGGCCCCGCCGAGCGCTGCACTCCGCTGGGGCGCGCGCTGAAGGTCAAGCACACCGAGGACGGTCGGCGGAGCCTGGAGGTGCTCGAGGGCGACGCGTTCAGCGCCCGGGTGCGCTTCGGCGAGGGCATGTTCGCGGGTGATATCGCGCGCCTCGAGTTCGACGACGGACTCTACGCCGACCCGATCACCGAGGGGACCTACGACACCCTGCACCACGCCATGCCCATGCGGCTGCCGCCGGCGCCCACCTACGCGGCCACCGACACCCTGCGCGCGGTGCGCGCGGCGCAGTGGGCCTACCGACAGAAGTTCGGCGAGGTGGCGCCGAGCCTCGCGCGGCTGGGTGAGGTGGGGTTCCTCGACAGCGCCACCGCAGCCGGGAAGCGCCTCGGCTGGCGGATCGAGCTCGCGGCCAGCGAGGACGGCGAGCGCTGGGTGGCGCGGGCGCGGTCGGCCTACCGCGAAGAACCAGGCAGCTTCGCGATCAACGAGCGCGGCGAGCTGGTGGTCGCCCCCGCGGTGCTACCCCTCGACCCCAGCCTCCCGTTCCCCGAGGACGCGCGCCGGATCCCGCTCACGTCTCGCTGGTAGATCCCTTGCGGCGCGCCCGGCCCGCGGTAGGGTCGCCGCGACAGGAGCTCCGCATGCGCATTCCCCTCGTCCTCGCCCTCGCCGCCAGCCTCGTCGCCGCCC
>Ga0070727_10004921_pt1 | contig 11120 bp, 6 predicted proteins | sample tdAd472_FD_66722 | JGI IMG/M metagenome (GOLD analysis project Ga0070727, IMG submission 66722) | Marine sediment microbial communities from the Atlantic coast under amendment with organic carbon and nitrate - tdAd47.2 | ecosystem: Environmental > Aquatic > Marine > Coastal > Sediment | place... | reverse complement strand
ACGGTCGCCGACCGGCTTCGAAAATGGCCGGGAATTATCGAAGCCGAGGCGAGCGCAGGCGGAGTCATTAGTGCCGAATTCAGCCGGTCCGAGGTGACGGAAGCGGAAATTAGCAAGACGCTGGCCGAGATGGGTGTCCATCAACGGGCCGAACTGATCACAATATCAGCCAGCGCGGCAAAAGGGCCGAGCGAGCCCGAGCACGACCCCGAAAAGGAGGAGCACGCCCACAGCGGCCTCTTTGGGCCTAACACCGAGCTGATCTTTTCACTGATTTGCGGGGGAGCGCTCGCAACAGGGTTTGCGATCGATAAGCTGACCGAGGCGCCTGCCTGGATGCCGCTTGCCTGCTACCTTACCGCCTATGTCTTCGGCGGTTGGTTCACTCTCCGCGAAGCGATTGAGAATCTGCGCCTGAAGCGTTTCGAGATCGATACGTTGATGCTCGTGGCGGCAGCTGGCGCGGGCGCTTTGGGCGCGTGGGCCGAAGGCGCCCTACTCCTGTTCCTGTTCAGCCTGGGGCATGCGCTCGAACATTATGCGATGGGCCGCGCAAAGCGCGCGATTGAGGCCTTAGCCGAACTGGCACCACGCACAGCCCTAGTCCGGCGCGAAGATGGCCGGCTGACCGAAATTCCCGTCGAAGATCTCATCGTCGGCGATACCGTGATCGTAAAGCCCAACGAACGTCTGGCGGCCGATGGATTCATTGTAGTCGGACAATCAAGCATCAATCAGGCACCCGTCACGGGCGAAAGCGTCCCCGTCGACAAGGAACCGGTGCCGGATAGGGCGCGAGCAGCCGTCCTGCCTGACAAGGTTGCCGCACAGCACCGAGTATTTGCCGGTACCATCAACGGTCAAGGCGCGATCGAGATCGCTGTCACACGTCTTGCTGCCGACACGACACTGGCCAAAGTGGTCAAAATGGTGAGTGAGGCGGAAACGCAGAAATCGCCAACCCAGCGCTTCACCGACCGCTTCGAGCGGGTGTTCGTGCCCTCCGTTCTTGCACTGGTGGTCGTTCTGCTGTTCGCCTGGGTTGTCATCGATGAACCGTTTCGCGTCAGCTTTTATAGAGCGATGGCCGTGCTCGTGGCGGCCAGCCCCTGTGCGCTCGCCATTGCCACGCCGAGCGCCGTTTTGTCGGGCATAGCGCGCGCGGCGCGTGGGGGCGTGCTGATCAAGGGCGGCGGACCGCTTGAGACTTTGGGTTCGCTGAATGCGCTGGCCTTCGACAAGACCGGCACCCTCACCGAGGGGCGCCCCCGCATCACTGATGTAGCGCCCTCGATGGGAGTGAACAACGCCGAACTCATGACCATAGCCGTCGCCGTCGAAAGACTCAGCGATCACCCGCTGGCCGAAGCCATTGCGCGAGATGGTGCGCAATTTCTCAACGGTCAGCCGGTTCCTGCGGCGACTGATCTCATCAGCCTCACAGGCCGCGGCGTGCAGGCGCGTGTCAATGGGAATGTGGTGCTGATCGGCAAGGCCGAGATGTTTGGCCGAGATGGAAACGCTCCGCTCACGCCGGAGACGGCGCAGACGATTGCGCGTCTGCGCGAACTGGGTCGCACGACCATGGTTGTACGCATGGGTGAGCGCGATCTGGGTGCTATCGGGCTCATGGATACGCCGCGCGCGGCAGCAAGAGAAACGATCACGCGACTCAGGGCGCTGGGAATCCAGCGTATGGTCATGATCTCAGGCGATAATCAGCGGGTAGCCACTGCGGTAGCCGCCGAAGTTGGCATCGAAGAAGCCTGGGGCGACCTGATGCCCGAGGATAAGGTCGATGCAATCAAGAAGCTTCGCGCCGAGGTGCCTGTGGCGATGGTAGGTGACGGGGTAAACGATGCACCCGCTATCGCGAATGCGTCTGTGGGTATCGCCATGGGAGCTGCGGGATCCGACGTCGCGCTCGAGACTGCAGATGTCGCGCTGATGGCCGACGATCTCGCACATCTGCCGTTTGCCATCGGCCTCAGTCGCAGCACCCGCTGGATCATCCGGCAGAACCTGGTCGTTAGCTTGGGTGTCGTCGTCCTGCTGGTGCCCGCGACGATCATGGGTCTGGGAATTGGGCCAGCGATCGTGGCCCACGAGGGCTCGACGTTGCTGGTGGTATTCAACGCATTGCGATTGCTGGCCTACAAGGATGCCTGAACCCCTGCCATTTGAAGTCTCGATCGAGATGCCGAATGTCGCCATATCGTCCAGTCGTAACATGTTTGGGAGAGGAAAATGGCTGTAAGCAATCTCCTGATCGACGCTTGTCCGAAGGATAATCTCGATCTTCTTTTTGATTGCGTGCGCGATCTTAATCGGCGTCTGAATGCTCGGCTCTCGGGTGTGTGCTTTGCCTGGCCAAATTCGAGCCCGCTTGGGGTGCTCATGGCAAGCCAGTTGACCGCCGTGCGTGAGGAAGCGCGTATGGCGGCACATCTGACCAGCGCTCGACAGGCTTTCGAGTCTACTTTTGCCGAGGTTCATCCACCGGCTAGTTGGTGTGAAGGGATCGGTGAGCCAGCTACCCAAATGTTGGACCACCTCTTTTGTGTGGACTTGCTGGCGACTATTGAAGGCGTTAGCAGCCCGTGCGCCCAAGCAGATCCCATTGATCTCGCGATGCGTTCTGGCACGCCGGTGCTTCGCATCAGGCATGGCGTACGTGAGCTGGCGCTGAAGACCGCGCTTGTCGCTTGGAAGGATTGCGCGTCGGCCAATCGCGCTCTGCGGGAATCGCGCCCTCTGCTGGCTCTTATGGACCAGGTCCATGTGATTGGCGTCGGCGATGATGTGTCTCTCGAACGCCTGGAGCAGGTCGCTGCATGTTTGAGGCAGGAAGGACACAAGGCAGAAGCGGCGCATCTGCCAAGTACCCATTTCAACCCGGGTGCAGACATCATGCGTCATGCGTTCGCGCTGGATGCGGATATGATAGTATCTGGGGTAAAAGGCGAACGCAGTATTCGTGAACGGATATTGGGAGATGTCACCGATAAACTAGCTGCATATGCGGGGTTTTCCTGGTTTATGTGCGCGTGAAGATCACGGTCGGCCTTGAATGCCAAAATATAAACCAACAGGGATTTCGCAAACGAGAAGTTAGTCGATGACCTAATATATCGCTCTGAACACCTCGACGAGGTGCCAGCGACAGTGCCGAAAGCCGCGTATTCGCCACCCGCGCGGTCGGCGGATATAAATCATCGCCAGCAGGCGGATCACTTCAGGGGATGGGTTGGAATGGCGTGACCGGCTTCGTCGCAATTTGACGCCAGCGAAGCGCGGTGATTTATCCGACCTTGTCTGATCAAGTGGGCGGTACTGGCTTTGCTGAAGATTTTGAATATGGCGGACAAATGGCGGCGATGACATAAGATCGCCGCCACCGATCCTCTGTCATTTCTTAGTGATTGAGACGATCTCTCCTCCCGCATCGGTCGTGCGGAACTGGAATGTCACGTCATCGCCTTCGGCAACCTGTGTCCGCATCATATCACTGGACTCAAAGGCCATAGTCATGGCTGGCCAGTCGACCGCTTCCACCGGTCCGTGTTCAATCGTTATCGTGCCTGCCTCTGGGTCGATGGCGGTGACGGTTCCCTCCGCACTACCCGTCTGCGCATTTCCTTCCGACCGCATCACCGGCATATCTGCAGAATCCATTGCCATTTCGTCTGTCTGCATCGGCATTTCCGTATCGCCACTGTTGCACGCTGTCAGCGCCAGCGGCGCGGCAAGTAAAGTTAAGAGGATTGAGGTTCGCATATTTCGTCTCCTTCAGTTTGGGTTGGTCGTTCGGGCCGGGGGCGTCGCAGCAGCAGATAAGCTGCAGGCAACAGGAACATTGAGAGCAGCGGCGCTGTAATCATGCCGCCGATCATCGGTGCGGCAATCCGGCTCATCACTTCGGAGCCTGCGCCAGTGCCGATCAGAATCGGGAACAGCCCAGCCAAGATCACGGCTACCGTCATGGCCTTGGGCCGGACCCGCAGCAGCGCACCATCGCGGATCGCATTCTCCACCTGCTCAGCATCGGGATTTGTCCCGCGCTTTTCGAGTGCAGCCTTGAGGTAGATCAACATGATAACGCCGAACTCGGCGGAAACCCCCGCAAGCGCGATAAAGCCGACTGCTGTGGCCACGGACTGGTTGTAGCCCATCAAATATAGCAGCCAGAACCCGCCAGTCAGCGCAAACGGCAGCGTACCCATGATGAGCAGCGCCTCATCGATCCGCCGGAAGATCAGGTAGAGTAAGAGGAATATGATGGCGAGCGTGGCTGGCACCACAATCTGAAGCCGTTCATATGCGCGTGTGAGATATTCGAACTGGCCAGCGTATGAGAGGCTGACACCGGCTGGCAGATCAATCTCGTCAACAACCGCCTGCTGCAGATCAGCGACAACAGAAGCCAGATCGCGGCCTCGCACGTCTATATAGACATAGCTTGTGGGGCGCCCTTGCTCGCTCTTCAGCATCGGCGGCCCACTTGTCACGCTGATCTCGGCCACCGTGCCGAGCGTGATTTGCTGGCCGGAAGGCGTAAGCACCGGAAGCGCCTGCAAATCGCTGACGCTGTCCCGGATCTCACGCGGATAGCGCACATTTATCGGATAGCGCGCCAAGCCTTCCACCGTGCGCCCAACATTCGCTCCGCCAATGGCACCCGAGACGATCTGCTGCACATCGGCAATGTTCAGACCATATCGCGCGACCGCCATCCGGTCGATATCGACATCAATATAGCGTCCAGCGGAAAGGCGCTCAGCCAGCGCCGAACTGACGCCGGGGATACCGCCCGCAACGCGCTCGACCTGCAATGCGACCCTCTCAATATCACCAAGGTCTTCACCTGAGACTTTCACACCGATCGGGCTTTTGATGCCGGTAGCCAGCATATCAATGCGGTTGCGGATTGGCGGTACCCAGACATTGGTGAGGCCCGGCACTCTGACGACCCGGTCGAGTTCTTCAACGAGCATGTCGGTCGTCATTCCCTCGCGCCATTCGTCGCGCGGGCGAAAGCGGATGGTCGTCTCAAACATGGTGAGCGGTGCCGGATCTGTCGCAGTGTCAGCCCGGCCAGCCTTGCCGAACACAGTTTCGACTTCGGGCACGGTCTTGATCAGCCGGTCAGTGCGCTGAAGCAAGGCGGAGGCCTGCCCCGGCGACAAACCGGGAAGTGCGCTGGGCATATAGAGCAAATCGCCTTCATCGAGTGGCGGCAAAAACTCTCCCCCAAGGCGGGATAGCGGGATCAGTGTGGTGAGGAAGATGACGCCTGCGATTGCCAGCGTTGTTTTTGGCCGCCGCATGACCCAATTGAGGCCGGGTCGGTAAGCGCCGGTAAGGCCGCGGTTCACCGGGTTCTTGTTCTCCGCTGGTATCTTGCCACGGATTAGCCAACCCATCAGTACCGGGACCAGCGTAACCGAAAGTATCGCAGCGGCGGCCATTGCATAGGTTTTGGTAAAGGCCAGCGGTGCGAACATCCGACCTTCCTGTGCCTGCAGTGTGAAGACTGGCAGGAACGACAGGGTTATAATCAACAGGCTGAAAAACAGCGCCGGGCCAACTTCCTTGGAGGCATCGGCAACGATTTTCCAACGCTCCTTTTCCGATAGCTTCTGTTCGGGATTGGCCTCTGTCCAACGCTCGATATGCTTATGTGCATTCTCGATCATCACCACCGCTGCATCAACCATCGCGCCTACCGCGATGGCAATTCCGCCGAGCGACATGATGTTGGCGTTTACGCCCTGAAATCGCAGAATGATGAAGGCCGCAAGCACGCCTAGTGGTAGTGTTACGACCGCAACCAATGCAGAGCGCACGTGCCAAAGGAACAGCGCGCAGACCAGGCCGACGACGATGAATTCCTCGATCAGCTTGTGTGTCAGGTTCTCAACCGAAGCGTCAATCAGTTGCGAGCGGTCATAGGTGGTGACGATTTCAACTCCCTCGGGGAGGCTGGCTTGAAGCTGATCGAGCTTGGCTTCGACCTCAGTGATAGCTGTTCGGGCATCTGCGCCCTGACGCAAAATAATTATGCCGCCAGCAACCTCGCCCTCGCCGTTCAACTCGGCAATCCCGCGACGGAGTTCCGGCCCGACCTGAATGGTCGCGACGTCGCCCAATGTTACCGGGACACCGCCGGTTTCAGTGCGCAGCGAAATGGAGCGGAAATCTGCAAGACCGCTAAGATAGCCCGAGGCGCGCACCATGTATTCCGCCTCACTCATCTCGACTATGGAGCCGCCAGTCTCCTGATTGGAGGCACGAATTGCCGTGACGATTTCGGCATGGGTGACGCCCAGAGAAGCCATTCGATATGGATCGAGCACCACCTGATATTGTTTCACCATTCCGCCGATGCTGGCGACCTCGGCAATGCCCTGGATAGTTTTCAGTTCGTAGCGCAGAAACCAGTCCTGCAAACTGCGCAGGCCAGCAAGATCATGCCCGCCAGTGCGATCAACCAGCGCATATTCGTAGACCCAGCCAACACCCGTCGCGTCAGGCCCAAGCGTGCTTTCCACGCCCTCTGGCAAATTGTTTTGCACCTGATTGAGATATTCGAGCACGCGCGAGCGGGCCCAGTAGAGATCAGTGCCATCTTCGAAAATTACGTAAACATAGCTGTCACCGAAGAACGAATAGCCGCGCACCGTCTTCGCGCCGGGAACAGAGAGCATTGTTGTGGTGAGAGGATAGGTAACTTGGTCTTCGACAATACGCGGGGCTTGGCCTGCATAGTTAGAGCGGATCACGACCTGCACATCCGACAGATCGGGCAAGGCGTCCACTGGAGTTGTTCGCACAGCCCAAAGGCCACCCAGTGCCAGCGCCACTGCGGCCAGCACGATGAACAGCCGGTTGGCGATCGAAGCATCAATTATCCGGGCAATCATCGTGCGGCCTTCCGGATGGAAACGATACGCGGACCGGTGCCTGCCTGCTCAAAGGTAAAGGCAACACTGTCGCCGCGGGCAAGCCCCCGAAGCTGCGCCGGTCCATCGGTAGCGAACGCCATCGTCATTGCCGGCCATTCCAGCGCCGGCACGGGCCCATGGCTCAAGGTAACCGAATTTGCTGCAATGGTTTGTATCGTGCCGACCGCCTCATAGGTCGCCGATTGATTTTGAACAGCTCCAGATCCGGCACCCCCTGAACTCATCGCCGCCGTGTCAAGGCTGCGAATATCGATCCCCGCTAGGCTCGCTTCGGAATCGAGCAGGAACTGCCCCGAGGTGACCACCTTCTCGCCTGCGACAAGGCCTTCGAGCACTTCGGTCCGGCCATTCGCCTCGCGTCCGATACGCACTTCGGCGGGGCGGTAACTGCCCGTATCCTGCGCGATCATCACAATCGTTCGCTCTCCTGTCCGGATTATCGCCTCGCTCGGAACCAACAGTGCTTCACGTCGATCGGATGCAAGCGATACCTGCGCAAACATGCCGGGCTTCAGGCGCAATCCGGGATTGGGCATCTCTGCACGGACCGTGATCGTTCGACTGGCGATCTGCGCGCTTGGGAGTATGGCCACGATACGTCCGGCAAATTGTTCACCGGGAAAGGCAGTCAGAGTAATGCTGACCGGCCGCCCGACGCGGGCATTCTCCGCTAGCGCCTCTGGAAGCGCAGCCTCCAGCCAGATTGGGCTGTAGCCGCTGATTTCCGCCAGCGTCTGGCCTGCGGCTACCGTCATTCCCGGCCTGACGCCGAGCATGGTGATCGCGCCAGACTGCGGCGCGGTGATGGTTATCGTCGATTGCGGCCTGCCATTGCGCGCCACTGAGCCGATGAGCGCATCGGACATTCCCAGCAACCGCAGCCGATCGCGCGCCGCGCGGGTCAACGCCTCATCACCCGTCGCCGCGACCGCGAGATATTCCTGCTGTGCGCCGCCCCATTCCGGGATGAGCAGATCAGCAATCGGCGCGCCTCTTGCCACCACGTCCTGTGGCGCTTGGCCATAGGTCCGCTGGATATACCCACCAGCGCGAGGCTGGATCACCGTTACCTCGCTGCCATTATAGGCGAGTGTGCCGGTCACGGTTACATCCTGCTCCAATACTCCGAGCTCAGCCTGCGCTGTGCGGATCCCGAAGTTCTGAACCAGTGCCGGATCAATATTGACCGTATCGGACCCCGCCATCGCCGCGCCGTCTGCGCATTTAGGAACGAGTTGCATATCCATAAAGGGTGATTTTCCCGGTTCATCGAATTGCTGTGCGGGCACCATGGGATCGTACCAATAAAGCACGTCCGCGCAGTCTGCTTCCGAGCCATCGCTTGTTGAACCACTCGGGTCACCCAGCCCGGATAGGCCGTAGCCTACAGCAGCACCGACAAACGCGATTGCAGCCGCCGCAAGGTAGGAACGTTGGCGCGGACTCAATTTTTCAATCACCGAATTCATTACGGCCGCTCCCCATAGGTTAGCTGCAAAGTGACTGCTGCCGAGACCGCTGCCTCCTCGCGTTCGAGAATTTCGAGTTCGAAAAATGCGAGGGCGGACTTTGCGGAAATGACATCGATCAAGTCTGCCCGGCCTGCAGCGTAGCTTGCCGTTTCCAGACTTGCTCGATCACGTGCCAAAGGGAGAAGCTGCTCCTGCGCGCGCTGCCATTGCCGCAATGCTCCGCGCCAAATGGCTAAATCGGTTTCCAGTTGCGCGGTAAGCTCGCGAAGCTGATCCTCTCGCTCAAGCCGTACCGCAGAGGCCTCTGCTTCGGCGGCAGCAATACGTGGATTCTGCCGCCTTCCTGCGAAAATCGGCAGGGTTACCGACCCCATGACTGATACGACATCGCCAAAATCAGGATTACGCCGCCCATAGCTGACATTGACGCCAAAATCGGGGCGCTTATCCGCGCGAGCCAAGCGAATTTCGGCTTCAGCGCGTTCACGCGCGACATCGGAGAGCAAAAGTTCGGGATTGCCTTCAAGCGCCTCGCGCAATTCGGGCTGATACACTTCAGCCGCTGGGGCCACACCATTCGCAACTGGTTTGGCAAGCGAGATGTAGCGCGCAAGGCGTGCCTGGGCAGTCTCTCTATCCGTCTCGATCGCCGTGATTGCGTCCTCAATTGCGAGAATCTCGCGCCGCACGGCTAGGCTTTCTGCCGGTCGAGCCGATCCCGACGCCACAGCACTATTGGCCACCGGCACGAACCCTTGCAGTTCAGACAGTGCAGACCTCGCAAGATCCAACCTGCGCTGCGCAAAATGCAAGGCAAGCCATGCCGTCCCCACTGCCACATCGATATCGCGCTCAGCAATCCCGAGGCGGGCTTGCGCGCGGCGAATATCTGTATTGGCAATGCCAGATCGCGCATGCCGCTTTGCAAGGTTTGGTATGTCCTGCTCGACACCGATCGAGAGCTGAGTGGGCATCTGCCTTCCAGTTTCAAATGCGGCGGGGCCTGTGAAAGGAAAATTCATGACGCCCCCGCGCAAGCGCGGATCGGGCAGCTCAGCAGCAGCGTCTGCCACCTCGCGTGCGCCATCAACCCTCAATTCACCTGCTTGCAAGATCGCTTGATCCTGCCGCGCGGCTCGAAGTGCTTCCTCGTAACTGACCGGCTGCGCATGGGCAGCCTGTACAGCTAGCAGGGCAACTACAGGTGCCCAGCCAATTCGCAAAATCATGGGAAAATCTCACTCGTATTCAGAGAGCGACGAAACGCTGTACCGACCGCTTCAACCATTCAGGCCGAGCGATAAGTGCAGACATGCGCCAGACTCGCAAAACGGCGCGTCGCGCCGCCGGTGAATGCTAGACGGTGAGAATGGGCTGTGGAGGCGGAGATTCGGGTGGCATCGGCATGCTTAAAAGCCGATCGGCCAAACTAGATAGGTAAGGGCTTTGCAAAATGGGCGAATGCAACGCGGTCACCCCAGCATCGGCCAGCATCAGCGGGGACATGCAATTCATGGCGACAAGGCATTCGAGAGACATGTCACGGCAAGGCCCAGTTTGATCTGGCGCGTCTCTGTCGGCGCTCATATCGGCGGGTATGGATTGTGCCATCTGCGCGCAGTCAGACATACTGGGTGATTCTAGCATAGGCATCGCCGACGCTTGTGCCGCAACTTGCACGAACAGGCCGAAACTGAAGATGATCAGAGTAAGAGCGCGGAGAAATTTCACATGCCTTGAATACGAGCACAGATGGTCGATAGCAAGCCGCCTAATGGAGGCGGCTATTTTCTGTCCAGTTTTCGGCTCATATGCATCGGTTTGTACCGAACGCGCCGGAAGGATATTGTCCGCATTTAGTTAACTGCCGAATGCCTTTCAACAACCTGATAATAGCTGACCTGACCTGACCCTCAAGTGGTAGTACTCAGGCGTTTGGCGAAGCCCAGCGCAGCCATCGGCACAATGATCCACATGGCGACCGGCACCAGGCCAATTCCAGCAATAGTTGGCATCAATTGTGAGTATGCCCAGCCCCAGTTGCTGCGCAACGCCAATGCTTCGAACGCGACAGTCACGACTAGGCCGCACAGCAAGTAAACTGCCAGAGATGCGCGCTCTTGTTGGTTGATCCAATGCCGGTCGCTGCCAATCAGCGACCCCAATGTATACGAAAAAACCATGATCCCGGCATCACCAAATGATGCAATGGCGCAGCTTCTGGTTGTTTCCCAAGATGACAATTGCCCCATGTCATAGAAGGGCATCTGAAACATCTCCCAGGCGAATGCGACCAGAAAGCCCTGCAAGGCGAGCCAGATTTCAGGCTGGTCTAATCGCTTGAGAACCGCTGGTATCATCGGATCTGGCCATGTGCGACAGTCCAGGAGAGCATTGCAATCAAAGTCACTGACTTCCCCCAAAGTTGGATATCTCCAAGGCTAGTCGCCATTTGGACTAGGGTCATTGCCCTGCGGAGGTTCCTTACTGGCTAGAAACAGCCATTCCGCTGTGAATACCACGGCGATTCCGATCACTGCATAGGCGACCACTGCTGGATCGCTACGCAGCTTTGACATCATGAAGGCGACAAGGATAACGCCGTTTGCAGCCAAGGCGGCGATCAGTACCCAGGCGCGTGCTGCGATTTCATTTCGGAGGCTGCGGTACACGCCCCAGTGGA
>Ga0070727_10004919_pt1 | contig 11122 bp, 10 predicted proteins | sample tdAd472_FD_66722 | JGI IMG/M metagenome (GOLD analysis project Ga0070727, IMG submission 66722) | Marine sediment microbial communities from the Atlantic coast under amendment with organic carbon and nitrate - tdAd47.2 | ecosystem: Environmental > Aquatic > Marine > Coastal > Sediment | place... | reverse complement strand
GGGATCGAGCACCGCCATGTAGCGAGGGGCCTTGGCGTTGAGGTCGTCGCGGATGGCGTGGTCGAGCAGGGCCGGGTCGACCACGCTGTTGGCTCGCCCGACGCCGACGCCGTCGATGAAGCTGCGAATGGCGGCCGGCGTCACGCCTCGGCGTCGCAGGCCGGCGATGGTGGGCATGCGGGGGTCGTCCCACCCCGACACGTGGCCGTCGTCGACGAGCTGGATGAGCTTTCGCTTCGACAGCACCGTGTAGTGCAGGTTGAGGCGGGCCCACTCGTACTGGTGGGGGCGACTGGGCGTGGGCAGGTTGTCGACGAACCAGTCGTAGACGGCGCGGTTGTTGTCGAACTCCAGCGAGCACATGCTGTGGGTGATGCCCTCGAGGGAGTCGGACAGCCCGTGGGCGTAGTCGTAGAAGGGGTAGATGTGCCAGACGTCGCCGGTGCGCGGGTGCTCGACGTTGCGGATGCGGTACATCAGCGGGTCGCGCAGCTTCATGTTGGGGTTGGCCAGATCGATCTTGGCCCGCAGCACCATGGCGCCGTCGGGGTGCACACCACGGCGCATCTCGTCGAGGCGCTGTAGCGACGCTTCGACCGGCCGCTCCCGCCAGCGCGACGGGGTGCCGGGGGTCTCCACCGTGCCGCGCAGGGTGCGGATCTCTTCCTCGCTCGACTCGTCGACGTAGGCCTTGCCCTCACCGATGAGCAGGCATGCCCAGTCGTACAGCTGCTGGAAGTAGTCGCTGGCCCAGTACAGGTGCTCCCCCCAGTCGAAGCCCAGCCAGCGGATGTCGTGCTGGATGGCCTCGGCGTACTTGGGGTCTTCCTTGACCGGGTTGGTGTCGTCGAACCGCAGGTGGCAGCGCCCGCCATAGCGGGCCGCCAGGCCGAAGTCGGCGACGATGGCCTTGGCATGACCGATGTGTAGGTAGCCGTTGGGCTCCGGCGGGAAGCGCGTGACAACCTGGTCGTGTCGGCCACTCCGCAGGTCGTCTTCGATGATCTGCACGAGGAAGTTCGACCCTTCGTCCGACATGGGGCCCTCCTGGACCCGCAGGCCTAACCGCTTGCTGCGCCATGCTCCCGCCGGGCCCCGTCGAGCGTGGGAGGATAGGGCTGTCGTCGGGAGGACCTCATGGTTCAGGACAGCCTTTCGCGCCGCCTTCGTCGTCGGCTGCGCGTGCGCGCCGAGCGGGTGCTCGATCGCCTCGGTCTGGTCGAGCCGCGCGAGGCCCCCGTGGTCGAGCCGCCCCCGGCCCCAGCGCCCCAGCCGGTCGCCCCAGCGCCTGCCGCGGCCCCGCCGGTGGTCGAGGCGCCTGCCGCTGCGCCCCCTGCAGACGGGATGAGCTTCGAGGCAGTGCAGGAGCTGTTCGACGACATGGTGCGCCCCGCGCTGCAGTCCGACGGCGGCGACATCACCCTGCGCGAGGTGGTCGGTGGCGAGGTCCGCGTGACCCTGGTGGGCGCCTGCTCCACCTGTCCGTCGTCGATCGTCACGATGAAGGTGGGGATCGAGCGGCTCCTCGAGGAGGAGTTCGAGGGCTTCGAGCGGCTGGTGCAGGTCGACGGGTGACGCCCGAAGCGCTCGCCGCCGCCGTGCAGGAGCTGGGTCCCACGGGGCTCCGTGCCGTGTTGCCTGCCTTCCTCGCCGGGTACATCTCCGATGAGCAGGCGAAGGCGACCAACCTCGCGCGGGTGCAGGCGCTGGTCGACGGGTGGTCGGATGCGACCACCGCCGAGGTGCTGGAGCGCCTGGTGTCTCTGCGAGCGGGGGATGGTGTGCTGCGCGCCCATCCGGCTTGTCGCGAGCTGGCGCGGGTCTGGACGCGTGACGTCGTGCTTTCCCCGGAGTTGGTCGGGGTCGAGCACCTGCGCGAAGCGGTGGAGGCGGGCCCGACCGTAGTGCTGGGCAACCACCTTTCCTACTTCGACACGTCGGCTGCCGACGCCACCCTGGCCTGGGCAGGGCATGCTGATCTCGCCGACCGCCTGGTCGCGGCCGCCGGCCCGAAGGTCTACGAAGACACCTTCCGACGGATCGCCGCGGTGTGCCTGCACACCCTGCCGGTGCCGCAGTCCACCAGCCTCGCCCATACCCAGAAGATCCCGGTGCGGGAGCTCGCCCGTCAGGTGCGCGCGAGCCTCGATGGCGCGAAGCGAGGCGCCGCCGAGGGCTTGGTGATGCTGCTCTACCCGGAGGGCTCGCGCACCCGCACGGGCCGGATGGGCTCCTTCCTGCGCGGTGTGCACCGCTACCTCGGGGTGGGCGAGGCGGTGTCGGTCGTGCCCTGCGCCATCGTCGGTACCGAGGCCATCATGCCGCTGGCCGACCGCAAGCTGACACCCGGGCGCGTGCACCTGTCGTTCGGGCCCGCGCTGCGCGTGGGGCGCGACGGCACGACCAAGGATGTGCTGGAGGGCAGCTTCCACGGGGTGGCCAGGCTGCTTCCCCCCGGGCTGCAGCCCGAAGCGGGCACCCGACCCCTGGCGTGACCGCTCACGTTGCGCTCGTGCACCCCGGTGGGGGCGCGTGGCACCCGGGTGTTGTGGGCGGTAGAGCTGCCTCTTGGGCGTGTGCTCGGATCCGGCCCTCGCAGACCGGGGGCGTCATGTAACAATGGGCGCCGTTGGAGCTGCCCCCTCATGAGCCAGACGAACTGCTGCCCCGTTCCCGACCTCCAGTGGACTCAGCGCCTCATCGACAACCAGTGGGCCGATGTCTACTTCTGTGCGTCGTGTGGCCATGTTCACCGTGCCGAAAAGTACGCGCTGCCTACGCGGTTTCCGTACCAGGATCGCTGTGTGAACTGCACCGCAGATCTCCGGTTGGTCGACGCGGATCTGGGCCCGCAGCCGCAAAACATCCTCTGCAGCGGCTGTGGTCTGACGGCCGCCGACTGCCACGAGACGCACGTGCGCTACGCGCAGCTCCACCCCGACGGTGCCTTTCTTCCCGCGTCGGAGGCCCTCGGCGACATGGGGCGCTACGTGCTGGCGCTCAAGCTGGCCACCGCGGAGACCCGCTGGGGCGACAACCCGATCATGGGCGAGATCCAGCGCCTCGCGGTGATGGAGGCGATGGGTCGGGGTGACCAGGCCCTCGACGAGGCCTATGAGTGGGCGGAGAACGAGGGCACGCCCGTCGATGTGTTCGGAGTGCTCGCCACCCTGGAGGCCGGCGCCGGCAACGTGCAGGGGGCGATGAAGGCGCTGGAGCGCGGCCTGTCCATGGATCCCGAGCGCACCGACTGGTGGGCCGACTACGCCGACTTCCAGGTGCATCTCGATGATCGGCCGGGCGCCGTTCGGTCGGCCGCCAAGGCGGTGCACGATGCCGAGACGGAAGCGCGTGCGGTCGCCGTGCTGGCCGAGATCGGAGAGCGCTTCTACGCCAACGGTCAGTTCGCCGAGGCGCTGGGTGCCTGCTCGCTCGCCAAAGAGAGGCAAGACAACTACGTCGCCATCACGTGGTTGCGGGCGCGGATCGCGGCGGTCAACCAAGACACCGAGTACCTGGTGAAGTGGCTCGAGCAGACCCTCCGCCTCGACCCAGACCATGCCGAGGCGGCCGAGATGCTCGCCCCCTACACGAAGAAGTCCGGCTGGTTCAGCTGGTAGGCCGCCAGGTCGGGTGCAGGGTCATCCGCCCTACGGGAGCCACCGGGCCTTCGAGCACCAGCTCGTAGGCGGCTGAGCACGTCACGAAGAGGGTGCCTCCCGGCATCACGACCTCGGTGCGGCCGGCCTGGAGCCGCCCGGTGTGCACCCCGACGGCCACCACCCCGCACGACGAGCTTCCGCTCGCCGAGGTCTCTCCGGCGCCGCGCTCCCAGATCCGGATCTGCACGCGGTGCGGGCCATCGACGTGGGCAAACTGCACGTTGGTGCGGTGCGGGAACAGGGCGTGGCGCTCGAGGGCAGCTCCCCAGCGCCGCCACGGCCGCTGCTCGAATCGGTCGTCGTCGAGGAACACCACGGCGTGGGGGTTGCCGGTGGCCACGGCGGTGACCTCGAGGGGGTCGTCGCCCAGCTGTATGGCGCGTCGCGCGACGGGTTCGGTGGTGGGGATGGCGGCCGCGTCGAAGGTCGCTCGGCCCATCTGCACGGTCACCTGATCGCCGTCGACCGTGCTGGTGACCACGTCGAAGCCGGTGTCGACCGTGTGCTCGGCGGCCCATCCCTGCAGGTGGTGCAGCCACCAACTAGCGATGCGCAGCCCGTTGCCCGACTTCTCGGCCACGCTCCCGTCGGGGTTCCAGATCCGAATCCCCGCATCGGCCCGGCTCGACCCAAACGGCTCGAGCACGCCGTCGCTGCCGGGGCCCGTGTGGCGATGGCACAGGGCGCGGGCCTGTGCGGCGTGGAGGGGAGTCCCTCCTTCCCACACGAGGTAGTCGTTGCCGAGGCCGTGGGCCTTGAACACGGTGCGATCAGCCACGGTCGGCTCCGGGTAGCAGGTGCACGAGCGGTGGGGGGACCTCGAGGGACGCGGAGGCCAGCTCGAAGTGCTCGAAGGCAAAGGGCGGCGCGACCACGCAGCTCACCCACACCCAGGCCTTCCCCGTGGGCTCTGCCGCCTGCCAGGTGCCCTGGGGAACGACGCTCGTGGCGCAGTCTGGGCCAAGCTCGGTGTGGCTAGGCGCTTCGCCGGGACGCCACTGGTGCAAGGTGAGGGAGCCTCCGCGGTGGTGCATCCACACTTCCTCGCCGTGGCTCACCCGATGCCAGGCGCTCACCTCCCCGGGGAGGAGCACGAAGTCGATGACCGTGCAGTGGGCGGACCGGTGGGTCTCCCGGAACCAGCCCCCTTCCGGGTGGGGGGCGAGACCGAGGTGGGCGAGCGCTGCAGGCAGGGAAGGCATGGCCCCTGCTATCGATCCGTCGCCCAGCGCGCCCGGGCCGTGGCGGGATCGATCGGCACGAGCAGCACGATGGTGAGCACCTGGACCACCGCTGCGACGCCGAACAGCGTGGCGAAGCCGTAGTGATCGGCGACCAGACCGCCGACGGGGGCCGTCCAGGCGTAGGTGAGGTTGGTGGCGGCCATGTAGACCGAGAAGTGGGTCGCCCCGATCCGGGGGTTGGACACGGACATGTACAGGCCGAGGGTGCCGGCGTTGTAGGCATTGACCAGGCCCTGGAACAGCAGCGTCCAGGCGATGAGCCAGGCGAACAGCGGCCAGTAGGGCTGCGACAACGCCCACACCATCAGGAATACCGAGATGCCGCCCATGGCCGCGCCGATGGCCTTCCGCACCCCGATGCGGTCGGCGAGCCAGCCGCCGACCAGGGCCCCGATGACGCCAGCGAAGGCGTCGACGAAGGCCAGGGTGGAGATCTCCGCCTCGGAGAAGCCCAGGTCGGCGCGCACCAGCTTCGACATCGCCGGGCCGACCATCGCGTAGCCCGCGGGGGCCAGGACGCCGGCGAGCAGCGCCCACCACGGCGTCGCGAACGAGAACGACTCGCGCATCTGCCGGAAGCCGTCGCGATCGACCAGCGGCCAGCCCAACAGCGCTCCGCCGACCGCTGCGAAGGGCTGGGCGACGCTGATCAGCGGGGCCGCCCAGTGGTCGCCGAGCTGCGTCTCCAGCACCGACAGCCCGTACATCACCGCCCCCACCAGCGCGAAGGGGCCCAGGAACACGCCGAGCTTCAGCAGGCGGGCATCGACGGGCTGGTCGTCGGGCTCCACCGGCCGCTCCGGCAGCAGCAGCGGGAACAACGCGATCAGCCACATGGTGACCGTCATGGCGAGAAACAGCGCTCCCCACCCCATCGCCTGGGCCAGCAGCAAGCCCCCCGAACCTCCGACCACGACCCCAAAGGACTTGCCGGCCCACATCAGGGCGTTGGCTCGGCCCCGCTCGTCTTCGGGGAGGATGTCGACCGCCATCGCGTCGACCGCGACGTCTTGGAGCGCCGCGAAGGTGTTGTGGGCGAACAGTAGCAAGCTGACCATCGGCAGGTTCTTCACCGGATCGGTGAAGAACAGGCCGAGGAGCGTCACCCCCATCATCAGCTCGGCGAACAGGATGAACGGCCGGCGTCGGCCGATCTTGAGAGGGGGCACCGCGTCGAGCAGGGGGCCCCACAAGATCTTGAACGACCACGGCAGGTAGGCCAGGCCCATGGCCTTGCCCAGCTCCGCCGCGCCGAGGCCGAGGTCGGCCAGCAGGACGGCGTAGCCCACGCTGATGAAGCCCCACGGCACGCCCTGCGCGAAGTACAGCGCGCTGAGGGTGGTGAGGCGTAGCCCCTGGTGATCGCGGAGCGTCGGCATCCGCGCACCCTACTACAGGTCGACGCGCTCCACCTGAGCACCGCCTGCGGCGACGGGGAAGTCGTCGACCCCGCCCGGCGGAGGGTCTTGCAGGATGGCGTCGAGGGTGACCCCGAGCAGCTGCGTCTGGAACTTCACCAGGAACCCGTCGGAGCTGTACCAGAAGCTCTGGGTGCCCTGTGGCGACGTCCACTCGTAGCCGGTGACCTGCACGGGGAGGTTGTCGATCTGGATCTCTTCGACCCCGAGGGCCTCGAGAGGACCCTGCAGCACGTCGCCGCTCTCAGCCGAAAGCACCCGGGCCTCGCCGGAGAGGTGGTCGAGGCCGAACTGGGAGTAGGGATCCATCAGGTCGGCCGTCGACAGGTGGACCCGATTGAGAGGCAGATCGACGCTGCGAGAGCGGCGGTCGGCGGTGGTGGTGAGCATCCAGGCGGAGGGGGTCCACCGACCTTGGATCTCCATGAGGCGACCGTTCTCTTCCACGACGGAGTGAAAGCTCGCGGGCTCGCGGGGGCCGATGTGCGCCGTCATGCGCTGCCGGAAGCGGGCGCGAATGGGACCCACCTGGCCGTCGATGTCGGTGAAGGACTCGAGGATGCGGCGGGTGCCCTGGTCGTCGGGCACGTACTTGATCGTGAGCTTGCGCGTGCCCACTACGGAACCGCTCACGGACAGGTCGTAGACGAGGGAGTGCTGCAGGTCGGCGGCTTGGGCGGAGAGGGCAATGAGGACAACGAGCATCGGTTGGGGCTCCGGTCGACGTTTGTATCGTCGATAGCGCCGGCAGGCCCCCCTTCGACCGGATCGACCGAGGGAAGTCCCAACGCAGAACCGCCGACCGACAGTTCCCAGCTGGGACTGAAGGTCGGCGGTCTGTGCGCTAGGCGCGAAGTAGTCGGCGAGCGCGGTGACAGGTCGACGAGGATTCGCCTACCGAGCCAGCTAGCTCGCCTTCGACTTGATCAGCTCTCGGTACCCGTCTCGCCGCCACCGAGGACGCAGTCCAGGTAGGCAGTGATCTCGGAATCACAAGCGGTGGCATCGTCGCACTCGGCGCCGACGGCACACTTCTGGTAGGACTTGTACTCGCTGCTACAGCCAGCCTCGTCAGCGTCAGCCTCGGCCTGGTCGGCCGCGGTCACGCAGTCGTCGACGTAGCCGTCGGGCGGAGCCTCGCCGACAACTTCTTCGTAGCACTCGGCCGCGCGGTCGCAAGCCTTCTGCGAGGAAACGCCGCAAGCGGCGAGAGTCATCAGAGCCATCACAGGAATCATACGGGTCATGGTCACCTCCGTGCGCAGCCTATGACATGCTGAGGCGATCGTGTCGAAAAAATGCACGTGTTCCGGCGATCGCTCGATTTGCCTCGTCGGGAAAAGATTGGAACAAGGCACGGTATGGCCGGATGTTTCGTTGCGTTGCATGCCGAAGATGCGTGCTGGATCCTCAGGTCACGATCCGCTGTTCACCTACGTCGAGGCTGTGGAGGTCGGGTCGGACTTGTCAAGGACGGACTGAAGGGCTTGCCGGGTGGAGACATGCCAGCGAGCCTGGTGGCGGCTGCACAAGGCCGCTGCCTGGCGCTGGCGGCCGGCGGCGACCATCGCCTTGACCAACGGCAGCACCAGCTTGGTTCGGCCGACCTGTGCGACGAAGGCCTCGACCTGGTCGTCGACGGCCAGGCCGCTGGCCAGGGCCCGTCGGAGCCACGCCGACCTCAGCTCCTGGTTGCGGGTGTCGGCCAGGCCGAGGTGGTCGGCCACGGCCGCGGCACGGCCGGCGTCGAGGGGTGGGAGATGGTCGAGGACGTGCAGGGTCTCGACCGTGGTGGTGGGTCGAGGCCGGCCGCCATCGTTCCAGGCGGCGGCTTCGCGGGCCAGCCGATCGAGGGTCGGCGTGGCGAAGGAGGGCGCGTCGTCGGGAAGACCGTCGGCGAAGAGCCAGGGCGCCAGGTTCACCCCGTGGTCTGGGAGATGTTCGCCGAGGAACGCGACGAACTGGTCGGTGGTGACCGTGTCGAAGGCGAAGGCCTCGATGTAGCGCTGCAGGAAGGCGTCGAAGCGGGCTCGACCCACGGCTCGCTCCAGAGCCACGAGCAGCAGGAAGCCCTTCTCGTAGGGGACCACACTGAACTCGGCGTCGGGATCGAGCCCCTTCTGGGCGTAGGTGAGGGCGGTGGACTTCCCCTGCGCTGACCGCTCGTCGATGGTGTCGTCGAGGCGTCGACGAGCGAGGGCAGCGGCCTGAGCGGCAACCTGCGGGCCCTCTAGCACCTCGAGGATCCGCCGCTCGGCGTAGACCGTCCAGCCCTCGTTGAGCCAGAAGTGCTCGTTGTCGGCATTGGTGACCAGGTTGCCCGTCCAGCTGTGGGCGAGCTCGTGGGCGAGCACATTGACCAGGCTGCGGTCTCCGGCGAGCAGGGTCGGGGTGAGGAAGGTCATCCGGGGGTTCTCCATGCCTCCCAGCGGGAACGATGGCGGCAGCACGACGAAGTCGTAGCGGTCCCACTGGTAGGGGCCGAACAGGGCCTCAGCCGCCCCCAGCATCGCCTCCGCGTCGGCGAACTCCCAGGCGGCCGCCTCGATGACCTGCGGCTCGGCGAACACGCGCGTGCGGGGGCCCAGGTCGTGGGAGGCGAGGTCGCCGACGGCGAGGGCGAGCAGGTAGGGCGGGATGGGCTGCGGCATGGCGAAGAACAGGCCGCCATCTCGGGGCTCGCCGGGGGCGGCCGACATGACGGCGGTGAGACCCTGCGGCGGAAGCACCAGCGCCTCGTAGCGAATGCGCGCTCGCGGGGTGTCTTGGAGGGGGACCAGGCTGCGTGCGTGGATGGCCTGGCACTGCGACAACACGAAGGGCTTGCCAGAGGCGGTCTGGGCACCGTCGAGCCACATCAGCCCGCTGGCGGTCGGAGACGTCGCGTAGCGGATGCGCACCCGCTGTACCGGATGGGGGCGCTCGATGCGCAGGCGCTGCCCGAGCACGGGGTCGGCGGGACCCCACGCAAAGGGCAGAGGTCGGCCCTCCTCGTCGGTGACCTCGTGGATCTCGAGGTCGCGGGTGTCGAGATCGAGGGGGCCGCGGTGAGGGGCGTCGAACACCAGCACGGCCTCGCCTCGCAGGCGCCGGTCGGCGAGGTCGACCTCCCACCTGAGGTGCAGAGCCTCTGTGCGGCCCTGGTCGAGGTCGGCGTAGCTGTGGGGGTCGGCTCGCATGGCACCTCCGAAGGGGCGCCAGTGTACGCCTAGGCCCGGCTGAGCTGGCGCTCGAAGTCGCGGCGCTTGATCCAGTCGGGGAAGCCCTTGCCCATGTTGAACCCAGCCCAGTTGCCGGTGAACTGGCCGACGAACACCCGATCGCCCTCGAGGAGGTGGGCCTTGATCAGGGTGCGGATCTGCCCTGCATGCAGCGGGCTCTGCACCAGCCAGGTGTGGTCGAGGCGATCCGACCAGGGGCCGAGAGCCTTGATGGCGAGCACGAGGCCCTCGTAGGCGGGGTCGTCAGCGGGCTTGGTGAGCTTGGTGGCGATGAAGTACATCATGGGCCCCTCCAGGGTGTCGGGCCGTCTATCCCGCCACGGCCCATGGGCGCCGGGTCGCTGGCGACAGGGCCTTGAGCTCTCGCTTCACGTCGGCAAACCTCCCTCCCGCCAGGTGGGCTCGGTACATCGCTTCGCCTGCCTCTTCCCCTCCCTGGGACAGCTCGTGCTCCACCCAGGCCCAGCGGGCGGAGGTGGGACGAAGCTCCACATCGCGGTGGAGGCCCTTGCGCAGCCGCTTCAGGCGCTGCTCCACCACCTTGATGCCGGCGAAGGGAACGCCGTCGAGGGGGGTGTTGCGCTTGGCCACCAGCGGCGCCACGCCGAGGGCCACCCGGGTGCGACCGGCCAGCTCTGACAGCTCGTTGGTGAACGCGATCAGCTCGTCGATGTCTGCGTCTTCCTCGGTGGGCAGACCGACGATCATGTAGACCTTGAACACGCTGTAGCCCAGGGTTCCGGCCTGCTCTGCGCACGCTCGGAGGTGGTCGGACTTCGTGTTCTTCGTCATCGTCTTGCGCAGCCGCTCGCTGGCCCCGTCGCTCGCGACCGTCAGCGTACGGGCTCCGCTCTCGCGCAGCAGCGCGGCGATTCGTGGCTTGCGGGCGATTCGATCGGCCCGTAGCGACGACAACGACACGGAGCGGCCCGACGCCACCAGAGTCTCGAGCAGGCCGACCAGCTGCGGGTGGTCGGAGATGGCCGCGCCGACCAGCCCGACCTTCCGTGCATGCTCGGGGATGTAGGACAAGATCCGCTCGGGTGTCACGAGCCGCATGCCCCCGTTGGTGGTGCGCCGCATGACACAGAAGCTGCACATCCGGTGGCAGCCGCGCTCACCCTCGATGAGGAACATGTCGGACAGCTCGGCGTCGGGCGACAGAATGCGGCTGTGCGCGGGCAGGCAGGTGTCGCTCGCCTTCGCGATGGCAGGCACCTGGGCGCCATGGCGCTCGGGAACGTAGCCACCGGGCAGCCCCTCGATGGTATCGAGCCACGCCGCACGGTCGTCGCTGTCGAAGAAGGTCGCGAGGCCGGTGGGGGCTGTGTCTTCCGCCTCGCCGAGGAGCATGGCGTCAGCGAAAGGGGCCGCCACCAGCGGGCTCGCCATGGAGATCGGGCCTCCGATCAGCACCAGCGGGTCGTGGGGACCTCGGTCGCGGCGCAGCGGCGGCACGCCGGCGAGCTCCAGCGCTTGAATCAAGCCGGTGATCTCCAGCTCGTAGGCCAGCGACACCGCGATCAAAGGGAAGCCGCCGACCGGGCTGTGGGTCTCGTAGGTGACGAGGGACTGGC
>Ga0070727_10004917_pt1 | contig 11128 bp, 12 predicted proteins | sample tdAd472_FD_66722 | JGI IMG/M metagenome (GOLD analysis project Ga0070727, IMG submission 66722) | Marine sediment microbial communities from the Atlantic coast under amendment with organic carbon and nitrate - tdAd47.2 | ecosystem: Environmental > Aquatic > Marine > Coastal > Sediment | place... | reverse complement strand
GGCATTCTGCCGGATGACGAAGCGGAAATCGCAGCGGCGCTTTCGCGTGTTTGCGAAGGTCATCATGTGCTGATGACATCGGGGGGCGTTTCCGCCGGCGAGGAAGATCACGTCAAGGCTGCGGTCGAACGGCTCGGCAGCATTCACTTCTGGCGTCTGGCGATCAAGCCGGGTCGGCCGATTGCCCTGGGCCAGGCCGGAAACGCCGCATTTGTCGGTTTGCCCGGGAACCCGGTCGCCGCCATGGTGACGTTCCTGATGGTGGCGCAGCCGATGCTGCGGAGAATTTCCGGTGAAACCGGCTATGCGCCCGTGCGCCTTAGGGTGGCGACGGATTTCGACTATAAAAAGAAAAGCGGACGGCGCGAATGGGTGCGGGTCGCACTGGGTATGTCGGCGGACGGCGCAGCGGTCGTGTCCAAGCACCATTCCAGCGGTGCCGGGATTTTGACGTCGATGGCGGCGGCCGACGGACTTGCCGAGATATCAGAAGATGTCGAGCGGCTGGAAGCGGGCGCCATGGTGACGTACATTCCCTTCAACGGCCTGTTATAGAGGTGAGCTTTTGAAACTTCTTTACTTCGCATGGGTACGCGAGCGCATCGGCACGTCATCGGAAGAGATCGACTGCCCGCCGGGCGTCAAAACGGTCGGCGAACTGGTCGACTGGCTTGCGGCACGGGGCGGCGGCTATGGCGAAGCGTTTGAAAGCGCGGCGCTTGTCCGCGCCGCCGTCAATCAGGACCACGCGGACGCGGCGCATCCCATTTGCGATGATGACGAGATTGCCTTCTTTCCGCCGGTCACCGGGGGCTGAAATGATCCGCGTTCAGGAACAGGACTTCGATCTGGGCGCCGAACTGAAAGCGATGAGCGCCGGCAAGACCGGGATCGGTGGGCTGTGTTCGTTCGTCGGGCTGGTCCGCGACATGGCCGGGGATGCGACGATCGGGGCAATGACCCTGGAACACTATCCGGGCATGACGGAACGCGCGCTCGAGGAAATCGAGGCCGAGGCCCATGCGCGCTGGCCGCTGGACGCGACGTTGATCATCCATCGTTTTGGGCGGCTAGAGCCCGGAGATCAGATCGTTCTGGTCGCCGCCGCGTCGGCGCATCGCGAGGCTGCGTTCGAGGCCTGTCATTACCTGATCGATTTTCTCAAGACCCGGGCGCCGTTCTGGAAGCTCGAAGAAACCCCCGACGGCCCGAAATGGGTCGATGCGCGCGCCAGCGACGATGCCGCCGTGGCGCGCTGGGCAACCAAGGGTAGGGAATAGCCATGGCCAAGGGGGGTGGCAAGGACACTGGCGATACGGACTATCGTGCGCCGATCAAGGCGTATGAGAATCTCGAATTCCTGCGCGGTCAGGATGGCCGTACGGTACGTATTCTGTCCGAATATCTGGAGCCGGAAGCGCGCTTCAAGGAATACAACATTGCCGACACCATCGTCTTTTTCGGCTCAGCGCGGATTAAGAGCCGCGAGGACGCCGAAAAGCACCTGGAATCGGTACAGCGACACAATGGTGATCTTGCCGAGGCCGAGCGCGTGTTGCACATGTCGCAATATTACGAAGCCGCACGGACGCTTTCGCACCGTCTGACCGAATGGTCGAAAACCCTGGAAGGAACACACCGCCGCTTCGTCATATGCACGGGCGGCGGGCCAGGCATCATGGAAGCGGCCAACCGGGGCGCGTCCGAGGCGGCCGGAATCAATATCGGATTGAATATTTCGCTGCCGCACGAACAGCATGAAAACCCGTACGTCACCCGCGAACTGGGTTTCCAGTTCCACTACTTCTTCATGCGCAAGTTCTGGTTCATGTATTTGGCCAAGGCGATGCTGGTGTTTCCGGGCGGGTTCGGAACCATGGACGAATTCTTCGAAACCCTGACGTTGACGCAGACAGGCAAGCTTAAAAAGCGCGTGCCGACGGTCCTGTTCGGTAAGTCGTTCTGGAAGGAGACGCTGCGCCTGGAAGCGCTGGTCGAGGCCGGGACCATTTTGCCGGAAGATCTGGATCTGTTCCTGACAACCGACGATATCGATGAGGCATTCGACTATGTCACGGCTGAATTGACGCAGCATGCGCTTGGGGAACCCGGCGGTATGCTATAAGCGAGCCTATTGCCGAAATCTGTCAACATGCTTACCCTAAATAACTGAATCTACCCGGAAAGGGATGTGGCGCTTGCCTGAGAATATCTATTCACGCTTGTATCAGCCGGGAGAGATTATCTTCCGTCGCGGCGAGCCCGGCGACCATGCCTATTTCATCGAACGCGGCGCGGTTGACGTGATCATCGAGAAGGATGGTGCGGATTTCGTGATCGCGCAGCTCGGCCCGGGCGAAATTATCGGCGAAATGTCGATGATCGACGATGCGCCCCGCTCCGCCGATGTGGTGGCGACCGCCGACACCGAGTTGATCGTAATCCAGCGTTCGCGTTTCATAAAGCCGCTGACGTCCGCCGATCCGATGATGAACCTTATTCTGCGGATCGTGCTGACGCGTTTCAGAAGTGCGCAGAACCGCTATTCGGGCCTGGATACCAGCGGCGAAGGCCAGAACAGTTCGCTTGAAGAAATTCGCGAAATGGCATTCCAGCGGATTCACGACGAACGGGATTTGCTGCGCGGTCTGGAAGCGCGGGAATTCCAGATGCACTATCAGCCGATCGTGTCCCTGCAGAGCGGCAAGATCGCCGGTTTCGAGGCGCTGATGCGCTGGCAGAAGCCTGACGGATCTTTCGTGTCGCCGGGGCGGTTTATTCCATTAGCGGAAAATACCGGGCTGATCGTCGAATTGGGGCGGTTCGCCCTGGAAACGAGCCTTGCCGATCAGAAGCATTTCGTTGACGCCTTTGCCAAGCAATTCCCGGGTGATCCGCTGCCGTTCATGAGCACCAATGTGTCGGGGTTGCAACTTTCCGACCTGGACGAGATCGACCGTATCGGCAGTATTATTCACGCCAGCACCATCGATCTTGAACAGGTGAAGCTGGAAATCACCGAAACGCTGATGGTTGAAAATCCGGATCACGCCGCCGATGCGCTGAAGAAACTCAAAGCGCTCGGCATTTCCCTGGCGATCGACGATTTCGGGACGGGCTATTCGAGCCTCAGCTATCTGCACATGTTCCCCCTCGATACGCTGAAAATCGACCGCGCCTTCGTCAACAGCATGGACGAGACGGAAAACAGCCGGCGTATCGTTCACAGCATTGTCGGGCTGGCGCTGGCGCTGGATATGAACATCGTTGCCGAGGGGATCGAAACCGCTGCCCAGCAAGAGCGGCTGGCGGCCCTCGGCTGTCATTACGGGCAGGGGTATTTCTTCGCCAAGCCGCAATCCGCCGCCGATGCCCTGGCGTTGATCGCGGCGGGGACGACCTGGCCAACTTAGACGGTTTCAAACGCATTCGCTGGATGCCAAAATCTCCCCAACGAACGGAGGACACACATGAAATACGCCCTCGGCGATGACCGGGTTACAACCCGTGGCGACGCCTACTGGATCGCCCCCAATGCATCGGTCATCGGCAAGGTCACGCTCGAAGTGGATGCCAGCGTCTGGTTCGGCGCCGTGCTGCGCGGCGACAACGATCCGATTATCATCGGCGAAGGATCGAACATTCAGGAAAACAGCGTCCTGCATACCGATCCCGGCTATACGTTGCGGCTCGGCAAGCATGTGACGGTCGGCCATATGGCGATGCTGCACGGGTGTACGGTGGGCGATAATTCGCTGATCGGCATTGGCGCGGTGGTGCTGAACGGCGCGAAAATCGGCAAGAACTGTATCATCGGGGCCAAGGCGCTGATCACCGAGAATACGGAAATTCCCGACAATTCGCTTGTCGTCGGTGCGCCCGGCCGGGTCATTCGCGAGCTCAAGGCCGACGCGATCGCGGATCTGACACGGATCGCCGTGCACTACATCGAACGCTGGAAACGCTTCAAGACGGAAATGGTCGAGGACGGCGCCTGACATGCTGCCCATCGATCACTTCTTCCGCGCCGCGCAGCGATTTCCCGACAGGATCGCCGTCCGCAACGGCGATAGCGAAATCACATATGCGGATCTCGCCCGGCGCACCAATGCGCTGGCGGCGGCGCTGCAGGCCATCGATCCGGAACCGCAGACCCGGGTCGGCATATGCGGCTATAACACGTTCGAACATCTGCTGGCGTGGCTTGCCGTGTTTGCGTCGGGCAAGACGTGGGTGCCGCTCAATCCGCGCAACGGTAAACCGGAACTGGACCGCATCTGCGAGGTGACGGACCCGAAAATCGTCGTCGTCGACGCCGATTGTTGGGACAAAGTCGACAGCCCGAAGGCGATGCGCCTGATCGGCAAGCCGGGCGAGGGGGCGGAAGGGTCGAGCATCGAGTCGCTCGTCGCTCGGTTCGACGGCGAAATGCCGACCCGTCACGACGTGGACCTGAACGATCTGCAGGCAATCAAGTTCACCGGCGGCTCAAGCGGCCAGCCCAAGGGCTGCATGCAAACCTACCGTGTCTGGAATACGTGTATCGCGTCGATGCTGCACGAGTTCGATTTAGACGGCGACGACCGCAACCTGCTGGCGGCGCCGATGACGCACGGCACCAACACGTTGATCATGCCGACCTTTGCCGTCGGCGGCATGCAGGTCTTCATGGGGCCGGCGAAACCGGCATCGATCATCGACGCCATGGAACGTGACGGGATCACCAGCGTGTTTCTGCCGCCGACCGTGATTTACATGATGCTGGACGAGCCGGACATCGATAAACGCGATTTTTCCGCGATGAAACATCTCATCGTCGGCGGCGCGGCGATCCGCAAGGACGAAGTGCCGCGCGCCATGGCGGTTTTCAACAATGCGCTGGAGACCTGTTTCGGCCAGACCGAAGCGCCGCAGATCGCGATCTGCATGCGCGCCGCGGATTGGGCGGTGCCGGAAAACCGGGCGTCGACAGGCCGCGCGACGTTCCTGACGCGGGTCGAGACCATGGACCCCGACGGCAATATTCTCGCGCCTGGTGAGACGGGCGAAATCGTCCTCAAGGGCGATCTGGTGATGAGGGGGTATCTCGATATGCCCGAAAAGACCGCCGAGACGATTATCGACGGCTGGTTGCATACCGGCGACATCGGGGTGATCGACGAACGCGGCTTCGTCTTCATCAAGGACCGCATCCGCGATGTCGTGATTACCGGCGGCTTCAATGTCTATCCGAGCGACATTGAGGCCGTGCTGGGTCAGCACCCGATGGTCAGCGAATGCGTCGTGTTCGGCATTCCCGACCGCAAATGGGGCGAGGCGTTGACGGCGGCGGTCGAGGTGCGGCCGGGCAGCGATGTCAGCGGCGAGGATATTGCCGCCTTCGTCAAGGAACGGCTCGATTCCGTGAAGACACCGAAGATGGTGCACATCGTCCATGAACTGCCGCGCTCGCCGGTCGGCAAGGTGCTGCGGCGCGAGGCAAAAGTCATGTTCACACCGGCGGATGGAGAAAATACCTAATGAACGGCCCCGGCAAACCGACGACCAGACTGGCGACCCATACCAACGAGGAACTTTACTATCGCGATGACGGTCTTGTCGCCGATTTGATGGGCAAGGTCTCGTTCACGGAAATGATGTTCATGCATATCATGGGCCGGAAGGCGACGCCGGGCGAGATCGTCATTCTCGATGCGGTGCTGGTGACGCTGATGGAGCACGGGCTGACGCCAAGCGCGATTGCCACGCGGCTTACCTATCACTCGGCGCCCGAGGCGTTGCAGGCGGGGGTTGCGGCCGGGCTTTTGAACGTCGGCTCGCAATTCGTCGGCACCATGGAAAACGCCGCCAAGCTTTTGATGCAGCTTCTCGAGGACGACGAGGACTTCGACGTTGCGGCGCGCCGGGAAATCAAGGCGATCCGTGCCGCGAAGCGGCCGTTGCCGGGGTTCGGTCATCATCTGCACAAACCGGACGATCCCCGCACCGCGCGCCTGTTCGAAATCGCGCTGTCGCAGGACGGGATCGACGGCATTTATATCGACGCCATGAAAAAGCTGTCCGCAATCATCGACGAGGAACTGGGGCGGCATCTGACCATCAATGCGACCGGGGCGGTTGCCGCGGTACTGCTGGAAATCGGCGTCGAGCCAGAAATCATGCGCGGCTTTTCCGTGATCAGCCGCGCCGCCGGTCTGGTCGCACACATCCGCGAGGAACAATCCGAGCCGACGGCGCGCCATATCTGGGAAGTTGTCGAAGAGACCGTGCCCTATGTCGGCAATGCCCCCGTCGAAGATCATTGAGGAATAGAACATGTTTTGGAAAACCCACGAGCCGCACGGCCTGCCGCACGATCCGTTCAAAAGCTGCGTGATCCCGCGCCCAATCGGCTGGATATCGACCATCGGGCCGGACGGTGTCGGCAATCTGGCGCCGTATTCGTTCTTCAACGGGGTGACCGGCGATCCGCCCATGGTGATGTTCGCCAGCGGCGCGCGTTCGGCCGATGCGCCCAAGGACAGCATCTACAACGCCGAGCAGACCGGCGAGTTCGTGTGTTCGATGGTGTCGTACGAGTTGATGGACGCAATGAACGGCTCCAGCGCCGCATACGGCCCCGAGGTCGATGAGGCGGCGCATCTCGGCATCGAGATGGAGGCGTCCGAGATGGTCAAGCCGATGCGGGTCAAGGCGGCGCCGATCCATCTGGAATGCACCTATTTCAACACCATGGAGTTGCCGACGGACCGAAACGGCGGCGGTAACGCGATTTGTGTCGGGCGCGTCGTCGGGGTGCATATCCGCGACGAATTCCTGATAGACGGGCTGATCGACGTGCGGAAAATCCGTCCCGTCGCCCGGCTCGGATACATGGATTACACGACCGTGCAGGAAGTCTTCACGCTGGACCGTCCGCGGCTCAAGCCGGCGGCGGAGTGAACATCACTGATTGCCCGTTTCGGACGGCGTTTCCGGTACAGTGGCGTTGAATTCATAGCCCTCGTTCGGAACGACAGGCTCGCCATTTTCGACCTTCCGGCGAATCTCCGTGACGGTATCTTCAAGGGCAACGAATCTCTCCGGAGATGAGGGGTGCGAGGACATGACGCTGTCTTTGATTGACGCCGGACTGCTGATTGACATGCGCCGCCATACGGTGGGGGCTTCTTCAATATCGTAGCCACCATGATACATATAATATAATCCGACATAGTCGGCCTCGGCCTCGTACTCCTGACTGTAAATGCCACCCGTAGCGTTTGAGAACGCACCCTGTGTGTTGACGCCGATACCGGCGAAGAGCAGATCGAAAACGAGCCCTATCGCGGCGTTTGCCTGTCCTTTCTGGTTGTGTTCCATCGTGTTGTGAGCCATTTCGTGACCGATGACGGCAGCGAGTTCGTCATCGTCGCGCAGCAGGTTCATGATCCCGGTGGTGAAGATGATCCGCTTGCCGTCGGCAAAGGCGTTGACCAGTTCCTTCCTCTGTAAAACCAAAGTAAAATCGCAAAGGCGATCAAGCGGTACATCGATTTCCAGTTCCGTCCCATCGCGTAAAAACGTCATAGGCAGCGAAGATTTGTTTTCCGATTGATCCTTCAACTGTTTGACGAGGGATTTGTGGTAATCCTTTTCGGGGATGCGCCATTCACCAATCGCGACAATCACATCCTTTTCGTGTATGCCCGCGCGCTCGGCGCTCGATCCCTTGGGAACGGCGACGACATATGGGCGCTCGCTAACGCCGGCGCTCAGCGCATGTTTCTTCAGATCTTTGCCGAAATGATCCGCGGATAGAATTTTGAAGCTGTAAGATTTTCCTACCCGTTCGCCGCAAGCATCGGCGTTGTTGCGCAGCACAGGGTAGGCCGTATTGTGTAGCCGTTTCCATGCTTTCAGGTGATCAAGGATTACAAGTTCGTATTGCTTTGCCCGTTCGGCTTCTGCACGCGCCTGATCGACCTGTGGAAGTTTCGAGGTGGGAGCGCAACTTGCTAAGAAAAGTACCGGCAGAAAGAGGCCTGGTATCTTGATGTTCATTGGTCTTCTCCATGGACTAAATCTATCATAGATAGAAAAAAGAATAAGTAGAAGTGTAAAGCTGGTCGAATGCAGAACGTTATTTGCCCTATGCAAGGACGTGAGCTATTTTTTCGGACCACTTCAGGGAGGAAGACGAAAAAAATGCCCAAAACCATCAAATTGACGGCGGCCGACGGCCACACGTTCAATGCCTACCGGGCGGATCCCGACGGCGCGCCCCTGGGCGGGGTCATTGTCATTCAGGAAGTCTTCGGTGTGAACGTGCACATCCGCGACCTGGTCGAGCGTTGGGCCGCGGTCGGCTACACGGCCATTGCGCCGGCCTTGTACGACCGCTGGGAGCCGGGTTTCGAGGTCGGGTACGAGCCGGCTGATATCGAACGCGGACGCGCCCACAAGGCGACCGCCAACGAGCATCTGGACAGCGTGATCGCCGATGTCGATGCGGCACGCGCCGCCATCGCCGATGCCGGACGGATCGGCGCCGTCGGCTACTGCTGGGGCGGCTTCGTAACCTACGCGGCGGCCTGCCGTTTGGATATTCAGGCAGCCAGCGGTTATTACGGCGGCGGCATTCACGAAATCGTCGGCGAAACGCCGAAATGCCCGACCATTCTGCATTTCGGCGATAGCGATGCGTCGATCCCGATGAGCGATGTGGAGACCGTCCGTGCCGCTCAGCCGGACGTCGGTATCTATATCTATGAAGCGGGACACGGCTTCCACTGCGACATGCGGGGTAGCTACGATCCTCGCGCCGCGGCCATCGCCGGGATGCGCACGACGCAGTTGTTCGAAGCCGCGGTACGGCGCGGGGAAAGCCTATGAGCGATCATGTGCAGCCGCCGGTGATCGGCGTTATCGGCGGCAGCGGCCTGTACGACATCGACGGCCTGGAGGACGCCCGCTGGGAAGCGGTGAGCACGCCGTTCGGCGAGCCGTCGGATGAAATCCTGCGCGGCACGTTCGACGGGATCGAACTCGCCTTCCTGCCGCGCCATGCCCGGGGCCACCGGATCCCGCCGTCGGATTTGAATTACCGCGCCAATATCGATGCTCTGAAACGGCTGGGTTGTACGGAAATCCTGTCGCTGTCGGCGTGCGGCTCGCTCAAGGACGAATATCCGCCGGGAACCTTCGTGATCGTCGATCAGTTCATCGACCGGACGTTCGCGCGCACCAAAACGTTCTTCGGCGAAGGGCTGGTGGCGCATGTCGGTTTCGGCCATCCGGTTTGCTCCAGGCTCGGCGATGCGCTGACGGAAGGCTTGGCGGCACTGGATATTCCGCATGCTCGAGGCGGCACCTATCTGGTGATGGAAGGCCCGCAGTTTTCGACGATTGCGGAGTCCAATCTTTACCGTTCGTGGGGCTGTGACGTCATCGGCATGACCAATATGCCCGAAGCCAAGCTCGCCCGCGAGGCCGAGATGTGTTACGCCACCGTCGCCATGGTCACGGACTACGATTGCTGGCACCCGGACCACGACCATGTGACCGTCGAGGCGATCATCGCCGTACTGGTGGGCAATGCCGACAATGGGCGCTCGCTGATCAAGGAAGTCGTGCCGCGCTTGAAGGGCCGGACGGCATTGTGCGATCAGGGGTGCCACACGGCGCTGGACAACGCCATCGTCACGCAGCCGGACGCCCGCGATCCGGGTCTCGTCGCCATGCTCGATGCTGTTGCCGGGCGGGTATTGTAAGGAACGATCATGAAAGTCGACGGCACTCCCTATCGCACCATTTGGCCGGCCGAAGACGGCTGGTCGGTCGAGATCATCGATCAGACCCGGCTGCCGTTCGACTTCGTCACGGTACGGCTCGAAAACGTCGACGACGCGGCGGTGGCGATCCGTGACATGCTGGTTCGGGGCGCACCGCTGATCGGCGCCACGGCGGGATACGGCATGGCGTTGGCGATGCATGCCGATGCGTCGGACGCGCATCTGCGCACCGCCCATGACAAGCTGCTTGCGACACGCCCGACGGCGGTCAATCTGCGCTGGGCGCTGGATGAAATGACACGCCTGTTGCGGCCGCTGTCCGAAAATGAGCGCCCTGCCGCCGCGTACAAGCGGGCCGCGGAAATTTGCGACGAGGATGTCGAAATATGCTCGTCCATCGGTGATCACGGGTTGGGTGTGATCCGTGATATTCATGCGAAAAAAGGCGGCGGCAGCACGCCGGTCAACATCCTGACGCACTGCAATGCCGGCTGGCTGGCGACGGTCGACTGGGGCACGGCGCTGGCGCCGATCTACAAGGCGTTCGATGCCGGTATCCCGGTCCATGTCTGGGTCGATGAAACCCGCCCCCGCAACCAGGGCGCCAGCCTGACGGCATGGGAACTTGGCAAGCACGGTGTGCCGCTGACGGTTATTGCCGACAATGCCGGGGGGCATTTGATGCAGGAAGGCCGTGTCGACATGTGCATCGTCGGCACCGACCGCACCACGGCGTCGGGCGATGTTTGCAACAAAATCGGCACCTATCTGAAGGCGCTGGCGGCCGACGACAACGGTGTGCCGTTCTATGTCGCGCTGCCGTCGCCGACGGTGGACTGGACGCTGGACGACGGCATGGACATTCCGATCGAGGAACGCTCCGCCGACGAAGTCACCAAGATTCAGGGAAAGACGGCGTCGGGCGAGGTCGTCACCGTTGAAATCGTGCCCGAAGGCGCGAAAGGCGGCAACCCGGCCTTCGATGTGACGCCGGCACGGCTCGTCACAGGCCTGATCACCGAACGCGGTGTTTGCGACGCCTCGAAAAGCGGCCTTGCCGGGTTTTTCCCGGAACATGCCTGAGTGCGGAATCGACTGCCGAACGGTGGTTTGAGCGTCTTGAACAATAACGGATCAATATCATGAAAATCGTCATCACCGGCGGCACCGGCTTCCTGGGGCGGCTGATTGCCGAACGCGCAATCGGGCGCGCCGATCAGGTAACCCTTTTCGATATCGCCATGCCGCCGGGGGGGCTCGGCGCACTTGAAGGCAAGGCCGACGTGGTGACCGGTGACATCAACGACGCCGAGACGCTCGGCAAAGTCATCGCGGGCGCCGACGCCGTGGTGCAT
>Ga0070727_10004916_pt1 | contig 11128 bp, 8 predicted proteins | sample tdAd472_FD_66722 | JGI IMG/M metagenome (GOLD analysis project Ga0070727, IMG submission 66722) | Marine sediment microbial communities from the Atlantic coast under amendment with organic carbon and nitrate - tdAd47.2 | ecosystem: Environmental > Aquatic > Marine > Coastal > Sediment | place... | reverse complement strand
TTCGACAGCTATCGCCGCTTCATCCAGATGTACTCCGACGTGGTGCTCGGTGTTGACCACTACATGTTCGAAGAGGTGCTCGAGCAGCACAAGATGGACAGCGGCCTTATCCTCGACACCGACCTGTCGGCCGAGGATTGGCAGGCGATCGTCGGTGAGTACAAGGCCATCGTGGAGCGCGAGTTGGGTTCGCCCTTCCCGCAAGATCCGCGCGAGCAGCTTTGGGGTGCGATCGGGGCCGTGTTCGGCTCCTGGATGAACCAGCGCGCCATCACCTATCGCCGGCTGCAGAACATCCCGGCCGAATGGGGCACAGCGGTGAATGTGCAGGCGATGGTGTTCGGGAATATGGGTGATGATTGCGCGACCGGTGTCGCCTTCACGCGCGATCCGTCGACCGGCGAGAATATTTTCTATGGCGAGTATCTCGTCAATGCGCAGGGCGAGGACGTGGTGGCCGGTATCCGGACGCCGCAGCATCTGACGATCGCCGGCAAGGAGCGCAACGGCTCCGATCTGCCGTCGATGGAAGAGGTCATGCCCGAAGTGTTCGGGCAGCTGGCCGAGGTCCGTGAGACGCTTGAGGCCCATTACAAGGACATGCAGGACATCGAGTTCACCGTGCAGAGCAACAAGCTGTACATGCTGCAGACCCGGTCGGGGAAACGGACCGCGGCCGCGGCGGTGCGGATTGCGGTGGAGATGGTCGAAGACGGGCTGATCAGCAAGTCCGACGCGATCATGCGGGTCGAGGCCGGGCAGCTGGATCAGCTGCTGCATCCGCGGCTGGACCCCGACGCGCCGCGCAAGGTCCTGTGCAAAGGGCTTCCGGCGTCGCCGGGGGCGGCATCGGGCCGCATCGTCCTGAACGCCGACCTCGCCGAAGACATGGCGCGCAAGGGTGAGGACGTCATTCTGGTGCGGATCGAGACCAGCCCGGAAGACATTCACGGGATGCATGCGGCGCGGGGTATTCTGACGACCCGCGGCGGGATGACGAGTCACGCGGCGGTTGTGGCCCGCGGTATGGGTCGTCCGTGTGTGGCCGGTGCCGGCGAAATCAACGTGGACTATGACAAAGGGCAAGTGCGGGTCGGTGAGCGCACGCTTGAGGCCGGCGACCGCATCACGATTGACGGCGCGACGGGTGAAATCATCGATGGTGAAGTTCCGACCATCGAACCCGAGATGTCGGGTGACTTTGCGAAACTGATGGCGTGGGCGGACTCGATCCGCCGGCTGAAGGTTCGAACGAATGCGGAAACGCCCATTGATGCACGCACGGCCCGCGACTTTGGCGCCGAAGGCATCGGATTGTGCCGCACCGAGCATATGTTCTTCGACCCCGAGCGGATCGTGGCCGTGCGGCGTATGATCCTCGCCGACGATGTCGCCGGCCGCCGTGCCGCGCTGGCGGAACTGTTGCCCTTCCAGCGACAGGATTTCGTGGAACTTTTCAATATCATGGCGGGCCTTCCGGTCACGATCCGGCTGCTCGACCCGCCATTGCATGAGTTCCTGCCCAAGTCGGAGGAGGACATCGCCGAAGTGGCGCGGGCCGCCGGGCGCGATCCGCAAGCCATGACCGACCGGGCGATGCAATTGCATGAATCAAATCCGATGCTGGGGCATCGTGGTTGCCGGCTTGGGATTACCTATCCGGAAATCTATGAAATGCAGGCGCGTGCGATTTTTGAGGCCGCGCTGATCGTTGCGAAGGAATCGGACGACACCGTTCTTCCCGAGATCATGATCCCGCTCGCGGCCACGCGGAAGGAGATCGATATTCTGAAGGAACGGATTGATCGGGTCGCAGAGGCGGTGTTCGAAGAGGCCGGCGCCCGTGTGGCGTATCAGGTGGGGACGATGATTGAGTTGCCGCGCGCAGCACTGCGTGCGGGCGAAATTGCCGAGGCGGCGGAATTCTTCAGCTTCGGGACCAATGATCTGACGCAAACCACGTTCGGAATTAGCCGCGACGATGCGTCGAATTTCCTCACCGACTATGAGCATCAGGGCATCATAGATATCGACCCCTTCGTTTCGATCGATGTCGATGGGGTCGGCGAACTGGTTTCGATTGCCGCCGAGCGCGGGCGCGCGACGCGGCCCGGTATCAAACTCGGTATCTGCGGTGAGCATGGCGGCGACCCCGCGTCGGTTAAATTCTGTGACCGGGTTGGCCTGGACTATGTGTCCTGTTCCCCCTATCGCGTGCCGATCGCGCGGTTGGCGGCGGCGCAGGCCAGTGTCGAGGCCAAGGGCTAGGTGCTGCCTCGCGTCGACCGAGGCTTCCTCACCGACCAAGAAAACACAAAAGCCGCGCCCGAAAGGGCGCGGCTTTTCCTGTTGTCGGCTGTGGGTCGGTGCTATTCGGCGGCGACGATATCCTGGGCGTATTTGGATTCCGTTTGCTCGGGCTTGGTAATCAGCCAGCGGAAGAAAGCGCTCATCGCTTCACCGCGCTCCTGCTCGGCCCTGCGAAGGATCTCCACGTCCGACTCGAATGTAATTAGGGTGTTCATCGTGTGACTCCTGCGCTCGTGTTGATCATTTGTGTCCTCAACACCTAGGACAGTAAGTGTGATCTATCAAGAGCATAGATATGCAAAGTACACATATCTGGTGCCTACATAGATGCGTAATGTGCTAATTAGTCATTCATCTGTTCCATAAAGGAACATCAAGCTTCTGAGTTGACTGGTGCAATGATCAAGGGCTCGCCTTGGGCGCTGAGCTCGCCGGCCCCGGAATCCAAGGCTTCGAGGCGGATGGAGACCAGGAGGTGATCGCCGCTGCGGGAGCGAATCTCGCCGACTTTCTGCGTCCCCAAAAGCACTGTTTCACCGGGAAGTTGTGCCGCATGCGTGGCGCGAAACGCCGCAAGCCTGCGTTTCACGAGGCCGCGATACTTGGTCCGGGCCGTCAGTTCCTGGCCCATATAACAGCCCTTTTCCCAGTCGATCCCGTTCAGCTCGTCGAAGTTCGATTCCAGGAGTGTGGACTTCTCGACGTCCATGTCGCGGGAGCCATCTGGAACCTCGAGGGATATGCGCAACGCGTCATAGGTCTCGAAATCCGCTTCCGGCAGCTGAGCCTGGGCCAGCCAATCCAGAATCTCGGCCTCCGGGCCTATCAAACGACAACCCAGTGCCGGTGCCCGCGGGTCGGTGAAGGCCAGGCCGCCGGCGGCGGGGATGGTCTGCCCGGGCGTCGTCGATAACCCCATTATTTCGTGGGCGCCATCGCCGAGAATGGCGAAAACGCAGAAGTCGTCACGGGGTTCGAGCCGAACGTCGGCACGAAGTTTGAACCGTGACAGGCGTTGAATCAGGTCGGCGCTCCGCCCGGCTTCGCAGTCCACCAACAAGGAGTCTGCGGACTGAAGCACGAAGAAATCGTGCAGGTACTTCCCTTGTGGCGTCAGCAACGCACTGTAGACCGACGTCCCGGCAGAGACCTGATCCATGTCCTGGGAAACCAAGCCCTGCAGGAATGTTCGATTGTCGGTGCCGCCAATTGCGACGATATCGCGCGGCAGTTTGACGTAGCAGGTGGTCATTGGACGCCTTTCAGGCCTGGCCGTGGCCAGTCTTGATGCTGTGTGGTTGGTTAGATAATTGGCCTGTACCCTCAGTCTGACAAGACGCGACCCCATTCTTTTTTCAGCAAGAAATGGCGCCGCGTCGGACTCGCGCGTATAAGCCTCTCCGTCATGCGAATACTCTATGTCGGTCCCAACCGGATTGGCGACGCCGTCCTTTCGTCCGGTTTGCTGAACTTCCTGAACAGGAACTATCCCGACGCGCGATTCACCGTCGCCTGCGGCGCATCGGCTGCGCCCTTGTTTGAGGCGTTGCCGGGCCTCGAACGTTTGATCCCCATGCACAAAAAACCGCGCGGCGGCCACTGGCGAAGCCTCTGGCGACAGGTGGTCGGCCATCGCTGGTCCCTGGTGGTGGATGTGCGGCGATCGATTATTCCGTGGACGGTGTTGAATGCGCGCCGCGCCATTGCTCCACCGAGCTCGAATCGGGACGAACATGCGGTCGTTTCCTTCTCGCGGACCTTGGGGCTGTCCGAGAATCCACCCATCCCACGCCTGTGGGTGGGGGCCAAACATCATGCCGCCGCCGCGGAATTGTTGCCGGAAAAAACGCCGGTCATCGCCATCGCACCGACCGCGAACTGGCAGGGCAAGACCTGGCCCGCAGAGCGATTTGTCGAGACACTCCAGCGTCTGACGGGTATGGCCGAGTCACAATTGGACGCGATTCTGCCGGATGCCGCGGTTGCGGTGTTGGGCGCCGAGAACGAGCGTGACGCGGCGGGGCCGGTGCTTGATGCGATCCCGGCGGATCGACGAATCGACCTCGTCGGCACGCAAGATCTGCCGACGATATCTGCCTGCCTGCTTCGCTCGACATTGTTTGTTGGAAACGATTCAGGCCTGATGCATATGGCGGCGGCTGCCGGTATCCCGACCCTCGGGCTGTTTGGTCCCAGCCGGCCGGAGCGCTATGCACCGTGGGGGTCCAGGGCGGCATGGGTTGCGACCGAAAAACCCTTCTCCGAGCTTGTGGGTGGCGCGGGCTATGATCACCGGACGACGGAAACGCTGATGGACAGCCTGTCCGTCGACACAGTCGTCAGGGCGTCGGCGAATTTGTGGCGTCGCGTGGGTGAAGATCGAGAATGACCGTTCAAGAGCATATGCCGCGCCTGTCCGCACTGGTCGTTGCGCACAATGAAGAAGCCCAGCTCGCCGATTGTCTGGCCGCGCTGCGCTTTGCCGATGAGATTGTTGTCGTCCTCGACCGGTGCAGCGACCGTTCGGAGGAGATCGCACGTGCGCACGGCGCCAAGGTCGAGGCGGGCGCGTGGGAGATCGAAGGTGCTCGCAGAAACCGCGGGATCGAAATTTGCTCCGGTGACTGGATTGTTGAAGTCGATGCCGACGAACGCGTGACGGCGGAACTGGCACAAGACATCCGATCGACGATTGTGGACGCACCCTACGGCCATTTTCTCATCCCCTTTCACAATTATGTGGGCGCGCGGCTGGTTGAATTCGGATGGGGCGCGGCCTGGGGCGTAAGTGCGACCGTGCGCCTGTTTGCCAATGATCGCGAGCGCGGTCCGGCCAAGATATGGGGCGATCAGCGCATCCATCCCGCACTTGAACTCAAGGGAACTCCGGGACGGTTGACCGCACCGATGATTCATTATGTCGACCGCAATATCTCGGACATGATTCAGCGGCTTGATCGATACACGAGTGCGCGCGCACGCGATTTGCGCGAATCCGGAGATATCGGCAGTTTCAGACATAATCTGCGGCGGATCTTTTCGCGCTTCTGGAAATGCTATGTGGCGCGGCGCGGTTACCGTGAAGGTCAGTACGGATTTTTGATTGCATTGATGGCCAGCCTCTATCCGATCCTCAGTTATCTCAAGGCCCATCTGGAGGACGAATAACCTTGCGACTGCTCCAGGCCATGGCGGGTGCGGAAGTGGGGGGCGCGGAGGCGTTTTTCGTTCGACTGGCGATTGCGTTTGCCAATGCGAATGTTGAACAGCGGGTGATCATCCGCCGCGATTCGGTTCGCGCCCGGGCGCTGCGGAATGGCGGGGTTGAACCGTTGGAGTTGCCGTTTGGCGGGCGGATGGATTTTCGCACACGGCCCGCATTGCAGCGTGAGATAGACCGCTACAAGCCCGATATCGTCCTCAGCTGGATGAGCCGCGCAAGCTGGGCGACCCCAAAGTCGACGCGTCCCGGCGGGTACAAACTGATCGCCAGGCTGGGTGGATATTATGATCTCAAATATTACCGCCATTGCGACTATCTGATCGGTAACACCGAGGACATTGTCGAACATATCGCCGAGCAGGGCTTTGACCGCGACCGGATTGTTTATCTGCCGAATTTCGTCAACCCGCCCTCGCGGCCGGCGATTTCACGGATCGGGTTCGATACCCCGCTTGATGCGCCGCTGTTGTTGGCGATGGGACGGCTCCACGAGAACAAGGCCTTCGATGTTCTTTTGCGTGCGCTCGCGAAGTTGCCGGACATGTGGCTTTGGATTGCCGGTGAGGGCCCGGAAGCGGCAAATTTGTCGAAACTCGCGACCGAGCTTGGTGTGGATGATCGGGTGCGATTCCTCGGCTGGCGCGACGATTCCGATGCGTTGATGCAGTCTTGTGATGTGTTCGTCTGTCCGTCACGCCATGAGCCGCTCGGCAATATTGTTCTGGAAGCCTGGGCCGCGGAGAAGCCTGTCGTTGCCGCCGCCGCCGCGGGGCCCGTCAGCCTGATCGGCGATAACGCGGCCGGTATCATCGTGCCGGTGGACGATCCGGACGGGCTTGCGGACGGCATCCGGACTCTCCTCGCCGACCCCGCAAACGCGGTGCGCCTGGCCGTTGAAGGCCATCGGCGTTTCGAGGCGGACTACACGGAAAAGGCCGTCGTTGCGCAGTATCAGGACTTCTTCGAGCGGATTGCCTAACGATGTGTGGAATCGCAGGTGTCATGGGAGCTGATGGCGCAACCGCGGATGCGGCAGTACTGCAGCGCCTGATTGATGCCCTGCGGCACCGCGGGCCGGACGGTGAGGGCGCCTACACGGCGCGGAATGTCGCGCTGGGCCAGACCCGGCTCGCGATCATCGATTTGGAGACAGGCAATCAGCCGCTCTACGAACCAGGCGGCGCTGTGCTGGTCGCGAATGGTGAGATCTACAACTATGTCGAGTTGCGCGCGCAGATGGAGGGCGAGGAGTTCTCGACGCAATCCGATTGCGAACCGCCGCTCCATCTTTACCGGAGATACGGCCTCGATTTTGTCGATCACCTTCGGGGCATGTACGCCATCGCATTGTATGATCCGATCGAGGGACAGCTGGTGTTGGCGCGCGACCCGTTCGGGATCAAACCGCTTTACTACGCCCAGACCGATCGCGGCTTTGCGTTTGCATCCGAACCGCAGGCGCTGATCGAATCCGGGATGGTCGCGCCGCGGGTGAACCCGACCGCACTTTCCGAATTGCTCCAGCTTCAGTTCACCACCGGCGCCGAGACGGTGTTCGAGTCCATCACACGCGTGCTGCCGGGGGAATCCGTTGTCGTGCGCGACGGCCGCGTCGTCGCCCGCCGGCGCCGATCCGTCCTGCCGTCGGACGGGGTGGCGGACTGGAACGAGGAAACCGCGCTTGAGCTTCTCGACACGGCATTGCGTAACAGCGTCGAAGTGCACCAGCGCTCCGACGTGCCGTATGGAATGTTCCTCTCCGGCGGGGTCGACAGTTCCGCGCTTCTCGCCCTTATGTCGGACCTGAACAGCCAGCCGGTGCAGGCGTTCACCGCAGGGTTTGTCGGTACCTCCGTTCCCGACGAGCGCGCACGCGCGCGCGAACTGGCCAAGATCACCGGCGCCGAGATGACCGATCTGGCGATCGATGCGGATATGTTCTGGCGCGAGCTGCCGAAAATTGCCGCCGCGATGGACGACCCGACGGCCGATTACGCGATGGTGCCGACATACTTCCTGGCGGAGGCGGTGAAGGCCGCCGGGCTGAAGGTGGTATTAACCGGCGAGGGCGGCGATGAGCTTTTCGCCGGATACGGCCGCTACCGCAGCGCCATGCGGCCCTGGTGGCGCGGTGGCCGGACCATGCGCGCGCGCGGTGTGTTCGATGGCCTGGGCGTATTGCGTGATCCGCCGACCGGTTGGCGCGATGGGATCGCGGCGGCGGAGCAAACCGCCGACACCGGCACCTACAGCCGGCTGCAATCCGCGCAGGCGGCCGATTGTGCGGACTGGTTGCCCAATGATCTGTTGATCAAGGTCGATCGGTGCCTGATGTCCCACGGTGTTGAGGGGCGAACGCCCTTCCTGGATCCGGAGGTTGCGGCCGTTGCGTTTCGAATGCCCGACGCGCTCAAGGTGCGCGATGGGCTCGGCAAGTGGATTTTGCGGAAGTGGCTCGACGGGGCCCTTCCCGAGGCCCGCCCGTTTGAACGCAAGCGGGGGTTCAGCGTGCCGGTTGCCGAATGGATGGAAGCCAGCGCGCTGGAGATCGGACCGCTGGTCGCGCAACAGCCCGGGGTGCTCGAGGTTTGCGATCCGCGCGCCGTCGAATCGCTCTTTGTAAAAAAGGGAAAGCGGCAGGGTTTTGCCGCATGGGTGCTGTTGTATTACGCGCTGTGGCACGCCCACCATATCCTCGGTATCCGCGACAGCGAGAATGTGCGCGACGCGCTTGAGACCGGTCGCCGCGCAGCCTGAGGCCGGGATTCGGGAAGTCGTACGTCAAAGCCTATTGCGGGGTGGTGTGACCCTGAATCAGTAGTTGTCCAACGCACCGATGACCTCGAAGTCGCCGATTTTTGCCGAAACACCGAAACAGTTGATGAACGGGTCATAGTCCGTTTTCGCCATTGTGTTGGGTGTGGCGCGCTCGTCCAGGGCTTGAGACAGTTCTTCCGCGATGAAACGCAAATAGGATTTCAGTGCGGATGTCCGGCAGAGATACCCTTTGTTGAACCCCACCAGAATCAGGTTCAAATCTGTCACGGAGGTGTACAGAAACCGGAAAACCGCTGCGGTAACCTGAGGCCATTGGGGGGCGAAGAAGTCATCCATGCAGATCATGCCGTCATGCTTCAGCAGCGTATCGGCAACCTTCAAGTCGTTGATGACCGCCGCCATGGTGTGGCCGCCGTCAATATGAATCCACCGGCAACTGCTGGCGGCAGCGTCAACATCCATACGCCGTGTCAGCTCATCGGACCGGCAGACGTGAATTGTGGTGCCGGGTTTGATCTGATCGACGCGCGCGAGGGTTTCGTCCATCACGTTGCCCTCAAGCTCTGAATCGACGAGGATCACGTTCTCCTCGGGGCGTGCATGGTGGGCCATAATCGTCGCAGATTTGCCGCGGAACGAGCCGATCTCAAACAAATCACCTTTGATTTCCATGCTGTCTTGGAAATTCAGCAAGGCGTCCCATGACCCGAGCGCACCGGAATCCATATAGCCTTCCGTTGCGTGAAAGTCGGCCGCCACCTGATCGAAATGTGCGCTGTTCATGGCAGGGGGATGGACTCCGATGGTGTTCGATTGATGGTGCTCAGGGCGCCCTCCATTCTCCGAATGTCCTCAGCGAACAGGGCGATGTGGTCGGCGTTGTCGGAGCCGCCTGCGTACATGGCCCGAAACGCCTCACACGTCATCCCGTATCGCCGCGAAAACTCATCGTCAGACACGCCGAGTCCGATGCGAATGATTCGTCGCGGCCCCACAGGCTGGTCGCCCGTATAGGGCTCGACGCTGTGCCAAGAATGCGGGGCCTCGTAGAAAGCGAGCATTCGGTTGGGCTTGAAGGCGGCCATTGTGTATGGCTGAACACGCAGCAATTCGTCCCAATCGGCTGAGCCGAACTGTGACGCCGAGGCCGCGAGTTCGTCTGTCGATTGCGCCGCAGTATCGGCTGACAGCGTCGTGCCGCGCCCGGGATTGCCGCCATCATCGATATAGATCAGGCACGTCGCGACATATTCGGGGTTCAGATAGTAGTGGGTGTGCGAGCCATGCACTTCGAATCTGGGGCCGTGTTGCATAAGCCCGGAACGAATGATCTTGGGGTGAACGTCGTCGAAACCAAACCGCGCGCGAATGAGGGGGCCAAATATTTGTGCGACGTCGTCGGTCACGGTGTCGATCACGGATTCCAACTCGGTCCAAAACTTGGTGTTCACCGCATCATGTTTGTGGCGTTCGTCTTTGAACTCCAGGCCCCAAATATCTGCGGCCGGATAATCGAGATTGAAACTCGAATCGTCTGGCCAGTGTTCCGAAATTTGCGAGAACAGGCTCTGCGGAAGCACATCATCTTTGATGAAATGGGGGAATGGCAAACGGTCGATCATGCTCGGTCAGTTGTTGGTTTGCGTTGCCTTGGCTTCAATACCTAGAGCATTGCCGATGATCGGTCTATCGGGGAGACACGGCCGGAATGGGAGAGTATCACCGGTGCCCACGCCCGATCCCGGTGAATTTCTGCAAGCAATTCAGTCTGTTGCCCGATGGGTGGGCCCACTTCCGACTTTTGGCTGACTTCTGCCGTTCACGGGCCTATATTTTGCCTCTGATTGTGCGCTGCACCTAAGATTTCCGGCGAGTGTTTCGCCCGAACCACCATAAAACGGGGCCACACACACGGGCACCCACAGAGACTTGGGAGAACCACTCATGACCGCATGTATTGTTGGCTGGGACCATCTGAAATTCGGAAAGCGCGAAGGCGAGGATATCGAGGACATGATCGTCAGCGTGGCCACGGGCGCCATGCGGGATGCCGGCGTCGAGCCGAAGGATGTGGATGCGATCTATCTGGGGACCTTCGGCGGCGGTTTCGTGAATCAGGAGTTTCCAGCCTCGCTGGTGTTGCAGGCCCATGAGGATCTCCGCTTCAAGCCCTCGACCCATGTCGAGAATGCCTGTGCGACCGGATCCGCCGCGATCTATCAGGGCCTCAATCACATCGCGGCCAAGCGCGGCCGCATCGTCCTGTGCGTCGGTGTCGAGAAGATGACCGAGGTCAGCGGCGAGGTGCTCGGCGGCATTCTCTCCAAGGCCTCCTACCTTCGGGAAGAATCTGCATCGAGCTTTGCGGAAATTTTCGGACAGATCACCGATGCCTATTTTCAGAAGTATGGCGACAAGTCCGACGCGCTCGCGATGATCGCGGCGAAGAACCATAAGAATGGCTGCGACAATCCCTATGCGCAGTTGCAGAAGGACCTCGGCTACGACTTCTGCCGCAACGTGTCGGAGAAAAACCCGATTGTTGCCGGCCCGCTCAAGCGCACGGATTGCTCGCTCGTGTCAGACGGCGCGGCCGCCATTGTGCTGACCGATGTCGACACCGCGCTGAAGATGGACAAGGCGGTTTATTTCCGCGCGGCCCAGCATGTGCAGGATTATCTGCCCATGTCGCGCCGGACCGTGATCGATTTCGAGGGGCCTGCCGAAGCCTTCTCCCGGGCCTTCGCCGAGGCCGGCATCTCGATCGATGATCTCGGTTTCGCCGAGGTCCATGACTGCTTCACCAGCGCCGAGTTG
>Ga0070727_10004914_pt1 | contig 11132 bp, 7 predicted proteins | sample tdAd472_FD_66722 | JGI IMG/M metagenome (GOLD analysis project Ga0070727, IMG submission 66722) | Marine sediment microbial communities from the Atlantic coast under amendment with organic carbon and nitrate - tdAd47.2 | ecosystem: Environmental > Aquatic > Marine > Coastal > Sediment | place... | reverse complement strand
GCACCGAGCCAAACCGGGCGTCGAAGTAGTCCTGGACGTCCTCCTGTCCGCCGTCCTTGAAACGACCACTCAAGAGCGCCTCCAGAACTCGCCAGTCAATCCATGTTCGGCGAAAAGCCTCTCAGCCTCACCGGCTTCCAGCGGAGACCAATCCTTATCCATTCGGCCGTTGTACCACTCCAGCGAGAAGTCATACATCTGCTGCGCCGTGACAACATATCCCTTGGTATGCCCGGCGCTCGCTAGGTATTCATCTAGCTCGGATTCCGACCGGAACCCATGGATGTTTGCTCAGGTGAACGCAACGTCGTCCCAGAACCTCTGAGCGGGGACGAGCAGATGGATGAACCCGTCGGGAGACACGGCACCGTCCCTGACCGTCCATGACAAACCTGTGTCCAACCGTCTCATCTGGCCATCCCCAAGGAGGGACAGGACAGCCAGACCATCCCACGCACAGTTCGCATACCAGCGACGACCGTCGATCAGGCTGACGTAGTCGGTGGGGATACCGGAGAAGGGATTGGCGATCTGGACGCGATCAGTGCCGGGAACCAGGCAAAGCATGTGATTCTGCTGCAACCAAGCCAACGAGGCCGAAACATCCGCGACGTCCCAACCCTGCGACTCAGCCAGCGCGGCGGAATCCACGACTTCCCGGCCGCTGATGAACATCTTGTAGATCTCTGTTCGGACTTGTCGGTCGAACGGCGTCATCGCCGTGGAATCTAGACGTCGGCCAGACGTGTCCGACGACGATCTAGACCAGCGAGCAAGGCGGCCGTGATAACCAGCGCCAGGCCGAGCATCCAGAGCCATGCAGCCTCGATCACCTCTACTGCCATTCGATAGTCAGCTGTGATCTCGACTCCCAAGACTTCGGATGTGTCCATTGGATCGAACATGGCCGGGTCGTAGTCATTCATCAATCCACCGTCCGTGGATCTGATTCCACTGTCAGGAGGCAGCGGGACTGGAACGACAACAGCGGCTTGAGTGGTAGTCGTCGATTCCGCAACCGTGGTTGTGGTCTGCGCTTCGGAAGTGGTTGTCACCGGACTCGAGGTCGTAGTGGTTGGACGTTCGGTGGAGGTAGTCGTGGGACGAGAAGTTGTCGTCGTTGGCTTCGGCCTTGTTGTGGATGTCTCTTTGTCCTTGATCGTCGTCGTCGTGGACGAAGTCGATGACGTTGACGACGGAACAAGCTCGCCCTTCACTTCGATGTTGTCGATGAACACTTCTCCGCCGAGGACACCGCTAGCGACGAAACGAACGGCGAAACCCTCGGTCAGGAAATTGCCCAGGCCTTTGCTGCGATGAATTGGTTCATTGTCGGTGGCCTCGAGATCGAAACTGTCGATTGTCTTCCAGGATCCGTCGTGGTTGACCTGCACATAGAGAACGGCGTCAGCGGCATCCCGATGGGCTTCGTCAAAAGCTCGCGTGATGTCGTAGCAAATCTCGGCTTCGCCGAACACGCTCAGATCGGCCTTGCGCGACACACCGATCGTCGACTCGGTCTCAGCGGTTCCGTAGATGTGAAGACACTTGTAGTCAGCGCACCGATCGTCCGGATCAACATGAACGGCGCCGGCGGCCGGACCGTCGGCTTCGCCGATCTCGCTCCAAGCCCCTGCCCAGTCAAGGGTGCCATCGCTACCCGAGTAGCTAACGGAGTTCCAGGCATCCTTGTAAGACTCCCATTGCTCTCCGGCGAAGGCGGCCGTTGATATCAGCATCAAACCGACAACGGTCAGGACTCCAATCGAACGCCTCATGTGGAGAGGGCCCTGATCGCCTCTGCAACCGACGATTCAGCCATCTCTGGCTCATCAACGACTGCAACTGGGACTCTTACGATGAAGTACGTCTTCTGGGCAAATCGCTGATACGAGAGCTTCCCTCCCAGCATCCCGGTCAAGCGAGACGCCACCGCAAGACCGAGTCCAACACTTCCGGTCAGCAACGGCGCCGCGCCATTGTGGATGAAACGGTCGAACAGATTCTCGATCTGATCCTCAGGGACGCCGTCCCCACTATCCCAGACCTCAATATCGACGGAGTCTTCGTCTCCTAACACCTCGATACCCATCGACGGACCTCCGTGACGAGCGGCATTTGAAATGAGATTGACGAGAACGTGGCGTAGACGTGCTCCGTCCGTCATGACCATTGAGGTGGAAGGCGCTCGGCTGATTTCGAGTCCGGCTCGCTCGAACGGAGTGATCGCACTCTCGATGATCTCGTTGAGCGAAGTTGGCACGAGCTCGATCTCGATGCCTGTGCTCTCGAGCCTCGAAGCTGTCAGTAGGTCATCAACCATGCGAGTCATCTCGGCGGCCTCGTTGGCGATTATCTGAGCTACTTCCTCGCTTGAGTCTTGGGTGCCTCCATCGGCCAACACTTCGGCGAAGCCGTAGATCGATGTGAGTGGAGTCCGCAACTCATGCGAAAGACCTGCGATGAAGCAGTCCTTCGCCCTGCTGATGGCTCGCTCGGTCTCGAGTTCGAGCTCTGACTTGAGTTTGAACTCCTGAACCTGACGCCGAGCTATCCACCAATAGACAATCACTGCGGTTGCCGGAATCGCCAGCGTCAAGATGAAGACCACGTAGCTATTCGTGCGCGAGGCCGCAGTCGTGTTGTCTTCGATTGCCGCCTGGATCGCCTCTTGCTCGGTCATCAAGGACTCTGAGAGAGCCTGATAAGCCGTCTCCATGTCACCTGTAACCAATGTCGTGGCCGAGGGAACATCACCGTCGAGTAGCGCATCGACGGCGTCATCGGTCTCGGCAAGGAAATGGGTTAGGTAGGCCCCTGACTCACTGTGGCTTCCTTGAGCTTCGAGCTCGCGGAGACCCTCATATGACATCTCGATTTGGTTCATGGCAAAGGCGACATCGGAGCTGTTGGCGAGACCCTCCGACTCCAGTCCGACCACCGTGGTGCCCTGGACAACGGCTGCCCGCGCAAGTGACGAAGTCCCAAGCGTGGCGTTGGCCCAATGAAGCTCGGCAGCATTTGAAGCAACGTTTGAGGCTCCGATCGAGTTCACGAAGGCAAGGCTGGCGATGAACAAGACCAGCACGAGGGAGGCACTGACAGCTATTGCGACTGTGCGCCTCTTTGAGGTGCGCGGTCGACCGATCGACAACTCCATGGAGGACTATCGGCCGAAACCCCCAATTTGCATCATGGGCCTAACGATTCATTGACGTTCTCCGGCCCGGACTATCCAAACACGAGATCGGCGACCACAGGTCGGTGATCAGAGGCTTGGGATTGGATAACGCCAGCGTCTTCCGCCACCAGCCCGGGCGTGTGGAACACGTAATCGATTCGATACCGAGGGTTGTCCGAACTGGCTGTGAATCCGTCTCCGACTCCGATCTCAGACCAGGAATCCACCCAGCCAGCGTCGAGGATTTCCTCGATCTGTTTCCAATCTGGCCTGGCGTTGAAATCGCCGACGAGAATGGCTGGCTCGTGACCCTCCCAGGTGTCCAAGATCGTGGCGATCTGTTCTGTGTGTACCGGATAGAGGTCTGCCTCTGGGTCGTCGTCATGAACGGCTGAGTCATTCACATGCTGAAGGTGAGTTGAGATGAAGACGACCTCTCGACCGTCGACTCGAATGGTCGCACCCAGATAGCCTCTACGCATCGGGGTGCCGACGAGAGGCAGGTACTCCTCATCGACATCCACAATTGGATAGCGGCTCATTACTGCGTTGCCCCACGTGGGATCCGTCGTGCCAAAGAAGGCGACGTGTTCAAACCCCAGCCGATTCTGGAGAAGAGTCACCTGATCGGTGACACCACTGAGCAGACGACCTCTCGGGATCTCCTGCAATCCGACGACGGTTGCTCGTGAGTCTTCGATGACACGGGCGATGGCTTCGATGTCGAAACCACCCGCAGTGTTGAACGACGAGTGAATGTTGTACGTCATCGCACGAAGAGCCGGCTCCTCAGCGGGCGCGTCACTCGCTCGCGTGGCTAGGAAGAATCCGAGAAGTGGCAGGATCGACGCCAGAGCCGCGAAGGCCCAAGCCTGCTGAGCGACTCCGGGGCGAGCACCGGGAAGGGCAAGCATCCCCCCAATTCCAAACAGGACGAGCAGAACTAGAGCACCGAACCGTGCTTGTGATTGGGTAAAGCCGAGATCGAGATCGAGTGGCACGTAATAGAGGAGGCCAAGAGTCACGAAAAGAGACATCCCCACTACGAGATATGTCCCTGTTGGGGCCAATCCTCTCTCCTCTGTGTCCGGCACCATCGAGGACCAGAGAAGGCCGGCAGCTGGAACCGCCAACAGGCTGAGGATGTTGAATACCAAAGGATCTCCCTCTGCGACCGCAATGGCGGCCGTCACTGTGACGAGGGCCAACCCGACCGCCAGCCTGCTGCGTTCGAGGTATGACACCGCGATGAGGGCAACGACATTCAGCAGCGCGATACGAAGCTGTGCTTGGGCTCCCCCAATTCCCGCTGCCTCAGACGTCCACCCCTGGTTCTGAAGGATCAGCGCTTGGAAGAAGAGGAATGGTCCGATGCCGATGAGGAGTGCGCCGGAACCCCAAGTCGAGCTTGCTCGGTCGAAAGGTGGACAAGCCCAGAGGGCCCACAACAGAGCCGCCGAGATGGCCAGGACGCCAAGAAGCGGACCGATGCCCGTTTGGTAGGCAAGGTCGAGGCTGAGGCCCATTCCCTTGATCGCCCCGTCGATAGCCAGTCCAAGGAGAACTCCGCCAACGAGTGCGGATCGTCCAACGCTAAGCATGAGGGGGAGGAGGCCGACGAAGGCAGCCGTCGCCGCCGAGGCCATCCAGAAGTCGATGGCCGGGTCGCCCGAGATCTGAAGGATTGTTCGGGCGAAGATCAGCAGCCAGACACCACTCCAAAGGGCGCCGCGGACCGACATCCACTTCGAGAGGATCGGGAAGATTGCGCCGAAGAAGAAGGGAGCAAGAGCAATCGGGATGAGGTCGATGACCCCGATGCCGACAGTATCCCGGAGGTACCAAGTGATCGAACCGAACAGAAACCGCATCGATTGGGCACCCAGAACCACCACGAGGGCGCCGAACAATGTCCGCAATGTGCGATCTGATTGCGGCATGTCAAACACAGGTCGAACTTAACAAACACCTAGCCGCGTGCGTGTGCACCAGTACACGCTCAGGCTGTATCACTGCACACGCATGGGGGTCGGCGCGACAAGCGTGTGCACCAGTACACGCTCAACCTGTACCACTGCACACGCATGGGGGTCGGCGCGACAAGCGTGTGCACCAGTACACGCTCAACCTGTACCACTGCACACGCATGGGGGCCGGCGCGGTCACCGGCGCTCTCAGATCACGCGTCGGCGCGTCGGGTCTCCCGCGGTTTCCTGGCGATGAAGTACTTCGCTTGGGGGTGGTGGCAAATAATGGCCGAGGTCGTCTGCTCGGGCTGATACTGAAACCCGGTCTCCTCACCAACCTCGATCCCGAGACGGTTGGCCCCCAACAAGTCAGCCACCGTCTCATTGTCTTCTAGATCCGGACAAGCTGGGTAGCCCCACGAGTAGCGACCCCCTCGATACTTCTGTCTGAACAGGCCCTGCAACGTGGGCCCGTCTTCGTGGACGAAGCCCCACTCGGTGCGGATTCGATGGTGCCAATACTCCGCCAGGGCCTCCGCCATCTCGACCCCGAGACCATGCAAGCTCAGGTAGTCCTGATATCGGTCAGCCTCGAAAAGTTCTGCGGTCCGGTCCGAAACTGCCGACCCCATCGTGACGATGTGGAATGCCGCGTAGTCCACCTCGTTCGAGTCGATCGGACGGAAGAAGTCGGAGATGCAGTAGAACGGGTCCTCCTGTTGGCGGGGGAACCCGAAACGAGCCAATTGCTTCTTGCGCGTCTCGTCCTCCCATATGACCAACTCCTCACCATCACCGTTGGCCGGGTAGTAGCCGTAGACCACTTGTGGGATGAGCAGTTCATCCGATCTCGCCTTGGCCAGCTGATCCCGGAGCAGTGGTTGAAGTCGTTCTTTGAACTGCACGTCGGTCTCGTCCTTCTCCGGGCGATACTGCCACTGGTTTCTGAAGAGAGCCGTGAGATTCAGATAAGGAAGCAGCTCATCAAGGTTGACCCCCTTGACCACGCGGGAACCCAAGAACGGGGGATTGAAGATTGGATTGTCGTCGGCGACCGACGGCGATCGCTCCGGCACATTGGCTGTCACCTTCGAAGCGGCATGTCGCACCCTTAGCTCAGCGGGGACGGGTGCCGGATCCCCTGCCACAATTCTCGCCATTGCGTCCAAGCCGGCGAAGGCGTCCTTTCCGTAGTACAGGGGTCCCTGGTATCTGGATCGGAGATCCGCTTCCACATAGTTCCTGGTGAGGGCGGCTCCACCGAGGAGGACCGGGACGTCGCCCTGGCCGCGTCGTTCCAACTCGTCGAGGTTGTCGCGCATGATCAGAGTGCTCTTGACAAGAAGCCCACTCATCCCGAGAGCATCAGCCCCGGTTTCGTCCAGCGCCTGGAGCATCTCATTGATACCCACCTTGATCCCCAAGTTGTGAACCTCATATCCGTTGTTGCTCAGGATGATGTCAACGAGGTTCTTGCCTATGTCGTGAACGTCTCCTCTGACTGTCGCCAGAACCACCGAACCACGCACAGCTGATTCCGTCTTCTCCATCTTGGGTTCCAGATAGGCAACAGCCTTCTTCATCGTCTCGGCTGACTTGAGAACGAATGGCAGTTGCATTTCCCCGCTTGCGAAAAGGTCTCCGACGGTCTTCATCCCGCTCAGAAGGTGCTCGTTGATGATGTTCAAGGGACGAGCACCAGCGTCGAGGGCAATGTCCAAGTCGGCAACGATGTTCTTCTGATCACCTTCGACAATCCGTCGTGCAAGGCGTTCCTCAACATCGAGACCTTCATACGGGTCTACCACCACTCCATCCGACTGCACATCGGTGAATAGCTCCAGGAGTTTCTCGAGGGGGTCGTAGTCATCCCGACGTCGGTCATATATCAGGTCCAGACACGCTTGGCGCTGCCCCTCGTCGATCCGGTTCAGCGACTCGATCTTGCCGGCATGAACAATCGCCGCATCGAGCCCGGCGTCCACCGCCTCATGCAGGAACACCGAGTTGAGCACCTTGCGTGCCGGCGGATTCAACCCGAAGGACACGTTGGAAACGCCGAGAACCGTCCGCACACCCGGGAGTTCTTCCTTGATCTGCCCTATGGCGCGGAGGGTTTCCATCGCGTCGCCTCTGAGGGCGTCGTCGCCGGTAGAGAGGGGGAATGTGAGCGGATCGAAGATCAGATCTGACGCCTGAAGGCCATACTTCCCGACTGCCAGATCGTGGATCCGATGGGCAATTCGGAGCTTCCACTCGAGCGTTCGCGCCTGACCTACTTCATCGATCAGCAGGCATATCACGCCCGCTCCGTACTTCTTGGCAAGACGGAACACACGATCAGCTCGAGACCCGTCACCGTCGCCATCTTCGAGATTCGCACTGTTGAGCAGCGACCGTCCGCCGAGCCTCCTCAGCCCCGCTTCCATCACCTCAGGTTCGGTCGAATCGAGTACCACAGGCACCGCCACATCGGTGGCGAAGCTCGCTGCCAGACGGTCCATGTCTTCTACGCCATCGCGTCCGACGTAGTCGACACAAAGATCGACGAGGTGGGCTCCTTCTTGGATCTGACTCTGCCCGATCGATATGCACGACTCGATGTCGTCGTCGAGCAATGCTTCGCGGAAGGCCTTTGATCCATTCGTGTTGGCGCGCTCGCCGATCATCAAGAAGGACGTGTCCTGATCTAACGGCACCTGTGAGTAGATCGAAGCCGCAGAAGGTGCGAGGTGAGATGACCTGACTCTGGCCTCGACGGGGCGGACCTTCTCGACCACGGCCGCCAAGTGTTCAGGAGACGTCCCGCAGCAACCGCCGATCACACCGACGCCGAGCTCAGTCACGAATTGGGACAAGTGATCAGCGAGCTCCTGGGGACTCAGGTCGTAGGCCATCTCGCCGTCGATCACTTGCGGAAGACCAGCGTTCGGAATAGCGGAGATCGGGACCGGAGAGTGGCGACTGAGGTGACGAAGAGGCTCCCACATTTCTGAGGGACCAGTAGCGCAGTTCAGCCCAATCACATCTGGCCCGATTGCCGCGAGCGAGGTCAACGCTGCGCCGATCTCGGTACCCGGGAGCATGCGGCCGGTAAGTTCAATCGTGACCTGGGTCTGCAACGGAAGCTCAACCCCCGCCGTGGTCATAGCCCGACGCGCTCCGTCGATCGCCGCCTTCGCTCCGAGAAGATCGAATTGGGTCTCAATGATCAGAAGGTCGACGCCACCGTCGATCAATCCAGCCGCCTCGATCTCATATGCTTTTGCCAAGTCCTCGTAGGCGACCTGACCAAGCGTGGCGAACTTGGTTCCCGGCCCCATCGAGCCAGCGACGAATCGGGGGTGGCCGTCCGCGGCGATGTACTTGTCGACCACTCCGCGGGCTAGCCGCGAAGACTCCGCGGAGAGCTCGTAGGCCCGGTCTTCGATGCCGTATTCGGCAAGCGGAACTGCAAAGGCACCGAATGTGTTGGTTTCGACAACATCAACCCCTACATCGAGAAAGGAGCGGTGGAGATCTTCAATGACGTCAGGGCGAGTGACACTCAGGATGTCGACGCAGCCTTCGAACTCCGGACCCCCGAAGTCATCCAGGGTGAGGTTCCTTCTCTGGAGATTCGTGCCAGTAGCGCCATCGAATATGACTACCCCCGTGGCCACGGCGTCGAGGTAGGCACTCATTGTCTACGACCTACATACGAATCAGTTGACTTGCCCAAATCCTGCTCCTTTGTCTCTTTCGAAACGCTTCAGAGCACCTTGAGCATCCAACTCAGGTCACTCATCGTCCAGGCATTGGCACCGTGCGTATCGCCGGTTGCCGCGGCATCTTCGGGCCTGTTCCCTCAGCCGCTCTAGATGAGCGTTTCTTCCACACAGAGACTACCGCCCTGCGCCCGATGCGGGCAAGAGATGAGACCTAACTGGAGGGTTCCAGGAAGACAATGGGAATCTCGCGTTTGGTCCGCTCCTGATAGGCGGCATATCCGTCGTAGGCATCCTTCACCTTCGGCCACCAATACTGACGCTCACCGGGATCCGCAGTGCGAGCGTGCATCGTGACTCTTGATCCGGGGATCTCGACAAGGACATCTGAGTTGGAGGCCAGATTCAGATACCAGTCGGGATGGGAATCCCGGCCCCCATATGAGGCAATCACGATGAACCGATCGTCCTCGTTCAGATAGAGCAGTGGAACCGTGTGATCCAAGCCTGAGACCCTCCCCTTTGTGGTCAACAGCATCATGTCGTTGTCAACCAATCGCTTTCCGATCGCTCCTCGGGTCAACCGGAACAGACCCTTGTGAAACGCTGAAGCCCGTTTGACGTTCTGGTCTTTCATGGGAGTTGCTCTTCAACGCTGGCCCGCAGCATGTCGAGGCGCATGGCACCACTTCGAAGCACCTTGGAATGGAATTCGTTGAGGTCGAACCGAATACCCAGTCGAGCCTTCGTGTCCTCGCGGATAGAAAGGATCTCCCTTTCGCCCAGCTTGTAGGCGATTGCCTGCCCCGGCCAACCGAGGTACCGCCGGACTTCTGCGTCTGCTTGCTCAGGTGTCCTGAACCCGTAGACGGTCATGAACTCCACCGCATTGGAGAAGTCCCAGCGTTCACCGGGTCCGATCGGGGAAGTCCGGTCTATGACCTTTCCCAGGTGGAGCCCGATGTCGACCACGACACGAGAGGCGCGATACATCTGTTTGGCCAGCATTCCGAAGTAGTGGCGGGGTTCTTCGAGGTATCCCAGCTCGCCCATCAGGACCTCCGCATACATCGCCCATCCCTCCCCGTAGCCCGGGTACCAGGTCAGAACTCGCTGTGCCCGGCTCAGGTTGTCCCGTTCAAACATGGCAGTCGCTATCTGAAGATGGTGTCCGGGGAATCCTTCGTGATAGGCCGTGGACACATGCTGATACGTAGGAATCAGCTTCTGGTCGCCGATGGCATACCAGACACCGCCTGGCCTGCTGAAGTCCTCCGATGGACGCATGTAGTAGACGCCGAGAGGGCCCCCCGGAGGTGCGATGTTCACCGTCAGAGGACGGATCAAATCTGGGACGTCGAAATGTGTTCCGGAAAGGTCGTCGACAGCTCTCGACAACACTCGATCCGCGTATTCGAGGAGTTCCTCTTCGGATTGGAGAAGACCGCTGGGATCGGTCTCGAGAAACCGCTTGACATCCAACACTCCAACGTCGGCCAATATCTCGCTACCGACCCGGATCAGCTCTTCTCTGAGACGATGGAACTCGTTCCAGCCCCAGGCATATGCATCATCGGGATCGACCGCCATTCCAACGAGACGGTCGGCGAATCGCTCGTAGACTTCTCTCCCAGAAGCATCCTCAACGTCGGCCGCGTGCAAGTAGGTCGTTTCAATCCATGCAGCGAAGGCACTCGATCGGCTCTTGGCGTGCGCCACGGCATTCTCAAGCCTGCCGGTCCGTCGCCCCATGGTCTCAGCGTCCGTTAAAAGCTTCATGAAGGCCGAGGACTGGCCCCCAAGAGATCTGGCCTGCTGAGCGACGCTCTCCGCTTGTCTCCGCGCGACAACAACCCCGGCAGCGATTCCGGCTTGGAGCCTTTCCTCGTAGTCCCCGAACGGCTTCTCGATCGTTTCGAGGCGACGCGTGATGTTCTCCCAATCCCCCGCCGTTGCCTTTGGCATTAGATCGAACAACGATCGAATCTGTCCGAAGCTCGAGCCGAGGTGGCGAAAGTCCCGGAAGTGATCTCCAGCCTCGAATGCCGCATCCTGCTCATCAATCGACTGGATTGTTACTCGGGCGGCTTGGCGCTGGTGACGGTCAGTGTGTTCGATGTGCTTCTGAAGAAGCTGACGATATGAGCGACGAAGGTCGTGAGCAGCCTGGGCACCGTCCATGCCGAAGCCATCCCCCCACTCATCGTGCCGACCGGCAACCCCGAGGGACGTGGCCATCGGCGGAAAGAGATCGCAAAGATCATCGACATAAGCGTC
>Ga0070727_10004913_pt1 | contig 11133 bp, 8 predicted proteins | sample tdAd472_FD_66722 | JGI IMG/M metagenome (GOLD analysis project Ga0070727, IMG submission 66722) | Marine sediment microbial communities from the Atlantic coast under amendment with organic carbon and nitrate - tdAd47.2 | ecosystem: Environmental > Aquatic > Marine > Coastal > Sediment | place... | reverse complement strand
CGGGCAGATGCCGCAGATGCGGGCGGTGACGTCGGGGGCCTCCAGCGCGCTGCGCCCCCGCAGGAACGACTCGAAGAACCGCGGTGGCTCGAAGATCGACAGCGACAGCTCGGTGACGCGGTCGCCGTCCCACGCCATGTGCAGGGCGCCTTCGCCCTCGACGCGGGCCAGGTAGTCGACCTTGATGGTGCGCTCGCTCACAGCTCGCCCTCCTCGTCGAGGCGGCGGACCTCGGCCTCGAAGGCGGGGTCGGCCGTGGTGAAGCCCTGCCACAGGCGGCGCAGGTCGGCGCCCTTGGTTCCCGTGGTGGTGAGGACCTCGCTCATCGCTGCGGGCGTGGCCCCTCGCGAGGCACCGTAGCAGCCGAAGCAGCCACGCTGGTAGCCGGGGCACAGCCCCCCGCAACCGGCATGGGTGACCGGGCCGAGGCAGGGAATGCCCCGGGCGACGATGACGCAGACATTGCCCGCGAGCTTGCACTCGGTGCACACGCCGTGGTTCGGGATGACCGGCTGCCGCCCGTGGAGCAGGGCGGTGAGCACCTCGAGCAGCTGGGTCTTGTCGATGGGGCAGCCCCGCAGCTCGAAGTCGACGGGCACGTGGGCGGCGATGGGGGTGGAGGTCGCCAGGCTGTGGATGTAGGACGGCGTGGCGTAGACCTGCGCGATGTATTCGTCGACGTCGGCGTAGTTGCGCAGGGCCTGGATTCCCCCGGCGGTGGCGCAGGCGCCGATGGTGACCAGCACCTTCGCGTCGGCGCGGATGGCGCGGATGCGCTCGGCGTCGTGGGGGGTGGTGATGCTGCCTTCGACGAGGGCGACGTCGTAGGGGCCGGGCTCCATGCGCCGGCTGGCCTCTGGGAAGTTGGCGATGTCGACGGCACCGGCGATGGCGAGCAGCTCGTCTTCGCAGTCGAGCAGGGTGAGCTGGCAGCCGTCGCAGCTGGCGAACTTGAACACGGCGAGGCGGGGGCGGGTGCTCACAAGCCCCTCACGCCGAAGCGGCTGGCCGCCTGGTCCCACGACAGCACGGGGCCGGTGCGACAGAGGAAGTCGCGACCCCACTGGCAGTGGCCGCACAGCCCGATGGCACACTTCATGTTTCGCTCCATGGACAGGGCGATGCGCTCCGGAGCGACGCCCCGCTGCAGTGCCTCGCGGACGACGAAGCGCATCATCACCTCGGGCCCGCAGGTCATCACCACGGCCTTGGAGGCGTCGAACGGAGCGCGGGAAAGCAGCTGGGTGACCACGCCGACGGGCCCGTGCCAGTCGGGGGGCCCACGGTCGACGATCACCTCGACCTCGACGTCGAAGCGGCTACGCCAGCGCTGCAGCTCCTCACGGAACAGGAGATCGTCGGGGCTGCGGGCACCGACGAGCACGAACACGCGCTCGTAGCGGGCGCGGTGGGTGAGCAGGTGCAGGATCGCCGGCCTCAGGGGCGCCAGGCCGATGCCCCCGGCCACGACCACCACATCGCCGCCCTCGGCCGGCTCGACGGGCCATGCGGTTCCGTAGGGCCCGCGCACGCCCAGGTGGGTGCCGACCTCGGCGGCGCACAGCGGGTGGGTGACCTTGCCGACGGCGCGGATGGTGTGGACGAGTCGAGTGGGGTCGGCCGGGTCGCCGCTGATGCTGATGGGCACCTCACCATGACCAAAGGCGTAGAGCATGGTGAACTGGCCCGGCGCGAAGGCGACGGGATGCTCGCTGGCGTCGAGGGTGAGGGTGTAGGTGTCGGCCGTCTCCTGCACCTTCGCCACCACCTCCATGGCGACCGGCGTGGTGGGGTTGGGCGTCACGGCGACCCGCCGAACACGTCGAGGCTCCGCAGGCGGGCACGCTCCAGGCGCTGGTGCACCGAGCGGAGGATCTGCCGCGCGAAGGCATGGCCGAACGCCGGGTGAAGGTGCATCTGTGCGTCGAGGGCGGGGCCGTCGAGACGGAGCGCCGCCACCGGAAGCACCGCTACGGCGTCGACGTGCCAGGTGGTGCCGTCGAGCAGCCACGACCAGCCGAGCAGCTGGTCGGACTCCACGGTCTCCAGCGTCTCGCGGCCGCTGCGCAGGGCGACCCGACCGGAGCGGATGAGGTAGCTGGCGTCGGCATCGTGCCCCTCTCGGGCGAGGTAGTCGCCGACCTCGAAGGCCTGCTCGGTGGCGCAGGTGGCGAGCCTCGCGATGTGCTCGGGGAGCAGGCCCTGGCAGAAGGGGTGGGCGGCGAGGGCATGGGTGAGGTCGCTCATGAGGACGCTCCAGCGGCGATGGCTTCCGCGACGATGTCGATGCCGGCAGGGCACCAGCCGATGCACCGCCCGCAGCCTACACAGCCGCTGGTGCCGAACTGGTCGTGCCAGGTGGCGAGCTTGTGGGTGAGCCACTGGCGGTAGCGGTCGCCGACGCCCTCGCGCACGGCGTGCCCGTGGACGTCGCTGAAAGCCGGGTCGAAGCACGAGTCCCACCGGCGGGTGTGCACTGCGTCGCCCGACAGCTCGGTGACGTCGTCGACGGTGGTGCAGAAGCAGGTGGGGCACACCAGGGTGCAGTTGGCGCAGCCCAGGCAGCGGGTGGCCACGTCGTCCCAGTGGGGGCCCTGCAGGGCGCCGAGGAGCTGCTCGCGCACGTCGGAGGGCATCACCCGCTGGCCCTGTCGCGCGGCGGCGGCGGCCCGCTCGGGTGCCTCGGGATCGGACGCGGGACGCGTGGGGAGCTGGTCGACGAGGCGCTGGCCGGCCTCGGAGCCGACCTCGATGACGAACGGCCCGTCGACGTGCTCGGTGAGGCACAGGTCGAAGCCCGAGGTGACCCGCGGCCCGGTGCCCATCGAGGTGCAGAAGCAGGTCGGCGAGGCGGTGGCGCACTGCACGGCGACCAGCAACAGGTCGGCGCGACGGGAGGCATAGGTGGGGTCGGCGAAGTCGGACTGCAGCAGCACCCGGTCTTGGATGGCGATGGCGGCGGTGTCGCAGGCGCGGAGCCCCAGCAGGGCCAGGGGCGCGTGGGGGGCGGGCCGGTCGTCGAAGGTGAGGGTCTCGGCCTGGCGGGCGCGCCACAGCTCGACCCGCGGCGGGAACAGCCAGCGCTTGGCGGCGTCGGGGCCGACGGTGAAGCCGAACAGCGCGTCGTCGTCGCGGGCCTCGAGGCGGACCGAGCCCGGGGCCTGGCGGAGGGTGAGGCCCTTGGGCAGGTCGGCGACGCCGTGGATGGGCTCGAGCACGATGGAGCCGTCGCGGGCCGTGGGGCCGATCAGCTGCCGCCCGTCGGCCTGCAGCAGACGAAGGAGCGACTCGAGTTGGCCTCGCTGCAGCTCGCGCATGTGCTGGTCCCCCTGGTGTGCGGAGAGCAGGTAGCGTGCCAAGGGCTCGCGTCGGTCGTACGCCGACTATCACGCTTGCGGAGGGCGGACCTGGGGCAGGGCGCGCGCTCGGGTGTGCGAGCCCGCCCAGGGGGACGCCATGACACTTCGTGGAACGAGAGCGCCCGAGGACCGTCTACAGTGCACGGGGCGGTCGGAGGTCTCATGGTTCGCGGTCTGCTTCCCATCTTGGGCCTGGTGGCGTGCACCGGCGGCACGGGAGGGGATCCGTCCACCTCCAGCCCGCTGGCGTCCGACACCAGCGTCGACGACACGGCGTCGGTGGTCGGCACCGGCGACACGGCGCTCACCGAGGTCGAAGAGCGCTTCGATGGCTCGCGCGCGGTCGACATCCTGTTCATCGTCGACAACAGCGGCTCGATGAGCGACGACCAGGCCAAGCTCGCGAGTGGCTTCGGCCCTGCGATCCTCGCCATCCTGGCCAGCGGGGTCGACTGGCACGTCGGGGTGATCACCACCGACACCGACGACCGCACCCACTCGGGTCGCCTGGTGGCGTCCCCCAACGGCGATCGGTGGCTCGACGCCGACACGCCCTTCGTCGATGAGGCCTTCGCGGTGCTGGTGACGGTGGGCGACACCGGCTCGGGCGACGAGCGGGGGCTGGAGGCGCTGCAGCTGGCCCTCGTAGACCACGCCGACGGCATCAACGCCGGATTCCGGCGTGAGGAGGCGGCGCTGCACACGGTGGTGCTCAGCGACGAAGACGACGCCAGCCGGGGCGTTGTCCTCGACGACCTCGCGGCCTGGTACGAGGCCCTCGCGCCCGAGCCCGAAGATGCGGTGTTCCACGCGGTGGTCGGGACCGACGCGACGGGGCCGTTCGGCGCGCTCAACTACGGGGGGCGCTACATCGCCCTGGCGGAGGCCACCGGTGGCAGCGTCGCCGACATCGCGCGGGTCGACGAGGCCGACTACAGCCTGCTCGACGACGTGCTCCTGCCGCCGCCGCTGGCGCAGCTGCCCCTGGCGCAGCTTCCGGTGCCCGGCTCGGTCACGGTGGAGGTGGCTCGTGCGTCGGGGGTCGTGGAGTCCCTCACCGAGGGCGTGCAGTTCGAGGTGGTGGCGTCGACGAGCGAGGCCGTGGTCCACCTCGACGGGGTCGTGACCCAGAAGGGCGACGAGGTGGTGGTGCGCTACCGCGTGCCGTGAGCGATGTCGTCGCCGGCGTGTATGCGGGCTGGCTGGACGCCTGGCTCCCGGGCCCCCTCCGCAGTGAGCCCGAGGCCCGCTGCGATGCCTGCCCGCGGTGTGCCTCGCCTCGCCCCAGCGAGGTCCCCTTCACCCTCGACACCAAGTGCTGCGGCTACCAGCCGAAGCTGCCGAACTACCTGGTCGGTGGGGTCCTCCGAGACGGCGGGGAGGGGGCGGCGACGCTGCGGGAACGCATCGAGGCCCGGGTGATGGTCACTCCGCTGTCGGTGGGCGTGCCGCCCGCCTACGCCGCGCAGTGGAGCCATGTGGAGCGCACCACGGGCTTCGGGTCTGACCCCAACCTGGTCTGCCCGCACTTCCACGAGGGGCGCTGTCGCATCTGGGCTCACCGCGACGCGGTGTGCAGCACCTGGTTCTGTCGGTTCGACCGGGGGGAGGCGGGGCATGCCTTCTGGCTGGCGCTCCGCGCGCTGCTGCAGACACTGGAGACCGACCTGTCGCGGTGGGCGGCGGCAGAGCTGGGCCTCGACCCGTCAGCGCGCCCGATGGGCTGGGGCGACTACCTCGGCGACCCCGAGGCGTTCTATGTCGCCGCGGCGGAGCAGGTGGGCGCTCTGAGCGCGGCCGACGTGCGACGGGTGGGGGGATTCGGGCTGCGGGTGCGTATTCGTGAGGCGCGGGCCGCATTTCGGCTTCGTGAGGGGCTGGCTTCGACGTAGCGTCCCCGCGGCGTCAGTTCGTGGCGGTGGTGGTGACGGCCTCCAGGGGAAGGGTCTCCCACTGCACGCCCTCCAGCAGGCCCGTCATCCGGCCTTCGATGGCGGCGTAGGGCCCCGCATGGGGAAAGACGGCCATCACGGTGTGGTCGATGAGGGTCGTGCCTGCGGGCACCTGCTGGTTGGCGGGGCCGCCTGGCTCGATGGCGTCGTTCGCCCGAGAGATGACGTAGGGGTCGTAGTTCGACAGGGAGTGGATCCACCGCGGGGGCTCTCGGTAGCCCCAGCCGATGCCCCAGGTGCCGTCGGACACATGGGCCCATGCCCCGGCCGGGTCGTCGGTGAACACCCAGGGGTCGGCCATGCCGGACTGCACCGACTGCCAGGGCCGGATCGTCTCGACGGCGTCGTCATACGCCTGCAGCTGGGTGTCGTCGGTGGTCTCGACCCAGGCCTTGACCCACAGCTCGGGGTGGCGGTCGAACATCCAGAAGGTGTAGCGGGCGTCGTAGTCGGCCATCTGGGTGTCGGCGGTCACGATGGCCACGACGGGCCCGTCGGCGACCACGACCGAGGTGGCGACGTTGGTGAGGGGGGTGTCCATCCACGTCTGCGACCGGGTGTTCACGCCGTTGCCGTACAGGCCGTCGGTCTGGCTGGTGAGGATGGGGCTTCCGTCGACGCTCAGCGTGGAGACCAGGCCGCCCCGGGAGGGGTCGAGCACTACCTTCGTTCGCCCGTTCGACATGCCCCCCACCTCGACCTGCAGGTCGTTCGGGTAGGTCGCGTCGACCCCGTCGGTGCCGAAGGTGACGTAGTAGAAGACCGTCTCGCCAGCGCCGAGGGTCTCGACGGTGTCGGGGTCGCCGTCGGTGTCGTGGAGGAAGGCCACCGTGCCGACCCCGTCGCCGATGGGGTCGTCGGAAGGCACCTTGGCGTCGAGCCCCCACACCCCGTCGAGGAACTGGCTCGGCAGCTCGATGGGCGGGCCGGCGGCGGGCTCGTAGACGACACGGATGCTCTGCGTCGCCACGGGCTCGGTCACCCCCGCGTCGACGAGGGCCGAGGCCAGGTCGACGTCGACGAGGAGGGGGGGGCCTTCGAGGTCGACGGACGCACCGGTGATGCGGATCGGAAGGCGGTAGCTCACGTCGGGGCCGGGCTCGGTGCCCGTGTCGGTGGCGGTGTCGGTCCCGGGGGTGTCGACGACGCCGTCACAGTCGTTGTCGACCCCATCCACGACCTCGGCGGCGTCGGGGTGGATGTCGCTGGAGGCGTCGTCGCAGTCGCCGGTCACCGACGCGAAGCCGAAGGGCATGGCGCACGCCTCGATGGCGTCGGGGCCACCGTAGCCATCGCCGTCGCCGTCGCGGTACCACGTGGGGAGGAGCCCGTCGTCGGTCTGCCCGTCGCAGTCGCCGGTCGGCGTGCCGGTGGGGTCGCCGGCGGTGCCCGGGCCGCTCTGGGCACAGGCACTGCCGAGCAGGCACAGAGCGAGGCACGGTGCGTGAAAGCGATTCATGCCGCATGCTAGCATCGGACTTCATGGGTCACCCGCTGCATTGGTACTGGTCCCTTTGGCTGCTGCTGGCCTCGCCCGCCGCATGGGCCGTCGATCTCGATGGGGATGGGTACGAGCCGCCTGCCGACTGCGACGATGCAGATCCCGGTGTGCATCCGGGGGTTCCGGAGACCTGGTACGACGGCACCGATGCCGACTGCGGGGGAGCGAGCGACTTCGACCGCGATGGCGACGGCGTCGACTCCGCCACCTACGGGGGGGCCGACTGCGACGATGCCCGCGCCGACGTGCATCCCGGCGCCGACGAGGTCTGGTACGACGGCCTCGACCAGAACTGCGACGGGTGGGATGACTTCGATGCCGACGCCGACGGCTTCGTCGCAGCGGCCCATGGCGGCACCGACTGCGATGACGCCGACCCGAGCAGGAACCCAGGCGCTGCCGATGTGCCCGACGACGGCAACGACCAGAACTGCACCGGCGCCGATCGCACGGTGTCGTGGGGGAGCGGTGCCTGCGCGGTGGGGGGCGGTGGTCCCCCTGGGCCGCTGGTGTGGCTCGTGGCGCTGGCGGGCGGGCTCGGGCGTCGTCGGCGCTAGGGGCAGTCGGGAGCTGCGCCCGGTGTGCCCACATCACCACCCGACATCGGCGTGGTGGCCTGGCACCAGTTGGCCTCCAGGTCGTTCGAGCCTGCGTCTTCCAGGCCGCTCTGCACCTGCATGCTGGCGCCGGTGGGGTCGAAGTTCGAGGCCCACAGGAACTCGTCGATCAGCAGCCCGTCGAAGGTGATGATCAGCTCGTCGCCGCTCTGGCCGAGCTGCATACCCCCCGATGAGGCGGAGTTGTAGACGTAGTCGGGGGTGACCCCACCGTTGGCCAGCGGGCTGGCCTCCACGGCGAACACCGCGTAGCCCCCGGCCGGCACGACCACCGAGGGGTCGGCGACCGTGAAGCTGTTGGTGCCGAGGTCGGAGAACACCCAGCCGTCGCACAGCGGCACGTCGACGCCGGTGACGTTCTTCACCTCGAACCACTCGCCGAAGCTGTCGCCGACCGCGGCGGGGTTGATCATCAGCTCGGTGATCACCAGGTCGCCGGCAGCGATGAGCCCCTCGTCGCACAGGCCGTCGCAGTCTTCGTCGACGCCGTCGCGGGTCTCGGCCACCCCGGGGTTGATGTCGGGGTCGGTGTCGTCGCAGTCGGTGCCGCCGGAGTAGTCGGCCGCGTAGCCGTCGAGGTCGGTGTCGGCGCCGTCGGTGCCGTCGCAGTTCTCGTCGATGCCGTTGCCGAACAGATCGGTGATGCCGGGATGCACCCCCGCGTCGCCGTCGTCGCAGTCGTCGGCGCTGTACGACTCGCCCACGTCGCTGCAGTCGCCGTCGCTGGCGTCGACGGTGGTGCCCGCGTCGGTGCCGTAGCCGTCGTTGTCGGCGTCGAGGTAGCACACCACGGTGTCGGACCCGTCGCAGTCTTCGTCGATGCCGTTGCCGGCCACCTCGGGAGCTCCCGGGTAGACATCGGGGTTGGTGTCGTCGCAGTCGTCGCCGTCGACGCCCTCGCCCGGGTCGGTGCAGTCGCCGTCGGGCTGCAGGGAGGTGGCGGGGCCGCCCACGCCGTCGAGGTCGCCGTCGACGTAGCAGGTGACGGTGTCGGTGCCGTTGCAGTCTTGATCGACCCCGTCGTCGGCCACCTCGGGGGCGCCAGGGAAGACGGTGCCCGCGGTGTCGTCGCAGTCGGTCGCCAGGGTGGACTCACCCGGGTCGTCGCAGTCGCCGTCGAGGGCGGTGGAGGTGCTCGAGGTGCCCACGCCGTCGAAGTCGCCGTCGTTGAAGCACTCGATGGCGTCGACGCCGTTGCAGTCTTGGTCGATGCCGTCGCTGGGGATGTCGATGCCCAGCGGGTTCACCAGGTCGTCGCCGTCGTTGCAGTCGGAGCTGGTGAGGTCTTCGCCGAGATCGTTGCAGTCGCCGTCGGAGGCCAGCACGGTGCCGGTGCCGCCGAAGCCGTCGAAGTCGCCGTCGAGGAAGCAGGTGATGGTGTCGGTGCCCGAGCAGTCCTGGTCGATGCCGTCGTCGGCCACCTCCACCGCTCCGGCGAACACCGTGGGGTCGCTGTCGTCGCAGTCCCCCGACGTGGGAGCCTCGCCCGGATCGGTGCAGTCGGCGTCGGCCGAGGTGACCGTGGTGGTGCTGCCGACGCCGTCGCCGTCGAGGTCTTGGAAGCAGTCGGCGCTGTCGAAGCCGTCGCAGTCTTGATCGATGCCGTCGCCGACCACCTCGGGAGCGCCGGGGTAGCGGGTGTCGTCGGCATCGTCACAGTCGTCGTCGGTGGTGGACTCCCCTGGATCGCTGCAGTCGCCGTCGGTGCCCGCGACGACGGTGGCGATGCCGTGGCCGTCGAGGTCGCCGTCGAGGAAGCAGGAGACCGTGTCGGCGCCGTTGCAGTCTTGATCGATGCCATCGTCGAAGACCTCGGCGGCTCCCGGGTTCACGGAGGGGTCGGTGTCGAGGCAGTCGGTCGACACCGTGCTCTCCTGGTCGACCGCGTCGCAGGAGCCGTCGGCGGCGAGCACCAGGGCGACGGTGCCGTAGCCGTCGGCATCCTCGTCTTCGAAGCAGGTGATGGTGTCGGCGCCGTTGCAGTCCTGGTCGACGCCGTCGCCTGCGACCTCGGGGGCGCCGGGGAAGCGGGTGCCCGAGGTGTCGTCGCAGTCGTCGCTGGTGGTGGACTCACCCAGGTCGTCGCAGTCGCCGTCGAGGCCGATCACGGTGGCGGGGGTGCCGAAGCCGTCGAAGTCGCCATCGGCGAAGCACGTGGTGGCGTCGACCCCGTTGCAGTCTTGGTCGATGGTGTCGTCGGCCACCTCGGAGGCGCCGGGGAACACGGCGCTGTCGGCGTCGTCGCAGTCGCTGGAGGTGGTGTCTTCGCCGGGGTCGGTGCAGTCGCCGTCGCTCGCGAGCAGCGTGGTGGGCCCGCCGAAGCCGTCGAGGTCGAGGTCGGCGACGCAGGTGACCGTGTCGGTGCCGGAGCAGTCCTGGTCGATGCCGTCGTCGGCCGTGTCGTAGGCCCCCGCGAACACGGAGATGTCGCTGTCGTCGCAGTCGCCGGAGGTGGGGGACTCCCCGGGATCGGTGCAGTCGGCGTCGACCGAGGTGACGGTGACCGAGGAGCCGACGCCGTCGCCATCGAGGTCTTGGAAGCAGTCGGCGCTGTCGCTGCCGTCGCAGTCCTGGTCGATGCCGTCGCCTACGGTCTCGGGGGCGCCGGGGAAGCTGGTGGGATCGGCGTCGTCGCAGTCGTCGTCGGTGGTGGACTCGCCGGGGTCGGTGCAGTCACCGTCGTCGGCGATCAGCGTAGCGGTGCTTCCATAGCCGTCGAGGTCGGCGTCGACGAAGCAGGTGACGGTGTCTTCGTTGTCGCAGTCTTGATCGATGCCGTCGTCGGCCACCTCGGGCGCGCCCGGGTAGACGGTGCCGTCGGTGTCGTCGCAGTCGCTCGACACGAGGCTCTCGAGGTCGGCGGTGTCGCAGCTGCCGTCGGGGGCGAGCACCAGGAACGGGGTGCCGAAGCCGTCGGCATCGGCGTCGACGAAGCAGGTGGCGGTGTCGGTGCCGTCGCAGTCCTGGTCGGTGCCGTCGTCGGCCACCTCGGGTGCCCCGGGGAACACCGTGCCGTCGAGGTCGTCGCAGTCGTCGTCGGTCGACGACTCGCCGAGGTCGTCGCAGTCGCCGTCGAGACCGACCACGACCGCCGGGGTGCCGAAGCCGTCGCCATCCCCATCGTCGAAGCAGCTGACCGCGTCGACGCCGTTGCAGTCTTGGTCGATGCCGTCGTCGGCGGTCTCGGTGCTGCCCGGGTAGGCGTCGGGGTCGTTGTCGTCGCAGTCGCTGCTGGTGAGGGACTCGTCGGGGTCGGTGCAGTCGCCGTCGTCGGCCAGCACCACCACCGCGCCGCCGAAGCCGTCGAAGTCGCCGTCGAGGTAGCACGACACGGTGTCGGTGCCGGAGCAGTCTTGGTCGATCCCGTCGTCGGGCGTGTCGACCGCGCCCGCGTAGCGGGTGGGGTCGGCGTCGTCGCAGTCGGTCTGGGTGACGGCCTCACCGGGGTCGTCGCAGTCGCCGTCGGGTGCGGGGATGACCACGGAGCTGCCGTCACCGTCGCCGTCGAGGTCTTCGAAGCATCCCTGCAGGTCGACTGCGTCGCAGTCTTGATCGATGCCGTCGTCGAGGACCTCGGGGGCACCGGGGTAGATGGTGTCGTCCGTGTCGTCGCAGTCGGTGTCGACCTCGGACTCGCCCAGCAGCGGGTTGCAGGCCCCCAGTGGGTTGGCGAGGGCGGGGCCAGCGCCGAAGTCGTCGCCGTC
>Ga0070727_10004910_pt1 | contig 11141 bp, 8 predicted proteins | sample tdAd472_FD_66722 | JGI IMG/M metagenome (GOLD analysis project Ga0070727, IMG submission 66722) | Marine sediment microbial communities from the Atlantic coast under amendment with organic carbon and nitrate - tdAd47.2 | ecosystem: Environmental > Aquatic > Marine > Coastal > Sediment | place... | reverse complement strand
GTGGCCCTTCTCGCGCCACGCCAAGACCTGCTGGAGTTCGCGTTCGTATCGCACATCGCCGTCGTCGTCGAGGACCGGCATCGGGTGCAGGTTGCGCTCCGGGATGCCGGAGTGATCGCCGAGGTAGTCGTGGATGTGCTTGTAGTTGAAGCGATCGTCATCCGGCTCGACGCAGCGGTCGTCGACGATCCAGACGTGGGTACGGTTCCATGGGAACATGCGGAAGGCCGGGTCCGTCATGAGCCGGGCGTAGAGCGGCATCGGCGTCGAGCCGCCGGAGAGCGCAAGGTGGAAATCGCCGAAGGACCGCACGCAGTTGTTGGCGTGGATCAGCATGTCGGCGGCGAGGGCGTAGGTGATGTCTTCGACATCGCGCCGGAGCACGCACGAGCCGGGCAGCGCGGGGGCTTCGGGCTCGGGCTCAAGCTCGTACCCTACGGTGGAATCCCCGGGATCTCGTCCGGATGACGGCTCTTCCAGTGGCAGGTCGTCGTGCATGCTCAGAGTCTATACGGCTGCCGGGAAGGGGATCAGCGGATGTCGCTGGCTTCGGGGTTGTGCCAGATCCGGTTGTCGGCGGCGAGCAGCGCATCAGCGCCGGGAGGGCCCCACGAGCCGGCCGGGTAATCCTCGATAAGTTTTTTCGGCAAGTCGGATCGGAGGACGGGTTCAACGATCCGCCAGGTGCCCTCGACCTCGTCGCGGTGCTTGAAGAGGGTTTTGTCGCCTCGCATCGCGTCGAGCAGCAGCGGGCCGTAGGCCTCGACGGGCTGGGCGTTGAATACATAGCAGTAGTCCATGTCGGCCTTGACCGAGCCCATGGCGAACTTCGGGCCGGGCACCTTGGCTTCGAATCGGAACCCAATACCTTCGTCGGGGGCGATGTTGATAATCAGGCGGTTGTTGACCAGTTCCTTGCCGGAGGCGAAGGGCTCGAAGTGCTTGAACAGGTTCGCGGGCGGTCGCTTGAACTGGATGTGCACCTCGGTGAGTTTGCGAGCCATCTTCTTGCCGGAACGCATGTAGAACGGCACGCCTGACCAGCGCCAGTTGTCGATGTGGACGCGCATAGCGGCGAAGGTTTCGGTGCAGCGGTCGGGGTCGACGCCCTCGAGCTCGGTGTATCCGAGGCCGCCGTCGTCGTCCTCGCTGTTGCCGGACGCGGTGTAGCGCCCGAAGACGGTGTGCTCGGCGACCTCGCCGGGTTCCATGATGCGGACCGCATCGATGACCTTGACCTTCTCGCGCCGGATGGCGTCGGCGTTGTAGTCGCTGGGGGGCTCCATCGCGACCAGCGCGAGCACCTGCAGCAGGTGGCTCTGGAGCATGTCGCGCGTGGCGCCGGCCTTGTCGTAGAAGTTTCCGGCGCGCCGACCGACGCCGACCGACTCGGCTGCGGTGACCTGCACGTGATCGACGTACTGGTTGTTCCAGATCGGCTCGAACATGATGTTGGCGAAGCGCATGACGAGCAGGTTCTGGACGAGCTCCTTGCCGAGGTAGTGGTCGATGCGGTAGATCGCCTCTTCCTCGAAGACGCGACCGAGCTCACGGTTGAGGTCCTGGGCGGACGCGAGGTCGGTACCGATGGGCTTCTCGACGATGATGCGCTGCCACGGCACGGCCTCGGCATCGATGGCGCACCATCTCTTGCCTTCGTAGACCATGCCGCTCGCGCCGATCTGGTGAATGATCGGCTTGACGAGTGTCGGTGCGACCGAAAGGTAAAACAGCACGTTCGGCATGCCGACCCACGGGCTGGACCCCTTGGTCTGCTCGGCGATCCTGCTTTGCTGTTCGGTGAGCATATCGTGCTCGCGTCCGAGTTCGCAGATGCGCTGGATGAGCACGGGGTAGAGCTCGGCCTCGGTCGCGCTGCCGGGCAGGTAGTGGATCCGACGGGCGAACTGCGCCCAGACCTCTTCGTGGCCGGGACCGGCCTTCTCTTTGAGCGAGTCGCGGAACTCCTGGTCGCTCATTTCGGTGCGCGAGACGCCGAGCACACAGAGCCGGTCGGGCAGTCGGCCCTGCTGGTGCAGCGCGAACAGCGACGGGATCAGCTTGCGCGACACGAGGTCGCCGGAGGCACCGAAGATGACCAGCACGCAGGGCTCGGCTTCGGACTTTGGCATCTGGGGGGTCATGGGGGCGGGGTCCGCCGAGCTGGGGTTGAGTTTCAATCGATTCGAATCTTACGACGCGATCATGGGGTCGGCGGGTAACTGAGCGGACCGGTCTCGAAAGGAATCCCGAGCGGAATGTCGAGCCAGAGCCAGAACCCGAGCATGATCGACCAGCCGATGGTGAAGAAGATCGTGTACGGGAGCATGGTGGCGATGAGAGTACCCATGCCGGCCGACCGATCGTGCTTCTGCATGAACACCAGAATGATGATCAGGTACGCGTTGAGCGGCGTGATGATGTTGGTCACCGAGTCACCGATGCGGTACGCCGCCTGAGTGAGTTCCGGGCTGATCCCGACGAGCATAAGCATCGGGATAAAGATCGGGGCGAACAGGGCGTACTTCGCGCTCATCGAGCCGACGAACATGTTGAAGACCGCGGTCAGCAGAATGAACGCGAGAATCAGGATGAAGGTGGGCAGCCCGGCGGTGGCCAGGAACTCGCCGCCGCTGATCGCGAGCATCGCACCGAGGTTGGAGTAGCGGAAGTACTCGACAAACTGCGCGGCGAAGAAGGCTAGCACGATGATCGGGGCCATCGCCGCCATCGACTCGGTCATGAGCTGGGCGAGGTCCTTGGTGGACTTGATCGTCTTGTTGGTGAGGCCGTAGGCGATGCCCGGCAGTAGAAAGAGGACGAACAGAAGAGGAACGATCGCCTCGGCCCAGCGATCGAAGTTTGTGCCCTTGCCGTGGAGCGGGAAGCCCGGCACAAGGATGTTCAGGAGCACGACCGCGAGACTCACGACCGTCACAAGGCAGGCGAACTTGACGCCACGAACTTCCTCGGTCGTCAGGCTGTTCGAATCCGCTTCGTCTTCGGAGATCGGAGCAGGGCCGCCTTCTTCCGGCCCCTTTTTCTCGAATCGCGGCTCAACGATCCAGTGCGTGACGCCCCAGCCGACCAGCGTCGCCATGAAGGTCGAAAAGATCATGAAGAACCAGTTTGCGTTCGGGTTGACGACGTACTCCGGGTCCACGAACTGAGCACCGGTGGTCGAAAGACCGGCCAGAAGCGGATCGAGGCCGGTCACCACGAGGTTCGCGTTGAATCCCGCGGAGACACCCGCGAACACCGCCGCGATCCCGACGATCGGAGAGCGCCCGACCGCTTTGAACAAAAGCGCGGCGAGGGGCGGGAGCACGACGTAACCCGCATCGGACGCCAGCGAACTCATCACGCCGATGAACACCATGGCGGGCGTCAGCAATTGCGCCGGCGTGATGAGCATGAAGAGTTTCAACAGCGTCGCAATCAGCCCGGTCCGCTCGGCGACTCCGATGCCGAGCATGCCCACGAGGACGATCCCCAACGGCGGGAACTGCATGAAGTTGTCGATCATTGAGCTGATCGCCCAGTAGATGCCGTCCGAGGTCAGCAGATTGACCGGGCGGAGCACCTCTTCGACCTGGGTGACCACTGTCTCACCAGCCTCGTTGACGGATTCGACATCCACCATCGACGCGACGAGTTCCAGCCGTGATTCGCCCGTCGATTCATCGACAACTTGAACCGGGACCTTCTTGACGACCTCCCACCCGGTCCAGCTCGCCACGCCCGATGCGAGCATCACGAGCAGGGCTCCGACGAGGAAGAGGATCGATGGATCGGGGAGCTTGTTGCCCGCAACCTCGACGAGGTCGAGCAGGCCACCAACCTTGCGCGATTTGCCGTTCGGGTCGGGTGCCTCCGGGGCGGTTGACCCGGCGAGCGGATCGTTTGGACTGCGAAGCGGGCCCCGGCGGAATCGGCTTTGGATGCTCATGGCCGCTCATTGTGGCGAAACCGCCCCGGCGATCAACCGAGTTTGGGTAGTTCTGGGAGTGTTTCTCGCCTCTCGATATACTCGCGCGGCTCCGACCAGACGCCCGTGAGCGGACGCTGGCCAGCGCGTCAGCCCCCGAAAGGACGTTTCATGGGTACGAGCAAGGCCTACGCCACTTCGCCGCACGAGACCTCGAAGATGCCCCCCGGCATCCCGTTCATCATCGGCAACGAGCTGGCCGAGCGGTTCTCGTTCTACGGCATGAAGGCCATCCTGACGGTCTTCATGACCAAACACCTGCTCGACGCCGCCGGACAGCCGGACTACATGGGCGACGAGGAGGCGAAGGGCGTCTACCACCTGTTCACCGCCGCGGCGTATTTCTTCCCGATGATCGGCGCGATCATCAGCGATGTTCTCTGGGGAAAGTACAGGACGATCCTGTTCATCTCGCTGATGTACTGCCTCGGGCACGGCATGCTCGCGCTGATGGACCTCGGGCCGGTGACGGGCGGGTGGGACATGAGGCCGTTCATGTACATCGGTCTGCTCCTGATCGCGATCGGAGCGGGCGGGATCAAGCCGTGCGTCTCCGCGCACGTGGGCGACCAGTTCGGCGAGAAGAACAAGCACCTGATCTCAAAGACGTTCAGCTGGTTCTACTTCTCCATCAATGTCGGCGCCGCGACGAGCACCATGCTTACGCCGATCTTCCTGGACCAGTACGGGCCGTGGCTCGCGTTCGGCGTGCCGGGCGTGCTGATGGGGATCGCGACGTTCCTGTTTTGGTTGGGCCGGAACCGCTTCGTGCACATCCCCGCCGCGGGCTGGCAGAAGTTCAAGGAAGAGACTTTCAGTCCCGCCGGCAAGCGGGCGCTCGTGAACCTCGCGCCGCTGTTCCTGCTGTTCGTGCCGATGTTCTGGGCGATCTTCGACCAGACCGGCTCCGCGTGGGTGCTGCAGGCGCAGGAGATGGACCGGAAGTTCATGGGCGTGACCTGGCTGGAATCGCAGGTACAGGCGGTGAACCCGGTCCTGATTCTCATCCTGATCCCGACCTTCGCGTACGGCCTGTACCCGCTGCTGGGCAGGTTCTTCAAGGTCACGCCGCTGCGCAAGATCGGCATCGGCCTGTTCCTGACCGCCGGCGCGTTTGCCATCTCGGCGCTGATCGACATCGCGATCGCCGAGCGCACCGCCGAGGTCGCGAGCGCGATGGCGACGCAGCTCGGGCTTGACGGCTCGGCGTCGCCGAGCGTCCAGGCGATGGTCATCGCGGCGACCGAGCAGGGTTGGGAGGTCGCGGAGATCAACCGCTACCTCGAGCCGATGCCGAACATCGGATGGCAGTTCCTCGCCTACGTCGTCCTGACGGCGGCGGAGGTGATGGTCTCGATCACCTGCCTCGAGTTCGCGTACACGCAGTCGCCCAAGAAGATGAAGAGCTTCATCATGGGCGTCTACTTCCTCGGCGTGTCACTGGGCAACCTGTTCACTTCCGGCGTGAACTTCGTGCTCGCCAAGTTCCAGAACGAGGACGGCACGACGATGCTCGACGGGGCGAACTACTACTGGTTCTTCGCGGGCCTCATGCTGATCGTCTCGATCATCTATATCCCGTTCGCGCTGCGGTACAAGGGCGAGACCTTTATTCAGGGCGAGGAAGACGCCGAGATCGCCCAGGAAGAGGCGAAGGCGGAGGGGCCGGACGCGTAGGGCGGCACCGAGTTCCAACCCGCGCGATTCTTCGAATTTGATCTTGAGCGGGGACCGGCAACGGGTATATTCGCTGGCTCGACGCGTCCGAGTGTGACGCGGGCCCGTACAAACACGGTTTGTTGGAGTGCACCATGGCCGTCGCCGTTTCCCGTCGTTCTCGTCCCCGCTCGCCCGGCGTGCGCAGCGGGATGATCCGCCCCTGGCTGCTGGTCGTCGCGCTGCTCGTTTTCGCGCCGATCGTGTTCATCGGTGCCCGGGAGGTCTTCGGCGATCGATCGCGGAGCCAGCAGATCGTCTCGCTGCTTGAGCGGCTCGAGCGCGAGCGTCTCGACGCCTACCGCCAATCGGGCGGCGGCACCGCGTACGCCGAAAGGGTGCAGCGTTCAAGGGCGGAGACGCTCGAAGAGATCGCCAAGATCGCGACCGGCGACAGCCCGATGGACATCCTCGGACGGGCGCTGATCGACCTGAACGAACGCACGCGAGAGGACGAGGCACGGTACACGGAGCTCGCCAGCGCGGCAGAGCGGACAAACGCGCTCGACGGCACGAACGCGCGGTCCGCTCAGGAACTCCAGCGACGCATCGGCGGGGTCGAGGAAATGATCCGCATCTCGAAACGAATGGCCGACGCGACCGAGCGTTTTCCGGGGGATGTCCGGTCTGAGCTCGGGCGAGCCGGCGCGAGCAGGCAGCAGATCGATCGTCTGATGACGGAGTTTGTTCGCGGATTCTCGGGCTCCGGTGCGGTGGAAGCGATGCGTTTGGAAACCAGGATCCTCGAACTGTCGCGCGACAGCATGGTGCTGCTCAGAGATTCGTGGGGACGCTGGTCGGTCCAAAGCGGCGAGGTGGTCTTCCAGAGCGACCGGGATGTGGACCGCTTCAACGCGATCGCCATGGAGATGAACCGCGTCATCTCTCGGCAGGCTCGGATCATGGGCGGCGAGTGAGCCAGCACGCCGGACGGAACCGTCGCTGCTGATGATGCCCGAGTCGAGCTGCCCGCCGGCCGCGATGCGGGCATCCGAGAATTAGTTTTCCGAATCGATCAACGGTAGCGCAGAGCAGATTAAGCATGACTGACTTCGACCCGGTCTATTACACCGACCCGAACGCCAAACCACCAAAGCAGGTGCGCAGGACCTCTGCGGGAAGACTGCTCACGGTCGCGATCGTGACGCTTCTGACGATGTGCGTCCTAAGCAACGTTGTCGGTCGTGTGCTGAAGGACATCCGCACGCCATCACCAGCTCAGGAGCAGCGACTGGAACGAGTCGAGGCAGCGATGTTGCAGTGCCAGGAAGATGTCCGACAGGCGTACTTCTCGACGAATTCGGGCGAGGAGTATGCCGAAGCCTCGCGCAAAGTTCTTTACGAATCCATCGCGAGAGTCGAACGCGTCGCGACGGGGCAGACGGTCGTCGATTACGTCGCGAGAGCCGTCGCAAAGTTCCTGCGCGAGAACCGGCCACAGATCGAAGCCCACTTGGACCTCCTGACTCAGGCCGAGCGGACCGGGGCATTCGAGCCGGCTCTGGTTTCTTCCCAATCAGAACTCCGAGAGCACATTCAGACTCTGGCCGACCTCATCGCGCTGACAGAAGCACGGCTGGAATCGCTGAAGGGCTATTCCTCGTTCATTCGCGCGGAACTTGAGACCGCCGGATTCAGAAAGCGTGAGATCGATCGCGTCGCAGCGTCGGCGCGGTCGGGCATGTATTCGAGCGGCGCGCTGAGAGTTCAGGAACTGGACATCGAGATTCTCACCAACACGAGGGAATGTGCGGAACTCCTGCTCCGCTCTTGGGGGGCCTGGGAACTCGACGAAGTTGATGGCTTGCTCTTCGAGCGCGACGAAGATGTCGATCGATTCAACGAACTCGTCGGCCTCATTCAAGATGCGGCGGCGGAGCAGGAATCTATCATGCGCGGCGACTAACCCGCCAACACCCCGGAGCCCTTCTCCACCTCCGCCCACAGGCGCAGCCCGCCCTCGAGGAACTCGTCGAGCGCGCGGTGGACCGTGTCCGGGTCCTTTGCCAGCCGGATCGCTTCCTTCAAGGGCTTGCACGGGCCGAGCTTCTTGCCGAACCAGCTGATCCGGCGGCTGAGGTGCGTCAGGGCGTAGGCGTCGTCGCGGTACTCGCGCATCAGCTCGAAGTACCGCCGGACGATGGCGACCTTGGCCGCTTCGTCGGGCTCCGGGCCGGGGTCGCCGGTGGTCTGGATGGTCCAGCCCTGGTTGAAGATCCACGGCGAGGAGAAACTGCCGCGGCCGATCATCACGCCGGCACAGCCCGTCTTCTCCATCATCTCGACAACGCCCCCGGGCGTGGTCACATCGCCGTTGCCGATGACCGGGATGCCGTCGACCGCTTCGACGACCCCGCGGATACCGGCGTGATCGACTTCACCCTTGAAGCGCTGCTCGGTGGTCCGGCCGTGAACGGTGACCTGGCGGATCCCGACCTTCTCCAGACGCCTGGCCAGATCCGGCGCGACGATGCAGGACGAGTCCCAGCCGAGGCGGACCTTGGCCGTCACCGGCACGCGCCCCTTCGTCTGCTTCTCGACGGCCATCGCGATGCGCTCGGCGATCTTCACGGTGCGGTCGGGCTCGCAGAGCAGCTTTGAGCCGCCGTCCTTCTTGGTGACCTTGTCCACCGGGCAGCCCATGTTGATGTCGATGACATCGGCGCCGTGCTCGACCGCCCAGATCGCGCCCTCGGCGAGGATGTCCGGGTCGCCGCCGTAGAGCTGCATGCAGACCGGCGAGTCGGCCTCGTTGGTCGCGGCGAGATCGAGCGATCGCGCGGTGCCCCGGAGCAGGCCCTGGGGCGAGAGCAGGTCGGTGCACGCGAGGCCGAGCCCGCCCTGCTCGCGACAGACGATCCTAAACGCGAGGTCGCAGTAGTTGGCGACCGGCGCGAGCAGCAGGTTCGTGGAGAGCGTGAGGCCGCCGGCGGCGCTGGGGATGGTCAGCGGCTGGCCGATGTGGGAATTGGTGTGTCCGGGAGCGATCACGGGTGCATGATACCGCTGCGATCGGCGTGCCCCGCGAACTGCGAACCCGCCCCCCGCTGGTCCGGTAGTATCTGACCTCTACCGTGTACCAGCCCCTCCTCACCAGACGCTATCTCACCAGCAAGCTCATGCCGCTGCTCGCGGTCGTGGCGGTCGCGTTGTGCGCCGCGATGGTGCTGATCGTCTGGTCGGTCATGGGCGGGTTCCTCAACAGCTTCCTCGCGTCGGGTCGCCAGATGATCGGGGATGTCACGATCGCCTACGGGCGGGAGGGCATCCCCCACTACCAGCAGCTCATGGACATGCTGGAAGAGCACCCCGACATCGACGAGACCACCCCCACCATCGAGACCCTCGGCCTCGTCAGCCTGCCCTTCGGCGAGAGCAAAGACGTGGTCATCGTCGGCGTCGAGCCGGAGGGGTACGACGCGGTCACGGGCTACTCCGATCGGTTGTACTGGCGCCAGCGTGAGGCCACGGGAGACGACGAGCGCCGGCGTGAGGCGGTGCAGCAGGCCGTCGAGAACGGCGCGGACTTCTCGGAGTTGCCCCCCGCCGACATCCGCCTCGACCTGCCCGAGGGCTTTGAGATCTTCGGCGAGCGCCTGCTCGTTGGCGACCCCGACGCGCCCGCCGGGGCCGGGTGGGAGTCCGCGGCGGTCATGGGCCTGCGCGTCTCGCCGTTCAACGCCACCTCCGAGGACGGGTTCTTTTACCCCCGGTTCCCCGGCGCGTTCATGCCCGACCGCTCGATCACCATCCGCGTCGTGCCCTTCAACCGTCGCGGCGGGTTCACCACCGCCGGCACGGTCGATCGCGAGTTCCCGGTCGCGAATGAATTCGTCTCCGGGCTGTTCCAGGTGGACTCGAAGTGGATCATCGTGCCGCTGGCGGACCTGCAGCAGATGCTGCGCATGGACGCCACGGAGCGTGTGGATCCGAACTTCACGCCCGGCGCGGACTTCGTCAACGGCGAACTGGTCATCCGCACACCGGAGGTCATCGGCACATCGCCGGCGCGCGTCACGAGCGTGCTGGTCAAAGCGCGCGAGGGTGTGACGGCCGACGAGATCGAGCCGATCGTCAAAGACATCTACACCGAGTTCGCCGCGCTGCGCCCGCCGGGGACTATGGACTCCGCACCCGATGCCGAGTGGATGCGCGAGAACGGCATCTACACCTGGAAGAAGAAGCCGGGCCTCGCCGAGTTCATCCGGCAGGTCGAGAGCGAAACCGTGCTCATCCTGTTCCTGTTCGCGATCATCTCCATGGTCGCGGTGGTTCTGATCTTCGCGATCTTCTGGGCGATGGTCAGCGAGAAGACCAAGGACGTCGGCATCCTCCGGTCCATCGGCGGCTCGAAACTCGGCATCGCGTGGCTGTTCCTGCGCTACGGCCTGATCATCGGTGTGCTCGGCGCGGCGATCGGCGGCACGCTCGCGTACATCATCATCCGCAACATCAACCCGCTCCACGAGTGGCTGACGCACCTGACCGGTCGGGCGATCTGGGACCCGGCGTTCTACCTGTTCTCGCGCATCCCCGACCAGGTCGAGCCCGGCAAGGCCGCGATCGTGCTCGTGTCGGCGGTGCTGTGCTCCGTGCTCGGCGCGCTGATCCCGGCGGTCCGGGCGGCGAACATGGACCCGGTGAGGGCCCTACGCTTTGAGTAACGCAACCGCCCCATCCCGAAGTACACGATCAAAGACCACCGGCCCGATCGTCGAGGCCCGCGCGGTGCACAAGACCTACCGCCTCGGGCGAGTCGATGTGCCGGTCCTGCGCGGCGTGGACATCAGCGTGGACGAGGGCGAGTGCGTCGCGGTGCTCGGCGCTTCGGGCTCGGGCAAGTCCACGCTGCTGCACCTGCTCGGCGGGCTTGACCGACCCGACAAGATGGACGCCGAGTCCGGCATCCACTTCCGCGGGCGCAAACTCCGCGACTTCTCATCGGGCGAGCTCGACCGCTACCGGACACGCAGCGTCGGCTTCGTCTTCCAGTTCTACCACCTGCTCCCCGAACTGAACGTGCTCGAGAACACGCTCGTCTCGGCCATGGTCGGAAAAAACCGGATCTCTTGGGCGAAGGAGAAAGCCGCCTGCACCCAGCGTGCCGAGATGCTGCTCGAGCGCTTCGGGCTGGGCCATCGCCTCAGGCACCGCTCGGTCGAACTCTCCGGCGGCGAGCGCCAGCGCGTCGCCATCGCCCGGGCCCTCATGAACACGCCCGACCTGCTGCTCGCCGACGAGCCCACGGGAAACCTCGACCAGACCACCGGCGCGGAGATCCTCGACGCGATGATGGCCCTGCGCACCGAGACGAACCAGACCATGGTGATCGTCACCCACGACACCGCAACCGCCGACCGGGCCGACCGGATCGTGCGCCTGGTGGACGGGAAGGTGGTTCGCGACTGAGCATCGCGGCGACGGGTTGCCCTGCCGG